>Ga0182021_10001998_pt1 | contig 23752 bp, 21 predicted proteins | sample 612E3MmetaG_FD_120493 | JGI IMG/M metagenome (GOLD analysis project Ga0182021, IMG submission 120493) | Permafrost microbial communities from Stordalen Mire, Sweden - 612E3M metaG (Illumina Assembly) | ecosystem: Environmental > Terrestrial > Soil > Wetlands > Permafrost | place: Sweden... | reverse complement strand
CGGAGATGGACGGCGTCCCACAGAGATTCCGCACCGCGCGCCTGGCGGCTACGCCGATCGGCATGAGCCGTTTCGGCGAGCTGGCCGAGATGAACCAGGACGAGCGCGTCATGGAGTGGCTCGGCGGTACAGCCGCCGACCCGGACGAGACGCGCGCGTGGATCGACGAAAAGGTCGCCCACTGGCGCCGCTGCGGGTTCGGCATGTGGGTCCTGGACGACGCACAGACCGGCGCCTTCGTGGGCCGCGCCGGTCTGCAGCATGCCGACGTGCAGGGCGTGGACGAGGTAGAGCTTCTGTACGCGCTGCGGCCCGAGTTCTGGGGCCGCGGCCTGGCCACGGAGGCGGGCGCCGAGCTGCTGGGCATCGCCTTCTCGGGCGCGTCTCTCCCAAGCGTGGTGGCCTACACGCTGCCGCACAACGCACGCTCCCGGCGCGTGATGGAGAAGCTCGGCCTCGCTTACGAGCGCGAGTTCACTCACGAAGACCGCACCCACGTGCTCTATCGCGTGACGGCCGCCCAGGCACGCACCACGGTCGTCACGATCGGGTAGACCAACACCTACTCGTCAGTCGCGAGCCGTGCGACAATTGCGCCTGCTGAGGAGTCGAACGAGGAGGCGCAATGGCAACCCCGACCATCAGCAAGGACAAGCGTGTGCTGAGCATGTCGCGCGGGGCGGCGCCCGTAGCGCGCATCCAACCCGGCACGACCATCCACCTGCAGACCGCCGACTGTTTCGCGGACCAGGTGCAGGGCCCGGACGATGCAGACAGAGGCCTCGACTGGGACTCCGTCAATCCGGCCACCGGTCCCATTTACGTGGAGGGTGCCAAGCCCGGCGACGTGCTTGCCGTCTATATCGAGCACATCGAGGTCGCCGACCACGGTGTGATGTGTACCGGCGGTGGCTGGGGAGTGCTGGGCGACCGGATCGACAAGCTCAGCTGGCGGTTTCTCACTGTCTGGGACCGCGAGGCGCAGTGGGAGGGCGGTCCGAGCTTCCCCATCCAGCCCATGATCGGCGTCATCGGCGTGGCGCCGGCCGGAGAAGACGTGCCCTGCGGCAGCCCCGGCCATCACGGCGGCAACATGGACACGCGCCTCATCGCGGAAGGCGCGACTATCTATCTGCCGGTGGCCGTGCCCGGGGCGTTGCTGGCCGCCGGCGATCTGCACGCGGCCATGGGCGACGGCGAGGTGGCGGTCACCGGTGTCGAAGTAGCCGGCACGCTCACCCTGGAGGTCGGCCTGCGGACCGACATCGCACTCACCGACCCGGTGCTCGAGAACGACGACCTGGTCGCCACCATCGCGTCGGCGGAGACCCTGGACGAGGCTGCCAGAATGGCCACCAACGCTATGGCCGACCTTCTCAACACCCGTCTGGGCATCCAGTTGGCCGACGCGGTGATGCTGATGAGCGCCGTCGGCAACACGCAGATCTGCCAGATGGTCGACCCCTTGCGCACGGTGCGCTTCGAGATGCCTAAGTCTGTCTACGAACCAACCTACGGCCGGCTCATCTGAACATGCCGGGTACGGTCTTCTTGCAGGCCTGACGGGCGGCGCGATGCCCTCTACGCCCAATGCCGGATTGCTCGCCTACCGCTTCGCTGGCGGAGGTGCGGAGGTGATGCTGTTTCGCCGCGCTCGTCTCAGGCCCGCGGCCGGGGTGCACGAACCGCTGCACATCCCGACGTGGGAGCTCGACCCGCCGGCAGGCACGGGCGCAGCGCCCGGCCGGGCCGGCCTGCCGTTCGACTCGCGGCCGCGAGTCAAGCAGCGAGTCGTCGCCAAGCGCTCGCTCGACCAGCTGCTGGAGCTGGCCCTGCGCGACTTCGCGCTCCTCACTGGGCTGGAGCCGCCGGGCCCGTTCCTGCCGCTCGGCGGCGTGAAGATGCGCTTGCACCGGGTCGTCTACGTGTGGGCTTGCAGCGTGTCTGAAGCGCCGGAGCCGGATACCCTGGCGGTCGGCCCCAGCCGGTCGTCTGCCGGCGGCCCGGAGCGCGGGTCTGCGGTCGACCCGTTCACTCGGAGTCTGTTCATCGGGGCCGAGTTTCTGGGTCTGGCGGAGGCAAGAGTGCTCATCGAACCGCAGCAACGGCGCTTCCTTGACCAACTGGAGGGCCTGCTCGCCCGACCCGCGTCCTGAAACGGCTGGGCACGGCGCCGGCGGCGAGGCCGCGGCGACCACGTCAGCGGCTCTGCGACTGCGGGACTCGCTTCTTTGCTGCGGTCCCTCACGTGGCGTGGTCGCCGCATGCCGGGGCGGCTATCGGCGCCGCCGAGTGCAGCAGCTGCTCGGCCCGCAATGCCCCCGTGTGGTCCTCTTCGTGCTTGAACATGACGTAGAGGTCGCGCCCCTCCGCCAGAAGTTCGCGGTAACGGGCTGCGTACGCCTCGACTTCGGCCGCCGAATAGTCCGGCTTGCGCAACCGGTAGTAGACGAAGTCGGCGGTGATCACCTCAGGTACGTCGAGCTTCTCGGACTCGGCCACGCACAGGGAGACATTGTGCGCCCTCAGCAGGTCGTAGACGTCGTCGACCAGCCATGACTGGTCGCGGAACTCGAACACACTCCGAACGTCCATTGGCACGATCTGCAGGTAAGCGGCCAGTCGCTCGGGGTCGTATTTCAGGTAGGGCGGCAGCTGGAAGAGCACTGGGCCCAGCCTGTCGGCGGCGCGCAACGGCTCGAGCGCTTTGAAGAAGAAGGCGGTCGCGTCTTCCGCTCCCTTGAGACGCAGCAGGTGAGTGATGCGCTGGTGCGCCTTGATGGCAAAGGTGAAGCCGTCCGGCGTGGCCTTCGCCCACGAGTCAAGGGTGGTCGCCGACGGCAGGTGACGGAACGTGTAGTTGATCTCCACAGTGTTCAGCCGGCTGGCATAATGTTCCAGGAACTTCGCCTGCGGCAGCCCCGCCGGGTAGAATCCTGGCTTCCAGGCCGGATACGCGAATCCCGACGTTCCTGCGAAGAGTGTCGCCATTGCAGGGACATCATTCCCACCTGAAGGCTCGGCCGCCGACCCGTCCGTTCTGCGGCGCGATCGGACGGGGATGTGGGGCTCGGCGGTCCGGCGCAGGCGGAACGCCGCCGATGTTGTTCGGCGCGCGTGGCCGTCGATAACCAAGCGGCGGCCGCGCCTCGGAGGACGCTCTGGGCCGGCCGGACACAGACGCAAAGGAGACGAGCATCGGCGGTCTCGACCATCCGATCCTCCACCTGCTGCCGGCGGCGGTGGCCATTGCCGTCAACCCTGTGCCCATCATCGCTGCGCTGGTCATGCCGGCCACGCGGCGTCCGCGTGCCTGTGGCGTTGCCTACATATGCGCGCTGGTGGGCGTCATGGCCGGTGTAGGGGTCGTTGTGCTCGGCCTCTTTCAGGGGCTGGCCAGCGCCGGCGGCGGCACCTCGCACGAGGTCTTCGAGTGGATCCGGCTGGCCATCGGCGTCGGTTTTCTGGTCGCTTTCACCGTGATCCTCGTGAGGCGTCCGGCGCCGGGTCACGAGAGCGACGAGCCATCCTGGATGCGCCGCATCGGGGAGATGGGACCGGCGGGAGCCGCGCTGGTGGGCGTCTTGCTGGTCAACTACGAGCTGGAGATGCCAGCCCTCAGCGACATCGTGGACTCGGGGGCTTCGCGGCCGCACGCCATGGCGGCGCTCTTCGTTCTGGTCGCGGTGGCATGCTCCACGCCCGCGCTCACGGTGGCCGCCTACCTGGCAGCGCCAGGTCTCACCGGCGGGGCGCTAAGGACCGGCAAGACCTGGCTGACCCGCTACAACCGGCCCATACTGCTGCTCATTTTCGTCGCCGTCGGGGTGTTCTATACGTATCGGGGTGTGCGCGCCGTGCTCAACTGACGCTGGCCTGCCGCTGCGTGGGCCGGCGAGTGAGAGCGCGTGACGGCGTACAGCGTGGGTGTCGACTGCCACGGTTGCGTGGGGTATACTGCCGCACGCGATATAAGCAGGAGCTTGCGAGCTTCTCACCCTGCGCCCGCGTAGGTCGACAGGGTTCACGGACCCGGAAGGGTCCCAGAAGAGAAAGGAGATCGTAGGGCTCGCTTCGGCGACCCTATTTCTATGGGCAGACCATTCACGCCAAGAGACAGATTGAGGGAGCGCGGACCAGACACGCGCATCCGCATCAACGACGGCATCACTGCACGCAGCGTGCGGCTCATCGACGAAAAGGGCCAGCAAGCGGGCGTCAAGTCGTTGGCAGACGCACTCGACTACGCCGCCGGGGTCAACCTGGACCTGGTCGAGGTAGCGCCGCAGGCCGACCCGCCCGTCTGTCGGGTCATGAACTTCAGCAAGTATCGCTACGAGCAGGAGCTCAAGGCCAAGCAGGCGCGCAAGCACCAAAGCACCATCGTCATCAAAGAGATCAAGCTGCGGCCCAAGATCGGAGACGCGGACTACGAGACCAAGAAGAGTCACGTGGTGCGGTTCTTGGAGCACAAAGACAAAGTGAAGGTGACCATCATGTTCCGCGGTCGCGAGCTGGTACATCCAGAGCGCGGAGAGGCCCTGCTGATGCGTCTCGCAGAAGACGTCAAAGAGCTGGGCGGCGTCGAGTCTCCACCAAACCTCGATGGCCGAAACATGATCATGATGCTCGCCCCGGTGAAATGAGCGGACGTAATGAACGGCATTCTGCGGCACGGCCAGCGTAGCCACTGCCGCGTCGCTTAGTAGCAGGAGGGCCGCGCATGCCCAAAACAAAGACGCACAGCGCCAGCAAGAAGCGCTTTCGCACCACAGGTACCGGCAAGCTCGTCCGTCGCAAGGCGTTCCGGACCCACCTCATGGAGCCAAAGAGCCCAAAGCGTAAGCGCGGTTTTCGCAAGACATCGTTGGTCGACAAGACCGACGTCAAAAACGTGAGAAGGCTCCTCGGTCTGCGCTAGCGGAGTGAGGAGGCACGGGGTGGCAGTCTCATGGCCCCGTGCCCATCGCAAGGAGTAACGAGTCATGCCCCGAGTCAAGCGAAGCATTCACGCGCGCAAGAAGCGCCGCAAGGTCCTGGAGCAGGCCCAAGGCTACCGCGCCGGCAAGCACGCCAGTTACAAGCGTGCCAAAGAGCAGGTACAGCGCAGCCTGCAGTACGCCTATCGCGACCGGCGTACCCGCAAGCGCGAGTTCCGTCGCCTGTGGATAATCCGCATCGGCGCCGGCGCCCGTGAGAACGGCCTGTCGTACAACCAGTTTATCCACGGGCTCAAGCTGGCCGAGATCGAACTGGACCGCAAGGTCCTGGCGGACTTGGCCGTCACCGACCCGATCATGTTCGCCTCGCTCGCCGAACAGGCGCGCACGGCCCTGGCCAACTAAAGGGGGTCGGCCGCGCATGGGGTTTTCGACGAGCCTGTAAGCAGCCCGCAGAACGACCTCGTCAAGAGGGCGGCGTCGTTGCGCCTGCCCAAGTTCCGTCGCCAGCACCAGGCGTTCCTCGTCGAGGGCGCCGACCTGGTGGCGGCCGGCTTGGCCTCCGGCTGCCGGCCGCAGGCGGTCTTCGTCGTCGACGGCAGCATCTCTGAGGCCGAGGTCGGAGCGCTGTCGTCGCCGGGGTATGTGCCGCCGCTCACGGCCGTGACTCGCCGGGTCGCCGAGAAGTTGAGCACCCTGGAGACGCCGCCGGCGGTAATGGCGGTGTTCCCGGAGCTGCAGCCGCTGCCCCTCGCGGGGCTGCGGTCGGCTGGGCTGCTAGCACTCTATGCCGACCACATCGCCGACCCGGGTAATCTCGGCACGCTGATCCGGGCGGCGGCGGCGTTCGGCTGCGCCGCTCTGCTCTGCTCACCGGGCTGCGCCGATCCCTTCGCTCCGAAGGTGGTGCGCGCCAGCATGGGGGCGGTGTTCTCGTTGCCCCTGTACACGGATCGACCGCTGAGCGCCGTGTTGCACGATCTCGAGCCGGCGCGCGCCTACGGTCTCGTTGCCCATGGCGGCGCCGACCTGGCCGCGGCCACTCTGGCGCGCCCGGCCGTGCTGTGCGTGGGCGCCGAGCGCGCCGGCCTATCGTCTGAGGTCGATGCGCTGGTCGGCGCCCGATTGACCATCCGGCTGGCGCCGGGCGCCGCCGTCATAGAGTCCCTGAACGCCGGCGTGGCGGGAGCCATCGCTCTGTACGAGTTCTCCCGTCGCGCCGTCGCATCCCCTACACCCGGAGGCTGACCACATGGACGACGTGCAGCTGCAGGAGCTGGCCGCCGCGCACCCCGAGCTGGCCGAGCTACACCACGAGGCTCTGGCCGGCCTCGCCACCACGGCCGACGAGGTCGCCCTGGAGGAGGTGCGGGTGCGCTTCCTCGGCCGCAAGAGCCGTCTCACCGAGATCCTGCGGTCCATCCCCCAGCTTGCGCCAGAAATACGTCCCGTGGTCGGTCGCTACGGCAACAAGGTGCGCGCCGAGCTAGAGCAGCGCATAGAAGAACGCGCCGCTGAGCTTGCGTCGGCCGCGCTGTCGCGCTCGCTGGCCGAGGACCGCATCGACGTCACGCTGCCCGGGCAGCCGTTCCTGGCCGGGCACGAACATCTCATCAGCCAGACCATCCGCGAGGTGCAAGACGTCTTCATCGGGCTCGGCTACAAGGTGGCCGAGGGCCCAGAGGTGGAGCTCGACTACTACAATTTCACCGCCCTTAACCACCCGCCCGATCACCCCGCGCGCTCGCTGCACGACACGTTCTTCATCGAGCCGCCGGCTGCCTGGGACGGCACCGCAGGCTCGTACCCGGTGCTGCTGCGCACGCACACCTCGCCGGTGCAGATCCGCACCATGGAGGCCCAGCAGCCGCCCGTCTACATCGTTTGTACCGGCAAGACCTACCGGCGCGACTCAGACGCCACTCACACGCCGGTGTTCAACCAGGTCGAAGGATTGGTCGTCGACGAGGGCATCACGCTGGGCGACCTGAAGGGCACGCTGCACCATTTCGTGCGCGAGTTCTTCGGTCCGGACAGGGCCATGCGCGTGCGGCCGCACTACTTCCCGTTCACCGAGCCGAGCATAGAGGTGGACATCTCCTGCGAGCTCTGCGCCGGCGCCGGCTGTCGCAGCTGCAAGTACTCCGGCTGGCTGGAGATCCTCGGCGCCGGCATGGTCGATCCCAACGTCTATGGCTTCGTGGGCTACGACCCGGAGAAAGTCTCCGGCTTCGCCTTCGGCATGGGGGTAGAGCGCATGGCGATGCTCAAGCACAGCATCCCGGACCTGCGCCTGTTCTTCGACAACGACGTTCGCTTCCTGGAGCAGTTCTGATGAGCGCGCACACAGACCAGAGCGCGGCGGTGGCCGAGATTGGAACGCCGATGTGCGCGGCCGTGCAAGGAGGAGCGCGATGAGGGTCCCCGTCAGCTGGCTGCGTGAGTACGTAGCGTTCGACGGCAGCGTTGAAGAGCTGGCCGAGCTGCTCAGCATGTCCGGCAGCGAGGTCGAGAACATCGAATGGATGGGCGCGCCGCGCGATGCCGACAACGTGGCGCGGTTCGTCGTGGGGCGCGTCCTGACGCGCGACAAGCACCCGAACGCCGACAAGCTCTCCCTGTGCACGGTCGATGTGGGAGAGACCAACGGCGGCGTGCGGCAGATCGTCTGCGGAGCAGACAACTTCCAGGCAGGCGACACGGTGGCCGTCAGCCTCACCGGCGCCGTGCTGGAGAACGGCCTCAAGCTGCGCAAGGCAGCCATACGCGGCGTGGAGTCAGACGGCATGATGCTCAGCGAGAAAGAGCTGGGCTACGAAGACGACAGCGCCGGCATAGTCATCCTGCCGCCGGACTGGACGGTGGGCGCGCCGCTGGCGCAGTATCTGCCGGTCTCCGAGGCGGTGCTGGAGATAGAGGTCACGCCCAACCGGCCGGACTGTCTCAGTGTCTACGGAATCGCCCGCGAGGTGGCCGCTGCGGCTGGGCTGCCGCTGGCCGCGCCGCCGGTGACGGAGCCCCCGACCGGCGGTGCGCCGGCCGAGGCAGATATCGCCGTCGAGGTGGTCGATGCGGACCTCTGCCCGCGCTACGGCGCCCGCGTGATCCGCGGATTGCACATCGCCGAGTCGCCGCCGTGGCTGAAGGCGCGCCTCACCCACGCCGGCATGAGGCCCATCAGTAATGTCGTCGATGTCACCAACTACGTCATGCTGGCCGTCGGCCAGCCGCTGCACGCCTTCGACCGCGCGCGCATCGAGGGCGGCCGGCTGATCGTGCGGCGCGCCGAGCCAGGTGAGCGGATCGTCACCCTCGATGAGGTCGAGCGCACCCTGGATGTCGGCGATCTGGTGATCGCCGACGTGCGCCGGCCGCTGGTGATCGCCGGCGTGTTCGGCGCCGTCGATGCCGAGGTGAATCCGAAGACGGTGGATGTCGTCCTCGAGGCGGCCAACTTCAACGGCCCCAACATCTTGCGCACCGAGCATCGCACCGGCATCCGCAGCGAGGCCAGCAACCGGTTCGAGAAAGGCCTCGATCCGCACCTGGTGCCGTGGGGTCTGGCCATGGCGTCGCGACTCTTCCACGAGCTCTGCGGCGGCGTCGTAGCCCCCGGGTCTATCGACGTGCGCGGCGAGCTGCCCGTGCCGCCGCGCCTGCGCCTGCGCCCGGAGCGGTGCGATGCCCTGCTGGGCCTACGCGTGGCGGCCGCCGAGCAGGCGACCATCCTGCGACGCCTGGAGTGCATGGTGGAGGAGAGCGGCGCAGAGCTTGCCGTCACGCCGCCCACTTTCCGCGCCGACCTGGAGCGCGAGGTAGACCTCATCGAAGAGGTCGGCCGCATCACCGGCCTCGGCCGGGTGCCGGAGACCCTGCCGGCGCGGCGCGGCGCCGTCGGCGGCCTCACCGCCGAGCAGAAGCTCCGCCGGGCGGCCTACGACTCCCTCGCCGGCTGTGGCCTGGACGAGATCGCCACCTACACGTTCATCAGTCGCGAGTCCCTTTCCGGGCTCGGCCTGGATGAGGGCGACGTGCGCAGTAGGCCGATAGCCCTGGCCAACCCGATGAGTGCCGAACAGGCCGTGATGCGCACCATGCTGCTGCCCGGGCTGCTGGGCGCGCTGCGAGAGAACCTCACGCGTCAGAAGCGGGCCTTGCAGCTTTTCGAGGGCGGCCACGTCTACCTCGACGACGGGCAGACGGTGCAGGCGCCGGCCCACGCTGTCGCCGGCGCCCAGGTGCGCCTGCCGCACGAGCCGGAGATGGTCGGCCTGGCGCTGCTGGGGCCGCTGTATCCGGAGAACTGGACGGGCCTCGGCCGGGCGACCGACTTCTACAGCCTGAAAGGCATCGTCGAGCGCCTGCTGGCGGCCATCGGAGTGACCGGCGCCGAGTTCGCGGTCGCGCGGGAACCCTTCCTTCACCCCGGCAAGAGCGCGGCCGTGACTTTCGGCGAGCGGCAGGCGGGCTGGCTCGGTCTGCTGCGACCGGACGTGGCGGCTCGCTTCGGCGTAGGGGAAGGCGAGGTCTACGCAGCCGAGCTCTCCCTGGAGGAGCTGTTCCGGCACACGCGCAGCGTCCCGCTGTTCACCGATCTCGTCACCTTCCCGCCGGCCAGTCAGGACCTGGCAGTGGTCGTCGGCCGCGACGTGCCGGTCGCCGACGTGCTGGCCCTGGTGCGCCGTGCCGGCGGCAAGTTGCTGCACGAGGTCTCGCTGTTCGACGTCTACGAGGGCGATCAGGTGCCGCCGGGCAAACGGTCGCTCGCCCTGCGCCTGCTGATGCGCTCTCCCGAGCGCACGCTCACGGAGAAAGACATCGGCAGCGTGCGCCAGCGGGTGCTGAGCGCCTTGGACAAGGAGTACGGGGCCACGCTGCGCAGCCGGGAATGAGTCCGGGGGTCGGCCTGGTGCTGGAAGGCGGCGGCATGCGAGTCGCCTACACCGCCGGCGTGCTCGACTGCTTCATGGACCAGCGGGTCGAAATCCCCTACGTGATCGGCGTCTCGGCCGGGGCAAACGCCGGCTCCAACTACGTCGCCGGCCAGCGGGAGCGCAATCATGCGCTCTTCGTGGATCTCGTGCGCGAGAGGCGTTACCAGGGGCTGGCGAACCTGATCTCGGAGCGCAGCTGGTTCGGGATGGACTTCCTGTTCGAGACGTTGCCCGACAGGCTGCTACCCTTCGACTACGAGGCGTTTCGAGAGTCGCCGCGGGCCTTCACGGTCTGTGCGACGGACTGTGCCACGGCACGGCCCGTCTACTTCCGCCAGAGGGAACGCGATCCGCGCGAGTTCGTGCGGAAGGTCATGCGTGCCTCCAGCAGCCTGCCCGTGCTCTCGCCGCCGGTGTCCTTCGACGGTGCCAAGTACTACGACGGCGGCGTCAGCGACCCCATCCCGATCGAGCGGTCGCTGGCCGACGGAAACCCGGCCAACGTGGTGATCCTCACGCGCAACGCCGGCTACCAGAGCAGCCCGCAAGAGCTTGGGCCGGTCTCTCGGGCGCTGCTGCGCAGGTACCCGGCGATCATCGAGCTCACTCGCACCCGTCACCGGCACTACAACGCCGCGCTGGCCCGCGTCGATGCGCTGGAGAAAGCCGGCGAGGCCTTCGTCTTCCGGCCGCGACGGCCGCTGGTGGTAGACCGCATCGAGAGGAACGTGGCCAAGCTCGACTCGCTCTACCGGCAGGGATACGACGAAGCCCTGGAACGCATGGACGAATTGAGCCGCTGGCAAGGCACCCAGTCGGCATAGGGCAAGACGGCCGATCGGCGTGGGGCAAGGCGCCGGTCAGTGTGAGACGTACCCAAGTTGTAAGTGCGTTCCTGCATCATCGGTGCTCAGGGCAGTTCGGGGCGGTGTATATCACGCGATGCTCATACGCCCCAGTTTGCATAGAGCAGCAAGGCTCTCTATACTGCCCGACACGATGGGACTCGGATGCACAAGCTTTGTGGTCGGGCAAGCGGTCGGTCTTCCCTCGGAGAGCCTCCCGCCGGCCTCAGCGTGCTCCGATAGCCTCTTCGCTCCGCGTGCCCCGCGACGCGCCCGACGCGCGCGTCGCGACGGGCGATCGCGCGTGCGAGTGCTGCGCTAGAGCAACACGCGCACGCAGATCGCGGCCGGCGCTCTGCGCCGTCCGCCCCGTCGTCCCACGCCGCACCCGGAGTAACCCATGTCAACGTCTGCCTGCACCCTGAACGCATCCACGAGCGCCGCCGTCGGCGGGTGGCCACGTCCTGTGCCGGCAACGCGTACGCAGGCGGCCATCCCCGGCGGCAGCTCGGCATGAAGGTGATGTTCATCGACGGCCGCGCCGAGCACGCCCTGCTGCTCGAGGTGCTCACCGACGCCGGCTGCGGCACCAAGGTCTCGGCGTGAGCGGCCAGCACCCAGCCGTCCGGCATAAAGCCAGTTTGCATAGAGCGCGCGAGTTGTGGTGTATTGTATGCATCGATGCAAACGCCGGAGTCGGTCAGCAGGCGAAGGGGGCGATCGGGCATCGTGGCACGACACAACGAGATCTTGGCAGCCGGGCGTGGGACCCAGATGGGGAAGGCCGACAGGCATCGGCTGATACAGACGGTCGTGTCCCAGCGGGAGATCGGCACCCAGCGCGAGCTGGTGAACGCTCTGCAGGCGCTGGGCTGCGATGTCACGCAGGCCACGGTGTCGCGCGACATACGCGAGCTGGACCTGCAAAAAGTGCGCACGCACCTTGGGCGGCCGCGGTATGTGATGTCGCTGCGCGAACATCCGCGCAACCCGGAACAGGCGGCCAGCCACGTGATGAGGGACTTCTGTCTGGCGACAGCGGTGGCGCAGAACATGGTCGTAGTGCGCTGCGAGATCGGCACGGCCTCCACCGTGGCCCGCTCGGTGGACAACCTCAATCACACAGACGTCATCGGCACGTTGGCCGGCGACGATACGTTTGTGGTGTTCCTGAAGGACGTCGGCAACGCGGAAGAGATGAAGCAGTATCTGGACCGCCTGCGAGGCGTCTGAGGCGCCCAGCCTTTCCCGGACGCAGGGAGCCTCCCGGCCCGTCCGGCAGGCTCGCCCGTCCTGCGCATGGCACGCGTGTGCGGCGCGCCTTCAGGGCCGATCCCGACTGCGGCCGGCGATACTATCGCCGGCCGGCCGCAGCCGCCTCTTTCAGATCTGCGGACGCCGTGTGTCCGCAGTCATTCAAAGGAGCATCATGAGCGACACTGTCATCCTCGCCTACTCAGGCGGCCTGGACACCTCGGCCCTGGTGCCGTGGCTCAAGGAGAACAAGGGCGTAGACGTGGTGGCCTGCCTGGTCGACGTGGGCCGCATGAAGGACGTCGACGTGCTGGTGGAGCGGGCGCTGGCAGCCGGGGCGGTGGACGCTGTGGCCATCGACGCCCAGGAGGAGTTCGCCGCCGAGTACATCTTGCCGGCCCTCACGGCGAACGCGCTCTATGAAGAGAAGTATCCGCTGGTGAGCTCGCTTTCGCGGCCGCTGATCGCCAAGAAGCTGGTCGAGAAGGCGCACGAGTACGGTGCCGGCATCGTCGCCCACGGCTGCACGGCCAAGGGCAACGACCAGGTGCGGATCGAGGTCGGCGTGCGCAGCCTCGATCCGAGCCTGACTATATGGGGCCCGGCGCGGGAGTGGGGCATGAGCCGCGAGCAGCTGCTCGACTACGTGGCGGCGCGCAACATCCCGGTGCCGCTGACCAAGAAGAGCCCGTACTCTATCGACGAGAACCTGTGGGGCCGTTCCAACGAGTGCGGCATTCTCGAAGATCCCTGGGTGGCTCCGCCCGAGGATGCCTATGCCTGGACGGTCGCGGCCAAGGATGCGCCGGACGAGCCACAGATCGTTCAGATCGACTTTGAGCAGGGCGTGCCGGTGGCCGTCGACGGGCAGAGCATGCCGCTCGTCGAGCTGATCCAGGCGCTCGACGCGATCGCCGGCTCGCACGGGTTCGGTCGCGTCGACATGATCGAGAACCGGCTGGTGGGCATCAAGAGTCGCGAGATCTACGAAGTGCCGGCCGCCCTCACATTGATCACGGCGCACAAGGAGCTCGAGGACCTGGTCCTCACCCGCGACCTCATTCACTTCAAGCGGACCATTGAGCAGAAGCTGGCCGACATGATCTACGAAGGCCAGTGGTTCGACCCGCTGACCGACGCCTGCAAGGCGTTTCTTGAGAGCACTCAGCAGCGGGTCACCGGGACCATCCGGCTGAAGTTCTTCAAGGGCTCCTGCGTGGCCGAAGGCCGCAAGTCACCGTACAGCATCTACAACTACAAGCTCGTCACCTACACAGATAAGGACGACTTCGACCACCAGGCGGCCGAGGGCTTCATCAAGCTCTGGGGCCTGCCCATCGAAGTGTGGGCTCGGGTCGGCAAGGAGACGGAGGTGACGCAGAGCGCATGAGCGTCGCCCGCTCAGGACGCTTCGCCGGCGAACGCGATCCCGCGTTCGTGCGGCTCAACTCGTCGCTCTCCCTGGACTGGCGTCTGTGGCGCGAGGACATCGAGGGCTCGGTGGCGCACGCCGGCGCGCTGAGGCGCGCCGGCGTGCTCACGGGTGATGAGCTGAACGCCGTCGAAGACGGCCTACGGGCGGTGGCCGCGGAGATCGAGGGCGGCGCGTTCGTGCCGGCCGACGAGGACGAGGACGTGCACATGGCCATCGAGCGCCGGTTGACCGAGCTGGCCGGCGAGGCGGGGGCCAAGCTCCACACCGGACGCAGCCGCAACGACCAGGTGGTCACCGATGTGCGCCTGCACCTGCGTCGCGTGGTCGAACGCCAGGACGCGGCCCTGCACAGGCTGCAGGAACTGCTCGTCGAGAGGGCGAGCGAGCACACCGAGCACGTGCTGCCGGCGTACACGCACCTGCAGCGCGCACAGGTGAGCTCGCTCGCCCAGCACTTGCTGGCGTACTTCTGGATGCTGGCGCGCGACCGCGATCGCCTGGCGCGGTCGCGCGCCGCCTGCCTGGAGCTGCCGCTGGGCTCGGGCGCCGCGGTCGGGGTCAACTACGACCTGGACCGCGGCGCCGTCGCCTGCACGCTGGGCTTCGAGCGGGTGGCCGCCAACTCCATCGACGCGGTCGCCGACCGCGACTTCGTGCTCGACTACCTGTACGCGGCGGCTGCACTCGGCGCCCATCTGAGCCGCCTGGGCGCCGAGCTCGTCCTGTGGTCGAGCGCCGAGTTTGGCTTCGTGCGCCTGCCGGATGCCTTCAGCGGCGGCTCCAGCATCATGCCGCAGAAGCGCAACCCGGACGCCGCCGAGCTGATGCGGGCGGCTGCGCCGCGGTTGGCCGCCGGCCTGCAAGGTCTGCTCGGTGTGCTTCACGGCCTGCCGCTTGCCTACAACACCGACCTGCGCGAGGACAAGCGATACCTCTTCGACGCCGTCGACTGCCTCGACGACCTTCTGCCGGTGGTCGAGGGCCTGCTCGCCGGCGTCGAGTTCTGCCTGGACCGCATGGCAGCTGCCTGCGAGAGCGCCTTGCTGGCCACCGACGTGGCCGACCTTCTGGTAGGCACCGGCCTGCCGTTCCGCGAGGCGCACCACCTGGTGGGCCGTCTGGTGCGCCTTGCCGACGAGCGTGGCGTGGATCTCTTCGACCTTCCCGTCGCCGAGCTGCGGGCGCTCTCGCCTGCCTTCGGCGCGGCGTTCGTCGCACTGCGCGACCCGCTCGTCTCGTTGCGCGCCAAACGCTCGGCCGGAGGCAGCGCCCCCGAGCGCGTGCGCGAGCAGCTCGCCCAGGCCAGGACGCTGCTCGCGCAGAGCGTTCCCGCCGCTCTCTAACCGAGTCCCCGCTGCTCCATCGCGGCCCCGCCTGCGCGCGCCCGCCGACGGGTAGAATCCGTGCATGCCGATCTCCGCACATGGGCGCGTGGCACCGCGTGCCGTCCTGTTCGACCTTTACGGCACGCTCGTCTCTCCCGGCTCGGCGTCCGCCCGCGCCGCGGTGGTGCGGGCCATGGCCGCCGAGCTCGGGGCAGACCCCGACGCCTACGTGGCGGCCGTGCGCGATTCGTTCGACGAGCGGGCGCGCGGCAAGCTCGGCGGCCTGGAAGAGACACTGCACGCGCTCGCCGGCCGAGTCGGCGCTACGCCGGCACCCGCGGCCATCGCCAGAGCCGCCGTGCTTCGTCTGAGCTTCACACGCAGGCTGCTGAACGCCCCGTGTGAGACGCTCAGCGTCCTTGGCTCGCTGCGGCAGGCCGGCTTCCCTATCGGCCTCGTCAGCGACTGCACCATCGAGACGCCGACGGTGTGGCCAAACTCGTCGCTGGCCCGGCTCATGCAGGTGACCGCGTTCTCCTGCCTGCTGGGTGTGCGCAAGCCCGACTCGGCGATCTATCTGCATGCGGTCGCGCGGCTGGACGTGGCGTCCGAGGAGTGCCTCTTCGTGGGCGACGGCGGCAGCCGGGAGCTCACCGGGGCGCGGGCGCTCGGCATGCGTGCTGTGCGGCTTCTGCGGCCTGGAGAAGAGGAGGCCGACCGCTATGACCACGACGTGGCGTTCACGGGCGCGGCGATCGCAACGCTCTCAGAGCTGCTCGGCCTCGTCGGCCTCGCCGGTTCGCCGTCGCGGGCCGCGCCGGCGGAGGATGCCGCCGGGGCGCCGCGGTGAACGGACCGTCCAGACGCACCGCCGACTCGCCCGGCCGCGAGTCGCTGTCGCCCGCCTTCTATGAGCGGCCCGTGCTTCAGGTGGCCCGCGATCTCATCGGTTGCGGCTTCTTCTTCCGCGGCGTCGGCGGGCGCATCGTAGAGACCGAGGCCTATGCTCCCGACGATTCGTGCTGCCACGGCTATCGCGGCCGCACCCAGCGCAACTCGGTCCTCTTTGGGGCGCCGGGCTATCTCTACGTCTACTTCACGTACGGCATGCATTTCTGCGCCAATCTGGTCTGCGAGGCGGAAGGCCGCGCAGCGGCGGTGCTACTGCGGGCGCTCGAGCCGGTGGAAGGGCTCGAGCGCATGGCCGAGCGGCGCGGCCTGACCGACCTGCGTGCCTTCTGCAGCGGACCGGCAAAGTTGACACAGGCGCTGGCGATAGGACGCGCCGAGAACGGCCTGCCCTCCTGGGCGGATCCGCTGCGCGTCACACCGCGCTCCCGAGGCAGCGCCGCCGACGCGTCCGGCAATGCATCGCCGCCGCGGATCCTGACAACTGTGCGCATAGGCGTCGGCGGCGACTCAAAGCCGTGGCGCTTCATCGACGCCGACAGCCTGTACCTTTCGCGACCGTTGCCGCGCGCCGCTCGCTGAGCCGACGCCTCGGACCCGGTACCACCGACAGTGCTGCCGCGTGCCCACCGGCGCGTCGTGCGGACCGGGCCGGGGCGGCCTAAGGGCGGAGGCCCGCCGCGCGATTTGGCTGAGTGTCGCCCTGCGGCGAGTTTCCGGCGGCCATGTATGATGCACAACTGTGTAGAGAATAGTTGGCCGCTGCGCGCTCGCCCCGCTCCGTTTCGGGTCGTTTTTCGCGAGTACCCGGCCGGCACCTCAGGTGCCCCGTGAACAGGATGAAGGGATGCCCATGAAGCTGCGCGAGATGTACGAGACGGCTGTACGCCTTGGAATCCAGGCCGATCCTCGCGGGCAGAAGGGTATCGATCAGTTCCTTGCACGGGCTCAAGATCGATACGACAAGCTTCCCGACTACGTCAAAGCGGTCTTCGACAAGCAAGAGCTCACCAATCCGTTCGCCGACACGCGCATGTACGTGGGCGATCCGGAGGCCGAGGTCACCACCATCCTCGGCGGCATCGACATGAACGTGGGCGAGGTGCTGCTCGCCGACCGTCTGCGCGAAAAGGGCACCCAGATCGACGCCATCTACACCCACCATCCGGAGGGCTGGGGCCTCTCCAAGCTCGACCAGGTCATGAGCGTCCAAGCCGACATCTGGGCCGGCATCGGTGTGCCGATCCAGGCCGGCGAGCGTCTCATCGACGAGCGTCGCAAAGATGTGCGGCATCGCCTTATGCCGATCAACCACACGCAAGCCATAGACGCCGCGCGGCTGCTCGACGTGCCGTTCTGGTCTGCCCACACGCCGACCGACAACCTCGTCTACGATTTCCTCGTCCGTTACTTCGCCGAGCACGAACCACAGACACTGGAAGACGTACGCAGGCTGCTCTACGACGTGCCGGAGTACCGCATCGCAGCCCAGCAGGGCGCCGGGCCCTCCATAGTGGACGAGGGCAGCGGGAGCCGCGCCGGCAAGGTGATGGTCGACATGACCGGCGGCACAGAGGGCCCGGTGAAGATGATCGCGCAGCTCGCCGACAAGGGTGTCGGCACCATCGTCTGCATGCACATGAGCGAGGATCTGCGCAAGGCCTCAGACGAACACAACATCCACGTCGTCATCGCCGGCCACATGGCCAGCGACTCGGTGGGCATCAACCTGCTGATGGACGAGCTGGAGCGTGGCGGCGCCCGGATCGTGCCGACCTCCGGCCTGATCCGCGTGCGTCGCAACGAGAAGCGCGAGGTCATCGAGGAGATGCCGGCGGCGCTGCCGCTCTGAGCACCGCGGGCGCGGTGACTCTGCCGTCTGAGAGGTCTGCGACCAAGCCCGAGGCCCGCATCGAGCTCCTGGCGCCGGCCGGCGATCAGCGCGCGCTGCGCGCTGCACTAGCGGCCGGCGCCGACGCAGTGTATCTGGGCCTGGAGCGCTTCAGCGCGCGCGCCTTCGCCGGCAACTTCGGCCCGGCGGAGCTCCTGGAGGCCATCGACCGGGCGCACCTGTGGGGCGCCCGCGTCCACCTGGCACTCAACACGCAGCTCAAGCAGGAAGAGCTGGGGCCGGCGCTGCGGGCGCTGGAGGCGCCCTACGGCGCCGGCCTGGATGCCCTCATCGTCGCCGATCTGGGCTTAGCCACCCTCGTGCACGGCACGTTTCCGGAGCTCTCCCTGCACGCCAGCACGCAGCTCAACACACATTCGTCCGCCCAGCTCGAGGCGCTTGCCGGGCTCGGCTTCCGGCGCGCCGTGCTGGCGCGTGAGCTCAGTCTGGAAGAGATAGGCGAGCTGCAGACGCATGGTGTGGAGCTGGAGGCTTTTGTCCACGGAGCCCTCTGCTACGGCTATTCAGGCGACTGCCTGTTCGCCAGCATGGTCGGCGGACGCAGCGGCAATCGCGGACGCTGCACGCAGGCCTGCCGCATGAGGTACACCTTGCGGCCGGCCGGATCGGCAGCCGCACCCGTAGCCGCCGGCCGGCCGAGTCCCGCTCGCCGGGCCGGCGCGGAGCTGCCGGCCGGGCGCGTGCTCTCGGCCTCGGACCTGGCGGCCCTCGACGCGCTGCCGCAACTGCTGGCCGCCGGTGTGAGCGCCTTCAAGATCGAAGGCCGCATGAAGGACGCCGGCTATGTCGCCACCGCGACGGCGGTCTATCGCGAGGCCCTGCAGGCCGCCCTCGCCGACCCGGGTGGTTTCTCGGTGCTGCCGGAGTGGCGCAGGCGGCTGGAACAGAGCTTCTCGCGCGGCTTCACGACGGCCCACCTCCAGGGGCGGCATGCCGAGGTGCGCAGCCGCGACCGCGGCGGCCACCGCGGCGTGCAGGTCGGCCGCGTCGAACAGATCGACGAGGCGCAGGGCCGCGTCGTGGTGCGCCTCAGCGAGCCGGTCGGCGCCGGCGACGTGCTCACCATCTTCACGCCGTGGGGCCAGTCCGAACCTGTGCGCGTGCCGGCGCAGGCGCTCGGCGGCGCTCCGGCTGCGGGCCAGAGTGCCGCCGAGCGACTGGTGTTGCAGGTCCGCGAGCGAGTGGCTGTGAAGGACCGCGTGTTTCGCCTGTCGGCCGCCGCCGCCGACGCTTTCACAGAAGACGCGGTGGCGGGCCGTGTGGTGGCCAGACCTCAGTTGCTGGAGGCCGAGCTTCAGGCCGCCGCCGGAGCGGTGCCCCAGCTTCGCTTGCACGCCGGTCCGCTGGAGGTCGAGGTGAGCGGTGAAGAGCCGCTGGCAGTGGCCGAACGGGCGCACCTCAATCCAGGGCGCGCCCGCGATGCCGTCGGCGCTCTGGGCGGCACGCCGTACCGGCTGGCGGAGTTTCACGCCCATTTGGAGGGAGACCCGTTCCTGCCCGTGGGTGCGCTGAAAGAGCTGCGGCGCCGCGCGCTGGCGGAGCTGGACGTGCGGCGCCTGGCTCCCTTGCGGCGCCCCCTCGTCGCGGTCCCTCAGGCGGACGAGCTGCCGCTGAGCGCGACGGCCGAGCTGTTCGTCCGCCTGCCGCTACCGGTTGTGATCCGCATCCGGCCAAACGAGGCGCCCGTTCCGGCGCCGTGTGTGGCTGCCGTCGCCCTGGACCTCGACGTGGGCGACGATCCTCAGGCGATCGCGGCGGTCATGCGGCGCCTCGCCAAGGGCGGCCTGGGCGTGCGCTGCCGGCCGCCGGAGGTGCTGTTCGACGGCGATCTGCCCTGGTGGTCCGAGGTGGCGGCCCTGCCGTGGGAGGCCGTATACGCCCGCAGCCTCACCCACCTCAGCGGCGGTCCGGCAACGGCACGCATCCTCGAGTATCCGCTGCAGGGCCTGAACGCCGGCACTGCCCTTCTGCTTGGCCCCAGCGCCGTCGTCGCCGGGCCTGAAGCATCTCTGCAGGAGGTGGCGGACCTCGCCGGCCGCCTCCGGGCCACCGGGCCACCGATCGCCGTGGAGGCGTTCGTCTTCGGACGTCAGCAGCTGCTGGCGACGCGTGACATCCTCGGGCGTGCGGAGGGGCTGGTGGCGGAGGGGGAGCGGAGCTCTCTGGAACTGGTAGACGCCAAGGACTTCATCTTCCCGGCAGAGACGGCGCCGCAGGGCACGCGCATCTTCAACTCGCGAGTCACCAACCTGGCGGCGGCGCAGGCGGAGCTGGCCGCCGCCGGCATCTCGGCCGCCATCGTGGTCCAGCGCGACCTGGAGGACGAAGAGCGAGACGCCTTTGCCACCGGCGGCCTGGCGGCCCTGGCCGCTTTCGCCGGGCGCGAGCGCTCCACGACCGGCCACCTGTTTCGCCGGGTGGACTGACCGTTCGGCCTCGCGCCTGCCCTTACGCTACGCGCCTGCCCTGCCTGCGAGTGTCGCGGCCGTTCCACGGCGCAGAGGCCAGAGACGCGAAAGGGGATCCGGCCGGAAGGCCGGATCCCCTTCTGTCTTGCTCAGCCCCGAGAAGCGCCCGGGCTTCTCCGGTCTTTCTCAGACCTTCCAGACAGCGATGTCGCCCACATTGATGTCCTTGCGGGCATCGATCGGCCCCATCTTCTGGGGCATGTAGCCGGCCCTCTCCACGACCAGCGTGTAGTCGCCGGGCACCAGATCGTTCAGCCAGAAGTCGCCGTAGCTGTCCGTCTCGGTGGTGATGGACGCGCTGGTGGCGACATTGGTCGCGGTGACCTTGGCGCCCTCGGTGCACTCGTCGGCCTCCTGGTCGAACACCGCGCCGGCGATGAAGGGCTTGACCAGCCCGATGTAGTACACGCGTGGCTTGATGTGTTCGTTGCCGGGCTTGAGGACGGGCTCTGCCAGAGCGATGAGCTCCTTGAGGTCTTCCTCTTCACCGAACGTGAAGGCCCCGGTGGGGCAGGCGTCTACGCAGCGAGGTTCGGTCCAGCCGTCGTCCAGGAGATGTGCGCAGAAGGTGCACTTCTGGGCGATGTTGAGGGCGTCGTTGAAGTAGATGACGTTCTCGTACGGGCAGGCCGACAAGCACAACTGGTTGCCGCGGCACTTGTCCGGGTCGATGACCACGGCGCCGTCGGGGCGCTTGTAGATGGCGTCGACGTTGCAGGCCGGTATGCACGGGGCGTCGTCGCAGTGCTGGCAGATGCTGTGCTCGTAGGTCATCCTGACCTTGGGCACCTGCCCGCGGACGTTGTCGTAGACCTTGTTCCAGAACTGCCCCGTATCGGGCTGGGGCTTGGCGATCGGTGACCAGTCGTTGGCCACGTGCTCGTCTTTGCAGGCCACCTGGCAGTTGTAGCAGCCGTTGCAGATGTTGTAGTTGATGACCAGTACTTTTCCCATCACGCGTCTCCCGCCAGGCAGGCTTCCAGACCCGGTCCCGCACAGGGGTGGAACGGCTTTGCGAAGGCCTCCGGGTATTTCCGCTTGAGCTCTTCCATGTTGGTCTTCTCGATGTCGACGAGGAAGCCGCTCACCGCGTGGCCGACGGCGTTCTTGGACGTCGTGCTGCGCGGCACGATCGTGTTGATGGCGCCGCCGCGATCGATCTCGCCGGGGACGATCGGGTCCCACTTGGCGCCGTGATCGATGTAGACCACGCCTGGCATGACGCGCTCCGTTATGTAGGCGCCGCCCAGGACCACGCCGCGATCGTTGATGATGGATACGATGTCGCCGTGCCTGATGTCGCGCTTTTCTGCCTCGGCCGGGTTCAGCCACACCGGTTGGTACTGGTAGCCGTCTGGACCGGTGACCTTGCAGGTCTCGATCTCACGGAGCCAGGTGATGTCCTCGTGCTGGGAGTGCACGCTCCAGCGTGGATGATTGGAGATGACGAGCAGCGGATATTTCTTGGAGCGCTCGGTGCCGATGGTCTCCTCGTGGCTGATGCCCTGGGCGATCCACTTGGGCACCGGCGGGCGCTCCAGGTCGTCGGCGAAGTGCTTGGTAAGGCCGGTGGCCTCGAACTCGAGCTTCCCGGTCGGCGTGGAGAGCGGGTACTTCTCCGGGTCTTTGTAGAAGTCGTAGAAACCGGCGTGGACATCTTCCCAGCCGTCGGCTGTGGGCACTACGTAGTAGCCCTTCTCGTTGAGGTCCTCCCAGCTGACGAGGTCTTCGACGCGGGAGGTGTCGTAGCCGTGCCTGATCAGCTCGGGGATGGTCTTGCCGCCGGTGTACTCCTCCAGCAGTCCGAGGCGCTCGGCGATCTTGCAGACGATCTCGTAGTCGCTGAAGGACTCGCCCAGCGGCTCGATGCACTTGTGCTCCGGGAAGAGCAGGTTGTACTGGCCGCTGAAGATGTCGCCGGCGATGTCGTCCTCTTCCAGCTTGGTGTTGACGGGGAGGATGACATCGGCCAGCAGGCAGTCGTTCTCCAGCCACGGATGCTGCGCGAACATGAACTCGATGTCGGGGTGGCGCATGGCCTTGACGTAGTCGTTGCCCGCGTTCCAGCAGGTGATCCAGCTCGGCGAGTCCGTCCAGACCATATGGATCTTGGAGCAGCCGTCGGCAGGATACTTATAGTGCACGAACTGGTCGGTACGGTCGGCCGTCTCGGACTCGCAGCCCCACCAGTCGCAGGCGCCCTCGAGGATGGCCTTGGGCACGTACGTCTTGGGCACAAACGACGGATGGTTGGACTCGTCCGGATGGCCGCCCGTGTAGGCGCTGCGCAGGTTGGGCACGCGCAGCGGCTTGGGCTGAGCGTACTGGTCCGGCTTGTCGAACAGGCCCCACTCGATCATCTTGGCCTGGTTGGCGCCCGGCTTGCCGAGGCCCTGCATGGCGAGACAGATGCCCTGCAGCCGGGCCGGCTCGGTGGCGTAAGGGCCGCGGATGCCGGGGCCGCCGTTGCCGATGACCACTGTTGTCCGCTTGCTGGCCCACTCCTTGGCGAGGGCGCGCAACACGCGGGCGGGGATGCCGGTGATGGGCGCTGCCCACTCCGGCGTCTTGGGCACGCCGTCCTCTTCGCCCATGACGTAGGCTTCGTACTTCTCAACGCCCACGGCATGCGTCTTCAGGTAGTCCTTGTCGTAGGTGCCGTCCTTGAACCACTGATGCGTGATGGCCAGGTAGGCGGCGGCGTCGGTGTTCGGCAGCACGGGGATCCAGCGATCGGCGTGCACGGCGGCCGCGTAGTTGAGGTCTGGGCACACGTAGATCTGCTTGATGCCGATCTCGCTCCACCAGTAGCTGAGGCGGCTCGGGAGCTGACCCTGCCAGCCCCACGGCGTAGTCTCCTGGTCGCAGCCCCAGAACAGGAGCAGTTCGGTGTTCTTGGCGATGTCGTAGAGAAGGTTGCTCTGCTTGCCCTGGCCCACCGGCTCGCAGCCCCAGAAGTGCTTGCTGCCCCACCACCAGCCTTCCCAGCTGTCTGGCTGGCGGATCTGGAGGGTGAAGCCGCCCCACTTGCGCAGCAGCTTGCGGCCGGCGCCGTGACAGGCTTGCACGACCTTGTTCTCGCCGTGCTGGTCGCACTGGTAGAGCAAGGCGGTCGGGCCGTACGTCTTCTTGATGCGCTCCATCTCGCCGGTGATGACGTCGAGCGCCTCTTTCCAGGAGATGCGCTTGTACTTGCTGACGCCGCGGTTCTGCGGGTTGCGCTCGCCGTTCGGATCGAAGTCGACCCGCATCATCGGGTAGCGGATGCGGGCCGGCGAATACACGCGCTTCTTGTAGGCCAGCGAGTACGGGGGGATGAGGGTCTTCATGCTCGGCTCGAAGGTAGAGCCCCGGGCTTCCATCTTCCACGGGTTCATGTCTTCGCGCTTGTACTTCCAGTCGTAATGCATCGGGCGGATGCGGACGATCTTGCCGTTCTTCACATCGACCATCGACGCGTTGGAGCCGTTCTCCGGCACACCGCAGAAGCTGATGTCCCGGACCAGCGTCTTCTCCCCGCTGGTGCCCGTCTTGCTCATGTCTTCTGCCATACTCGTCTCCTTCGGGTTTCGCCCTGTTGAGATGCCGGTGATTGACGCCAGCCGGCGGCGGCGGGGTGCTCGCGTGCGGACGGGCGTGAAGGGTTCTGCGGAACGGCGGCTGCGACACGCCTGCTTTGGCGGCACGGGCCAGGATACGGACGGCCGGGCTCGGGACAGGTGGTCACGAT
>Ga0182021_10001997_pt1 | contig 23759 bp, 16 predicted proteins | sample 612E3MmetaG_FD_120493 | JGI IMG/M metagenome (GOLD analysis project Ga0182021, IMG submission 120493) | Permafrost microbial communities from Stordalen Mire, Sweden - 612E3M metaG (Illumina Assembly) | ecosystem: Environmental > Terrestrial > Soil > Wetlands > Permafrost | place: Sweden... | reverse complement strand
TAATACGTCCTGCCGCTCTTTCTGGGGCGCGGGTTTCGATTTGCCTCTGCTGCCACGCGAAAAAATTGACGATGTCCGCGATCGTACGAACATCGTGGACATTGTCAGACGGTATGTGGAGCTGAAACGGGCTGGCACCGGAAGCTGGAAGGGACTCTGTCCCTTCCATGCGGAGAAAACTCCTTCGTTCAACGTGCACGAGCAGCGCCAATATTTTCACTGTTTTGGCTGTGGCGAGAAAGGCGACGTCTTCTCGTTTCTGGTCAAGATTGAGCAGCGATCATTCATGGAGGTGCTGCGCGATTTGGCCCATCAGGCGGGTGTGGACCTGCCCGAAGTCAAGCAGTCTCCCGCCGAACGGCAGGCCGCAGCCGAGGCGGAATCCGAACGCGAGCGCATGCTGCGCGTGATGGACGCCGCCACTAGTTTTTTTGAGGCCCAGCTCGCGGGTTCTGGGGGCGGCGCCGCCCGAGCCTACTTGGAGAAGCGGGGCGTTTCCCCGGCCCTGCGAGCCCGGTTTCGCCTGGGCTATGCGCCGCCAGCCTGGGACACGCTTCAGAGGCACCTCGCCTCTTTGCAGATCCCGGGCAACGTTGCGGAGCAACTCGGCTTGGTGGGCGCCAACGAGCGTGGCCGCTACGATTTCTTTCGCGATCGCGTGATGCTGCCTGTCCTCGACCGGCAGAAGCGTCCCATCGGATTCTCGTCGCGCCTGCTGGACCCGGAGGCCAAGGAGCGCAAGTACGTCAACTCCCCCGACTCGCCGCTCTTTCACAAGAAGGAGAACCTCTACGGCCTGCACGTGGCCATGGATGCCATTCGGCGCAGCGGAACCGCCATCGTGGTGGAGGGCAACTTCGACGTGCTCAGTCTGCACGAGGCTGGGATTGAAGAAGCCGTGGCCCCCATGGGTACGGCGCTGACCAGCGGGCAAGTGAAGCTGCTCGGCCGCGCCGCCAAGCGGATCGTGGTCGTGTTCGATGGCGACGCGGCGGGCGCGCGGGCGGCGGAGAAGGCCATCCCGGTCGCGGTGGAAGCCGGCCTGTTCTTCGCCGAGGCCGACGCTGACGGTCGCGTGGCGCAGATGCCGGCCGGGGTTGACCCGGACGATTTCGTGCGCGCGCAGGGCGCGGAAGCCTTCCGCGCTCTCGTGGAAGGGGCGCGGCCCATGCTCGACCATCTGATCCAGCAGGCGGCCGACGACGCCACCATCCCGGGCAAGGCCGACACCGCGCGGCGGGTGGTCGAGGTCTTGGCCAAGGTGAGAAATCCTCTGATGCGGGATCTCTACCAGCGTGAGCTGGCCGCCAAGCTGCACGTCCCGGTGTCGCAGGTCGTGCGCATGGTGCGCGACACGGCGGCTGAACGCCGTTTGGCACCAGCCTCGCGCCCCGTACCTGCGGGCGAGGATGCGACGTCCGAAGGCGAGGCCCCCCATCGCGAGCCGCCGCGCGACGATTTGGCCGTGTTTTCGCTGCTGGTCAGCCACCCCGAGTTGGCGTCTACTGAAGACGCCGCGCGGGCACTCGATCTGCTGGTTGATCCGGGCGTGCGGCAGGTGTACCGCACGGCTCTGCAAGCCTTGCAGGCCGGCGAACGGGCGGATGTACCAGCCTGGCTGGACGCCTGCCCTTCCGAGATTCGTGCATCGGTTGGGGCGGCGGTGATGGACGGCAGTTGGGAGAAAGTAGAGATGGCGGAAGAGGCGTTGCGGGCCCTGGTGAGTCGGTTGGGACGGTCGCGGGTGGAGGCCGAGATCACGCTGGCCGAACGCCAGCATCACGAGGCGCTGGCGCGCGGGGATGAAGCAGAAGCACGCACCATCTCGATGCGCGAGATGGAACTGATCCGGACCAAGTTGGGTCTAGCGAACTAGAGGCCACACGACATGATCGAAGACGCAGACGAGCAACTGAGCGACGAAACCCAAGACGAGGACGAGCTGTCGTCGGTCAGCAAGACGGCGGCCAAGACCCCCATGTCGAGCAAGGAGAGCGAGCGCAAGAAGCGCGAACTCATCACCATCGGTAGGGCTAAGGGGTTTCTCACCTACGACGAAGTCAATGATCACATGCCCGAGAGCATCGTCTCGTCCGACCAGATCGACGACTGGCTCTCGACCCTGGGAGGAGAGGGCATCGAGATCGTGGACTCGGCCTCGCAGGTGAGGGTGGCCGACAAGTCGGGCGGGGCGGACGGTGAAGAGGGGCGTGTCGCCCCCGAGCCTGCGCGTGCGACGGAGCCCGAGGAAGAGGAGGAGGACGACGGCTACTCCAAGACCAACGATCCGGTACGCATGTACCTGCGCAAGATGGGGTCGGTGTCCCTGCTCACCCGCGAGGGCGAGGTTGAGATTGCCAAGCGCATCGAGGACGGCGAGCGTCGCGTGTTGCAGGTGGTGCTCAACTCCAGCGTGGCCATCGAGGAGATCCTCGATCTCGGCGACAAGCTGCGCAAGCAGAAGATCCGGGTCAAGGAAGTCGTCAAGGATGCCGACGAGGACGATGCCGAATTCGATGAAGCCTGGCACGTCGAAAGGGTGTGCAAGATCATCGAGAAGGTACGCCGTCTGCACAAGGATCTGGAGAAGGCGGAGGAAAAGAGCAGCGCCCGGGGTGTGTCCGAATCGGCGCGCCGGAGGCAGCGGACGCAGGTGGCGGGTATAGAGCAGGACTTGTTCGAAGCCCTGCAGGAGATGCGCCTCAACAAGAAGCAGATCGATCGCATCGTGGCTCGACTCAAGGGCCTGGTGTCCCGCATAGAATGCGCCCATCGCGAGATTGGTGAGTGCGAACAGCGCGCGGGACTGCCGCAACGTGATTTTCGCAGGACTCTGCGCGAGATCCGATCATCGCCGCTGCGCCAGCGAGCGGTGGCCAAGAAGCTCGGCTTGCGGCCCGAGGAGATCGAAGATCTGGCCAAGGTCATCGACAACGCCAAGAAGAAGATCAAGAAGGTGGAGGAAGAGGCGGCGATGACCGAGGAGGGCCTGCGCGTCACGGTGCGGGAGATTGAGGACGGCGAGCACCAAGCCGAGCAGGCCAAGGCGGAACTGGTCGAGGCCAACCTGCGCCTGGTGGTGTCCATCGCCAAGAAGTACACCAACCGCGGCCTGCAATTCCTCGACCTCATCCAGGAAGGCAACATCGGCCTGATGAAGGCGGTGGACAAGTTCGAGTACAAGCGCGGCTACAAGTTCTCCACCTACGCGACATGGTGGATTCGGCAGGCCATCACCCGCGCCATCGCCGATCAGGCGCGCACCATCCGTATCCCAGTGCACATGATCGAGACCATCAACAAGCTCATCCGCACCAGCCGATACCTGGTGCAGGAGCTGGGCCGAGAAGCGACACCGGAAGAGATTGCCGAGAAAATGGAGCTGCCGCTCGACAAGGTCCGCAAGGTGCTCAAGATTGCCAAGGAGCCCATTTCTCTCGAGACGCCGATCGGCGAGGAGGAAGACTCGCACCTGGGTGACTTCATCGAGGACAAGAGCGTGATCTCACCCTCGGACGCAGTCATCTCGATGAATTTGGCGGATCAGACCCGCAAGGTGTTGGCCACGCTGACGCCGCGGGAAGAGAAAGTTCTGCGCATGCGCTTCGGTATCGGAGAGAAGTCGGATCACACCCTGGAAGAGGTGGGTCAGGACTTCGAGGTCACGCGCGAGCGCATCCGTCAGATCGAGGCCAAAGCCCTGCGCAAGCTGCGCCACCCGTCCCGCAGCAAGCGGTTGAAGAGCTTCATAGAAGGCTAGAGAGCTAGGCGCCGAGTAGGCGCGAGAGTTGCTCGACTTCCGCCGGCCCGATGTCGTTGGTGGGCATGCGCGGAAGCTGGATCATCGGCAGGGCCGGATCGCGGCGCAGACCTTCGATGATCCGTTCGGCGTCATTGCGGCGAGCGGCCAAGATCGCGGCCCCGGCCAAGGTCGAATCCAGGCCAGAATCCGCCGACTGGTCCGCCAACCGATCGAGAATGGTACGCAACTCGGGGTACCCGGCGACCGCGGGGGGCACGGCATTGACGATGAGCGGGCCGAGCGGTATGCGCAACGACTCGCGCACGACGCGGGCGAGGACAACGGTTTCCCGCGCGGGCAACTCCTCCGCCAGCGTGACGATACAGAGAGCTGCGCGGGCCGGATCAGAAAGCAACGTGCGCGCGGCCGCCGCCGGCCGGGCGAGCGGTCCCAGAGGCATGGCGGCCTCGACCGCCGCGGGAGCGCGCAGCAGGGTGACGATGTGGCCGGCAGCCGGGCCGTCGAGAATCAAGAGGTCGTACTTGTTGCGGTCCCCTTCGCGTTCGGTGGTGTGCCACCAAGCCTTGCCCAGCATGGCCCAGGCATCCAGGCCGGGAAAGGCGCCGAGAAAGCTGCGCATGGCCCGGTTGTCGAAGAGGGCGCGGTACAGGCTGTCGTACCTGAGAACCTTGAGCAGGTACTCACGCAGGGCCGCGCGCTCGTTCATGTTGACCGCCCACAGGCGCTCGCCCACGGCGACGATTTCTGAACCGATTCCTTCTGGGCAGCCGAGCAAGTGGGCCAGGCGCGGCGGCGCACTGGTCTGAGCGAGAAGCACGTGCTTGCCGGCCCGGACTGCTGCGCGCGCCAGTGCGGCGGCCACGGTGGTGCGTCCCGCTCCGCCCTTGCCAGCGACGATCACGATCCGTCGGTCGAAAAGCGGCGTTGCGTCCATCAGAACTGATACAGGACAGCGGCCGCGACCGACAGGCGGTCGCCAAAGACATGTATGCGGTTGCCACTGGCGAGAAGAAACCCCGGCCTGGCCAGCATGTTCCGGTACTCGACATGCAACCCGACCAAGACCGCTCGTCCGACCGCCGCGTCGAGCCCGCAAGCGCCTAGCACGAGAGGCCGCGTGGTGCGGGATTCGCCCGGATCGAGGGCCGACTCGGCGGTGAGAAAGTGCCCGACCCCCAAACCTGTGCCGGCGGCAAGCCAGGGCTGCAGCGGGCCGAGATGCACAGTGGCAACCGCCAGCAGGGCGAAGTCGAAGAAGGAGAGAGTGCGCGTGGTCTGGTAAGACTGGAACTGACCCGGGCCGATGTAGGCCTGGGCGGTCACCTGTTCCTGAAAGCGATCGAAGGCGAACTCGGCGCGCAGGCCGAGCCCCAGACGGTCTGCCACGCGCGCATAGTCGTACTGGAAAAACGGACTGAATGAGTAGCCGACCTTGGGGGGAACGTCGCCGGAGAGCAGAAAATCTGCGCCGGCGCGAAAGCCGAGCACTACTTGCGGCTCACTCCCTGGTGTCCTGTCCGGACCCGGCTCGGGATTGGCAGGCGGAAGCGCAGCAGGCGGGGCTTCCGGTGCAGGCGCAGGCTCGGCGCCAGCCGTAGGCTCGGCTGCCGGTACAGGCGCTGCCTCAGCCCGAGGCTGGGCTATCGGTTCGGGAAGCGCAGGCTCAGCCTGCGCCAGTAGCGCAACGAGGATTGGTATTGGCAGCGTCGCCAGCACGGCAGCCTATAATGCTTCGATGTCACGCAAGCGAGCAACGAATCTTGCCTTGTCCGCGGGCGGCGCGGTTCAAGCCCGCGACTCATCCAGCCGTGTCGTCCTTTGCCGCGGCAAGGCGCGGCCCCTCTGGTTTGGTCACCCTTGGGTCTATGCCAACGCCGTGGAGCGCGTGGAGGGCGAGGCTGCAGCCGGTGACATCGTGTCGCTGGTCGACCACGACGGCCGCTTCATCGGCCGCGGGATCTTCAACCCGCGCTCGCAGATCCCGGTGCGGCTGCTCACGCGCAAGGAGGAAAGCATCGATGCGGCTTTCTTCGCCGCACGGCTGCGTGATGCGCAGGCCTTGCGAACCCGTCTCAAGCTCCCCAGCACCGACACCACGGCCTATCGCCTGGTCAATAGCGAAGGCGACGGCCTGCCCGGATTGGTGGTAGACGTGTTTGGCGAGGCTGCGGTGGTGCAGGTCACCACCCTGGGGTTGGCCCTGCGCAGGGATGCGATCTTCGATGCCGTGCAGGCTACGCTGTCGCCGCGAACCATCTACGAGGTTGCAGGCGGCAGCTACGCCGAGGTGGAGGGCTTTGTCGCCCAGAATCGGGTGGTGCGGGGCGAGGCGCGCAATCTGGTGCCGTGTCTGGAGGACGGCTTGCATTTCGAAGCTGAACCGCTCGCGGGCCAGAAGACGGGCATGTTCCTTGACCAGCGGCGGAACCGCATCCGCGTGGGGCAACTTGCTGGCGCAGGCTTGCGCGTGCTCGATTGCTATGCCTATGCGGGTGGGTTTGGGCTGCAGGCGGCGCGCGCAGGCGCGAGCGAGGTGACCGCTGTGGACAGTTCGCCGCGCGCCGTGGTCCGCATCGAGGCGCACGCGGTAGCCAATGGCGTCCCCGTGCGCGCCGTGGAGGCCGACGCCTTTCGCTTTCTGGAAACCGCCACGCCCATGTCCTACGACCTGGTGGTGGTCGATCCCCCCAAGTTCGCGCGGGCGCGTAAGGATCTCGAGGCAGCGATCAAAGGCTACGAGAGACTCAACGCCCTGGCCCTTGCGGTGTGTGCACCGGGCGCTCTGCTGGTGACCTGCTCGTGCTCACAGAACGTCGGCGCGCAGGACTTCGAGCGCATCGTCGCGGCGGCCGCCAAGCAGGCCCATCGTGAGGTTCGCATCGTGGAGCGGGGCGGCCCAGGGGGCGATCACCCTCTGCCGCCGGCCTTCACCGAGGGGCAGTACTTGAAGGTCCTATTCGTCCACGTTGGTTAGCTACGGTATCGGCTTCACGCCGGTGGGCGAACTCTGCAAGACGACGATGTAGTACACCAGCATCGCCACGATCATGGCCAGGGAGAGCCATTCGAAGGGGATGCGACCGAACAGGAGCCAGCGCCGCCGGAAGAAGCGACCGCGAGAGCGGCGATTAATCTGCCGCTGGATGTCCGCCAGGAAGGAGTGGGGGGCGCCCGTCCGTTTCAGCCTGCCCAGACCCCCGAGGGTCCGACGGAAGCGCTCGAGCGAGGTGCGACACTGTATGCAGGTGGAGAGGTGGTGCTCCAGCGAGGCCTTCTCGTCGGGCGAGAGCTCGCCTTCGAGGTAGGCGGAGAAGGAATCCACCGTGCGGGTATGGGAATCGCCCTCGCTCACTTGAACTTGTCCTCGAGCAGTTGCTTCAAGGTCATGCGGGCACGGTGCAGGCGCGACTTCACGGTGCCTTCGGGCAAACCGGTGATTTCTACGATTTCCTCGTAGGACAGCTCCTCGACGTCACGTAGCACGACCAGGAGGCGTTGGTCTTCTTCCAGGGTGGCAATGGCTTGCTGCATGATGTCCTCTGTCTCGGCCGCCTCAAGCAGAACATCGGGCGCGCGGATGTGCGACTGGGCTGGGGCTCTCCCTTCGTCGGCCAGATCGCCGCTGTCACTTCCGCCCGGCTCACGACCCTGCTCCCGGCGGCGGGCCAGGTACTTGATGCGGTTTTTAGCGTGGTTGGTGGCAATGCGCAGCAACCAAGTGGACAACTTGGCTTCGCTGCGGAAGGAGTCGATGCTCTTGAATACCGTGACGAAGACTTCCTGGGCGATGTCCTCGGCCTCGGCGCGCGAGCCGACCATGCGCAACACCAGGTTGAAGACACGGTCACCGTGCTGGCGGACCACTTCATTGAAGGCTGTCTCATCCCGCTTGAGCAGCCTTGCAACCAGAAGTCGTTCGGACAGGCTCATCTGAAACGCAGGCCGCGGACGCACGGCGCGCGGCCGACCAGGGTGGGACGCCTCAACTGGGATGGCCGGTGCGGGCGCGAGGGAAGCCTCCACATATCAATGGACAGCGTTGCGGCGGAAAAGTTCCGAGCAGCGGGCGACAAGCAGCCGCTAGTGTATCGTGGATGGGTTACATCGAGGGAACGAACAGCCGAGCGCTGGCGCCCACGAAGGTGCCTCTGCGGTCACCCGAGATGTCTTGGCGCATTGATACATCGAGGGCGCCGACGCCTGAAAGAAAGGACACACCGCCGCTCAGGTAGCCATTCTTGTTGAGACCATCCCGCCCGCCGCCCAGCCGGGCCGCCAGGGTTTTGGCCAGGTATTCACCGCCGCCCATCAAATAGTAGGCCTGACTGCGCGTCGGATCTCCCGATACACGCTCCAGTACGCTGTCCAGGACCAGAAGAAGGCTGGGCACCAGGCTCAGGCTCACGCCGCCGCCCAGGGCCTGAGGCGCAAAGGAAGTTCCCGGATTGGTCAGGTTGTATCCCACGACTGCCAGGGCAAGAAACTGCGCGGGCCGCACGGTCAGGCCGGCGTCGAAGGTGAACCCCTTCTTGGTATCCGTGGTGCCGTTCGTATCGGTCGAGAGGTGCAGATACTTGGCCGTGCCGCCCAAGAACACCAAGTCACCCAGGGGGAACGACAGCGAAGCCCCGCCCAGATGGCCGGTTTGACTCGCCCCGGCGGGCGAGGCCGTGTGAAACGTGTAGAAGAGAGCGCCGCCCAGGTTGAAGGCTGAGGTGGAATCGACCAGCGATACGTGAGCGTCGTGGGTCGAATCGCGGCTCCCGTATTGATAGTTGCCCTCGGCGGTGTAGGCGCGCACGAGCGAGATCCCTGACGGATTGAGCATGGGGCCGGCATCGCCTGCGGCTGCCGCGCGCATGGCGCCTCCGGTGCCGAGAGGGCGAATCCCCGGCAACGCTGTTCCGTCGGCCCAGGCCGGGGGGCCCGGCCACAGGGCAAGGAAAAGAGACGCCATGGCTCCTTTGAGGGCGAAGGACCGCATGGCCGAATTGTAGGTCGCCGAAGCCGCCGGTCCAGAAACTGCGTCAGTTCACAGCCAGCCGCGGTCGGCGAAGCTCACGTACCCGCCGGCTGCAACCACCACATGGTCGAGCACGCCGATGCCACACAGTTCACCGACTTGGCGCAGGCGCGCGGTCAACTCCATGTCCTGGCGCGAAGGTGATGGGTCGCCCGACGGGTGGTTGTGGCAGAAGATCACCGACGCGGCCGCGCTGCGGATGAGGGTGCGGAATACATCGCGCGGGTGGACCTCGACTCCGGTCAAAGACCCACGCGCCACGCAGGACTCGAACAGGACACGGTGTCGGACATCGAGCGCCAGCATCCAGAATTCTTCGACAGGGGAGGGCGCCAAGCGGGCTCGATAATGCGTCCAGACGTCGGCGGCGTTGCCCAGGAATCGGCCACGTTCGGGCCGAGTTCCGGTCGCCCGCCGGCCCAGTTCAAGCGCCGCTTGGATGACCGCGGCACGGGCAGGGCCGACCCCAGACTGGGCGCGCAATTCAGCCTCGGCGGCATCGCCCAGGCCGCGCAGATCCCCCAGGCGGGCGATCAGGTCTTGCGCGATTTCGACGACGTTTTGCCCCTGGCGGCCGCTGCCAAGGAGGATCGCGAGAAGCTCTGCGTCAGAGAGCGCACTCGGCCCGCGAGCCAGCAGTCGTTCTCGAGGACGGGCCTCAGGAGACAAGGCAAGGAGAGCCGGCACAAAGGGAGCCTCAGCACGTGGTGTGCCATGCTTCGCGTGGGGAGCCCGTCGGATTTGCCAGCGCTGCGCGTGGCGCACCATCGGGAGCCCTCTCAGGGTTCAGGAAGCCGGAATCCTTGTGACCAACGGGAGACTGTGCTACGTTTGCCCTGCGTTCCTGCAAGGAGGGCCTTGCATCCGTGCTGACGTCCAAGCGGTCGAGGTCGTACTGAGACCGGCGTCCCGACGGCCCAGGAACTGGGGGCCGCGCCCGGGCTTGATAGGCCGTTGGAGCAGGAATCCATACTTTAGCTACGTGATTTGAGTTCGGAGAGGAGTCGCGACTGAGTACCCCATCCAACTGGGAGCCGGCCAAGGCCGCTGCTGCCAACGAGTCCGCGCGCGTCGATCGGAATGACGGCGGAGACGGGCCCATGGCTGCACCGGACGAGGCGGAGCCGACCATCATCATCAATCGATCGGAGCGCGAGGCTCGGGCTTTTCGCGCCGGGGCCGTCTCTGTCCCGGTCGAGCCGCTCAACCCAGCCGTAATACCAAGCGCGCGGGCGATGCCTGAAGCGGAGTACTCTCCCGCTCTCACACAGGCGGTGGATCGCGCGCGGCCGATCCTGCGCATTCGCGAGTTGCGTCCTGGGCAGGCCGAGGTCATCGAGGCGGTGCTCAGCGGTCGCGACACGCTCGCCATCATGCCCACGGGCAGCGGCAAGTCGCTGACCTATCAGCTCCCGGCTCTGTCGTTGCCTGGCCCAACTCTGGTGGTTTCGCCGCTCCTCGCGCTCATCGAGGACCAGGTCGGCAAGATGAAGGCCGCGGGTGTGGCCGTGGCGCGCATCGATTCGACCCGCACGGCCAAGGAACGCGCTGCGGATTTGGAGGCGGTTCGCGCAGGACATATCAAGCTGATCCTCATCACCCCGGAGTCGGTCTGTACGCCCGCGGTGCAGGACACGCTCGCGGGCGTGAAGTTCTCGCTCTTCTGTGTGGACGAGGCCCATTGCGTGTCCCAGTGGGGCCATGATTTCCGACCTTCGTACCTGGGTCTGCGGCGCGCGGCGGAGGTGCTGGGGCGGCCACCCATCCTCGGCCTCACTGCCACCGCCACGCCGGCCATTGCCGAGGACGTCATGGTCCAGCTGGGGATGAAAGACGCGTACACCTGCCGGGTGTCGTTCCATCGTCCCAACCTGGCCTTCGACGTGCGCAAGGTCGGCGGCGAGGCGGACAAGCTGCGCGTCCTGGGCAAGCTGATCCAGCGACTGCGGCGGCCGGGCATCGTGTATTGCGCGACAGTCAGGGCGGTCGACGAACTCTACGTGGCTTTGCGCCACGGCAAGATCCCGGTCGAGCGCTACAACGGCAAGATGACCACGGATGAGAGAGAGAAGGCACAAGCGTCGTTCATGTCGGCCGGGCGCAAGGTGGTCATGATCGCGACCAACGCCTTCGGGCTGGGCGTGGACAAGCCCGACATACGCTACATCATCCACTACCAGATGCCGGGCTCGCCCGAGTCCTACGTGCAGGAGGCGGGGCGCGCCGGGCGCGACGGCAAACCTGCCCGGTGTGTGTTGCTCTTCCAACCGGACGACATCGCCATCCAAGAGCATTTTCTCAAGGAGGCGCACCCGACCAAGACGCAGGCGCGGGCGGTGGCAGAGGGACTCTATGCCTGGAGCGACGAGGGCAAGGAGGTTTCGGTGCGCGACCTGGCCCTGTCGATGGCCTTGCCCGAGCGCCGCGTGCGCGTGGTTCTCTCCGTTCTGGAAGCCATGGGGGTGGCGGTCGAGGTCAAGGCGGCGCGCTGGGCAGGGGTGGAGCCGCGCCCCACGCGCGAGCAGATCGACAAGGCGGCCTCGGTGTTCGAGGCACGACGTATTTCCGACCGGCGGCGCTTGGCCGAATTGCTGAAGTACATGAACACGCAGAACTGCCGGGTGCAGATGATGCGCGCGTATTTCGGCGAGGAGAATGGCGGGAAGTGTGGTCTGTGTGACTCGTGCGCGGGCCTGGACAGCGAGGTCTTCGACCCGGGCGAGGCCGACGCCCGGCACGGCTTGCATGCTGCAACCGATTTCCACGGCCGTTCGCGACGCCACCGGCGGCGTGGAGAAAAGCCGGCGGCTGCTCCCCGCCCAGCCCCGATCTTTCCCACCGCCATACCCGATCTGCCTTCGCCCGCTGTGCCGCCGCCATGGGTTCCCCCACCCGACAGCGACAGCATTGTCGACCCGAGCATTTGGCATGAGGCGCCGGAGGCAGGGCGACCCGCAGCGGGAGAGATCGTGCTGGAACCGGGCGAGACTGAGGCCTTTATGGCCGAGGCCGCATCATCGGAAACTCGCGCAGAGGAAACCGCGCCTGACTTCGCAGCCGGCTGGGCGGCGATTCGCGACGCCAACATTCGACCCTACGTGGAATGGGTGGTGCCGCCACCGCTCTCGTTGCCGGTGGCCACCTCGGTGCGTGGGAGAGAGGGGCGGCCACCGCAGGGCGCGCAGAACCCGAACGGGCAGAACTCGAGCGATCGCGGCGGAAATGACTCGGGCGGCGGTCGCAGGCGTCGCCGGCATTCGCGCTACGGGCGCAACCGCCATGGGCGGGACGGAGGTGAGCGGCACGGACCGCGCTTGCCCGGCGTGTACAACCCCGGCGGGGACTAGCCCGAAGCGATGCCTTCGCGCTACCTCCTGAAGAGCCGTCGGATGAAAGACTTCTTCGGCGCGGGTTTCTTCTTGAGCGCGATCGTGACCCTCTGGTTCTTCCTGCCGGTCACCGTGAAACGCTTGCTCGCGCTCAGGTAGCCCTTCTTGACGAAAGTCAGTTCGTAGGCGATTCCGGGTCGAAAGCGCAGGTTGAGCGGCGACCGCCCGAAGACGCGATCCTTGAGCTTGATCACCGCGCCTTGGGGACGGCTCTCGACGCGAACCGAGACGCCATCGGGAAGGGCGGGCTCCGGCTTGGCCCGCCCGCCAGGCCTGGCAGCAGGAGGTTTGGCAGGCCCCTCGCCCTCGGCTTCACCGAGCACCTGGTCCGAGGCGGCGGGCTCGCTGTGTTTGAGCAGAACCTCCTCCTCGTCTTCTGCCTGGGGTGGCTGAGGCGTCGGTCTGATTTCCTCTGACTCAACCACTTTCGCGCCCTTGCTTGGCATCTCGGCAGGCTTGGCAGGGGGCGGGGGCGCGGGCGAGGGGGGCGGCGGCGGCGGTACGGACGGTGCTGTTGCGGGCGGTTGCGCAGTCGAGGGGCGCGGTGCAGACGACGGGCGCGTCGCCAGTCGCGGGCGTCGCGGAGTTTCGCGCAGCCCCAGCCACGCGAGCAAGACAGCCGTCCCTCCCAGGAAGAAGAAGATGGCGACTCGTCGCGACGGCTTCGACGGCTTCTTTGCCGGTGGCGCGGGGGCTGGTGCCGTAACGTGCATGGTGGGCAGAAGCGCCGGGGTAGCCGCGATGGTGGGCTGAGTGGGGCGAGCCAAGCCTTCGAGCGGCTGGGACACCTGGGAGGAGTCGTCGAAGATGAGATCCTCGCTCGCATCGAGTTGCATCGCTTCGGAATCGTCCGCCATGGACGCCTGCGTGGCGGCCTTGGAGATGGTCGGCGCGCCATCCATCTGCTGCAGTTCCTCCAGCCAGCGCTTGAGTTCGGTCTGGCCTGTAGCCTTGAAAGCGGAGCGCTGGACGGTCTCGATGTCGACCAGCATCTCCTCCGCGCTCTGGTAGCGATCGGCTGGCGCAGCCTTCATGGCCTTCAGGATGATGCGGGCGAATTCGGGCGAGATCTCGGGCGCGACCTGCGCCGGTGGGGCGAGCTGGCACTGGCGTACGCGCACCAGGGCCTCCAGATCGGTGGGGGCCTCGAAGGGACGCCGTCCGGTGCCGAGCAGGTACAGCACGGTGCCGAGGGAGAAGAGATCCGATCGCGCGTCTACCGCGAGGCCCGACGCCTGCTCGGGCGACATGAAGGCCAGCTTGCCCTTGATCACGCCGTGGCCGGTGTGCTCGCGCCGGCCCGTGGCTTTGGCGATGCCGAAGTCGGTCAACTTGACCTCGCCCTGCTCGCTGATCAGCACGTTGTGCGGGCTCACGTCGCGGTGGACGATGCCCAGGGGTTGGCCGTCGCGTGTCTTGGCGTGGGCATAGCCGAGCGCCCGACACACCTCGCCTGCAACATAGAGGGACAGCTCGGGCGGCAGAGGAAATGAGGTGGCGCGGGCACGACTTAGGATCTGGTTGAGGTCCCAGCCATCCACCAGTTCCAGCACGAGAAAATAGCGACCCTGCGCGCGGCCGAGGTCCAGCACCTGAACGATGTTGCTGTGGTTGAGGCTCATGGCAACATGAGCCTCGTCGATCATCTGGTTGCGGAATTGGGGGTCGGCCAGCAGGGACGCCAAGATGCGCTTGAGCACGACCGGCCGTTCAAAGCCTTCGACCCCGCGCTGGCGGCCGAGAAAAATCTCGGCCATACCGCCGTCTGCGATCTTGCGCGAGATATGGTAGCGGCCGGCTCCGGACATCGGCGGCCCATTCTACTTCTCGAACAGGACCCCCGCAGGGACGATCTTGACCCGGCTTGGGGTGACCGGAAGCGGGAAATGTTCGATGGCCTTGTCTTGCTCAATGACTTCTGCCGGGGTGTCCTTGGTGTCATAGGTCATGGGCGTGGGTTTGCCCGACAGCAATTCGGCACGCAGGGCCTTGGCGTTGTCGCTGATGATGGCGACGCTCAAGCGCGTGGGGTCAAGATGTTTTCGGATAGCGCGGTCGACCTGGGCCTTGGTCATCTTGGGCAGCCTCGTCTTGAGTTCGGTGATGATGTCCTTGCCGTAGCTGAGAGCGTCCATGGCAAAACCCAGGCGGCGCGACGGATCCTGTGCCCACAGGTCCACATAGTGGAGCAGGAACTCGCGCGTGGCCTGGAAACCGGCGGCCGGAATGCCTCCGCGCACCAGCTTGTGCAACTCGAAGAGAGCGCCGCGAATGGCAAAAGCCGTGGCTTGCGGTGCCACCGGACGCAACCAGATCTCGAAATGCTGCTGCCGGCGCGCAATGTTGGTCAGGGGGAAAGTCGTTCCGCCATCCTGGATGAAGTTTTCGACATAGGCGTAGTCGCCGTAGTTCAGGCCGCGTTTCTGCCTCAGTTCGACCATGAGCACGCCATTGAAGGTTCGGTGTTCGCCCAGGTACGAGCCGGCCAAGTAGAGAGGATAGAAGTCGTCATCGGCGCGCGTGATGTCGAGCGGATGGCCCATGGACACGGCGTTAGCGCGGGCGTCCTTCTCGACGATCAACATCGTGCCACCGCCACGCGCGGGGGGCGGCGGAAGCCTCTGGCGCGGCTCGCCCGTGGCGGGCAGCGCAGAGAAGCGCGACGCGAAGCTCTCGGGAAAGCCGTCGGGATACCCGCCCGCCACGCCCACGATCAGGCGATCCTGGGTGAACATGCCGGCGTAGAAGCGGCGGACGTCATCCAGGGTGATGGCTTGCAGGCCGGCGACCGTGCCGGCAGTGGAATGGCTGTAGGGATGGCCCTCGAACATGAGCGTGGCCAGAGCCTGCTTGCCCAGATCCTCGTCGTCGTTGCCGCGAAGAGTTTTCGTGATGAAGTCGAGTGCGTCCTGGCGATGGCGCGAGAAATCTTCGTTGGCGAAGCGCGGGGTCAGGATCTGCTCGGCCAAGAGATCGGCGAAGGCCGGCAGGTTATCGCGATGGACTGTGCCCTCGAAGACGAAAGCATCCTTGTCGCCGTAGGTTTGAATGTCGGCCGCCATGGGATAGAGCGCGTCCAGGACTTCGGCCCAGGAGCGGCGCTGCGTTCCCGCCGAGCCGAGCATGGCCGCGGTCAGCGCAGCGAGGCCGTCCTTGCCCGCGGGATCGTCGGCCGCGCCCACCTGGAAGAGCAGGCGAATCGCGACCAGGGGATTCCCTGGCGAGGGCAAGGTCACGCGACGCGGGCCCTTGGAAAGCGAGGCCGCCCGGCGAGAAGGCGAAGCGGCAGCAGCAGGCCGGCGTGAGGCGAGGGCGCCCGCGGCCGCGAGGGCGAAAGAAAGCAACATGATGGGTCCTCTCCGTGGCTTCACGGGGTTTCCGGCTGCAGGGTGACAACAGTGCGGTTCTGGGGCGTGAAGTACGTGCGTGCCACGCGCTGGAGGTCAGCGCTCTTCACCTGACCCAGGCGGGCGAAGTACTCGTCGATGGCGGACAACCGACCGGCCAGGGCCAGGAAATCGGCCCCCACCTGGGCCACTTGGTCGGGTGTGGAGAGTTGCGCCGCGAAGGCGTAGCGCGCATGCGAAATCACTTCGCCCATGGCTTTGCCGTCCACACCCTCGGCCGCGATGCGGGTGATCTCCTTGCCGATGGCGGACTCGACGTAGGCCATGTCTTTGGCCTGCTTCACCCGGGCCAGCACCAGGAAGAGATTGGGATCCACGTGCCGGCCTTCGCCGCCTTCCAGGGTTTCCACCTTCTGCTCGTCGAGCACCAAATGCTTGTGCAGGCGCGATCGCTCGGCGAAGAGCAGTTCGGCCAAGACATCAAGAGCCGGTCCGTCGATCGACGTCGTGGAAAACGCGGGCGCGTGATAGCCGAGAAAGAGCATGGGCAGGCTGGCGCCTTTCCAGGCGACGGTCGCGCGTTGTTCGCGCGTCTGCGGCGACTCGACTGGGACCGGTGGCCGCGCAGGACCCCTGGTCCACGCGCCGTATGCTTTCTCGACGAGCGGAAACACTTCATCGCCCGTGACGTCGCCGACCACCAGCAGGATCACGTTGTCGGGCCGGTAGTAGCGGTCGAAGAACTGGCGCGAGTAATCGAACTGGTGGGGCATGTCCTCGATGTCACGCAGGAACCCGATGGTGGTGTGCTTGTAGGTGTGCACGGCAAAGGCGTGGTCGTAGAGCACCTCAGCCATCTTCTGCATAGGATCCGAGGAGCCCTTGTTGTACTCGCCCAGCACCGCACGGGCTTCCTTCTCGAACGAGGGCTCGTCGTACTTGAGGTTGAGGAAGCGGTCAGCCTCGATCTCGACCACCCTGGCCAGCGCAGACTTGCCGGCCAGGATGTGGTACACGGTCATGTCCTCGGTGGTGAACGCGTTGGAGTCGGCGCCCATGGCCTTGATTTCGGCGTTGTAGCGCTCGGTCGCATAGCGCTCGGTTCCGCGGAACATCATGTGCTCGAAGAAATGCGCGAAGCCGGACTTGCCCGGCTCGACCTCGTTGCGACTGCCCGTGCGCACCACCGAGTAGTAGGCCACCAGGCCGGGCGAGTCGAAGGGCACGACGAAGATGCGCAGGCCGTTGGCCAGGGTCTTCTCGACAATCGGAAAGGGAAAAGCTGACTTCTGCGAGGTCAAGGGAATCCCTCCTGGCCGCGGCGTGGCCCCGGCATCGGTCGAAAAAGAGATCAAGGTGGCGAGGGCCACGAAGGGGATGAGAATTTTCACGGTTCACACATTCAAACCAGCGATCGCAGCACGTAGGGCAGAATGCCGCCGTGCTGGTAGTAGGCTGATTCTTGTTGCGTGTCGATGCGCACGCGCACGGCAAAGTGGTCCTGCGATCCGTCGGGCCGGGTAATGCGGATGGCGATCTGGCGGTGGGCCGGCGGCGCCTCCAGAAAATGGAGCAGGCCGAGAGTTTCGAAGACTTCCTCGCCGGTGAGACACAGGCTGTGCGCGCTGTCTCCGGGCAGAAACTCCAGCGGCACCACGCCCATGCCCACCAGGTTCGAGCGGTGGATGCGCTCGAAGCTTTCCGCCAGCACCGCGCGCACGCCGAGCAGCCGGGTTCCCTTGGCCGCCCAGTCGCGCGACGAGCCGCAGCCATAGTCGCGGCCGGCCAGCACCAGCAGAGGCACCTTGTCGGCCTGGTACTTCATGGCCGCATCGTAGATGGGCATGACTTCGCGGCCGGGCAGATACCGGGTGACGCCGCCCTCGCTGCCGCGGACCAGCAGGTTCTTGATGCGAACATTGGCAAAGGTCCCGCGCACCATGACCTCGTGGTTGCCGCGGCGGGCGCCGTAGGAGTTGAAGTCCTTGGACTCGATGCCGAGACTGACAAGGTAGTGCCCGGCTGGGCTGTCGGGCTTGATCGAGCCGGCCGGCGAGATGTGATCGGTGGTGATGCTGTCGCCGAGCACAGCCAGGACGCGCATGCCGCTCAACTCGGCGGCCGCGGTCGGGGTGGCCGGCATGTCCACGAAGTAGGGCGGGTGCTTCACGTAGCTTGAGTTTTCGTCCCACGCATAGGTCGCCGCTTGCGGCACCTGGATGCCGCGCCAGCGGGAGTCGCCGTCAAACACCGTGGCGTACGCCTGTTTGAACATGGCGGGCTTGACCGCCGCCAGGGCGGCCTGGATCTCGGCCTGGGTCGGCCAGAGCTCGCGCAGGAAGACCGGCTGGCCGGCGCGGTCCTTGCCCAGAGGCTCTGTTTCGAGATCGATGTCGATCCGGCCGGCCAGGGCAAAGGCCACCACCAGGGGCGGCGAGGCCAGGTAGTTGGCGCGCACCTCGGGGTGCACGCGGCCCTCGAAGTTGCGGTTGCCCGACAAAATCGATGCCACCACCAGCGAGCGCTCTTCGATGGCCCGCGAGATGGGCGCTGCCAGCGGTCCCGAGTTGCCGATGCAGGTCGTGCAGCCGTAGGCCACCACGTAAAAGCCGAGACTCTCCAGATAGGGCAAAAGCCCCGCCTCTTTGAGGTAGGCCGTTACGACCTTCGATCCGGGCGCCAGCGACGTCTTGACCCAGGGCTGGCTGGCCAGGCCGCGCTCCACCGCCTTCTTTGCCAGCAGGCCCGCGGCGAGGAGCACCGACGGGTTCGATGTGTTGGTGCAACTGGTGATGGCAGCCAGCACCAGCGAGCCGTGCCTCAGGCTCGGATCAGCGGTAGCGTCAGCCGTGACAGCATCGGGTTTCTTCGGCTTGGCTAGCGAGGGCAGGGCGATTTCAAACGACTTCTTGATCTGGGACAGCGGTACCCGTTCCTGTGGCCGGCGCGGCCCGGCCACGCAGGGCTCGATGCTGGCCAGGTCGAGATCAACAATCTTGGTGTACTGGGCCTTGGGGGCATCGGCGGTTGCGAACAGGCCCTGCTCGCGGCAGTAGGCCTCCACCAGGGCGATGGATTCCTCGGACCGGCCCGAGAAACGCAGATAGGCCAGGGTTTCTTGGTCGATGGGAAACAGTCCGCAGGTGGCGCCATATTCGGGCGCCATGTTGGCGATGGTCGCGCGGTCGGCGAGCGGCAGCTTTGCGATGCCGGGGCCGAAGAACTCGACGAACTTCCCCACTACGCCCAGCCTGCGCAGGATCTCGGTCACGGTGAGCACCAGGTCCGTGGCCGTGGCGTCCCCACGCAGCAAACCTGTCAGCCGGACGCCGACCACCTGGGGAACCAAGAGAGGCATGGGTTGGCCCAGCATGGCGGCCTCGGCCTCGATGCCGCCCACGCCCCAACCCAAAACGCCCAGTCCGTTGATCATGGTGGTGTGCGAGTCGGTGCCCACCAGCGTGTCGGGATAGGCCTGCATGACATCGGGGCGCTTGGGATCGGCTGCGGCAAACACCACACGCGCCAGATGCTCAAGGTTGACCTGGTGGACGATGCCCGTGCTGGGCGGCACCACGGCGAGACTGCGAAAAGCGGACTGACCCCAGTGCAGGAAGGCGTAGCGCTCGTGGTTGCGCGCAAACTCGATCTCGTTGTTGCGTGCTAGGGCCTCTGGGTGCCCGTATTCATCCACCTGCACCGAATGGTCGATGACCAGTTCCGCCGGCAAGAGAGGGTCGATGCGGTTTGGATCGGCGCCCATGTGCTGGGCAGCGGTGCGCATGGCGGCCAGATCCACGACCGCGGGCACGCCGGTGAAGTCCTGCATGAGCACTCGCGCCGGCATGAACGCGATCTCGCGTGCCGGTTCGGCATCTGGCTGCCAGCGCGCCACGGCCTCGATCTGCTGGCGAGTGACCGAGACGCCGTCCTCGCGCCGCAACAGGTTCTCGAGAAGAATCTTCAGCGACAACGGCAGCCGCTCGATCGGCAAGCCGGCGGCTTGCAGAGCCTTCAGGCGGAAGATCTCGAAACTGCGGTTGCCGACGCGCAACGCGGAGCGAGAGCCGAATGAATCAGGCATGCCGTAGTGCTAGCAAAGGGCCGCCCTGGCGTCGATAGCGCCTTTACTCTCCGGGATTCTTCGGTGGCGTTCCCCCCGGTCCGGACCTGGGCGCGGCGGCATACTCTTCCAACTTCCGGTACAGGGTCTTGCGGTCCAGCCCCAGGCGCAGGGCAGTGCGCGTCTTGTTGCCGCCCTCGGCATCGAGCACGCGCTCGATATATTCACGTTCGAGCTGGTCCAGGGTCAGACCCTGCGTAACCGCGGTGGCCAGTCGGTCCTGACTCCTGCGCTCGAGCATGGCAGGCGGCAGATCATCAGGGCCTATCAGCTCGCCCTCGGCCAGGGCGACCGCGCGTTCAACCATGTTTTCCAGTTCGCGCACGTTGCCGGGAAAGGGGTAGGAGAGCATTATCTTCTTGGCGCTCTCGGAAAAACCACGCAGGAGTTTGCCGGCCCGGCCGGCCGCGTGGGTCAAAAAATGCTCGGCCAGGGGCAAGACGTCCTCGCTGCGGGCGCGCAAGGGGGGCAGATGGATCTGCACGACATTGAGGCGGTAGTAGAGGTCTTCACGCAGGTGGCCCTCGCGCAGGTGCGCCGTCAGATCGCGATTGGTGGCGGCGATCACCCGCACGTCCACGCGTTCGACCTTGTTCGTGCCCAGGGGTCGCACCTCGCCGTCCTGCAGGACACGCAGCAACTTGGGTTGCAGCGCAAGCGGCATCTCGGCGATTTCGTCTAGGAACAGGGTGCCGCCGTCGGCCTCCACGAAAAGGCCCTGGCGGTCGGTGCGCGCAGTGGAATGGGCGCCGCGCGCGTAGCCGAACAGTTCGCTTTCCAGCAGGGTTTCGGGAATGGCGGAGCAGTTCATGGCCACGAAGGGGCGAGCCTTGCGTGGACCGTGGGCATGGATGGCGCGTGCCACCAGTTCCTTGCCGGTGCCCGAATCGCCGGTGATGAGCACGCTGGCTTGCGAGCCGGCCACCCGACGGATGAGACTGAAAACCTCCTGCATTGCGGGGGAGCGACCGATGAGGTTGTCCAGCCGCTCGCGCCGGTTGACCTCTTCGCGCAGGCGTACCACCTCGGAGCGCAGCGCGCGCTCAGCCAGCGCCTTGTCGATGAGGAGCAGGAGGTGATCGGTTTCGAACGGCTTGGGCAGATAGTCGTAGGCACCCAGCTTGACCGCACGGATGGCCGTGTCGAGCGACCCGAATCCGGTGATGATGATGACACAGAGAGAGGGATCGACGGAGCGAACCTCGCGCAACAGATCCAGCCCGTCGAGATCAGGCATCTTCACGTCGGACACGACCAAGTCGATGCCGCCCCGCTTGACGCGCTCCACGCCGGCGCGGCCCCCGTCGGCGAGTTCGACGGCGAAGCCCTCGTGTTCCAGATCGTCCTTGAGAGATGCCCGCTGGGCTGCATCGTCGTCGACCACCAGGATGACGGCCCGGGCCCGCTCGCGGGTGGCGGGAAGGTTGTCGATCGTGTTCGGGGAACTTGCCATGCGGCGCGGGGCACTCCGTCGCGCGGAAGCCCAACCCGGCAATCCTTGCCCATCCATGGGCGTGGGGCAAGCGCGCTTATGGTCGTACGGCGGTGGGAGGCCTCGAAGAGGCCGCAAGTCGCTAGACCCGTTTGGGTCACGTGAGACCCCCTTCGAAGAGCTCACGCTACCGCATGGCAGAGTGGGGAATGTAGCCGAGCCAGGTCGCGCCCCAAGCTTTTCGGCCAACCCCATCCGGCTCAGCGCCCTGTCCACCCTTTCTTGCCCGTCGCGCGTGGTCCCAGCAGGAAGAATGACTTCTTCTTGCCAGCGGTTATCGGAAATGCCGGGTGTCCTTACCGGGAAAATGTAGCCGGCCTTCCGGTCGCTATCTCACCGCCCCGCCCGTCCCGCGTTCTCGGTGACCGGGGCGGGCGTGTCGCCGTCCGCCTGGGGCCGTTCGGCTGCGCTGGGCACGGGCAGAAACACGCGCAGCACGGCGCCACCCTGGGGAGCGTCGCCGACCTCGATCCATCCTTCATGATCCTTGATGATGCCCTTGCTCACCGCCAGGCCCAGGCCGCTGCCCTGGCCGGGTTCTTTGGTGGTGAAGAAGGGTTCGAAGATCTTGTCGCGATCCGGGATCGGAATGCCAGGGCCGGTGTCGCTGACCTGCAACATGAGAAAAGTCGAAGGCGGCGACAGGGCCAGGCCCTCTTTGCGCCGGACCACCTGCTCCAGGTCAATGGTCAAGCGGCCACCGTCCTTCATCGCGTGAATCGCGTTCATCACGATGTTCAGGCAGACCTGCTGGATCTCGTCGGGGTCGCCGGGAATCGGCCGCAGCTCCGGCGCGGCATGCACGCTCACTTCGATGTGCTGGCGCTGGATCAACTCCTCCACGAAGCTGAGTGCCTCGCGCACCACCCGGGTGACGTCCACTTCTGTCAGGCTGGGCCGGCTCTTGCGTGAAGCATCCAGCACCTGCCGGATGATCTTGGTGATGCGCCCGACCTGATCGGTAATGATGCTGGCGTTCTTCTGAATCTCGGCTGGATCGTCCGGTCGCCGGGCCAGGGTGCGCGCGCGGCCGCCGATCACGTTGAGCGGCGTACCCACCTCGTGTGCGATCTCGGCTGCGACCTGACCCACGGTGGCCAGCTTCTCGGCGCGGCGCAGGTGCATCTCCATGGCCTGGCGGGCCGCATTCGCCCGCGCCTCCTTCTCGCGGGCTTCGCGCAGACGGTCCATCATGTTGTTGAAGCGGCCGGCAAGCCTGCCGATCTCGTCGTCGCGTCCGGGCAGCACCGCGCGGGTCAGGTCGCCCTGGGCCACGGCGTCGATGGCCTCGATGAGCCGGCGCAGCGGGTTCACCACGCGCCGACGCAGCGTCAGGTAAAGAAGGATGCCGAAGGCAAGAATTCCGATGACGAGAAAGGGAAGCAAGCGCCAGCCGGTGCCCATGACCTCGGCAGTGATGAGGCTGCTGTCGCTGACCAGACCCAAAAAGGCGCTGGTCTGGCGATCCGGCGCGCCCGGCTCGGCGCTGTGCAGGGGAATCGCCATCGCATAGAAGAGTGGCATGCCGGCCGGCTCGAAGAGCTGGCCCACCGGTGCATCGAGCTTGCTCGCCCGGTCTACCAGACCGGACCAGAAGTTGTTGGGCCGCTGGGTGCCCCAGGCGATGGTTTCCAGACGGAACTGGCCCAGCCGTGCATTGGCCGAAGCCACACGCGCAGGCAACAGCGTGTCGGCGTCTTTGGGCGCCAGCGGTTCGAGCCCGGCTGCCAGAGCATCCGCCATGGCATGCGCTTCACCATCGAGTCTACTGACCTGGTCAGCGCGCAGGACGGCGAGCGCGGCCCAGATTGCGCAGGCGAGCGCCGCTGCCATGAGCAGCGTGGTGACGATGGCGACGCGCGGTCCGAGCTTCATCGCAATGATCGATTATAGTACGGTTCCTTTTTCACAAACTGGGAGGTGTCTTCATGCGTCGAGTGCCAACCTTTCTGATGCTTCTGACGATCACGTCTGTTCTCGCGCCCGCCGTGGCGCTGGCACAACCGAGTGCGTACAACGAGCCGACGTCGAGGGCCACGGTGACCGGTGCCACGACCGGCAACGGCCGCGGTTTCGGGCTTGGTGCGGTCGAGCTGTTGCTACCTGGCAACTCTCCGGGCCCAAACATCCTTGCGACATGGGGAGACTGGCGCGGCCGATTCCACATCGACGGGCTTTTTGGCCTCAATAGCACAGGAGGCCGGACTAGCACGGGAAACACCGCCTTCGACCTGGGAGTGCGAGGCTGGTACCACGTGCACGCTGCGTCCGCGGCAGATTTTTCGGTCGGAGCTGGCTTCGCTCTGGTCAGCTGGAAAAACACCCCGTCCCCGCCGGCTACCCGTCAGTACGACTTCGAGGTGGAACTCGGCGCGCAGATGCGCGTTTTCGTCGTTCCCAACGTGGCCCTGCTGGGTTCGCTGGGCATGGGGATCTACTTGCCGGATTCGGGCAGCAGTACGGTTGACTTCTCAGGCAGCGTTGTCGGATCGGTTGGCGTCGCCTACTACTTCATGTGATGAAGGACCAGCGCAGCGCTGACGAGCCAGATTTCGTAGTTGTCCGCGGCGCGCGCGAGCACAATCTCGACATCGACGAGCTGGCCATCCCCAAGCGCCAGCT
>Ga0182021_10001995_pt1 | contig 23765 bp, 19 predicted proteins | sample 612E3MmetaG_FD_120493 | JGI IMG/M metagenome (GOLD analysis project Ga0182021, IMG submission 120493) | Permafrost microbial communities from Stordalen Mire, Sweden - 612E3M metaG (Illumina Assembly) | ecosystem: Environmental > Terrestrial > Soil > Wetlands > Permafrost | place: Sweden... | reverse complement strand
GGTGATTCTGGACTTCGGCCTTGCCTTGACCAAGCATGCCCATCGGGTCACGTACGCGAACCTGAGCGGGGCGGCCGGTACGCCGGACTATATGGCGCCGGAACAAATCGAGGGGCAGCGGGGTGACAAGCGGACTGATCTCTATGCTCTGGGGACGATGTTTTATGAGTTGCTCACCGGACGAACACCGTTTTCCGGTGACAATACGCTGGCGATCATGGCGCAGCACCTGAAAGGACTCGTCCCACGCCTGGATCGGGAACAGCCGGGCATCTCGTCCAAGCTTGCCGCTGTGGTTGCGCGTTCTCTCCAACGCGATCCGGACGACCGATATCCGGACATGCAGACGCTGGTCCACGATCTCGATCACCTGGACGAAGTGGATGAATCAATTCTTGAACACGCCACGGGTCCCGCGAGTGCAGCTCCGTTTTGGCGCCGTTTTCCGTTTGTTTTGCCGATTGGCTTCGCAGTGCTGCTCCTGCTGGCAATGATCCTCCTGGCATTCGGTCTTCAGACATTACACAAATGAAAAATAACCTATCCGCTGCGTCGCCGGAAGAGCTTCTGGCGATAGTCGAAGATCGTCACATCAAGTTCATCGATCTTCAGTTTACCGACGTGGGGGGCGCTGTCAAGAACGTCACCATCCCCCGACAGGAACTGGCTGCGACACTGAATCACGGGATCTGGTTTGACGGTTCTTCCATCGAAGGATTTGCCCGAATCGCAGAGAGCGATATGTATCTGGTCCCTGACATCTCCACATTTGCGGTGCTCCCTTGGCTTTCGGGAGACGATGCGACGGCGAGGCTCATATGCAATGTGTTCACCCCGGATGGGCAACCCTTCCTCGGGGATCCGCGCGCAGTCCTTTCCAAGGCGTTGAAGCAGGCGGAAGAGATGGGTTTCATCTATACCGCCGGCCCCGAAGTGGAGTTCTTTCTCCTCAAGCCGGATTCTGAAGGCGGCATCATCCCGCCGAACCCGCAGGACAGCGCGAGTTATTTCGATCAACCTACCGACATGGTCGCCACGGGCTTGTGGCGACAGATGACAGAGACGTTGATGACGTTTGGCATCGAAGCCGAAACGATGCATCATGAGATTGCCACCGGGCAGCATGAAATCGATTTCCGGTATTCTCAGGCGCTGAAGACGGCAGACAATGTGGTCACCTTCAGGGTTGTCCTGAAGATCCTTGCGCAACAAAAGGGCATGTACGCCACATTCATGCCGAAGCCGATTCGGGGTATTGCCGGCAGTGGGTTGCACGTGCATCAGAGTCTTTCATTCAAGGAAGCAGGGACAAATGCTTTTACCGATCCCGGAGATCCTCACGGGCTCTCGATGATCGCCAGACGGTTCATCGCCGGCCAACTTGCCCATGCACGGGGGATGTGCGCCGTTCTTGCACCTCTGGTGAATTCTTACAAAAGGTTGGGTGGCTACGAGGCTCCCGTCCACATAAGCTGGGGGAGGATCAACCGATCGGCGCTGATCAGGATCCCGCGCGCGCACACCCACGATTCCACCAGAATTGAATTGCGTTGTCCCGACCCAAGCTGCAATCCCTACCTGGCATTTGCGGTCATGCTCGCTGCAGGGCTCGATGGAATCAGGCGCGAACTTCCTTTGCCACACGCTTCGGAGGAAGATGCGTATACGCCGCCCGAAGCGGAACGGCGGGATCCTCTGAACGTCCTTCCCGGATCTCTCGACGAAGCTATCGAGGAACTGGAGAAAGACTCGGTCATTCGTGATGCTCTGGGTGCGCACATCTGCGAACGTTTCATCAAAGCAAAGCGCCTCGAGTGGGATGATTATCGCCTGGAAGTCACGCCGTGGGAACTCAAGAAGTATCTTGGGGCCTATTAAGTCAGAGTTCAGCTCTCCGCTGCTTTTGACAGGGCTCTTTCTCGAACCTCCTTTCGTCGCGGAGTGGGACCGGAAGAGAGCTCAGAAAAGGCCCGCTCCTTGCAGGGTGCGAAATCCTGGGCGGTCCGCCCGGGGCAGTGAAGATTTCCCTTGACAAGCTCTCTGCATTTTCTATATTGAATGTGCAAGTCATCAACCCCCATGGGACAGAACTTCCATAGCGCGCACGCCGTCAGTATCGTCTCCCTCCCCGGGAGCGCCCGGCGTGCTCTGCCTGCGTCCCTCTTGAGCATTATTCTGATTAGCCTGGTTATTCTGGGTCAGCTAATTCTTGCCTGACCCGAACGCCAGAGGCTAACCAAGCACACACCTTCTCAGTCAATCCCCGGTAAAGCGCGGTTCACCTCTGGCGAGCGAATGGATTCATTTGTCCACGACGAGGATTGAAACGCAATGTCCGACGCACAGAGCTCAAACTTCCGCAGCCGCGAGGTCACCGAGGGCGTCCAGAGAACTCCCAACAGGGCAATGCTCCGCGCCGTGGGTTTTGAGGACGGCGATTTTCAGAAACCGATTATCGGCGTCGCCAATGCCTACAGTACGATCACGCCGTGCAACATCGGACTGAACGGGCTTGCGGAGCGGGCGGTGGTGCAGCTCCGGGCCGCCGGCATGATGCCGCAGATCTTCGGCACGATCACCGTGAGCGACGGGATATCCATGGGGACCCAAGGGATGAAGTATTCCCTGGTGTCTCGCGAGGTGATCGCCGATTCGATCGAAACCGCATGCAACGCCCAGAGGATGGACGGCGTTCTCGTGGTGGGAGGGTGCGACAAGAATATACCGGGGGCGATGATTGCCATCGCCCGCATGAATATCCCCGCGGTCTTCGTGTACGGCGGCACCACCAAGCCGGGACACCTGAACGGGAAGGATCTTACGATTGTGAGCGCGTTCGAAGCAGTGGGACAGTACAGCGCGCACAACATCTCGGCGGAAGAACTCCTCGCGGTTGAACGAAATGCATGTCCCGGCGCCGGCTCATGCGGAGGCATGTACACGGCCAATACGATGTCCTCCGCCGTCGAAGCGATGGGGATGAGCATGCTCCAGTCGTCGACGATGGCCGCGGAGGACGGGGAAAAGGCCGATAGTGCCGCCCAATCCGCCGATGTCCTCGCCAACGCCGTCCGCCGCCGAATCCTCCCTCTCGATATCCTCACACGAAAAGCATTTGAGAACGCGATCGCCGTGGTGATGGCCATCGGCGGTTCGACGAACGCCGTCCTTCACCTGCTTGCGATCGCGCACTCGGCGCATGTCCCTCTCTCCATCGACGACTTCGAAGGGATTCGCGCGCGCGTTCCTGTCCTTTGCGATCTCAAACCATCGGGACGCTATGTGGCCACCGATCTCCACCGTGCGGGGGGAATTCCCCTGGTGATGAAAATGCTCCTTGCACACGGGGTGCTCCATGGGGATGCACTCACCATCACCGGGCAGACGATCCGGGAGCTCCTCGCGAACGTCCCCGATCAACCGCCGAAGGGACAGGATGTGATCCGCCCATGGTCTTCGCCGTTGTATCCGCAGGGGCATCTTGCAATTCTGAAAGGGAACCTGGCCACCGAAGGGGCCGTCGCCAAGATCACCGGCATCAAACACACGTCGATCACGGGACCTGCCCGCGTGTTCGATTCGGAAGAAGAATGTCTTCGTGAGATCCTCGCCGGCCGGATCGTGAAAGGGGATGTTGTGGTGATCCGGTACGAGGGACCAAAAGGGGGACCGGGGATGCGGGAGATGCTTGCCCCCACATCGGCCATTATCGGTGCAGGCCTCGGCGATGCGGTCGGTTTGATCACTGATGGGAGGTTCTCGGGTGGGACGTATGGGATGGTGGTGGGGCATGTTGCGCCCGAAGCTGCCGTCGGAGGGGCGATTGCCCTCGTCAGGGAAGGGGATACGATCACGATCGATGCGGAGAAGCGGTCGCTGCACCTGCACATCACGGACGAGGAACTTGCGGCGCGGAAAGCCGCTTGGGTTCCCCCCACGCCGCGCTTTCGGTACGGTGTTCTTGCAAAATATGCCAGGCTCGTTTCCAGCAGCAGCGTTGGAGCGGTGACTGATTGATGCAACAATGGAATGTCTTACAACAACCGGGAGGTGCATGAAATCACCATTAGGACATGCGGGAGACGGAAGCACGGCGGAAGGGACGCCCGGCAAGTTGATGACCGGCGCAGAGATCTTCGCCCGAAGCCTTGTGGCTGAAAAGGTCGAGGTGCTGTTCGGATATCCGGGAGGGGCGACGATCGGCGTCTACGATGCCCTGCACGACATCTCGGACATCAAGCACGTGCTCACGCGGCACGAGCAGGGGGCGACCCATGCCGCGGAAGGGTATGCGAAGGCAACGGGCAAGCCGGGTGTTGTGCTCGTCACCTCGGGTCCAGGCGCGACCAACACCGTGACAGGGATCGCCGATGCCTACATGGATTCGATCCCCATTGTGGTTTTTACGGGACAGGTTTCCCTTCCTCTTATCGGCAACGATGCGTTCCAGGAAGCGGATATCGTCGGCATCACGAGGCCGGTGACGAAGCACAGCTACCTCGTCCGGCGGGTTGATGAGCTCGCGGGGATCATCAAAGAAGCCTTCTATATCGCCCAGTCGGGGCGTCCCGGTCCCGTCCTTATCGATCTTCCGAAGGACGTCATGGCCCAGAAGGCGCATTTCGCGTATCCCGACTCCGTGCAGATGAGAAGTTACAAGCCGGTCGTCGACGGCAACATGCGGCAGATCAAGAAAGCGGCGGAGTTGATTGCCGCAGCGAGGCGTCCCGTGCTCTACGTCGGGGGAGGCACCATCCTCTCGAACGCGTCGGAGGAGCTGATGGCCCTCGCCGAGAAGCTTCATTGTCCGGTCACGACGACGCTTCACGGGCTGGGTGCCTTTCCCGAACGCCATCACCTTGCCCTCGGCATGCTGGGCATGCACGGGACGTGGTACGCGAACGCGGCAGTGAACTACTGCGACCTCCTTCTTGCGGTGGGAGCCAGGTTCGACGATCGCGTGACGGGGGATGTGGAGAGGTTTGCACCTGAGGCGAAGAAGATCCACATCGACATCGATCCGTCTGCGATCAGCAAGAATGTCCCCGTCGACGTTCCTATCGTCGGCGATGTGAAGAGGGTCCTCCACCGTTTGCTTCAGGAAGTGGGAACGATCGACACGAAAGACTGGCTGACGATGATTGCCGCATGGAAGGAGGAACATCCGCTCCGCTATGAGAACGGGGAAGAGATCCGGGCGCAGTACGTGATCCAGAAGCTCGGCGAGCTCACGGGAGGGAATGCTGTCGTCGTCACCGACGTCGGCCAGCACCAGATGTGGTGCGCGCAGTTTTTGAACTACTCGACACCGCGTTCCCACATCACCTCAGGGGGTCTCGGGACCATGGGCTTCTCGCTGCCGGCGGCGATGGGGGCCGCTTTCGGGCGGTCGGACGTTCCCGTGATTTCGATCAGCGGTGACGGCGGCTTCCAGATGAACCTTCAGGAAATGGCGACCATTGTGGAGCACCGGCTTCCGATCAAGGTGTTTGTGATCAATAACGGCTTTCTCGGGATGGTCCGCCAATGGCAGGAGCTCTTCTGGCGGAAAAGGTATTCACAGGTGGCGCTTGCGAATCCGGACTTTGTTGCGCTTGCGCGCGCCTTCGGATGCCCTGCAGCGAAAGCCGAACGGACAACGGAAGTTGAGGAGGTCATTCGCACGGCACTCGCACACAAGGACGGCCCCTACTTCGTCGAGTTCGTCGTAGCGAAGGAAGATAATGTCTACCCGATGATTCCGGCCGGGCAGTCCTTCCACGAAATGATCGACACGCCGGACCCTGTGGACGGCAATGGGAGTGGAAAGGATATCGTTGTGCTGGCAAAGGGTGTCTCCCCTGAGTCGCCAAAAAAAGAACGGGTGCCGGGAAGGATCAAAATCAATGAATAACGCCAAGGCGGTCCGCTCGGAGGGCGAGTCGTCCAAGTGCCACACAATCTCGATCCTCGTCGAAGACAAATTCGGCGCATTCAACAGGATCGCAGGCATGTTCGCCGCCAAGGGATACAACATCGACAGCCTGAGCGTCGGCGCAACGGAGGAGGATGGGGTCTCCCGCATGACGATCGTGGCACGGGGCGACGACAAAGTCATCGAACAGATCACGAAACAACTGAACAAGCTGATCAACATCATCAAGGTCATCGACCTGACGTTTGACAGCTTCATCGAGCGGGAACTTGTTCTTGCAAAGGTCCAGACAACGCAGGAGACCCGTCGCGAGATCATGCAGATTGCCGACATATTCCGGGCGAAGGTCGTGGACATCAGCCAGAAGACGCTCACGCTTGAGGCGACAGGAAGCCAGCAGAAAGTGGACGCCATTATCAAGATGTTGAAACCGTACGGGATCAAAGAGATTGCGAGCACCGGACGGGTGGCCTTGAAGCGCGAATTCCAGGGAGAAGTCTGACATGATCGTTGTCATGAAACCCGGTGCCAGCCCCGCGCAGATCGAGCATGTGTTCGACAAGGTCAAGGAAATGGGGTACCAGGTCCACCCGATCTATGGCGAACAGAGGACGGTCGTTGCCTGCGTCGGCGACGAGCGCGGCAAGTCGCGGCTTCAGGCCCTTGAGATGATTGACGGCGTCGAAAGCGTGGTCCCGATTCTGAAACCGTACAAGCTGGCGGGAACGGATTGGAAGAGAGAACCGACGACCATTACGCTGAAGGAATTGAAACCGGGGGATCCTCCCCTGGTCATCGGTGCAGGATCGTTCGTCGTGATGGCGGGTCCCTGTTCGGTCGAAGGGGAAGAACAGATCCTTCGAAGTGCCGAACAGGTGAAGCAGGCGGGAGCGCGCATTCTGCGCGGCGGGGCATATAAGCCGAGGAGTTCTCCGTACAGTTTTCAGGGATTGGAAGAAGAGGGGTTGAAACTCCTCGCGCGGGCCCGGGAGCGGACGGGGCTCTATGTCATCACGGAGGTCGTCACGCCGTCGGATATCGACCTGGTTGCCGCGTATGCCGACATCCTGCAGATCGGCGCACGCAATATGCAGAACTTTGCTCTCTTGAAGGAGGTGGGGAAGGTCCACAAACCGATCCTTCTCAAGAGGGGAATGGCCAGCACGTTGAAGGATCTTCTTCTCTCGGCGGAGTACATTATGTCACAGGGGAACTACGATGTCATTCTCTGCGAACGGGGGATCAGGACATTCGAGGACTACACCCGCAACACGTGTGACATCTCCGCCGTCCCGGCTCTTCACGAGCTTAGCCACCTGCCCGTCATTGTCGACCCGAGCCACGGAACGGGTGTGAGGAGTCTCGTCATTCCGATTGCAAAGGCGGCGGTCGCTGCGGGGGCGGACGGGCTGATTGTCGAAGTGCATCCAAAGCCGGAGGAGGCCTTCTCCGACGGCGCGCAATCGCTCGAGCCGGGACAGTTCATCGAACTTATGGCCTGGGTGCGAAAACTCGTACAACTGGAAGGAAGATCCCTTTGAAGGAGACAAACGACATGGCCGACCGCGTCATGATCTTTGACACAACGCTCCGGGATGGGGAACAATCTCCTGGATGCAGCATGAACGTCGAGGAAAAACTCCGGATGGCCCGCCAGCTCGAACGGCTCGAGGTGGATGTGATGGAAGCAGGGTTTCCTGTGGCCTCACAGGGGGATTTCGAAGCGGTGAAACGGATCGCGGGAACCGTCGAGCGAGTGACGGTTGCGGCGCTGTGCCGTGCCGTGGCACAGGACATCGACAGGGGATGGGAAGCGATCCGCGATGCAAAACACCCCCGCATCCATGTGTTTATCGCCACGTCCGATATTCATCTTGTCCACAAGCTGAAGAGAACGCGGGCGGAAGTGCTGCACGACACCATCACCGCTGTCGCGCACGCGCGATCACTCTGCCGGGACGTGGAATTCTCCTGCGAGGATGCCTCACGGACCGACATCGCCTACCTCTGCGAAGTCATTGAAGCCGCCCTCGGAGCGGGCGCAACCGTCATCAACCTGCCTGACACGGTCGGGTATGCCGTCCCGGAGGAATATGGCGCGATGTTCAGGGAAGTGCGCGCGCGGGTGCCGGCTCTCGGAAAGGCGGTGCTCAGCGCCCACTGCCATAACGATCTCGGACTCGCAGTTGCAAACACACTCGCTGCCGTGGCGAACGGGGTGCGCCAGGTCGAATGCACGGTCAACGGCATCGGGGAGCGGGCGGGAAACGCGGCCCTGGAAGAGATCGCCGTTGCGATCAGAACCCGCAGGGAGCGCCTGGGGGTCTTCTGCGCCGTCAACACGGAAGAAATCTATCGTTCGAGCCGACTCCTTTCAACGCTGACGGGAATGGCCGTCCAGCGCAACAAGGCTGTCGTGGGCGCCAACGCGTTTGCCCATGAGGCGGGAATCCACCAGGACGGCATCCTGAAGAGCGCCATCACCTACGAAATCATGACGCCGCAGTCGGTGGGGATCAAACATAGCACACTGGTTCTCGGGAAACATTCCGGCCGGCACGCGTTGAAACAGCGCTATGCCGAACTGGGATACGCGTTGACAAAGGAGGAGCTGGACCGCGCGTACGCGGAATTCACACATCTCGCGGACCAGAAGAAGGAAATCGTGGACGAAGAACTGATCGCTCTCCTCGATGTGGGGGTGGAAGCAAACGCTGAGGACTATCATCTCCTCGGTCTCCACGTCAGCACCGGGACCAGCATCCGCCCCACAGCCACCATCGAACTGCAGAAAGGCGGCCGGAAGTTTGTTGATTCGGCGACCGGTGACGGACCCGTCGATGCCGCCTGCAAGGCGATTGAGCGCATCACCGGGATGTCGGGGGAGCTCACCGAGTACTCCCTGAAGGCGGTGAGTTCGGGGGTGGACGCGGTGGGGGAGGCGTTTGTTCGTGTGGTGTTCGACGGCATCCAGTACAATGGCAGAGCCGTCAGCACCGATGTGATTGCGGGAAGCGTCAAGGCCTATCTCGAGGCGATGAACCGGGCTGTCCGATCGCGGAGGCGGAAGGATGAACGTGAAAATGCAGTGCATGCAGCAGCACCGGCAGAGGAGGTGAGGTCCTCATGAATGTGACGAGACCGGCAAGCGGAGCAGCGGGAACTTCCAGGAAACCGAGAACGCTGTTCGACAAGGTATGGGATGCCCACATCGTTGCGCAGGATCCCGCATGTCCCGCCGTCCTGTACATTGATCTCCACCTGGTGCATGAAGTGACATCACCACAGGCGTTCGACGGCTTGCGCGCGCGAGGCCTCAGGGTGAGACGACCGGAGCGGACGGTGGCCACCATGGACCACAGTATTCCGACACTCGATCCATCGCTCCCGATCACCGATGAGCTTGCGGCGAAGCAAATCCGGACCATGGAAGAAAATGCGCGATGGGGAGGGATCACCCTCTTCGGCATGAAGAGTCCCCGCCGCGGCATCGTTCACGTCATCGGTCCGGAGATGGGGTACACGCAACCGGGAATGACCATTGTCTGCGGCGATAGCCATACGGCGACCCACGGCGCCTTCGGGGCGCTGGCCTTCGGCATCGGCACAAGCGAGGTCGAGCATGTCCTTGCGACCCAATGCCTGCTTCAGAAGAGGCCAAAGACATTCGCGGTGCACGTCGAAGGGACACTGGCAAGGGGCGTGACGGCCAAGGATATCATCCTCGCGTTGCTCGCGAAGATCGGTGTGGGAGGAGGAACGGGACATGTGCTTGAATACATGGGCCCGGCCATCCGGTCGATGTCGATGGAAGAACGGATGACGATCTGTAATATGTCGATCGAGGGGGGAGCCCGGGCGGGGATGATTGCTCCCGATGAAACCACCTTTTCGTATCTCGCCGGACGGCCGTATGCGCCGGCCGGCGCCGAATGGGACAAGGCGGTCGGGCGGTGGAAGGAGCTCCGTTCGGATGAGGGGGCCGAGTACGACGCGTCGGTGACATTGGATGCTTCGTCGCTTGCGCCGATGATCACTTTCGGGACCAATCCGGGGATGGGACTGCCGATTACGGCCAGCGTCCCTTCTCCTGACGCGGCAGGCGATCCGGACAAGAGGGCCGCGCTGGCGAAGGCCCTTGCCTATATGGGACTCCGGCCGGGTGAACAACTCGTCGGCAGACCGATCGACGTGGTCTTCATCGGCAGTTGCACGAATTCGAGGATCAGTGACCTGCGGCTTGCAGCGTCCATCCTGCGGGACAGGAAAGTGTCCGGACGTGTCCGCGTGCTCGTCGTTCCCGGGTCGCAGCAGGTGAAGCAGCAGGCGGAGTCGGAAGGGCTCGACCGTATCTTCAAGGATGCAGGGGCCGAGTGGCGGGAGGCAGGTTGTTCCATGTGCATCGCGATGAACGGCGACCAGCTGGCCCCGGGGGAGTATGCGGTCAGCACGAGCAATCGGAATTTCGAGGGGAGACAAGGAAAGGGAGGACGCACGTTCCTTGCGTCGCCGCTGACGGCGGCCGCGAGTGCGGTCACCGGCACGATTACCGACGTTCGAACACTGGTCCACTGAGAGGAGACGAGAGGCGATGGCACAATTCACCACATTGACGTCACGGGCGGTACCGATGCCGGTGAACGACATCGACACGGACCAGATCATCCCGGCCCGGTTCCTGAAAGTAACCGACAAGACCGGACTGGGGGAGAACCTGTTCGCCGACTGGCGGTACGATGCCAACGGGGCGGTGAGGCCTGATTTTGTGCTGCATCGCCCCGAGCACCAAGGCGCGCGTATTCTCTGCGCGGGCGATAACTTCGGGTGCGGATCGTCGCGCGAACACGCACCGTGGGCCCTGACGGCATTTGGATTTCGCGCAATCATCAGCACATCGTTTGCCGACATTTTCTCGAACAACGCTCTGAAGAACGGTCTGCTCCCGGTGCAGGTCCCCCCCCGCGTGCACCAAAGAATCTTCGATCTCATAGCAGAGAACCCTGCGGCGGAATTGACGATAGACCTGGCGGAGCAAACACTGCTCCTCCCGGGGGGTGAAAAGGTGAGTTTTCCGATTGACAGCTTTGCGAAAGAATGTCTTTTGAACGGCGTCGACGAACTTGGATACCTTCTTGGGTTTGCCGATCGGATTGCGGCATACGAACATTCAGCGTGAAGGAGAACGGCGTGAAGATCGAGATCTACGATACGACGCTGCGTGATGGGACGCAGAGGGAGGGAATCTCCCTTTCCTGCGAAGACAAGGTGAAAATTGCCCGGAAACTGGACGGCCTCGGCATTGCCTATGTTGAAGGAGGATGGCCGGGCTCCAACCCGAAGGACGCCGAGTTCTTCGAACGGATGAAATCGACCCGCCTGGCGAATGCCGTTGTGACGTCGTTCGGCTCGACGTGCCGAATCGGGGGGGCGCCGGAACACGATGCGAACATCAGCGCGCTTCTGGACTCGGGGACGGCGGTGTGCACCCTGGTGGGGAAGACATCAATGTTCCACGTACGCGAGGTTCTCCGAACCACAGCGGAGGAGAATCTGCGCATTATCAAAGAGAGCACCGCTTTTCTCGTTGAACAGGGACGAAGAGTGTTCTATGACGCCGAGCACTTCTTCGATGGCTACAAGGCCGACCCTGAGTATGCGCGGGCGACGCTCGCCGCCGCCGGGCAGGGGCGCGCCGAGATCGTCGTGTTGTGCGACACGAACGGGGGAACCATGCCGTGGGAGGTTGCAGAGATCGTCCGCGATATCAGGGAAAAAATGGATATCCCCCTCGGGATCCATACGCACAACGATGCGGAATGCGCGGTCGCCAACTCTCTTGCGGCGGTCCGCGAAGGATGCACCCAGGTTCAGGGAACGATCAACGGATATGGAGAAAGGTGCGGGAATGCCAATCTCGTTGCTATCATCGCGGATCTGGCGCTGAAGATGAACTGCGGATGCCTTGCCGTCCCTGCGCTCCCATCGCTCATGGAAGTCTCCCATTACGTGGCGGAAATTGCCAACCTCTCTCCGGACAATCATGCGGCGTACGTGGGTCGGTCGGCGTTCGCACACAAAGGGGGGATCCATGTGGCCGCGATCCGGAGAAATCCGGCATCGTACCAACATGTCGACCCGGCCGCCGTGGGGAACGGGATGCGCGTCGTCGTCTCGGAACTCTCCGGACGCGGCAACCTTCTTTCAAAGTCCGAGGAGTTCGGCGTCTCGCTTTCCGACACGAAGCATGTGGAGCACGTGCTCGATGAGATCAAGGTGCTGGAAGCGAAGGGCTTTTCGTTCGAAGCGGCGGATGCTTCCGTTGCATTGATGATGCACCGACGCCAGGCGGAGTATGCTTCTCCGTTCGCACTCATCGATCTGACGGTGAACGTCGAACACAGGACGGGGAGGGGGATCTTTGCGGAAGCGACGGTGAAGCTCCAGGTGGGCGACGAGGTCATCCATACCGTGGCCGAGGGGATCGGGCCTGTGAACGCGCTTGACACAGCGATACGGAAGGCGCTGACGCCGGTCTATCCGGCGCTCGCATCCTTCCACCTGGCCGACTATAAGGTGCGCATTCTTGATGGTGACAAAGGAACGGCGGCGACGACACGCGTCCTGATCGAAACCAGGAACGGGACGAGCAGTTGGAGCACGGTCGGCGCAAGTCCCAATATCATCGAGGCAAGCTGGCGCGCGCTTGCCGACAGCATTGAGTATGGACTCACGTTGCGGAACCGCGAGGGCTGATGGCATGAAGGCACGAATTGCGGTCCTCGCCGGCGACGGCGTAGGTCCCGAGGTGACGGAATCGGCGGTGGAAGTGTTGATGGCTGTTGCCGCCAGAGGGAGGCACACGTTTACCTTCATCCACCATCGTATCGGCGGATGCGCGATCGACGCGGAGGGAACGCCGTTGCCGCAGGGAACGCTGGAAGCGTGCAAGTCATCCGATGCTGTGTTGCTTGGTGCGGTCGGCGGGCCGAAATGGGATGATCCCACGGCTGCCATTCGCCCGGAGCAAGGACTTCTGAAGATCAGGAAGGAGCTTGGACTCTTTGCGAACCTGCGGCCGGTCAAGCCCCACCCGGCGCTGTTGTCGGCCTCCCCGATCCGGGCGGAGCGGCTGGTCGGCGTCGATCTCATGGTCATTCGCGAACTCACGGGAGGTCTTTACTTCGGCATGCCGCGCGGGCGGGAATCAGTGGGGGGAGAGATCAGGGCGGTGGACAGCATGGTCTATGAGGAGCACGAAATACGCCGGGTCGTGGAGCTTGCGTTCCGGTTGGCCCGCGATCGGCGGAAAAAGGTTACGTCGGTCGACAAGGCCAATGTCCTGGAGACCTCGCGGCTCTGGCGACAGACGGCGCAGTCGATCGGAGCCGCGAATCCGGATGTGACGCTGGAACACATGCTCGTTGACACGGCAGCGATGCGCCTGGTCTCCTCGCCGTCCGCGTTCGATGTCCTGGTGACGGAAAATATGTTCGGCGACATCCTGACCGATGAGGCCTCCGTGCTTGCGGGTTCCATGGGGATGCTCCCTTCTGCATCGCTGGGCGGCCCGGGGCCCGGACTCTACGAACCCATCCATGGCTCCGCGCCGGATATTGCGGGAAAGGGGATTGCCAATCCCATCGGGACAATTCTCAGCGCCGCCATGATGCTGCGCTATTCTCTCCACCTTGATGCAGAAGCGGAAGCTATCGAATCTGCGGTCGACGATGCCATCACGGAAGGCATGAGGACCGCCGACCTGGGCGGGCATGACAGTCTGAAGGATGTGACGACACGTATTACTTCGTTGGTTCACCACGACAAGGAGGATCACGCATGAACATTGTGCTGCGGTTTTTTCGCAGGAGCGATAAACAGCCGGGCGGCGATCGTAGCGTCGCAGGGGATGGTGCCGGCGAAGAAGAACACCTCCTGCGAGATCCGCATTACACCGGCAACGAGCTCTTCGGATGCGGCGTCAACGGCGAATGGAGTCCTCCGCGGGGACGGGATGCCCAACACCGCGAGATTCACGTCGGGACGACGAACGGAAGACACCGAAAAACCAACAGGAGTGCAGACTAATGGCCGTCATCGATTTTGGAGGTGTAAAGGAAGAAGTGGTCACCCGTGCGGAATATCCCCTTGCCGCCGCCGTGAAGACCCTGAGCAGCGAGACCGTCGCCGTCCTCGGATATGGACCGCAAGGGCAGGGACAATCCCTCAATCTGAAGGACAATGGCGTGAAGGTGATCGTCGGGCAGAGGAAAGGAGGACGCGGATGGAAGGACGCTGTCGATGACGGCTGGGTCGAGGGGGTATCACTTTTCAGCGACCTGGGAGAGGCGGTGAGGCGGGGAACGGTTGTCGAGTACCTCCTCTCGGATGCGGGCCAGAAGGAGCACTGGAGCGAAATCAAGGCGAACCTCCGCAAGGGACAAGCGCTCTGCTTCTCCCATGGATTCTCGGTTGTGTTCAAGGAGCAGACGCATATCGTACCACCGCTGGACGTTGACGTCATTCTTGTGGCGCCGAAGGGGGCGGGGAGGACCGTCCGCTCGAATTTCCTGGCCGGGAGCGGGATCAATTCAAGCTTCGCGGTCTTCCAGGATGCGACGGGAAAGGCGCGCGAGCGGGTCATAGCCTTGGGGATCGCTGTCGGCTCCGGGTACCTCTTCCCGACGACATTCGAGAAGGAAGTGTACAGTGACCTGACGGGTGAACGCGGAGCGCTTATGGGCGCCATCGCCGGAGTGATGAAAGCGCAGTATGACACGTTGCGGGAGCATGGGCATTCCCCCAGTGAGGCGTTCAACGAGACGGTGGAGGAGGCGACGCAGAGCCTGTACCCGCTTATCGGCAGGAACGGGATGGACTGGATGTTTGCATCATGCAGCACGACGGCTCAGCGGGGGGCGCTGGATTGGGCAAAGAGGTTTGAGGTCGCGGCACGACCACTTTTCGAGCTTCTCTACCGGGATGTCCAGCAGGGCGTGGAGACCCGGCGCGTCCTTGAGACATGCGGTGCACCCGACTACCGGGAGCGGCTCGAGAAGGAATTGAACGAGTGGAAGGAATCGGAAATGTGGCAGGCGGGGGCCGCAGTACGTGCGCTCCGGCCTGAGAATTGGAAGAAGGACTGACGGGGAGTTCCCCATCCAGCAAGGGAGGCATCGTGTGCGCGTTGAGAGTCGTCGATGAGTTGCTTCTTGCCGAGGAACGGATACTCGGCGCCTATCGCAGGAAGGCCGCAGCGACGGATGATCCGGAACTGCAGGCATTCCTGCTCCGGCAGGTGGCTGAACGGGAGCGTCATTACCGTCACCTCGAAGAGCGCCTCCGGGCACAGGCCGCCACGGAAGAGGTCACAAGACAGATCAACGACGTCTACCGTTGATTTTTACGGTAATTTGTCTTATCAATAATCTGCTATTAGGAAGACATTCCCGGGTTTCTTCTTCAGGGAACATTACTGCAAGCCGTCCTTGTCACAGGTTTGTTTCCATACATACCCACTCAATCACATCACCGAAGAGACATGAAAACGCATCTACTGTGGATGCTGTTGCTCATTCCCGTGTTTTGCGGGATTGCACAGCAGAAATCGAAGGAGGAGCTGGATCGCGAAAAGCGATTTCAGGAGGAGGCAGCGAAGGCCAACAAGGACACGAGCACGTTTCTCGGTTGGAAGCATGCCGCTGCAGCCGGTCTGAACCTTTCAGAGGTGTCGTTCAAGGATTGGAGCGGCGGCGGGGAGAATTCACTCGCGTACTCCCTTTGGCTGCAGGGCTCTTCCGCGCTCGTTGAGGAGAAAACGCTGTGGACCAATTCCTACCGGCTTGCGTTCGGCCAGAGCCGCCTGTCGGATCAGGGCCTTCGGAAGACGGACGACGAGATCTATGCAGAGACATTCCTCATCTACAAAGTGGGCGCCATCATCAACCCGTATGCGGCTGCAACGCTGCGAACGCAGTTCGCTCCCGGATACTCTTATGATGGAGGGAGTGCGACGGAAATCTCAAAGTTCTTTGATCCGGGATACGTGACGCAGAGCGCCGGCGTCGCATACGCGCCCCTTGCAGGATTCACGACGCGTTTTGGACTTGCGATGCGCGATATCTTTACCTCGGCGCACAGGCGTTATGCCAACGATGTGAACAGCACTTCGGACAAGAAGGTGAGCGTGACGGGAGGATTGGAGTCCGTCTCGGAGCTTTCCCTCGGCATTGCGGAAAACGTGTCGCTCGTCATGCGCCTTGAATTGTATGATCCGTTCGAGAGTATGGATAAGGTGATTGTCAGGAACGACGATGCCATCGTTGCAAAGATCAACAACTACCTGACGACGGTTCTCACGCTGAATCTGTTGAACGACGTCCACGTGACGCCCCGGACCCAGATAAAACAGGCCCTCGCTGTGGAAGTGAACTACACGTTGCTGTAATGATTCTCCATCAACGATATCCTTCAACCTCGGAGGTTTTGCCATGAGTCTCGCAAAAGAATTCAAAGAGTTTGCCATGCGCGGCAACGTCGTCGATCTCGCCGTGGGCATTATCATCGGCGGAGCGTTCGGCAAGATCGTCGCCTCCCTTGTCGGCGATGTGCTGATGCCTCCCCTTGGTATTGCCATCGGCGGCGTCAATTTTACAGACCTCGCTGTTACCCTCAGGGCTGCGGGTGCCGGGAATCCGGCGGTCCTCCTGCGGTATGGGGCATTCGCACAGGCGACCTTCGACTTTGCCATCATTGCCTTTGCCGTGTTCCTCGTCGTGAAGGGGATGAATGTCCTGAAGCGAAAGGCGAAGGAAACGCCTGCCCCTCCACCGCCGCCCGCACCGCAGGAACTCCTCCTGAAAGAGATTCGCGATCTCCTGAAGGCCCGCCAATGAAAGCCGGCAGGGCGATGTTTGAGTCTCTGGATGGAAAGAAGTACCTTCTTGTCGCAGCTTTTTTCTTCCACTGACGAAAGAGTCATGATGATGCGTCCCGTCCTCTTCCTGCTCACATCTCTCATGGTAGTCTCCCCGATGATGGGACAAACAACTCCGGGCGTCCCCGGCCTGCCTGAGGCGGTCACCTCTCTTACGAAGGAACTGGTGGCCCGGTACGGGGAAACCCAGCGACCGAGGATAGAGCGGGGGCTCCGTCAGGCAGCAGACCTCTGGCGTGGGGAAGACGGCGACACTGCGTCTTTTGCCGACGTCATGCGGACGCATTTTGTCGGCACGAACGCGGGCCTGGACACGATGTTCAACCGGCTTGAGTTTCTCTTCGAGCAGTTGAACGGTCACATGGGCGAGATCGGGAGGGAATTCCGCGCGCAGAGCGATCTCGACGAGGGGCCGATCATGCCGTTCGACGAAATCCTTGCAGGGTATGACCCCTCCGCGCATGTGATCGATGATTTCTTCAACAACAAGATCGCCTTCGCCATCCTGGTGAATTTCCCCTTGACTTCGCTGCAGGAGCGTCTCGCAAACGGGGACGCATGGACGCGGCGGGAATGGGCCGAAGCGCGGTTAACGCGCCCCTTTGCTGCGAGGATTCCTGCATCGGTGGATCTGGAGATCGCCCGTGCGGCATCGGAGGCGGCCCAGTACATTGCCGGATACAACATCTGGATGCACCATTGCGTGGACAGTCGCGGCGCGAGGCTGTTCCCTGCCGGGCTCCGCCTCCTGTCGCATTGGAACCTGCGCGACCAGATCAAGGCGGAATATGCCGAAGGGAAAGACGGACTGGCGAAGCAGCGCATGATCTGGAAGGTCATGGAGAGGATCGTGACGCAGACGATTCCCGCTGTCGTCGTTGACAACCCGGGCGTTGACTGGGATCCGTTTGCCAACACCGTTGCTGTTGCGGGGGTGCGGGATGATGCAGGGGACCGCCCGCCCCTCTCGCACGTCGTTCCCGATCCCGAACCGGACACGCGGTACCGCGTTCTCCTCTCCACATTCCGCGCGGCCAGGACGGCAGATCCCTTCTGCCCCAATGCGCCGACGATGATTGCCCGGCGGTTTAACGACGACCGGGAAATTCCGGAGGAACGCGTCCGCGCGATGCTGGAGCAGATACTTTCCTCGCCTCTCGTTCCCCGCGTTGCGAAGTTGATCGAACAGCGCCTGGGAAGACAATTGGAACCGTTCGATGTGTGGTATAACGGATTTCTGCCGCGCAACGCCCACAACGAAGCCGAATTGGATTCGATTGTCCGGAGGAAATACCCTACGGCGGAGGCGTACAAACAGGACATTCCGCGGATGCTCATGGTGCTGGGATTCTCGAGGGAAAGAGCGGAATTCTATGCCGCCCACATCGACGTGGATCCCGCGCGCGGCTCCGGGCACGCCATGGGAGCCTCCATGCGTTCGGCTCATGCACACCTGCGGACCAGGGTTGAAGCATCGGGGATGAACTACAAGGGTTTCAACATCGCAGTGCACGAGATGGGTCATAACGTCGAGCAAGTCACGTCGTTGAACCTCATCGATCATACATTGCTCGGAGGCGTTCCCAATACCGCATTCACCGAGGCACTTGCCTTTGTGTTCCAGGGACACGACCTCGAACTTCTCGGGCTGAGCACACCTGATGCGCGGCAGGAGGCGTGGAAGGATCTCAACGACTTCTGGAGCGCATACGAGATCGCCGGTGTGGCGCTGGTCGATATGGCGGTATGGCATTGGATGTATGACAATCCCGGCGCAACGCCCGCAGAGTTGAAAGAAGCTGTGCTTCGGATCGCCAGGGAAACCTGGAACAAATTCTACGCTCCGGTATTCGGCGTACGCGACGTTGTTCTCCTCGGGGTCTATTCGCATATGATCGATTCGTTCATGTATCTTCCGGATTATCCGATCGGCCACATCATCGCGCACCAGATCGAGGAACAGATGAAGAAGGCCGGCTCGGTGGGAAGGGAATTTGAGCGGATGGCAAAGACAGGGTGCGTTGCGCCTGATCTGTGGATGAAGAAAGCGACGGGATCTCCCGTGAGTGCGGATGCGCTCCTGACGGGCGCCCAACGGGCGTTGGGGGAGATTGAGCGGGAGGGGGCAGGTGCCGGGCGATGATGTGTGCACTCTTCTGCGCCTGGATGGCGTTGTCGGGTCCGGGCGTTGCCGAAGCGGCTGTTCCCGGAGACGAATCATTCTTGCGCATCAACTATCCGGAAGCGGTCAGCCGGTACGAGTCCGCTCTCGGGGAGCACCCCGGGGAACCGGCGTTGCTCTGGCGCCTTGCCCGGGTGTACGTCTGCATGGGTGAGGTGGCCGAGGGGGTGGAACGCAGGCATTTTCTGGCGATGGCCGAGCAGTATGCGCGGGAGTGCGTTGCGGCTGATTCGACGGTGGTGGAGGGACACACCTGGCTGGCCGGCGTGTTGGGGTATCGCGCGCTGGAGGAGGGCGCGTCCGAACAGATCCGACTATCGCAGGAACTGGTCCGTGAGGCGAATCAGGCCATCCGGCTGAACGCGAACGAGGACGCGGCGTACTCCATCCTGGGATCATTCTACCGTGCCCTCGGCGGAGTGGGCTGGCTCAAGCGGTCCGTCGCGTCGCTGTTTCTCGGCAGCATCCCCGAGGGGGGGTACGCGGAGGCGGAAGCCGCATTGCGACGTGCCGTTGCAATCGCCCCCGGAATCATGCGACATCAGTACGAACTCGGGATTCTCTATATCGACATGGGGAGGGAGGAAGAGGCACGGCAGGCGCTGGAAGCGGCGGGTCGGCTCCCTGTGAAAACGGCTATCGATCGTCCGCGGCTGGAGAAGATCCACGAGCTTCTTTCCCGTCTCACATCCCCCCAGTGACCCGCAGTTTACCTCAAATGTACAGATGCCGTTTGATCTTCTGCGTCGGAGTCTTTTCGAACGGTTCCCGCTGTTCGATCAGCCGGTGCAGGCGGGAGAATGACGCGAGTCGTTCGTTGATCTGTTTGCGGAGGTCCTCGAGGAAGGTGCGCATTTTCTCCCGGATTTGCGACTCCGTGAACTGAGCCAGTGAGAACATCTTTTCCAGCTCCTCGTAATTGAGGTGCACCCGGGCTGCAAGCTTGCTCTCTTGTTGGAAGACAAGCGACTCGAGAACGAGGTCAAATTCATTGATGGTGGACTCGATCTCCTCCGGATAGATGTTCTTGCCGCTGGGGCCGAGGATCAGGTTCTTGATCCTTCCCTTGATGAAAAGGTACCCGTGCCTGTCGATCATACCGAGATCCCCCGTCCTGAACCAGCCGTCTGTCGTTATCGCTTCCGCGGTGCGGTTGGGATCTTTGTAGTATCCCTTCATGACCGTGGGACCTTTCACGAGGATTTCCCCTTCCCCCGTGACAGGATCAGGGCCGTGAATGGTGATCCGGGTGCCGGGGAGCGGTGTCCCCGTCGAGCGGAGCTTGGTCCGATCCGGCGCGGAGCCGGCCACCAGGGGAGCCGTTTCCGTGAGTCCGTAGCCGATGGCGTAGGGGAATCCCGCTTCCCGGAGAAATGACTCCACGTCGGCCGCCAGCGGCGCGCCGCCGATGGCGAACACGCGCAGCTGCCCGCCGAACGATTCCAGAAGTTTCCGTCCTGCGATGCGGTGAAGACGCTTTCGAATAAACGCGACCCGACAGAGGCTTCTGATGACGAAGTTCCCCGTCAGCTGGGGATGGATTTTTGACTTGAAGATCTTCTCGATGACCAGGGGGACGGAAAGGATGATCGTGGGGCGCACCCTCGCCATGGCCGGGAGGAGTACGCCTGCGGAAGGGGGCTTGTCAAGGTAGTACACTGCAGCGCCGCGCATCATCGGCGTTACCAGTCCGATGGTACATTCATAGGTGTGGGAAAGCGGGAGAATGGAGAGCATGCGGTCGGTTTCCGTTATATCGACGATCTGCGTCGTCGCGACGGCATCAGCCACGATGTTCTTGTGGGAGAGCATCACACCTTTGGAGTGACCGGTCGTGCCGGAAGTGTAAACGATCGTGGCCGTGTCGTCTTCCTGCACCTCGTCGGCGATGCGGCCGAAGAAGCGGAGCGCGACGCCTTTGAACCGGGCAAAGCTCCTGGTCCCCTCATCGATGAATTCCTGGAGACGGTCACCCTTTGTGCGGAGCGGGATGAGGGAGAAGTCCTCCAGCAGGACGATCGTGGCGAGATGAACGAACTCTCCCTCCTCCAGCGATGCGTACAGTTTTCGGGAAACAAAGACTGCTTTGGATTCGGAATGGCGAAGAATGTGGTGAATCTCGCTTGGGTGGAACCCGGGGAGGATCGGGACGGCAATGGCGCCCATGACGGTGATCGCAAAAAACGCGACGCCCCACGTCGGCATGTTCTCGCCGAGAATCGCGACGCGATCCCCCGGGATGACCCCCCGTTCATGAAGCAGAAGGGAGACCTGGGCAACGCGGTCGCGGAGGTCGGCGTACGTCAGGGACTCCCCATCAACCGACGCGAGGGCAACACGATCGGGAAACATCTCCGCGCTCTGTTTCAGAAGCGCCCGAAGCGTGAGATGATCAAGTGCTTTCATGTATCTTCTCTCCTCAGCAAAGCGTGCGTTCCAAAATAACATTCCTCCAACGGAAATCCAAGGAAAAGAATGCGTGCCCGTCTCCGCAGAATGGGCGGTTATCAGGCGCATGGGCCCTTACGGTTTTCGTTCTCTGCGGTTTTGCGTATATTCTCCGGTCGTGAATTCTCTTCTTCTCTCGGGGTACCCATGGGAACACGTGTCATTCGCTTCTCTGCTGCGGTTGTCTTCGCTCTCCTCGCGCAGTGGGCAATTGTCCTTTCGCAGCCCAGGACCATCACCATCCTCCACACCAACGACCTTCACGCCTCCTTCATGCCGCACGAGGCGCAGTGGGTGCTGGAATCGCCGAAACCGATGGTGGGGGGATTCGCCCGGCTCTGGCAGGTTGCCGACAGCATCAAGAAGGCGGTCCCCTCGTTCCTCATGCTTGATGCGGGAGATGTGATGACGGGGAACCCGATCACGGAGATTCGATACGAGGGAGCGTATGGCGGTGCCCTCTTTGCCATGATGAACTTCATCGGCTATGACGCGTGGTGTCCGGGGAACCATGATTTTGACGTGTCCCAGGAGAATCTCCGCCGTCTTATCTCCCTTGCACAGTTTCCTGCAGTCTCCGCAAATCTCGTCAATACGAAGGGTGAATTCCCTGTGGGGAATCGCCCCTATGTCATTCTGGAGCGTGGGGGAATGCGCATAGGCATCATCGGTATCATCTCGCAGGAACTCTACGGCCTCGTGAACCAGAACAACCTCGTCGGGATCAAGGTCCTCTCCCCCTCTGCAACGGTACAAGAATACGTCGATGAGCTCATGCCCAAAACCGATCTCCTCATTGCGTTGACGCACGAAGGAGTGGATGACGACTCGATGCTTGCCGCGCAAGTCCACGGCCTGAACATCATCGTCGGTGGCCATTCCCATACGCGTTTGAAAAAACCGCTGAGCGTGAATGGGGTTCTCATCGTTCAGACGGGATCGAATTGCGAAAACCTGGGCGAGTTGACAGTCACGGTCGAGAATCACAAGGTCATCTTCTCCGACGGCAAGCTGATCCCGCTGTGGACGGGGAATCAGACGGAACGAAGCGCCGTGTCCGTGCTTGCGGATTCAATGCAGGCGGAGATCGACAAGGAGTATGACCAGGTCCTTGCAACGCTGCGAGGCGACTGGAAGCGGAAGGACGGACAGAGCTCGATCGGCACGTACATTGCCGAGGCACAGCGCGTTGCGGCCGGGGCGGAAGTGGGATTCATGAACAACCAGGGTATTCGCCGGGATGTCGCGGCGGGACCGTTGACGAGGAAGACACTCTTCGAAATTCTCCCGTTCCAGAATATCCTCGTGACGTTCCAACTGAGCGGCGCGCAGCTTCGTTCGATCATGCAATACTACGTCGAGAAGAAGGCGCCGATCCAGATCGCAGGCATGGCGGGAAAGTGGAAGAGGGGGCAGGACGGTTCCGTCGAGTTTACGACGATCGATGTGAATGGGAGGCCGCTGGAAGAAGACAAGATGTATGTCTGCGCGGCGAGCGACTATTTCGTCGGCGAGGCGAAACACTATCTCGGGCTGGAGATCGCGCAGCCGATCTTCCTGCAACAAACTGTTTTTGCCGCAGTCGAACGGGTGGTGCGCGATGAGAAGACCATCACTCCCCGGGTCCAGTATACCATCGAAAGGGAACGATGAGCGTGCAGCCGCAGTCAGGGAGAAGTGAGACGATGGATCATTTCCCTCTGTTGATCATCACCGGACGCCCGGCCGCGGGGAAGTCGGAAGTGATTGACTACCTGAGGAACATTCCGGCTGCGGAACGCCTGGCGCGTTTTCACATTGGAGAATTCGAGGAACTCGACGACTTCCTGTACGTCTGGGAGACGTTCGAGATCGACGATATCCTCACACGCCACGGTCGGCCGAGACTCTGGACGGATGAAAAGTACTTCTTTCGGGACCCGTTCGTTTGGAATTTATACATCGAGCGGATCAGTCTGGAGTATCGCAAGCGCATCGCCCGCGATCCTTCGTACCACCGGAACAAAACGGTTCTCGTGGAGTTCGCAAGGGGAGGGGAACACGGCATCGAAGAGGCGCTCGGCTTCCTGCATGAGGATGTGCTGGCGCGCGCCCGGATCGTGTACATCAAGGTCTCGTACGAGGAGTCGCTCCGGAGGAACCGTCGGCGCGCACGCAGGGGGGAGGAGGCCTCCATCCTGTATCATTCGCTCCCCGATGAGAAGATGGCATACTATTACAGGACGAACGATTGGGAAACTCTTGCGGGAACAAACCCGGAACATATCCCCGTCCGGGGCCACTCGATT
>Ga0182021_10001993_pt1 | contig 23777 bp, 21 predicted proteins | sample 612E3MmetaG_FD_120493 | JGI IMG/M metagenome (GOLD analysis project Ga0182021, IMG submission 120493) | Permafrost microbial communities from Stordalen Mire, Sweden - 612E3M metaG (Illumina Assembly) | ecosystem: Environmental > Terrestrial > Soil > Wetlands > Permafrost | place: Sweden... | reverse complement strand
GAAAGCCAGGAGGAAGCCGGCCCGACCAATAACTGGATGGCGCCCAAGGAAATGTACCAGAAGCTGCGCGGGTATGCCACCGGGTCCATGCGCGGGCGCACGATGTATGTCATTCCCTACCTGATGGGCCCGCCCGGCTCGCCGCTGGCAAAAGTGGGCCTCGAGTTGAGCGACTCGATTTACGTGGTGTTGAGCATGGGGACCATGACGCGCATGGGCGAAGTGGCGTTCGACCAACTGGGCGCCAGTGACGATTTCAACCGGGGGCTGCATTGCATGCTGGACGTGAACCCGGAGCGGCGTTGCATCGCGCATTTCCCCAAAGACAATGCGATCATCTCGGTCGGCTCGAATTACGGCGGGAACGTGCTGCTGGGCAAGAAGTGCTTCGCCCTGCGCATCGGCTCTTACCTCGGGCGGCAGGAAGGTTGGTTCGCCGAACACATGCTCGTCCTCTGCGTCGAGTCGCCCACGGGCGAAAAGACTTACGTGGCGGCAGCCTTCCCCAGCGCCTGCGGCAAGACCAATTTCGCCATGATGATGCCGCCGCCGCAGCTCAAGGGGTGGAAGATTTGGACCATCGGCGACGACATCGCCTGGATGAGGCCGGGGCCGGATGGCCGCCTTTATGCCATCAATCCCGAGGCGGGCTATTTCGGAGTGGTGCCCGGCACCAACTCGAAGTCGAACCCGGCGGCGGTGGAGATCATCTCACGGGACACCATCTTCACGAATGTGGCACTCACACCCGATCTCGATGTCTGGTGGGAAGGCAAGGACGGTCCGCCGCCCAAGGAGTGTCTCGACTGGAAAGGCAACAAATGGACGCCGGACTCGGAAGACAAGGCGGCGCATCCCAACAGCCGCTTCACGGCCCCAATGACCAACAACCCGCTGCTGGCCCCCGAGGTCAACGATCCCACCGGCGTGCCCATCCGCGGCATTATCTTCGGGGGCCGGCGGAGCAACACGACGCCGCTCATCTACCAGGCCTTCAATTGGGTGCATGGCGTCTATATCGGCGCGACGATGGGCTCGGAGATGACGGCGGCGGCGGTGGGCGGCGCGGGCCAGGTGCGCCGCGACCCGATGGCCATGCTGCCTTTCTGCGGCTACCACATGGGGGATTATTTCCGGCACTGGATCAACATGCACAAGACCATCAAGCACCCGCCGCGCATCTTCCATGTCAACTGGTTCCGCAAGAATGGGCAGGGGGAATTCCTCTGGCCCGGTTTCGGTGAGAACATGCGCGTGCTCAAATGGATCGTGGATCGGTGTCACGCCCGCACGGACGCGGAGGAAACCGCGCTTGGCTGGGTGCCCGGCCCCGGCAGCCTTGATCTGAACGGTCTGACGAACTTCTCCCCCGAGCGGCTGCAGCAGGCGCAGGCCATCTACGAAGAGGAGTGGCGCCGCGAAATCATCATGCAGGACGAGCTGTTCATGAAGCTGCACGCGCGCCTGCCCAAAGAGTTGATTTTCCAGCGCGAACTGCTCCTGGCGCGGCTCTAACGCAGTCGGTGCGCAGCGCACGCGCCCCCGCCTACGGGTTCACCGGGCGTCCCGCCCGGTGCGGGTGCGCTTTTCAGGGACGACTCGCACCGCCCCAAAAAAGAATCCCTGCGCGCCGCAGGCGGGCAGGGACAATGCTCGGAAAACCGCGAGGTTACCTGCTGCTGTCGCCAGCTTTTGGGCTCTGCAAGGCGACCTGCTTGGTTGTCTCCGCCTTGGCTTTGCAGCACTCGCTCTTGGCAAACGGGCAGGTTCCCTTGGCCTGATCGCTAACTTTGGCCTTGCTGGCGCAGCAGGCCGGTTTGTCTTTGTCTTTGTCCTGGCTGTTCTTGACATCGCTCGCTTGCGCGGCGACGGCGAAGGCCATCACGATGACGGAAAGGATGATTTTTTTCATGTTTCTAATTATAATGCTTTGTTGTTATTGTTTCAAGATAAACTTTACAAGGTATCAGACCCCACCGCTTGCCGGGCGTTCAATCCAAATCCCGGCCCGTCGAGGTGGAAGGCCGGGGCTGCCGGGCGCGGCGCCGCTCACCGCGGCCATTACTGCTGGCTGCCGCTCTGCCGTTGCTTCATCATCTTCTCCACCCTTTCCCGCTGCTCGGGCGACATATTCTTGAGGGCCTCCTGCATTTTCTGTTTGGCCTCGTCCGACTGCGGACCGGACATGCCGCCCGTCGCGTTCATTGGGCCACTGGCAGACTTGGTGTACCCGGCGGGAATCTCAAACAACGAAGCGGGTGGCGCCTTCTTCTGAATACTCACCACTTCCGTGATGACCTGGCCGCCGTCCGGGCTTGTGGTGACGGCCTTGAGCGGCAGACCGTCGGCCCCGGCGTCTTTGAGCGCCTGGACGAAACGCGAACCGCCGCTCCACTTGCCTCGCCGCACTTGCAGCTTGTTGAAGGCTTCATAGCTGAGAACATCCTTGGCGGTCCAAAGCTCGGTCGTAATGCCTTTCCCGGCTTCGGGATTTTTCTGTTTCACCAGGATATGCTGGGTCTTGTAGCCGAGGATGTCTTCCTGGCCAAGTTTCTCAACCGTGTATTCTTGCGTCTCCTGCTCAGCGGCCTTCTCCCGTGTCTTGCTCATGTCAATTTCCGTGTAGGTCTTGCTGGCGTCATTGATCTGGTAAACTGTGTTCGAGGCGTCGCTCCTTTGCAATACCACCATCTTCATGTTCATGGGTCCCATCTGCATGTTCATGTCGGAGCGGGTGCCGGCTTTTGCAATCGCCACATTAATCGTGCCACCACCGCTGGCTCCCTTGCTGGTCATGGTCATTTTCAGCTCCAGGACGCCCTCGAACTGGGCCAACGCCGGCCCGGACGCCAGAAGGAGTGCAAACAGGGTCATAATGATTGTCTTACGCATAGATTTATTCTTTAGTCTTTGATGTATCTCGAAACGCTTGTGCCAGGGCACGATTACTGAACAACGGGCAATACCTACTTCATAAGCAGCTCTGCGCGCAAGGAAAATTCCGGCGTTTAGCTGAGCAAGCTTTTCGCCTTGGCCAATGCCTCGTCCAGCTTGCCCACCTCCTTGCCGCCACCGCGGGCGTTGTCGGGGCGGCCACCGCCCTTGCCGCCGACGATGGGCGCTATGGTCTGAATGATTTTGCCCGCCTGGATTTTCTTCGTGAGTTCGGGCGACACGGTGGCCACCAGCGCCACGGCGTGGTTCGCCGTGCCACCGAGCACCACAACGCCCTTGAACTGGCCCTTCAACGAGTCGGCGATGGATTGGAGGAAATCGCCGGCGGCAGCGCCGAGGTTCTCCACAATCGCAGGCGTCGAGCCGATGGTTTGGGCTTTGGCGGCCAGGCTCCGCGCGATGTCCGAGGCCTGCTTCTGTTGCATCGCCTCGAGTTGCTTCTCCAGGTCCTTCTGCTGGGCGAGGAGGGACTCGATCTTCTTTTCCAGCTCCCCGACGGGCGAGTTGACCTTGCCGGAAAGGGTCTTGATGAGCTGCAACTCCTCGTTCGCCCGCCGGTAAGCCTCCAGGCCGGAGACGGCTTCGATGCGCCGGATGCCGGCGGCGATGGCCGATTCGGCGGCAATGCGGAACAGGCCGATCTCGCCAGTGGCGCGGGTGTGGGTGCCGCCGCAAAGCTCCATCGAGTAGCCGTCCAGCGCGGCGGGCTTGCCGCCAATCTGCACCACCCGCACCACGTCGCCGTATTTCTCGCCGAAGAACTGCCGGATGTCTTTGCGGCTCTTGATGTCGCTGTATTTGGCCTCGGTCCAGGTGACAGGGGCGTTTTCGAGGATGTGCTCGTTGACGAGGCGTTCGACATCAGCTACTTGCTGCGGGGTGAGCGGCGCACTGCTGAAATCGAAGGTGAGCTTCTCCGGCCCCACGTACGAGCCCTTTTGCGTGGCGTCCTGGCTGACGACTTCGTGCAGAGCCCAGTGGAGCAAGTGAGTAACGGTGTGGTGGCGCTGAATAGCCCCCCGCCGCGCATGGTCAACCGAAAGCAGGACGGCGCTCCCGGCAGCGGGGAGCGCGGGCGCCTCGCCTGCGACCGTCGGCGCCCCCGCCGACGGACCGACCGCGAGGGCGCGGTCGGCAACACGCGAGGGCGCGTGTGCTCCCCCCTCCTCAATAAAATGGAGCGCGGCGTCGCCCGCCTTCTGCGTGTCCGTGATGCGCCACAATTGGCTGCCATGTTCCAGTTCGCCGGTGTCACCGACCTGGCCGCCCATTTCGGCGTAGAAGGGGGAGGTGTCGAGGATGACGGCGGTCTTGTCTTTGACGCCGACGACTTCGAGGACTTTGGCCGGCGCCTCCAGCTTGTCGTAGCCGACGAACTGGGTGGGCTTCGTGGTCTCGACTTCGGAGAGTTTGATGACCTGCCTCTTCTGGGCAGCACGGGCACGGGCCTTCTGCTCTTCCATGAGCTTGTTGAAGCCAGCGACATCAACCGTCAGGCCGCGCTCGCGGGCCATTAGTTCGGTGAGGTCGAGCGGGAAGCCGTAGGTGTCGTAAAGCCTGAAAGCTATGTCTCCAGGAATTGTCTTCGTCAGATCAGCTCCGTCTCGCACTTCCGCCACGATGGTCCGAATCAACGAAACGGCCTTCTCGGCGTATTCAACTGAGTGCTGCTCAACTGCACTTTGGAGGGCCATCAGAAGATTATGTTGAAGCTCGAAAACATTCTCCGCACGCCACGGCACCGTCAGGCAAGCATCATAGGCTCTTTGGTACAGCTCTTTACGCAAACTGAGGTTTGGCTGCGCGAGAGCCGTGACAATGTCGGTACAAGCATCCCCCAGCGTTGGTAGCGCCGACGGCTTTATCTCAGCGATTGGCTTTGAAGCAAGGAGCCACTGCTCAAATAGCTCTATTCCTTTGTCCAGCGTCTTATTGAACGCCTCCTCCTCCCGCTGAGTGACTTGCTCGATGTGGTCTTGCTGGGCGCGGAGTTCGGGGAAGACGTGGCCCATCGTGTCGGCGAGGATGGAGACGAGCTTGTGGAAGAAGGGTTCGTGGAAACCCAGCGAGCGGCCGTAGCGGACGGCGCGACGGAGGATGCGGCGCAGGACGTAGTTGCGGTCGGTGTTGCCGGGCTGGATGCCGTCCGCAATCGCGAAACTCAGGGTGCGGATATGGTCGGCGATCACTCTAAAAGCGACGTCTATCTTCTGCTGCTCGGTTTGTGCAGGGGGAGCACACGCGCCCTCGCGTGCAGCCGTCTGCGCCCTCGCAGACGGCTCTGCTGGAATCGGCGAGGGCGCCGATTGCGACACGCGAGGGCGCGTGCGCTCCCCTGCTCGGTCCGGAGTCCACAACCACGGGTAATCCTCGGTCAACGGAACCACGCCGGAATCCCAGGGATTGCGGCATATATAGTGGAACTTTTCTTCCAGATCTGACTGGCCGCGAATCATTCGATCCAGGGATTCTCTTTCCCAGATCACTCCTTTTTGCCCCGATGCTTTGTTGATGTTGTGTGCGCTGGCGGACTTGATGCCTTGCAGAATGTCGCTTAGGGACCAGAACACGGGCTTTGCCTCCTTGTCTTGCCCTTTGATTTGCGGCTCAAAGAGAAGGTGAATGTGGTCAGGCATTATGCAAGCGGCGTAGAGTTGGTATTGGTGGTGCTCGTGAGCATGCAACACGCTGGCCAGAACAATGTCCCGCTCTGATGGGCTGAGCTGGCGTCGTTCGCGGGTGGAGAATGAGACCATGTATTTGGCCCAGGGCCGCTCGAAATGCGGGAGGTTGCGCCGGGAGTATTTGGTTTCGGTTGTGCCGGAAGCGATCGGCGGGGGCGCCGATTGCAACACGCGAAGGCGCGTGTGCTCCCCAGGGAGCCCGGGCGGCTGATCCCCGGTGAGGCCGGGCAGGGTGGAGGCGTATTTCTTGCCGCTGAGCTTCTCGATCTTGTCGAACAGTGGGCGGAAAATGTCGGTTTCGTAGTTGGAGATGACGCGGGTGAAGTCAGTGAAGTTGCGGGTGTTCTGGATGATGCCCGTGACGCGCTCGAAGCCCATGCCGGTGTCCACATGCTTGGCGGGCAGGGGGGAGAAGGTGCCGTCGGGATTGGCGTTGTATTGGATGAAGACCAGGTTCCAGATTTCGATGCAGCGGGCGTCGGCTTTGTTGACGAGGCTGCCCTGGGTGTCGCCATTGGGGGTGAGGTCCACGTGGAGTTCACTGCACGGGCCGCATGGGCCGGTGTCGCCCATCATCCAGAAGTTGTCTTTGCGATTGCCGGGTACGATATGTTCGAACGGATCTAGACCGGCCCTAATGAAGTGCTCCGCCCAGAACGATGCAGCATCAAAGTCCGAATACTTCAGCGCACCCACCCCCTCGCCTTTCCCAGTCCCAAATTCGGCGGTACCAAGCCCCTTCACGCGATGTTCTGCAAACTCAACCGCGCTCTTCAGGTCATTCCGCCACTGAGGCTTGTCGAACTCACCATGAGGGGAATAGACCGTGGCGTAGAGCCGGTTCTTGGGGAACTTCCAGACTTCGGTGACGAGTTCCCAGGCCCAGTCAATGGCTTCCCCTTTGAAGTAATCGCCGAAGGACCAGTTGCCGAGCATCTCGAAGAAGGTGTGGTGGTGGGTGTCGAGACCGACGTCTTCGAGGTCGTTGTGTTTGCCGCCGGCGCGGATGCATTTCTGGGTGTCGGCGGCGCGGGTATCTTTGCCGGGGACGGCGCCAGCCCACTTGGAAACGTCCGGGGCGCGCTGGCCGAGGAAGATGGGCACGAACTGGTTCATGCCGGCGTTGGTGAAGAGCAGGTTGGGCGAGTCGGGCATCAGGCTCGCCGAGGGCACGATCGTGTGGCCCTTCGACTTGAAGAAGTCGAGGAACGACTGTCGTATTTCCGCACTGGTCATTTGTTTGTTCCTTAAGATCGTTAGGTCAGGCTGAAGGGGGCAAGGTGGGCGGACGCTGGCTGGCCTTCACGAACGCGCGATAGCGGCTTTGCAGGGCGCGCAGGAAATCCGCGCGCCCCATCGGCGAGAGGCGTTCGAGGATCGGTGCCAGCAGTCGTTCGACCTCCGTTGCGGCGGCGTCGAACTGCGTTGGGCTCGCGTTGTCTCGCGCCTGCAGCGCGGCGAGCAACCTCTCGAGCTCCGGGTTCACTTAAAGGCCGCATGCAAGATGCGGTCTTGTTTCGCGGGGGGCATGCCGCCGTGCCAGAGAGATAACTTGTCCTCCAGGTGACGCACACGGGCGTCCACCCGCGAGGCCAGCATCTTGTCCGGAAAATCGGGCTGTTGCGTCGCGCGCTGCACCAAACGGCCCCAGGACAAAAGCTCGGCCACCCAGCGTTGATGCTGCTGCGCGGCCAGACCCGAGTCGTCTCTCGTCAGATGCTCCGCCTCCCAGGCGCCTAGCGCGGAGCAGACTTCGTCCCAGTCGTCCACTGCGGCCTGAAAGTTGCGCAGCATGCGCGCCTCGAAGTTGCCGAGGTGGCTGACCTCGATTGGCAATGGCCCTTGGAGGTTGTTGCTCACGCGCGCAAACTAACACCGCGTGCCAGGCGCATCAAGGGGTGTTTGACGCCGCTCAGGCCTTCAGCCCCTTGAAGTCCGCCACGAATTTCTCCTTGGCCTTCATCATCTGCTGCCAGGTGACCACGCCGTTCTCGTAGGCAGCCATGCGACCGAGGATGGTAGTGAGGTTGCTGCGGACACTGGCAGGGACGGTCGGGTTGGCGCACTCGCCCTTGGTGATGCTGTCGTGGAAGGTGGCGATGTTGGTCTCGACGCCGTCGCTGTAGAGGTTGCCGACATTGCCGTCGCTGTGAAACTCGGTCGCTTTGACGGCGACGTTGCCAAAGTAATGGGTATCGGCGGTGCCCTTGAGGCCATAGACGCGGCAGAGGATGTCGTCGTAGCCAGAGCCGGATTGATGGGAATTGAAGCTCACCACCAGGTCGTTCGGAAAGTAGAAGACGACAGCGAAGTGGTCCCAGCAGTTCCCCACGAACTCGCGCTTGCGGCCGCCGGTGCCGTAGGCGCGCACGGGTTCGGCGTCGAGCATCCAGCAGGCGACGTCGAGGGCATGGATGTTCTGCTCGGTGATGATGTCGCCGGAGAGCACGCGGTCCACGCCCCAAGCACGCAGGCGGACTTCGGGGTTCTGCGGGTCCTTGCGCAGGAGCTGGTCCATGTGGTCCCAGGTCGCGCCGCATTGGTAATTGGCCTCGACAGATACAATCTTGCCGATTTCGCCGTCGTGGACGGCTTTGACGGCGTCCTGGTAGAGCTTGTTGGCGCGGGTCTGGAAATCCACCAGGAAGCAGAGCTTCTTCGCGGTGGCCTTCTTGCCGCTCTCGGCGATGGTGAGGCAGCCGGGGACATCCACGGCAATCGGCTTGGCCAGATAGACGTTTTTGCCCGCTTCGACCGCCGCGGCGGCTTGTTCGGGATGGAAGTAAGGCGGGCTTTCGACGACGACGGCGTCGAGCTTCTGTTCGAGGAGCCTGCGGTAACCGGAGAGGCCGGTATAGCGGCTGGCGGCGGGGACCTTGAGTTTCTCGCCCGCCTCATCCACGTGGTCCTGGAAATAGTCAGCGACCGCAACGAAGTTGTAGCCGCCATGTTTCTGGAACAGGTCGGCGATCCATTTGCCGCGGTTGCCGCAGCCGATCAGGCCGATGTTGATTTTCGAGTTCGCTTCAGCGCCGCGCAGCAGTTCGGGCTTTAAGACGGTGAAGGCCAAGACTGAGGCGCTGGTCCCGGCGATGAAACGCCGGCGAGTGAATGGGGCGGTGCTATTTGTTCCGTGCTGATTTTGAGAAGCAGTCATTTGGGTCCTTAAGTGTAATACGTTTTATCGAACTGAGGCGCATCGAACCAAGTCGGCGGGCGGTTGTCAAACTTTGGTTGGTTTCCGAGCTGCAGCTTTGCTACGATTCGGCTCGTGAAATTGACACGGCATTTCCAGGCCATGCGACAGGGTTCCGGCATCAAACCCATGCTGACGGTGTGGGTTTGGGCGATCGCGCTGACAACGTTCCAGTCGGGGGCGGTTTCGACCCTGCCGGACAAAGTGATGCCTGTCATTGCGGACCGACAGGACATGCAGACGCCGGACCGGTTGCGGCTGAGCGGCTGGGTGGGGACGCGGATCGAGGCCAATGAAGCGAACCGGTTGGTGAAGCTGGACCCAGCACGATTGTTGGAGGGTTATCGGAAGCGCCCGGGCCGGCAGTCCTGGGATGGTGAGCACGTGGGCAAATGGCTGCACGCGGCCACGCTGGCGTGGGTCAATACGGGCGACCCGGCGTTGCGCCAGAAATTGGATTACGTGGCCGCCGAGCTGATTAAATGCCAGGGCGATGACGGCTACCTTGGAACCTACCTGGAAAAGGATCGCTGGACGGAATGGGACGTGTGGGCGCACAAGTACAACCTGATCGGACTGATCACCTACATGCGTTACACCGGCAACCTGGAGCCGCTGCCTGCCTGCCGCCGCATGGCGGATTTGCTGTGCCAGACTTTTGGCGATGAGCCCGGCAAGCGCGACATCATCAAGGCCGGGCACCACAAGGGCATGGCGCCCACCAGCGTCCTGGAGCCTATGGTGCTGCTCTACCGGCTGACCGGCGAACCCCGTTACCTCGACTTCTGCAAATACATACTCCGCGCCTGGGAACAGCCCAACGGGCCAAAGATCGTCTCCACCTTGCTCACGCTCAAACGCGTGGACAAGGTCGGCAACGCCAAGGCCTACGAGATGCTCTCCTGCCTCAACGGCGCGCTGGAGTTCTACCGAACGACCGGTGAGCCAAAGATCCTCGAGGCTTGCCTCAACGCCTGGGAGGACATCGTCCGCAACCGCCTTTACATCACTGGCGCGGCCAGCTACGGCGAGTTTTTCCACGACGACTTCGACGTGCCCAACGTGGCCAACGTGGGCGAGACCTGCGTCACGGTCACCTGGCTGCAGTTCAATGCCCAGTTGCTGCGCTTGACGGGCGAAGCGCGCTTTGCCGAACAACTGGAACACGTGGTGTTGAACCAGTTGTTGGGCGCGCAGCGTTGCGACGGTTCGGCGTGGGGCTATTACGTGCAGATGGAGGGCAAGAAGCCTTACAGCAGCACCCTCGATGGCCACTGCTGCCTTTCGAGCGGCCCGCGGGGCATTGCGTTAATCCCCACTTTCACCGTGAGCACCGATGCCGATGGCGTGGTGGTGAACCTCTACGACGCCGGCACGGCCACGCTGACGCTGCGCGACGGCACAGCGGTGACGCTGACCACTGGCACGCGCTTTCCCAGCGAGGGACAGATTCGGATGGATGTGGACCCTGCCGAGCCGAAGACGTTTGCCGTGAAGGCGCGAATCCCGGCCTGGAGCGCGAGCGCCGAGGTGCGGGTCAACGGCAAGCCGGTAACGGCAAAAACCGGCAGTGACGGCTACGCTGCCGTCACGCGCGAATGGAAAAAGGGCGACCGGATGGAGCTCCGCTTCAAGCTGGAGCCGCGCGTAGTGGTGGGCGATCACAGGAACCAGGGCAAAGTCGCGGTGCTCTACGGACCGCTGGTATTGGCGGCGGACGGGGCATTGCTGGGGGCGACGAATCGAAGCCTCAATGCGATTGCCGTCGCCGATGCGAGCCTGGCAGCCCTGGACGTCAAACCAGAACCGGCGCCAAAGGAGCTAAGATTCTGGCCGGAAGCACTGGTCTTTCGCATCAATGCCATTGCCCGCAGAGCCACAGGTTCGTTGAAGACCGGCGCGCCACTCCAGGTCCGGCTGGTTCCCTTTGCCGATGCAGGCCAGACCGGCACGTCCTACAAAGTGTGGCTCCCCGTAGGCTCGGGCCCGCCCAGCGAAAACCTGTTGCTCGACGGCCAGGAAAGCCGATCGCGCGCAGGGAACGTCGGGGGCTCGATTATTGACGAGGACCCGGAGAGTTTTGTGGTGACATTTGACGACAAGCGACGCGCGGAGGATTGGTTTGCCGTGATACTGGATGAGCCGGTGACCATTAGCCGGGTGGTTTTCGCTCACGGCCAGACGTTCCACGACGGCGGCTGGTTCGACACCGGCGCCGGCAAACCGCGCGTCCAGGTCAAAGCCACTCAGGATGGCGCGTGGGAAACGGTCGGCGAACTGAAGGAATACCCTGCCACCACTGCCACGAATGCGGCAGGGTTGAAAGGCGGGGAGCGCTTCACCTGCGAGCTGGCGAGTCCGATCAAGGCGTGGGGCATCCGCATCATCGGCAAACCTGCGTGCGGGGACAATCCGCAGCAGAACTTCGCTTCCTGCGCCAAACTGCAGGCCTTCGAGAGGCAACGCTGACCGATGCTGACACGCAGTCCAACAACCTCAATCCACACTTACATGAAAAACATACCACTGAGGCTATTAGCAGTTGTGTTGCTGGCTTGCCTGGCAACCCCGCGACTGATTCACGCCGCCGATGACCCAGGAACCAATCACTGGGAATCCCTCTTCAACGGCAAAGACCTGAGCGGCTGGGTGCCGATGCACGACGTAACGTTCGTGGTCACCAATGGCAACCTGCGCCTCGTCACTGGCATGGGCTGGCTGCGCACGCAGAAGCAGTACGGCGACTTCGTGCTCGAAGCCGAGTGGCGCGCGCTAGTGTCGGAATACGACAGCGGCTTCTTCATCCGCGCCGGCTTGGAGGGCAATCCCTGGCCCAAAGACGGCTGGCAGGTCAATCTCAACCGGAGCGCGCTCGGTGCCCTCGTCCGAGGCTACAAGACCGTGGTGCCCGCCGAGACGCCGCCGATGCCGTTGAACCAATGGGTCAAGTTCCGCATGGAAGTCCGCGGTCGGAAGATCACGCTGGACGTGGACGGCGAGCGGGCCTGGGAATTCAACGACCTGGACGCCGAACGCGGCTACATCGGCATCCAGGCCGAAGGCAAGGCATTCGACTTCCGCAACCTTCGCATCCAGGAAGTGCCCCGGAGCGAGAAGCCCGCCCGGCACTAAAGGGCCGGCCTTAGACAAGCTCTTGCAGTCATCCGCGCCTTACGCCTTGCTTGAATGCTTCCGTAGCCAGGCGGCGTAAGTGACCTCGTCCAGTTCCCGCGCGGCCAACGCCAGCGTTTTCAGCGTGGCCTCCACCTCGGGAGCGGCGAAGCGCTTTCCATTCAACTCAAGGAAAAGCACCGCCACGGTAAAGCCAATCCGTTTATTGCCGTCCAGAAAGGTCTGGTTGCGCACCAGACCGAAGGCATACGCCGCCGCCAGATCGAAGAGGCTCGGTTGGCCGTACGCAAAAAGCTGTTGTGGCCGCGCCAGGGCGGAATGCAGCAACCCGTCGTCTCTTATGCCACCGATGCCCCCGAACTCAGGCAACAGGCGTTCCTGCAGGGCCAGCACCGTCTCCCGCAACACCCACTGCGGCTCCTTCATCTACTTGGCCAGTTCGCGCAGGGTATTGCGGTAGCGGCGAATGACGCTCTCGGCGGCCTTCATCTGTCTGGCAAACTGTTCGCGGCCCGCGATGGCCGGCGTCACGCGCAGACCGCCTTCCTGGGCATCGGTCAGCGTGACGGTGTCGCCTTCCTGGACGTTCAGGCGGGCCAGAGCCTCCTTCGGCAACACCACGCCTACCGAATTGCCGACTTTGCGCAACTTCAATTCAAGCACCATGGGCGCAATGTAACCACCAATGTTATAACGCGCAAGGACCAGTGAAAGGGATCCGTTGACAACCGGGTCCTGCTCGATAATTTAGCATTTCAGGAGCTGCAGACCACGGCCAGGCCCGTTACCAAGTTAAGCCGGCTTGAAACCCTAAACCTTGCCCAGTTCTCTGAGCGCTTCGAAGCAGCGTTTCACGGCGTCGAGCGGGTCCTTGCTGCTTTCCTGTTCGACCACATACCACTGGGTCTTCCCTTTGGTCTCGCAGAAGGCAAAAACCTCCTTCCAGTCTATGTCGCCTTGCCCGATGACGCCTTCAGGTCCGGCGCCGTAGGCCTTAAGATGGATGCTGCGCGCCCGGCCAGGATACTTCTTCAACACCGCCACCGGGTCAGCCCCGCCCTCACGGCAATTGCTGGTATCGAGCTGCATGATGACCTCCGGCTTGGTGTTGCCGAAGAAGAGGTCCCAGGCCGAGACGCCCTCGATTTCCTTGAAGTCGTGCGCGTGCGCGTGGTAGCCCACCCACATCCCGTGGGGCTTCACCTGGTCGGCAACCTCGTTGAAGAGTTTGGCCCGGTCCAGCCACTCCTGCTTGGATTTGGTCTCGTTCATCCACGGAACGATGAGGAACTTATTCCCGATGGTGCGGTTGAATTCGACGGTTTCCATGAGCTTGTCGCCCTGGATTGAGTCGTAGGGTGTGTGCGTGCCGCAGGCGATGAGCCCGTTGTCGGCGAGCATCTTCTGCAGTTCTTTAGCGGTGCGGCCATGATAGCCGGCAAACTCGACGCCTTTGTAACCGATCTTCGATACGGCCGCCAACATGCCGGGCAAGTCAGTCTTGCACTGTTCGCGCAGCGAATAAAGCTGCAGGCCAATGGGAATCTTCTTCTGGCTCGCGGCAGCTTGCGCCCCGGTGGCGAGGGTTAGGCCGAGCGTGACTCCGGCGGCGCCTGCCGCACTGCGGCGGAGAAAATCACGACGGGTAAGTTCGAGGGAGACATTATTGTTCATAAGCGGATCCTGTTTGTTGGTGATAGTTGAACCGGCATTAGCCATTGCGGAGCGCATCTTAGTTCAACCGCTGGTCCAACGTCAAGCGAGCGCTGAAGGATCGCGGAGTTCGCTCGGAAGCCATTTGGCCTTGCGCGGTGCGTTGGCATTTGGCAACTGGAACTCGTGTCAAACTGGTGTAGTTTCCCCAGTGGCAAGCGGAAATGACTGAAACAACGCAACGATTATGAAGGTGCAGATACCGGACCAACTGAAGGCGGAAATGCCGCCAACCCAGTGGGGAAAGATCCTCGGGGCCACGCCGGTGGTCATGGCGGTGGTCGCAACCCTGCTGGCGGGACTGTCCTCGAGTGAGATGACTCGCGCCCAGTATATCCGCTCCCTCGCCGCGCAGCAGCAGTCCAAGGCCGGCGATCAGTGGAGCTTTTTCCAGGCCAAACGGCTGCGGGGCGCACTGCAGCGCAACTCACTCGATCTGCTGCAAAGCACCGTCGAAGTGCGTCCACTGGAGGCCGGGGCGCTCAAGGCGGCTGCCGGGCGCCTGCCGGTGCGCCTCAGCGAAACTGAAGCGCGGGTCAAGGAAAGCCTGGAACGCATGGCCAGCGCCGAGACCAACACGCCGGAGGTTCGAGCCTCGGCCAAGGAAACCCTGGAACGGTATCTGCGAGGTTCCGCTGAGCGACAATCAGAGGCTGCCAAGGTCAAGACCGAGTTGCTGGAGTGGCTCGACTCGGCGGCCGGTCAGCAGGCCCTGTTGATGCTGCAAACGGGGCAGGTGCCCAGTATCGGCGCGGCTGCGACGCCAGATCCGAAGGTGAAGACCGCGCTCGAGGCCGTTGAGAACCTCAAGCCGGAATCTGAGATTGCGCCATTGATCGCGCCGTTGAGCGAGAAGGTGCTGGACGAAGCGGTGAGGGCAGCTTTGGACCAGGCCCAGGCTTTTGACGGGGCTACCCGGCCCGTGAATCAGGCGATTGAACGCCTCGAGGAGTTGCTGGCCCGGCAGACGGCCTGCCTGCAGCCGCCCACGGGCGAGGTAGCCGGCGACGCCTTCCGGTCGGGAGACGCAAGGTTGATCAGCCGCGACTTTGGCGCCGCCCGTCTGCGCTACGCGGCGATGCGTTACGAGGTTGAAGCTCGCCTCAACCAGGCGGTTGCGAACCTTTATGAACTGAAGGTGCGCCAAAGCAACCTGTCAGCCGAGCGTCATCAAAGTCGCAGCCAGCGTTTCTTCTTTGGGATGCTTGCCGCGCAATTGGGGGTGATCATCGCTACGCTCGCCATGGCCGCCCGCCAGCGGAACCTGCTCTGGTCGCTCGCGGCTGGCGCCGGCTTGCTGGCGATTGTCTTCGCCGTTTACGTTTACCTCTACGTCTAGCTGCCCGCGAAGCCGCATGAAGATCATTACCGACGAACGGTGCACTGGCTACTCCCACCCGGGCCACCCGGAACGGCCGGAGCGCATCCTCAGCGCCCAGGAGAAACTGCGCAGCCAGACGGAATTGCCGATCACCTGGGGCCGGCCTGGCCCGCTGGCGGAAGCCTCGATCCTCCGCGCGCACTCGGCGGAATTGCTGGCGCGGCTGAGCCGGCCGGAGGATTTTGACTCGGACACGCCGTTTTATCCGGGCCTGGGGGACTATGCCCGCGCGTCGGTGGGCGCGGCGCTCGAAGCGCTGAAAGCGGCGCGGGCGGGGGGAATGGCGTTCAGTTTGATGCGTCCCCCGGGACACCATGCGACGCGCAATCGGGCGATGGGTTTTTGCTATCTGAACAATATCGCGATTGCCGTTCTCGAAGCGCTGGCGACGGGCGCGAAGCGCGTGGCGGTGTTTGATTTTGACGTGCACCACGGCAACGGGACGGAGGCGATCCTCTTGAACCAGCCCGGCGCCGCGTTCTTTTCCGTCCATCAATTTCCCTGCTATCCCGGCACCGGCACCCGGAACGTGGGCAACAACTGCTATAACTATCCGGTGCTCCCGCAAACGTTGCGCGGCGAGTACCGGCACGTTCTCGCCAGCGCCGTCGAGCATTTGGCGGCGTTCAAGCCGGAGCTGATTGCGGTTTCCGCCGGCTTCGACGCCTACGCGCGCGACCCGCTGGCGCAGGGGTCGCTGGAAGCGGAGGATTTCTACTGGCTTGGCCAGTCTTTTCGGAACCTGGGCGTGCCCGTGTTCAGCCTGCTCGAAGGCGGCTACAGCCCCGACTTGCCGGAACTGATCCTGGCCTACCTGAAAGGTCTGGAAGGGAAATAGCGGTGACGGCCCGAGGTGCGAGTTAGATATTCTCGCCGAGGGAGGGCGGCGGCTGGTGGCGGAGTTCGCTCTCCGGGGGCAGGGCTGCGGCTTCACCGGCCAGAACCCGGTATTGGCGGATTTGGAAGGTGACTTCTTTGCCGTCTTCGAGCCCCTGATGGGCATACTCCTCTTTGGTCATCCGGGCGCGAATGGTCAGGCCGCTCGGCAATTCCAACTCGACGCGCAGCAGCACGCCCAGGAAAAACGTGTGCCGCAAGACGGCCCGATAACGCCACTGCGTCAGGTCGGACGAAATCTGCACGGCATAGGGCCGGAAACCGATGCGCAACTTCTGCCCTTCGCCCTGGCCGTGCGCGGGAAACTCCAGTTCTCCGAGGCGCGCCACGCCGTGCCGGACTTCCGGCTCCAGGACGTTCAGCGCGCCAATGAAACGGGCGACGAATTCATTCGCCGGCTGCTCGTACACCTCGCGCGGGGTGCCCACCTGTTCGAGCACACCGCGGGAGAAGATCACGATGCGATTGGCCACCTCGAGCGCCTCTTCCTGATCGTGCGTGACGAAAACCGTGGTCACATTCAGTTCGTGATGCAAGGTGACCAGCCACTCACGCAGCTCCTGGCGAATCTTTGCGTCCACCGCTCCAAACGGCTCGTCCAACAGCAGCACGCTCGGCGTGGGGGCCAGGGCGCGCGCGATGGCGACGCGCTGACGCTGACCGCCCGAAAGCTGATGGGGATAGCGGTCACCCAACCCCTCCAACCCCAACAAGTTCAATAGTTCGGCAATGCGCGCGTGGAGGTCGGCCAGCTTCCATTTCTTGATTCTGAGGCCGAAGGCGACGTTCTCGAACACGTTCATGTTCTTGAACAGCGCGTAATTCTGGAACACAAACCCAATGTTGCGCTGCTGCACGGACACGTCGTTCATCCGCTGGCCGCGGATGAGCACATCGCCGGAGGTGGGCATTTCCAGGCCGGCAATCATGCGCAGCACGGTGGTCTTGCCGCCGCCGCTGGGCCCCAGCAAGGCCATCAGCTCCCCTTCCTTGACGGAGAAACTGACGTTGTGCACCGCGGCGACCTCGCCGAAGCTCTTGGTGACGTTTTTCAGTTCAATGCTCACGCGGGAAGTTGATAGTGGGGAGAGTTGATATTTGATAGACTCAAAACCAAGTCCGCAAAGTCTATCGCTTTCTTCCACACATCCAGCCGTTCAAAACCAAACATATCGTTCCTTTCTGCGTTTACTAGCAACTGTCAACTCCCCGAACTATCAACTCTCCCCACTATCAACTTCTCCGCCCTCGCTTGTTTCCATTCGAGGAAGGTCTTGATCCCCAGGGTAACCAGCGCCAGCAGGGCCAGCAAGCTGGCGACGGCGAACGCGGCGGCGGTCGAGGCTTCGGTGGCGCCTTGATAGAGCGCTTCGACGCGCAGGGGCATGGTCTCGGTCTGGCCGATAATGTGGCCGGACACAACGGACACCGCCCCGAACTCGCCCATAGCGCGCGCGTTGCACAGAATGATCCCGTAAATCAATCCCCACTTGACCGACGGCAGCGTCACGTGCCAGAACGTTTGCCAGCCGTTGGCCCCCAGGGTGAGAGCGGCCTCTTCCTGCTCGGTGCCCGTCGCTCGCATCACGGGGATCAACTCCCGGGCCACGAAGGGGAAGGTGACAAACACCGTCGCCAGCACAATGCCGGGCACGGCAAAAATGATTTTCAGATGGTGCGCGGCGAGCCACGGACCGAAGAAGCCCTGCAGCCCAAACAACACCACGAACATCAAACCCGCCACGACCGGCGAAACGGAGAATGGCAGGTCAATCAGCGTGATGAGCAGCGGCTTGCCGCGGAACTCGAACTTGGCAATCGCCCACGCTGCCGCCAGCCCGAAGAGAACGTTCAGCGGCACGCTGATGGCCGCGACCAGCAGCGTCAGGCGGATGGCCGCCCGGGATTCGGGCTGCGCCAGCGATTGCCAGTAATGCGCGCAACCTTTGGCCAACGCCTGGGCAAAGACGTTCGCCAGCGGCAGCAGCAGAAACACGAAGCAGAACGCCAGCGCGAGCGCAATCAGCGTCCACTTCACCAGCGGGGATTCCTCTGCGCCCCGTTGGGACTGTTTCAGTCCGGCCTTGGGTTTCCTGGTGAAGGTAGTCGTCATGCTGCTGGTGGGCGGGGTGTCAGGTTAGTGTTGAAAGCGGTTGGCCCATTGTTCGAGCAGGTTGATCGCCCCGAGCAGCAGAAACGAGAAGGCCAGCAGCACAACCGCCAGCGCAATCGCGCCGCTGTAATCATACTCTTCCAACCGCATCACGATGAGATACGGCGCAATCTCCGTCTTGAACGGCAGGTTGCCGGAAATGAAGACAATGGAGCCGTATTCGCCGATTGCCCGGGCAAAGGCGAGCGCAAAACCAGTGAGCACCGCCGGCAGCAACGATGGGGCAATGACGCTGGCAAACGTGCGCAGGCGGCCCGCCCCAAGCGTCGCGGCGGCCTCTTCCACCTCGCGGTCAAGGTGCTGGAGCACTGGTTGCAGGGTGCGCACGGCAAAGGGCAGGCCCACAAACGTCAACGCAATCACCACGCCCAGTGAGCTGAAAGCCCCTTTGATCCCCACCGGCACCAGGTACTGGCCCAGCCAGCCATTGGCTGCGAACAGGTTGGCCAGGGTTAGACCCGCCACGGCTGTTGGCAGGGCAAACGGGAAATCCACCATCCCGTCAATGAAACGGCGTCCGGGGAATTCGTAGCGCACCAGCACCCAGGCCAACAGGGTGCCGAAGATGGCGTTGGCGACCGCGGCGATCAACGAAGCCCCGAACGTCAGCCGGTACGCCGCCAGCGCGCGACTGGTGGTCGCCAGCCGCCAAAAGTCACCCCAGGAAATCTCCAGCGCGCGGAGGACCAGCCCGGCGAAGGGAATGAGGACCATTGCGCTCAAGTAAAAGAGCGTGAAGCCCATCGTCAGGCCGAAGCCAGGCAATACGTTAAACTTCTTCTCTCTCATGCCCATTCACCGCTTGCACGCAAGTCGCCATTTCAGTTGCTCCGAGGTCTGTGCGATGCTATGGCCGACCCTCAGGGTGATCAATCCTTAACGATTGGCCTGCTGAATTTGGTCGAAGGTCCCCCCCTCGTTAAAGTGGGCTTTCTGCGCCTTCGGCCACCCCCCGAAGACCTCGTCAATGGTGAACAGGTTCACCGCTGGAAAAATCCGGGAGTACCTCTGCGCGACGGACTCCAGCCGGGGGCGAAAGTAATGCCGGGCGGCGATGTCCTGCCCCTCGGAAGAATAGAGGTGCTCCAAATAGGCCTGCGCGACCGCCCGCGTGCCGCGCTTGTCCACTACTTTGTCCACCCACGTTACCGGTGGTTCCGCCAGGATGCTCCGCGACGGGACGACAATCTCGAATTCCTCTTTTCCTGAGTCCCTAACCGACATGAGCGCTTCATTTTCCCACGCCAGCAAGACGTCACCAATGCCACGCTGGACAAAGGTCGTCGTCGCCATGCGCGCCCCGGGGTCCAGCACGGAAACGTTCTTGAAAAGGCGGGCGAGAAAGTCCTGCGCTTTCACCGCGTCACCCCCAAGTGTCCTCAGGGCATGTCCCCAAGCCGCCAGATAGGTCCAGCGGGCGCCGCCCGAACTCCTGGGACTAGGCGTGATGACCGAGACCCCCGGCTTTATGAGGTCATCCCAGTCTTTGATGTGTTTCGGGTTCCCTTTTCGCACGAGGAATACGATGGTCGAGGTGTACGGGGCGCTGTTGTTCGGCAACCGCTTCTGCCAGTCCTGTGGGATGAGCTTGCCCTTGTCGCAGAGCGCGTCCACATCGTAAGCCAGCGCCAAGGTCACTACATCGGCATCCAAACCGTCAATTACCGCGCGGGCCTGTTTGCCTGAGCCGCCGTGCGACTGCCGGATGGTGACGGTGTCGCCAGTCTTCTGCTGCCAATACTTGCCAAACGCGCGGTTGAACTCCTGGTACAACTCGCGCGTCGGGTCGTAGGACACATTCAACAACGTGATCTCTTTGTCGGCAGCCAAGCTCACCGATGCCGCCAGCAGTGCCATTCCGCTCAATAGCCTTTTCATTCCGGCTTTGCCTTTGCTTTCTTCAGATCGGCTCACGCATAAACACACCGGACTTTGCGGAACAGGACGATGCGGTTCGTGTTGGTGCCTTTGGCCATGTTGGCGACGCCCCAGCAGTTGGCGGTCTTGGTAAACTGCTGGTCATTGATGAGGACCAGTTCGGGTTCGAGGCCGGCGGCGACGCCGCACGGGAGGACGGCTTCTTCGAGGCGGGTCTTGCCGGCGTGGATTTCGCCGACTTCGAAAGCGACATGGCCGCCGGGCTTCAGGACGCGATGGAGTTCGTGGAAGACTTCGGTCATGGCGGCTTGCCAGGCGTCGAGCTTTTTGGGGACGGTGAGTTTCACGGACTTGGCGTCGAGGCCGAGGAACCAGCAGCGCAACCAGTTGTCGGTGGCGTAGTCCACGACGTCGAGGAACGGGGGCGAGGTGACGACGAGCGCGACGGAGCAGTCGGGGATTTGGGGCGTGCGCGCCGCGGGCTGGGTGAGCAGGAGGGCGCGGGGGGCGACGCTGGCGAGGACGCGGCGGGTGGGGGTGTCGCAGTCGCGCAGGAGTTGGCGGGTCTTCTTGAGGATCAGAGCGGGGACGTCGCGGGGCGGCGGGGTTTGGTTGCGGTCGGCGTTGATCTTGCGCTGGGACTTGACGGAGACGGCTTGGTTGGGCGGCAACGTATAGACGGAGAAGAAGCCGGGTGAGTGGCCGGTGAGACGGTTGAGAGCGAGGAGGCAAATCCAGTCGTCCAGGGCGTCGAGGGCGGCGGCGGCGCGGCGGGCGAGGAGGTATTTCTTGAGCGAAGCGATGGCCCGGAGGGTGTCGGGGTGGAAGAAGACAAGGAGGTCTTCGGGGAATTCATCGGGCGCGGCGAAGTCAATTTGCTGAAGGCGCTGGGCGACGTCTTCGAGGCGGGGCGGGCGGAGGCGCGGGCGGGTCAAAACGAGGCTCAGGGGGTTGATGTCACAGCCGCAGGGGACGCGGCCGAGCAGTGCGGCTTCCAGGACGGTCGTGCCGCGGCCCATGAAGGGGTCATAGACGACTTCACCGGGTTGCGTGAGGCGCTCGATGAAGAAGCGGGGCAGTTGGGGCTTGAAACAGGCGCGGTAGGAAATCTCGTGGAGCGAGCTGGCCTGGCGCTGTTTGGCGGTCCAGAATTCATTGACGAAAGTGGCAACGGCGCGGGGTTGGGCGTCGGCGCCGGCGAACGTAGTGACGAGCGTGCGGGTGGCCTGGCCGAATTCGCGGAAGACGGTGAGTTCGTCGGTAAGGGATTGGCGGGGAGCCGGTTTGCGGGCCGGGGCGTAGTCTAGGGGCAGCTCGGGAGTCTCCGGGCAGGTTGCGACGCTGGTGTTATGGGCCAAGGGCGGCATTTGCTTGGGGGTAAGGAGAGCATTGGCGAGTGAGTTCGGCAAGCGGAGTTTGAGCAGGCGCGTGAATTGCTTGCCAGCGGAAGTCGCTTACTTGACTTCCGATGGCAGGTGTCGTTAATTCCGGCGTGCTCAGGCGGCTTGCGGCGGTATCCGCTGTCGCCTCCAGCCAGTGCAACGAGCAGTGGTCTCCCCACGAGCCGCAGATTCACAGAACGCACAATATGAAAATAGAAATGAAGGAAATCGTCAGGCGATGCCGAAAGGTTACGAGCCCGTTCCGCATTGTTAAAGGCAAGGACTTCGGCCTCAAAGACATTGACCCCGGCGACACCCTCTGGTTTACCGATAAAGACAAGCCCAGAGCCAAGAAGGCGCATGAGGTGGGCGTCCGGGCGCTGGCCGAGTTGCAGGACAAATTGTACGCGCAGGACAAGTGGGCCGTGCTGCTCATCTTCCAGGCCATGGATGCCGCCGGCAAGGACGGCGCCATCAAGCACGTCATGTCCGGAGTCAACCCGCAAGGCTGCCAGGTCTTTTCCTTCAAGTCGCCGTCGGCCGAGGAACTGGATCACGATTATCTTTGGCGCTGCATGAAGGTTTTACCCAATCGCGGCCACATCGGGATTTTCAACCGCAGTTACTATGAGGAGACGCTCGTGGTGCGGGTACACCCGGAATCCCTCGCCCGGCAGAAGATTCCGCCCTCGCTGGTGACCAAGAACATCTGGAACCAACGGTTCGAGGAAATCCGCAACTTCGAGCAATACCTGGCGCGCAATGGCGTCGTGGTGCGCAAGTTCTTCCTCCACGTCTCGAAAAAGGAGCAACGACGGCGCTTCCTGGAACGGATCGAGAACTCGGACAAGAACTGGAAGTTCTCCGCCAACGACGCCGCGGAGCGAGAACACTGGCGCGATTACATGGAAGCCTACGAAGACATGATTCGGCAGACCGCTAGCGATGAAGCCCCGTGGTACGTCGTCCCGGCGGATAACAAATGGTTCACTCGCATGGTCGTGGCCTCGGCAGTCATTGAAACCCTGGCCTCGCTGGACCTGAGGTATCCCGAGGTTGACAAGGACAAGCTGAAGGAACTCGCCGCGGCCAAGGCGGCCCTGGCGAAGAAGTAATGCGCCGGTCTTGCGCCCGGGCAATAAAATCCTCGAAAACAGAGCTTGCCATGTGGCGGAAGCGAGTCTAAGCTCTCCCCTCTTTTTGGGGAAACCCGTTAAGGCGGGTGGCCCGGACGTGGCCGCCGCCGAAGAAAATAATGATTTATGGCAGTTAAAATTCGTTTGAAGCGAATCGGGGCGAAGAACAAGCCCGCCTTCCGCATTGTCGTGGCGGACGCCCGCAGTCCTCGCGATGGGAAGTTCATCGAGGAGCTGGGCACCTATTTGCCCCAGAAGAAAGGCGACAAGTTCACGCTGAACCTGGACCGGGCCAAGTACTGGGTGAGCAAAGGCGCGCAGCCGAGCGAAACGGTCGCCAGCTTCATCAAGAAAGCCACCAAAGCCGCTGCGGGTGCAGCGGCGTAAGGATGGAGTCCGGTTTATGCAAGCGTTTCTCGAATATGTGGTCAAAGGGCTGGTGCAGAAACCGGAAGCCGTGACAATCACTCCCGTGGAGCGCGAGGGCACGACCGTCTATGAAGTGCGCCTGGACCCGCAGGATGTGGGCAGGATTATTGGCCGGCAAGGCATGACGATCAACGCCATCCGCTCCCTGCTGCTGGCCGGCAGCGCCAGGAAGGGGCTGCGCTGCACCCTCGAAATTGTTGAAGACCAGCCGGCCAGGTAGCCGGAGTTGGAGCTGAGGTTTCGGCGCGGCTTTCGGCGCGGCGCGGGCCGGCGGCCACGAAGGCTAGAGCTCGAACCTCGGCCGCAAGATGAAAATAGACGTGCTGACGTTGTTTCCTGCGATGTTCGCTGGGCCGCTGGACGAAAGCATCATCAAGCGGGCACGGGAAGCGGGGCGCCTGGATTTGGCGCTCCACAATTTGCGCGATTACGCGCATGACCGCCACAAGACGGTGGACGACCGGCCTTTTGGCGGCGGACCGGGCATGTTGCTGAAGCCCGAACCGATCTTTGAAGCGGTGGAGAGCCTGGCGCGCGACAACACGCGGGTGATTTTGCTGTCGCCGGCGGGCCGGCGGTTCAGCCAGGCCATTGCCCAAGAGCTGGCGGGGCGGGAGCATCTGCTGATGGTCTGCGGCCACTACGAAGGGTTTGACGAGCGGGTGCGCGAGCAGTTGGCCGATGACGAGCTGTCCATCGGCGATTACGTTTTGACGAACGGCGCGCTGCCGGTGATGGTGATCATTGACGCGGTCACGCGGTTGTTGCCCGGCGTGCTGGGCGACGAAGACAGCGCCCGGGAAGACTCGTTCAGCCAGGGG
>Ga0182021_10001991_pt1 | contig 23787 bp, 27 predicted proteins | sample 612E3MmetaG_FD_120493 | JGI IMG/M metagenome (GOLD analysis project Ga0182021, IMG submission 120493) | Permafrost microbial communities from Stordalen Mire, Sweden - 612E3M metaG (Illumina Assembly) | ecosystem: Environmental > Terrestrial > Soil > Wetlands > Permafrost | place: Sweden... | reverse complement strand
GGTTCGGGCCACGTAGGTGGCGCCGGAGATGGAAACGCGGAGCATGGTCGTGCCGGTCGCGGTCCCCATCGTTCCCGTGACCGTGTAGGTGCCGCCGACGGTCGAGCCGCACACGTTGGAAGTGCACGTGCCGGTGCCGTCGATCGAGAAAGTAACCATTGCGGTCACGTCGCCGAGGTCGGCGTTGAGGCTGTCATAGCCCTCGGCCCTGTAGACCTGCGTCGCGCCGGCGACGATCGTCGCATTCGCCGGTGTCAGGGCCAGGTGGTCGGCGACGATGTGGAAGGCGTACAGCTTGCCGTCGCTCGACCCCGCGTAGACGACGCCGCCGCTCACCGCGGGCGAGGACTGGACGTCGGTGCCGACAGGGTAGCTCCACGCCGGCGTGCAGGCGGAGCCATTGGTGGCGCATCCGACGGCGAACGCATACAGCTTGCCGTCGTTCGACCCCACATAAGTCACGCCGTTGGCTATGGCGGGCGATGAGTTCACGGCGGCGCCGGTCGCGCCGGTCCACGCCAACCCCAGTGCGTGAACGTTCGTGTCGGAAATGGCAGCTTCGCTCGTGTTGTGGGCCTGGTGGGCCGGGCTCTCGCGGAATTGCACCCAGTCACCCGTGGCGGCAAGGATCGCGGCCGGACTCAGGACGGCGGCTATTGCCGCCACGACGCCGAGCGTAGACAGCCGGGCCATGAGCCGCCGCGAGTGGCCGCCCCGATCGCCCGCCGACTTCGCCGGCGGCGGACCCACCTGAAGGCCATTCGCTGCCGGGATCGGCGACTTCACCGCACCTGCTCCTTTTCGTGTCCGCGAGTCGGCACCGGAAAGGGCGGTCGGATCGTCCGATCTCATCGGCCGTCCACCCGGAAAGGTCCGTCGCCCGCCAATTCGGATGGGCGACCGCCACTCTAGGCAGGCGCCGGAGAACACCGATACGGGCGTCTCGTCTGCCAGGTCCGGGCGGTCCCTCTGGCTCACCCCATGGGCCTTGTCCCTCGTCGCCTCCCCGTCGCCGCATCTCGCGCAGCAAGAATCCGGCGGGATCACGCGCGGGCGGCCGATAATGCGGCAATGCAACCCGAGATCGACCCCCCTGCGAACCCGATCGCCGCGCCCGAGGATCCTCCGGACGCGAACGACCCGTTCGAAGCGCTCGTGGTCGAGGCTCTGGATTCCCTGCCCGAGGCCTTCCGCCAGAGGTTGGGCAGCGTGGCGATCGTGATAGAGGACGAGCCGACGGCCGACCAGCTGGCCTCAGTCGGAGCGCCGGGTCTGCTCGGGCTCTACAGCGGCGTGCCGCGCACGGCATACGGCGCGGGAGAGGCCGCGGTGGCGAGCAAGATCTCGATCTTCCGCGGCCCGCACCTGCGGCAGTACCGCGACCCCGACGCCCTGGCTCGTGGCGTGACCGACACGGTCCACCACGAAGTCGCGCACCATTTCGGCATCTCCGACGCCCGCCTGGTAGAGCTGCAGCGCGAGCGACGCCGCCGTTGACATGGGCGCCGCCACAGCCATCATCCCGCCGGAACCAGTTTTCCCCGGGGCGTTCCTTCGCGGACCCGGCCGGCGCGGACCCGCGCGGCCCCGAATCGAGGGGCTACCCGATGCGCTGCTTGGCCGGGCAGTAGGTGACGCTCGCGGCCTTGCGCTGGGCCCACGTCTGGCCGGCCCGGGTGCGGCTTTTGAGCCAGGCCTTGCGGTCGCGGAGGTGGCTGCGCTGCACCCCGGACCCACCGTTCGAGCGGCTGTCGGCGGAGGTCGCCACCGAAGCGGAACGGAATCCGGACTTGCCGCGATCGGGTTCGGAGCGCTGCGGCGCGGGCGTCGTTTCTTCTGTCATCGGAGGATCCTTTCGGGGGCGGTTCGGAGCGAGGCGGCGGATCGGCGGAAGCCGTGGAAGAGGCTGGAGGCCAGGGCGGCGGATTGGCCGGAGAGAACGCTGGACGATCGGCCGAAACTTCGGCGGAGGTGTTGGCGGGCTCGCCGGAGCGTCTTGGGTCGGAGCGTCTTAGCTCTGGACGCCGTTGCGACCGAGGCCGAGCTCGCCCTTCACAGCGGCGGCGCCGTGGTGGGAAGCCCACACGGACACGGCAGTTTCGAGAATGGGCGAATCCGGACGGACAGACAGCCTGTCGTCCTGGCCCCGAACGGTCGGACCCAGCTCGGCCAGTACGCCGCGATAGGCGGGCTTGTCATTGGGCCGGCGATGGTCCGGGCGAAACACGTCGAAGTAGCCGTCGCTGCTCACCACGATGAGCGCGTCGGGAGTGGAGAAGGGTCTGCGGGCCACGAGGGCGTCCGATCTGCCGTGCGCTGCGAGTGACGGAATCGTGACCCGGCGCGGTCGACTATGTACCACAGTGGGGCCGCGGCGGCGGGAGGTCAAGCCGGGCGGGACCAAGGGCCGCAGGCTGCGGCGCCCGGTCGCGAGGTGCGCGGTGGCGCCCGTCGAGCCCGCGAACCCGGCCTCGACGCGAATGCGACACTGGCGCCCGCGATTGTGCAACCGGCGAATTGCGAGTACCGTAGGTGGTGTTGTTGTGCTTTGCGGCAACGCTCCGCGTGGTCTACCCCCCTTTCCGAACTGACCGTGCGTCTGCCATCTGGTTCGGGAAGAGAATAAAGGGGTCACTCATGACCACCGGTACTGTTAAGAAAGTCGTTGCCGATCGCGGCTTCGGTTTCATCTCCGCCGAGGATGGTAAGGAATACTTCTTCCATCGCGGCGGCCTCCAGGCCCCCCTCGACTTCGACCGCCTCGTCGGCGGAGAGCGTGTCTCTTTCGAGATCGAGACGAGCCCCAAGGGCCCGCGCGCCGTCCAGGTGAGCGCAGCCTAGTCCGCTAAGGCACTCGCGGCCCGGGCGGCATCCGCTCCGGGCCGCGTCTGGCCTATCGGCCAGACGGCAGAATCACACCCCGACAGGAGCACCTTATCTCGAGAACTGCCTTCGTTTCTACCTACGCCCCGCGGCGGTGTGGCATCGCGACCTTCACGTACGATCTGGCTACCACTGTCGGCGAGCGTGAGATCGTGGCCCTGCACCCGTCCGACGAGCCGGGCCCCTACCCGGCCGAGGTCAGGCATCGCATCAGACGCGATGTCGAGACGGACTACACGTACGTGGCGCGGGCCCTCAACGAATGCGGAGTGAAGGTCGTCTGCGTTCAGCATGAGTACGGCATCTGGGGCGGCGACGATGGCTCGTACGTTCTCGACTTCGTCCACGCCCTCCGAGTTCCGGTCGTGGCGACACTTCACACAGTGCTGGCGCAGCCCACGCCGGCCCAGAGGGAGATCCTGAGGGGACTGGTCAGCGTGGCCCACACGTCGGTCGTCATGTCACGCGCCGGCGCGTCCCTCCTCACGAGCGTCTACGGTGTTGACCCCACGCGGGTCGCCATCGTCCCGCACGGGATCCCGCATTTGCCGCTCGTAGCGGCGGACACTGCCAAGCCCCGTCTCGGGCTCAAGGACCGTGCGGTGATCTTGAGCTTCGGCCTGATCGGACCCGGCAAGGGCTTCGAGTCGGTGATCGAATCGATGCCGGCCGTGATCAAGGCGGTGCCCTCGGCGTGCTACGTCATCCTGGGCGCAACCCACCCGGGGGTGCTCGCTCGCGACGGCGAAGCCTATCGCGACGGTCTCAAGGCTCGCGTCGCGGCCCTGGGCTTGGGCGAGCACGTCCAGTTCGTCGATCGGTTCGTCGGTCGTGTAGAGCTCGGGACCTGGCTCGAAGCCGCGGACATCGTGACGACGCCATATCCGAACCTCGACCAGAGCACGTCCGGCACACTGGCTTACGGCATGGCAGCCGGCAAGGCCATCGTCTCGACCCCTTACGCATACGCTTCGGAGCTCCTCGCCGAGGGACGAGGCAGGCTCGTCTCGCGCACGCCCGAAGCCTTCTCGGATACCTTCATTGAGCTCCTTGGCGATAACGAGCTGCGAGTCGCCATGGGTCGCCGGGCATACGAGCACACCAGAGGCATGGTGTGGTGGGAGGTTGGCGCCGCGTACCGGCGCATCTTCGACCGGGCTATCGGCGGTGGGGCCTCGGTTCCCTTCCGGGCTACGAGCAGCCTCGCGGCGGCCGTTGTCTGAGTCACCGGCCCGGCAATCCCTGCTCGGGTGGTACGATGATTCGCGTAATCGCTGTTTCGGACACGCTGGCGCAGCGTCTGCCGGCGGCACGCCAAGAGGGTGCCGGCCCCCTATCGCCGATCGCGCCGTCAGCGCGGGACCCAAACCGTCCCGCCAGGCCAGATCGGACCCGCGTCAGATGACGCAATCAGGAGCAATCGTTTGACTTTCGACAACCTCGGCCTATCGGCCGACCTTCTCGCCACAGTAGCGCGGGAGGGGTACACGGAGCCGACGCCCGTCCAGAGCGCGGCAATCCCACTCATCCTCGCCGGCCGCGACGTTCTCGCCGCCGCCCAGACCGGCACCGGCAAGACTGCCGCCTTCGTGCTGCCGATCCTGGAGCTTCTCCGCCACCACTCCAACACCGGGTATTCGCCGGCGCGACATCCGGTCCGCGTGCTGATCCTGACACCGACCCGCGAGCTCGCCTGTCAGATCGCCGCCTCCGTGAAGACCTACGGCCGCAGCGTTCCGCTCCGCTCCACGGTGGTCTACGGGGGCACGCGCATCGACCCGGAAATCAAGATCCTTTGGAACGGCGTCGAGATCCTCGTGGCCACGCCCGGCCGGCTGCTCGACCACGTCGGGCAGCGCACGGTCAATCTCAGCCAGGTCGAGATCCTCGTCCTCGACGAGGGCGACCGAATGCTCGACATGGGCTTCGTACCGGACGTGCGCAAGATCGCCGCTCTCCTCCCCGCGCAGCGCCAGACGCTGCTGTTCTCGGCCACCTTCTCCGACGACGTCCGTCGCATGGCCAAGGAATTCCAGCACGACCCGGAGATCGTCGAAGTCGCTGCTCGCAACAGCGTGGCGGACAACCTGACCGAGGTCCTCTACCCGGTCGACCAGAGCCGCAAGGCCGACCTGTTGATCCACCTGATCCAGCGCGACTCGATGGAGCAGGTTCTGGTCTTCACCCGGAGCAAGATCGGGGCGAGCCGGCTGGCCTCGTACCTGGATCGGCGAGGCGTGAGCACGTCCGCGATCCACGGCGACCGCAGCCAGGCGGAGAGGACGCGAGCCCTGGAGGCATTCAAAGGCCGCTTCGTCAAAGTCCTGGTCGCCACCGACGTAGCCTCGCGCGGGCTGGATATCGAAGATCTCCCTTACGTGGTCAACTTCGAACTGCCCTATGAGCCGCAGGACTACATCCACCGCATCGGTCGAACCGGCCGCGCCGGCGCCAGCGGGACGGCCATCTCCCTGGTATCACCCGACGAAGTCGAAGAGCTGCGGGGCGTCCAGCGCTTGCTGCGCAGGGCGATCCCGTGTGCCGTCGTCGAAGAGTTCCTGCCCGATCCCAACCGCGAGACGGCGCTGTCGGCGCGGTTCGGCGGCGGGCGCTCGGGCGGGCAGTCGAGCTCGCGTCGGGGGTCGCCGCGGCCCGGGCAGACGTTCGCGGCCGCGGCGCGGTAGAGTCCCCTTGTGAGGAGCTGCTGAGCAAGTGCGCAAACGCAAGGTCACGTACCCGGTGGCCCGCACGGCCACCAAGCCCGCCCGAACAACCGGGCTGACAAGCGACCCGAACTACGTGAGGTCGACCGTCGCCAACATCAACCTGGCGGCCCTCGACACAAGAGATGACCTCTCAGTCGGTGATCGGGTGAAGATCGGCGGAGCCGGGCTGTATGCCGGCGAGCTCGCCGTCGTCGAAGCCCTACTCGTGGGCGTGATCCCCGCCGCGATGGTTCGAACCGAGGCCGGCAAGACGCGGCGCGTTCGTGCGGTCGACATCGAGCGACTCCCCGCCGAAGGCTGACCCAGGGTCCCCCGCCGGCCGTGCCGGTTCGGCCCAGCCCGTTCGAAATCTACCTCGGGCCGGCTCTCCGACGGCGCCGCCCGCGGCATCAGCGCTCCGTCACCGCACGGCTCCGCGCCTGCGCAACTCCGCGAGCAGTTCCGTCAGGCTCGCCACGACGACCGTCGCCCCGGCGGCGAACAGCTCAGCGGCGCCGACCGCGCCCGTCGTCACACCGATCGCGATCATCTTCGCCCGCACGCTGGCGGTCATATCCCACGTCGAGTCGCCGACATACCAGCAGCCCTCAGGCGCGACGCCGAGTTGAGCGGCGGACGCGAGCAGCAGGTCCGGTTCGGGCTTGGCATTGGCCACATGACTGCCGTCGGTGATCGGCGGCGGAGACGGCAGCATGAGCGAGCCGACCGAGACGGCCACCTGGCCGGGCCGGCTCGACGTGGCGATGGCGAAGGTCACGCGGCTCCGCTCCAGGGCGGTCAGCAGTTTGGTGGCTCCGGGAAGCGGGGCGGGCGTCGCGTTCAGTTCGTCGAACAGGGCACCTGAGACGCGGTCCAGTTCCTCGGTCTCGGCATAGTCGAGATCGCGGCCCTGCTGCCGAGCCATCTCCGCGGCCAGCCACCGGCCGTCCGACCCGATGTAGCCACCGAGACGCGCCCGATCCGTCGCGATTCCCGCGCGCCGCAGCGCCTCACTCCATGCCTCGATGCGATGCTGCACGGTGTCGACGAGCGTCCCGTCCAGGTCGAAGAGCAGGGCCGCCGGCGCAAGCAGGTCGGCCAGGGTCGGCGCGCCAGGTGGCGAGTTCGGGGGCATGCTTTGGCTCATGCCCGGATCATGACAGACGAGCCGGGATCCTCCCGGTCGAGTGCCGTGGGTCGCCGATCAGGCGAAGCGGTAGGCGACGACGACCGTTACGACCAGTTGCATCGAGGTGGGGTTCGAGACGGTGCCCGGGACGCAAACGCCTGCCGAGCTGGCGGCCGCGGGCTCGTTCGTCACTGTGGACGGGCTGCCGCCGCTCGCGCCGCTCGTGCCGGCATTGGGGGTCAGCGGCATCGGAACTGCACAGCCACCGGTCGGGTAGACGTAGCCGTCCGACGAGGAGATGCTGACCGAGTAAGTGCCGGTGACGGATACGCCCATGGCGGTAGCCAGCGCCTGAGCCTGGGCCCTGGCGTCGGCCAGGGCGGAGTTCGTGGCCTTCGGCATGGCCGTCGCCCTATCCGAACCATCGGCCTTCATGTCGGCCGTGCCGGTGCCGGCGGCGAGGATCGTGCCCTCGGGCGCGACTCCCAGCGACGAGCCCATCTGGTAAGGATAGATGGCGGCCGCAGCGCCCGATCCCTGGGCCACTCCCGGCTGCGTCGATACCTGGCCCATAGCGGGCAACCCAAGAGTGCCGTTCATGGCGTCGTTGTTGGCCGTAGCCGCGGCGGTGGGCGTGGCCTGCGAGCCGCTCGAAGCGGCGACGGTGGCGGCGGTCCAGCCGACGGCCAGAGACGCGACGGACAAGCACAGGAGCCCCACCAGGAGCGAGCGCCGGGGTTTGGAGGGCAGGCGGAGTTTCATCGAAGTGCTCCCAAAGGTCGAACTTGGATTTCGGTGGCGATGTCGAACGCCGGTAGGACGTCACCGTCGGGCTGCCGGTTCCCGCTCGGCGTCCGCTCGGCCCACCTGCCGGGATGGTTGGATCGACAGCCGAAATCGTCGAATCACCAGCCGGGCCAACCGACCTTTCGGCGATTCCACCGCACTTGAACAGAATCCGACGCGTAAGATGTGCGAAGTGCGGAATCTGCCGTGGACGGCCGGTAGAGTAGCTGTGGTGGGAGGCGCAGGCGCTGCGTAGGAGCGGTTGCGAGCTCCCCATCAAACGGCCCCGATCGCCAACGGCAACGCAAGTTGCGCAATCGCATACGAGGCCGATCCAGGGATGACGGACCAAGGCGATCGCATGGACGCCAAGCAAACCCGCTGCTCAGTGTGCAAGCACCCCGTTGCCCTCGTGGCCGGCCCGGGTCGTCGGCGAGCCGCCCTCATGGAAGATGGGCTGACGCTCTGCGACGTGTGCGCACCCTCCGGCAACCACCAGCCGATTCGCTTCGAGCGCTGACTCTCGCGCTCGCCCGCTCTCAGAATTCCTGAGGGCACCAGGGCGCAAGAGCCGTGTGGAAGAGCCGATCGGCTGCCGCCAATCCCCCCGCGCGAAGCTCGACTACGCGCCCCGCTCTAGAGAGAGCGGTTGCAGTGAACCCCCCAAGGAAAAGCGATCCCAGGTCGTTCGCGTCCAGCGCCAGATCCGGTTCGCCCTTCGCCGGCGTGACGTGCGCCCGGCCTTCGGTGACTTCCACCAGCCAGCGGCCGGCGTTCCAGGGGCAGTACTCATCCCGGAGCTCGAGAGCGACCCGGCCGCCGGCGTGCCCGTCGATGCCGTAGGTCCGGCCTTCCAGCGCCGCCGGCACATCCAGGATCCGCAGCCAGAGCCCGTCGCCAAGTCTCATGCCGAGCCGGCGCGGCTCCGCGGCCAGCAGCAGGAGCGGGTGATCGACCGGGAGGCGGCCGGCCTTGAGGGTTCGCATCAGGTCGATGCTGAAGAGGTACCGCCAGATCTCACGCGTACCGCGCTCGGTCGAGCCGATCGCCTCTTCCACAATGACCGTGCCGTTGCCGCCTTGAGCGCCCCATTCCATCTTGGTCTTGTAGACCGCGTAGGCCTCCGGGCCCTTGTCCGTCTCGTAGACAACCAGCCGGCGAGCTTCGCCGCCTTTGGCGTCCTTGTCGACGAGCGGCAGCTGACCGATCCACCAATCGGGTGTTCGCGACAGGAAGCCCGACCGTTGGGCGCGCGCCGCCTCGTATACCGGCCCGACGAGATCCAGACCCTCACCGGCCCGCAGCAGCCGGCATGAGCCCTCGGACGGCCAATCCCGCGCAAACCGCGCCGCTGCGGTCTCAGCCTCCAGGCTCAGATCGCACGTGCCCAGGCCGTAGCCGAAACGCTGGTAGATGGAGCCCTGCGACGCCCACAGCATCGCCAGCGGCTCGTTGCGAGTGTGGCAATCGTCGACCATCAGCCGCATCATCCCGCGCAGGATTCCGCGACGGCGGTGCGACGGCAGGACGGTGACCCAGGTCACGCCACCGGCCGGAATCTCGCCACCAGGGACGCTCAGCCGAACCGAGAAGACGCCTCCGGTCCCCACGAAGCGGTCGCCGTCAACGGCGCAAACGAAGCGCTCCGGATCGGATACCTTCCTGACCCGCTCGATATGCTCGTCGGAGACGTCTTCGGAGAATGCGACCTCCGCGGTCTTGAGCAGCTCGACGAAACGATCCGGGGGGCAGTGGCGAACTTCGACGCTCATGGCGCCAATCTTGGCAGAGCCGCGGGAACATTTGTACGTAGCCACGCGACGATTTGGGCGACCACTTGCGGTCCCTCGGGCTCGTTCAGGGTTTCGTGGCGCAGGCCGGGCAGGACGCGCCGTTCAACTCCGGGGATTGCCGCCAGCGGCTCGCTCGTGACGGTCGGGACGAGGTCGTCGGCGCCGCCGTGCATGACGAGCGTCGGGACGTGGAGGCGGGCGAGCTGACCGCGGCCCCGCTTCATGGCCTTGAACAGCTCGGCGCCAAGACGGGTCGTCGAGCGGGGCTGGACCAGCGGATCCGCGAAATAGGCCGCGCCGACGGCGGGGTCGTGGGAGAGCTGGTCGCCGGCGATCGGGTTGGGCAGCACGAAGGTCGGAGCCACGCGGCTCAGGATGGGGGCGACGGCGCGCTGCCAGGCGGGGACGCGGGCCTCCAGGGGCGGGGCGCTCAGCACCAGCAGATCCGGCGCGGGGCGGTCGGAGCAAGCATAGGTCAGGGCGATGAGCGCGCCCATCGAATGCCCGAACAGGACCAGCGGCCGGCCAGGCTCGCGCACGGCCGCCAGCCGGCCGGCCAGATCGTCGAGGAAATCGTCCCATGTTCGGACGTAGACGCGCCGGCCGCCGGACAGCCCGTGGCCGCGAATGTCGAAGGCGTGGACGTCGAGCCCCGCTTGGGCCAGCAGCCGTCCGGTGCGCTCGTAGCGGCCGCTGTGCTCCCCGATTCCATGGACGATGAGGACCGTCGCCCACGGCGCGCCGGCGGGCGCCCAATGGCGCAGGTGCAGCGGCGTCCCGTCGGCGGCCGGTGCGGAGGCCCCGGGCGCAGCGATCTCCGGCGCCGCCTCAGCTTCGGATGGGCCTGTCGCCCGACCAGTCGGAGCCACCATTTCGCGCCTCTTTGCTCCCGCTACTCCCCTGCCCGCTTCTCGAAGTCGAGCGAGGCGGAGTTGATGCAGTAGCGCAGCCCTGTCGGCCTGGGGCCGTCGTCGAAGATATGGCCCAGGTGCGCGCTGCAGTTCGAGCAGCGCACTTCGGTGCGGATCATTCCGAGGCTCGCGTCCTGCCTGGTCGTGACCCGGGCCTTGTCGAGGACGTCGAAGAAGCTCGGCCAGCCGCAGTGGCTGTCGTACTTCTGGGTCGACTCGAACAGGGTCTGACCGCACACGATGCAACGGTAGCTGCCGGCGTCGTGCGTATCCCAGTAGGCGCCGGTGAACGGCGCCTCGGTGCCGGCATCCTGGGTGACCGAGTACTGAAGCGGCGTCAGGCGGCGCCGCAGCTCGGCCTTGTCGATCGGGGCGGTCATGCCGGCACTCCTTGCGGGCGCACGGTCGCGATCAACTCGCCGACGAGCGCCACTGCCTCAGGCGTCCTGATCGCGACGTCGCGGAACGTGAAGCCGTCGAAGCCGGCGTCCAGGTAGCCCCGCAGGAAGTCGGCGCCTTCATCGACGAGCACCGGCTTGAATTGCGAGCGCCGCTCGACCGGGATCGCCTCGAGAGCACGGGCCTTGTCGGCCTCTCGCGCCACGGGGACGATCGGAACGGCGACGGTGCGAGTGATCTCCGCTGGATCGCGCCCGATGGCTTCGCAATGGCGATCGAGAACCGCCAGCTTGGCGGCAGCCTCCTCGAGGGTGCCGAACCAGTTGGTGATGTCCGCGAAGCGAGCGGCGGCCTTGAGCGTCCGCTTCTCGCCCCCGCCGCCGACCATGATCTTGGGGCCGCCTGCCTGGATCGGCCTCGGGCGATTGAGGGCGCGGTCGATCCGGTAGTAGCGGCCTTCGAAGCTCGGGCGCTCCTGCGTGAACATCGCCTTGCAGATCGTCAGCGCCTCCTCCAGGCGGTCCTCGCGCTCGCCGATGGGCGGGAAGTCGATGCCGTAGCCGGCGTGCTCCGTCTCGTTCCAGGCGGCGCCGATGCCAAGCATCGCCCGACCCTTGGACACGATGTCGAGCGTGGTGACCGTCTTCGCCAGCATGGCCGGGTTCCGATAGGTCACACCCGTGACCATCGTCCCGAGCATGACCCGTTCCGTCCGTGCCGCGATTCCGCCGAGAGCCGTGTACGCCTCGAGCATCGGCTCCTCCTCCGAGGCCACGGCGCCGATCTGGTAGAAGTGGTCCATGACGGTCACGAGGTCGAACCCGGCCGCCTCCGCGGACTGGGCCAGCTCGACGACACGGTCGAACAGCTTCGAGTCCGGCGTGCCCGCGAAGGTGAAGCTGGGCATGTGGTAGCCGAAGAAGGGTCGCATAGCCGGGGCTCCTTTGCCGACGAAGCGCTCGCCGTCCGACCTGGCGTTCGGCGCTGCGTCGGATCGGACCGTAGCACCGTTGTGCCGGATAGCGCAGTCCCGCCGGCCGTCGTTGCGCGACCCGCGCGCAGGATCCGGAGGAGGCTGCGAAACGACCGGTACGGGCGCAAGGGCGGCGCGTATGCTCCAGTTGCATTCCTTGCCAGCGGTTCCCTCATCTCACCAGGCTTCGAAGACTAGAGAGGATCGGATGGACCCCTCCGGATACGATCAGACGCCTCCGCCCCCGCCACCCCCCGCTCCGGACGCACCGCCTTCCTGGGCCCCGCCCGGCCAGCCCGCCCCTTACGGCCAGCCCGCCCCTTACGGACAGCCGGGCCAGCCGGGCCCCTACGGCCAGCCCGCCCCCTACGGTCAGCCCGGCCAGCCGGGCCCCTACGGCCAGCCGGGCCCCTACGGCGAGCCCGGAATGTGGGCCGCTCCGCCGGCTCCCAGGTCGCGCTCGCGCCTGCCGCTGATCATCGCCGCCATAGTCGTGGTCGTCGTGCTCGCAGGCGCCGGGCTGTTCGCCTACAGCTACATCAGGAACCACCAGGATGCCGGCAAAGTGGTCTTCTCGACCGACCAGCCCGTCGCCGGTCAGACCATCGACTGCGTGGTCGATCATCAGGTGACCACCGTCGCGGCCGGCACGCACGTCTACGCGACGTACCACTTCAGCTCCCAGCAGGGCTCCGGCGTCGTCGACCTCGCCATCACCAAGGACGGGACGGTCTTCCTCGCGCCCTCAGCGTTGCCGACCGCCGATACGCAGGGGCTCGACTGCGTCGCCGACACTTCGGATTTCGGCACCATCTTCGTCGACCCTGGAACGTATACGGTCACGCTCACGTCAGGCGTCAGCACGATCGCAGAAGGGACGCTGACAGTCACTCCATAGCCTGGCGACGATGTGGCCGGCGCGCAGGCGCCCCAACGGAGCGAAACGGCCACAGCGTCGATCTGAGACACATCTTGAGCACCGCCTCGCATTCACCGAGGCGGTGCTTCCGTTTCGGGCTACCCCGCCGCGTGCCGGCGGGTCAGGTCAGGCCCGGCTGGCCGGCAGCATCCGCTTCGGCGTCAGGAAGTTGCGAGGCAGTCGCGCCGGACTCGCGCTCGGCGGCGCGCATGCCTCATCGACGCGCGGCGCGCCAACCCTGGAAGGTGGGCCAACCCCATGGCACCGCGGCCGCCGCGATCCCCAGGCCGGTAAGGAAGTACAGGGGGTGCAGGATCGAGATGCCCTGGATGATCGCCAGCTCGACGACGATCCATATCATCTGGGCGCAGCCGATGGCGAAAGCCAGGAACGGCGCGACTCGCCACCGGCGCAGGCCCATGACCGCGACCGCGAACGACCCAAGGCCGAAGAGCCCGCCGAGGATCAGGCCGGGTACGAAGAAGTCCGAGAACGGGCTCCCGGCGAGCCAGCTCAAGGGCATGTGCATGACGCTGCCGTCCGGTTTGGCGACCAGCGCGACGCCGCCGGCGAGGGCTCCGAGGCCCAGCCAGATGAGCAGGCCGACGGCGGTGCGGCCGGCGCGGCCCATGGTCGGGGCGGGAATCGTGGAGGGCCCAGGTGTCGAAGTCGTCATGCGCTCGCCTCCATGCGGTCGGTGGCGCGGTCGCCTCCGTGGAGGCGCCGGGGCCCCGATCGTCCGGGCGCGCCCTGTCGAGCGGCAAGGGCCATCCGACTCTTCCGCGACCAGCGAGGGTCGACTCCAATGCCCCGGCTCAAGCCTCCGCCGGCCTGGCCAGGTAGAAGCCCTGCCCATACTGCACCTTCAGCCGCCTCAGGGCAGTCAGCTCATCGGCCGTTTCGATCTCCTCCGCGATCAGGCGCAGCGGCGCTCGCGGCGAAGCGAGTCATGCCGGCGACCATCGCCCGCATCGACCCGCGATTCGGTACCGTAGGATCATTGGAATCGCTGTCGCGGCGCGCGCGTCACGCTCCCGCGGAGCGGCGCACAACCTGGGACGGCTCGCGGCGGGAGGATCAGATGCGCCTGCACGACTTCGCCTTGGAGCGTTTCTTCGCGCGCTGGGAGTTCACCGCAGAGCTGCTCTTGTGCGCGTCCGACGTCGAGGGTTGGCCGCTCCACAACCTGCTCGAGCTGGCGGACGAGGATGGCCGGCGGCGGTGGCACGAACTGCGACTCGGCTACACCGAATCCGGGGGCGACCCGGCCCTCCGAGCCGAGATCGCGGCGCTCTACGAGCGAGTCTCAGCCGACGACGTGCTTGTCTTCTCGGGCGCCGAAGAAGCGATCTTTGCCCTTCACAACGTACTGCTAGGGTCCGGCGACCACGCCGTGATCGTCCGGCCGGCGTACCAGTCGCTCGCGGAAGTGGCTCGCGCCGCCGGCGCGGAAGTCTCGCGCGTGGAGCTGCGCGAGGCCGACGGCTGGCGGCTGGATGTCTCGCAGGTACGAGCCGCCATTCGGCCGAACACCCGGCTGATCCTCGTCAACGAGCCGCACAACCCGACCGGCTCGCTGAGCGACCGGGCGACCTTCGATCGTCTGGTCGAGCTGGCGGCCGAATCGGGCGCCCGCCTGGTCGTCGACGAGGTCTACCGCTTCCTGGAATTCGATCCGGCCGACCGATTGCCGGCCGGAGCCGACGCGCTCGAGACGGGCGTGAGCATCGGCGTCATGTCGAAGTCGTTCGGGCTGGCCGGGCTTCGGATCGGCTGGATCGCCACGCGCGACCGCGAGTTGCTGGCCCGGCTCGCCGCGTTCAAGGACTACACCACGATCTGCAACGCGGCGCCCTCCGAGGTGCTGGCCCTGATCGCGCTGCGCGCCCGGGACCGAGTCCTGGCGCGCAACCGGGCCATCGTCGAGGCCAACATGCGGCTTCTCGACGACTTCTTCGGGCGCTGGGACGGCATCTTCGAGTGGGCCCGGCCGCGCGGCGGGAGCATCGGCTTTCCGCGCCTGATTGGGGACCGGCCGATCGACTCGTTTGCGGAGGGGCTGGTTCGAGAGACCGGCGTCCTGATCCTGCCGGGTACGCTCTTCGCCGACACGGGCAATCACTTCCGCGTCGGGTACGGCCGGACGAACGTCCCGACGGCGCTGGAGCGGCTGGAACGTTACGCCGAGAAGACGCTGCGATAGTCGCGCTGGCGTTCGGGGAGCGGGCGTTCGGGGAGCGGGCGTTCGGGCCGCTAGCGCCTGGGCTCGCCTCGACGAGCCATCGCGTCGCGGGAGTAACGGGCCAGGGCGAAGGCCGCGGCCACGACCACCGCCATCATGACCAGCTCAGAGGACATGTTCCGGACCGATCGATAGATGTCGCTGCCGAACGCCGTGGCCACCACGATCCAGGAGACGATGGCGGCCATGAAGGTGGCGGCGAGCAGGCGGGTGGCGCTGTCGGGAGGATTGCGGTACACGTGCCAGAGGGCGAGCAACGCCGCCGCATAGATCAGGGCGACGAGCGCCATCGCCGGGAATCCGATCTCGGCGGCAAGCTCGGGCCAGATTGAGTGGGCATGGTCGATGCGCGTATCGATCGGCGCGATGGCGTATCCGGCCGCGTAATAGCGGCGGTACTGATTCAAACCGACGCCGAGCAACGGATGGTCCACGGCCATGTGAAGCCCGGCTTCGACCGCCCGGACTCGGAACATGACGGACCCCTGACCGGCGACGGTGGCGGGATTCCACGAATCGAACCGGCTCTCGCCGATGATCCGGACCATGGCCGTGCGATAGGCAGCGTCCAGGGTTGGCGTGACCTGCAGAACCAAAGCCGGCCAGGGGACCACGACGGTCGACAGGAGGCCGGCGGCCAGCACGATCGCGGCGCGGCTGCGCCAGCTCCGGGCGGCCAGCACCACGAGCAGCGTGGTCGCGATCGAGGTCGCCAGCCAGGCGCTCTTCGAGAAGGTGAGGAACAAGCCCGCGAAACAGGCGGCCAGCGCCACGACAAGAAGAAACAGCGTCGAGGCGTTCAGGCGCAGCGAGCGTCCGGCCAGCAGCACTCCGATCAACAGCGGCACCGCCATCGCCAGCAGCTGGCCAAGCAGACCGACGTTGCCGTAGGTGAGCAGCGAGAAGCTGGTTCGGTGTGCCTGCAGCATCGAGAGGGACGTCGCCACGGGCACGGTCTGGAGGATGTTGAACAAGGAGCCAATCGCGGCCGAGACACCCAGGGCGATGGCGACCAGCGCCAGATCGGTCCGGTTGGGCCGGAGTGCCAGCAGGATCAGGCCCATGGCGACCGGCTCGACGATCCCGTGGGCGAGCACCAACCTGCTCTGGATCACGTTCGGCGAGACGTAGGTCGATGCCAGCGCAAGCGCCAGGAACGCGACCACGGCCAGGCCCACTACGCCAGGAGCCGTGAGCGACGGCGCCAACCTGCGCAGCAGACCTGGCCTGGCCGAATGGTCGGACCCGGACTCCCGCGCCACGGCCCCTCGCTCTGCAGTGCGCCGGCGACCCCGCGACACGAGGCAGCCGACTCCCAGTGCCACAACGAAGACCGTCTGCATGATGACCTGGAAGTCGTCCGTATACCAGGAGATCTGGGCGGCATCCCACAGCGGCGTCAGCAGCAGGATCGCCAGGAACGCGGGCCACGGCCGCAGGATCGCGAGCGCCGCCAGCACAGCCGCCAAGAATGGAACGGCGGCCACCATGTCCCGAATCGCCGCCGTTTCGGTGACTCCGGCCGGCGTGTGCGCGTGCGTGGCGGCGATGCTGAACGTCGCGTCGAAGGCGACGGCAGCCAGCACGATGGCCAGCGGCCAGTCCCTTCTCAGACGGCGGGCACGCGGCAACGCCCGATAGGGAAGAGCGTACCGGGCCCTCTCGGCGCCGGAGTAGAGCCGCGAGTCGGGCAGGTTCGATTCTTGTGTTGCGTCCAAGCAGACGAGCCCCTGTGATGCGGGTGTTCGCCCCCGGGTGCCATCCGGGTGGCGGCTCCGCGAGCTCGGCGATCACGTCCCGGGCAGGTCGCCGGGCGAACGCGCGCCAACTAAAACAAGTATGAGGATGACCGCGGAATCCCGGGACTTTGCTGAAAAGGGCCTCTGGCGCCGCCGAACCGACTCTTGGCTGGATGGCTGGCGGCCCAATTCCCAAACGGCTTGCGATCATCCATCAGGCTCGCGGGGGCAGGGCCTGCCGCCGGCTGCCGGTCCACTGGATGGGCCGATCGGTCCGAGGGTAGCCCGCTCCCCGAGTGGCGGGCCCTCAGCGGCGACGCCGGCGCAGGTGACCGCCCTGGCGTCTTCGAGCTTCCGGCCGAGCGCCCCGATGCTAGTCTGTGTTCCTCGTCTCGGACGTTCAGGCTCCAACCTGTCACGCCGTGGAGGGCGCCGCAATGGGTTTCTTCGGCGGTCACACAGGATCGGCCCCGTCTCCGTTCGACGCCATCAACGGGCCCCGACTCGCCGGCGGAGAGGGCAGCCATCCTCTCCATTCCGTCAGCCCCGAGGAGCTGCTCAACCCGAGCGACGGAGCGGTCGTGGGCGAGTTCGCCCTGGACCAGCCGGCCAGAGTCGGCGATGGCATCACCGGCCACATTCGGCTGACCGCCACTAAGGCGGTGAACGCCCGAAAGGCGTACCTCCGGCTCGTCGGCCTGCGGCTGGACGAGGTCCGCCGCGAGGTGGACCATCGGGACTCCAAGGGCAACCTCATCTACACCGAGCGATGGGTCGAAACGGCGGGCAAGCTATTCAGCGCGGATGCGTTCCTGGAGCCGCCGATCCCGACCAGCCTCCAGCCGGGCGCGACCTGGGAGTCGACCTTCGCGGTTCCGGCGCCGCCGCTGGGCCCGCCCACCGCGCATCTCGGTGAGTCGATCATCGCCTGGGCGCTCGAAGTCCGCTGGGACATCGCTATGGGCTCCGACCATTGGGCTGCTTTGTACCTGCCCCTTGCCCAGAATCCGGACCTTCTCCGAGCCGGGGTCGGAAAGCAGGGCGGGACGAGCCTGATGGCCGGCGTGCCTGTGGGCGACGCCACGATCAACGTGACCTCGCCCCTGCCGGCGCCCGCCGGCCAGCCGGTTGGCGTGAGCGTCTCGTGGCCCTCGGCACCGTCCGGACAGGGTGCTCGCATCGAGATCCATCGCCGCACGAACTGCCCGAACGGAGCCGAAGGGATCATCGCCTCGGCCGCGATCGATCCCGCCTCGCTGAGCAGCGGCGCGGCCCAGGCCAGCCTGCTCGTGCCGGCCGGATCCGCGCCCTCGTTCGACGGAGCCGGCCTGGAGATCGACTACGTCATCCGCGTCCTCGTCGACCGGCGCCTGCGCACGGACGCCGCCATCGAGCGGCCTTTGGCGGTCGTGTAGGTTCGACGGTCTGGCTGCTCGGGAGGGAGTGGCGGGGCGGGGCCGACTTCGTGAGCCAGCGCGAGCAGGGCACTCGTGAGCTGCTCGACAGCCTCGAGGCCGAGCTTCGGCGCGCCTACCCAACTTCCAACCCCGGGGCGCCCAGTCGCGGTCGAGTTTTCATCCTCGCGCCGGCGGCAGCTACGGCCTAGCGTGGGCGATACGGCGTGTCGGGCTGCCAGACTGGTACCGCCTCCAGACGTCGCACCCAATCGAGCAGATTCGGGCGTAAGTCGGACGAGGAGATCCCAATGTCCACTGCAGCATTTATCGTCGCGGCGGTTGTGATCGTCGCGATCCTGATCGTGGCCGCCTGGTTGTACTCAACGCGCCAGCGGAGCCACACGAACCAGAGGAGCCAGCAGCTCCGTGATCAGTTCGGGTCCGAGTACGATCGCACCGTTACCGAAAAGGGCGACAGCCGAAGCGCGGAAAAGGAGCTGACGGCCCGTCAGAAGCGCGTTTCGCAGCTCACCATTCGGCCCATCGCCGCCGACGAAGGCGTGCGCTTCAGCGACGAGTGGCGAGCCGCCCAGGGCAACTTCGTCGACGATCCATCAGCCGCCCTTCGAGACGCCGACGCGCTTGTTGGACGGGTCATGGACGCCCGAGGGTACCCGGAAGGCGATTTCGAGCAGCGCTTCGCCGACGTGTCGGTCGATCATCCGACAACCCTCGGCCAATACCGGACCGCCCATGAGATCGGGCTCCGCCACGCGGAGGGTCACGCAAGCACCGAGGATCTACGTCAGGCCATGGTCAACGACCACGCGCTGTTCACCGAGCTCCTCGTGGACCAGCCGGCGGTCGAGACAGTCTCCGGCACGGCCGTTCCGGCAGCAGTCCCGGTCTAGCCACAGCCCTTATCAGGCCTGGCGGGAACGGGACACCGTGCCCGCCAGGCCGCAGCAGCCGCTCGGGTTGTGCCGTCGCTACTTGCGCGGCCGGCCCTCGTTCTCTTCGACCCTGAACTCGACGATCCGCCGGATCAGGTCCGTCGGTAGCGGCTGGCCGAGGGGGAACTGCACCGAGCCCTTCCCGAGCTTGTAGGCCTTGAGCTCGTCCTCGAACGCCTCGATGCCGGTCGGGATCGGATAGAAGCCGATGTGCTTCGCGTATCCGGCGAAGAACACGAGGTGCTGTCCGTTCAGGTCGAAAGCGGGCATCGCGTAGCTGATCGTCTCCGTCGCGCCGGGCGCGGAGGCCTTGATGAGTGCCCGCAGCTCCTTCAGACCCGTTTGAGTCTCGGGCGGGAACCCTGCGATGTAGTCGTCGATTGAGCTGGCAGTCGATCGATTCGCCATCTTCTACACCTGCCTGTTGGTCGGGTCCCAGCATCCGCATGGCGCCGTCGCGAGGAGCCTATTCCGACTTGAAGACTCCCACCGGGCAGCTGACCCCCGTTCCCTGGAGCGCGCAATAACCCGCCGGGTTATGTCGTAGCTACTTGCAGACTGAGGCGTTCGGCCGCCCAACTGGGTCAACTCGGCAGGCACATCGCCTGTCAAGGTGTGGCCAACGATTGCGCAGTAGGGCGCGGCTGTGGGGCCGAACCGTGCCGCTTCGCGACTTGACGCGAAGCCCGAACAATCTATCCTGGGTTCCATGAATGACTTGGGGGAGCCGGCAGGCGGCCCGACCCTCGCACGGGTCCGCCGGCGAGGCGAGTCGCACCTGCTGGCGCTCATGTCGGCGGCCGCTGTCGTCTTTGTCGCGATCGCGATAGCCAAGCCCTGGGGCGAAAGCGCGCCGCCGCCCGGGGCGTCCGCGGCGACACCGTCCCTGGTAGCCGAGACAGCTCAACCGGTCGTCAACGTCACCATTTTGTCCGTGGTATGCACCGGGGACACGGGTTCCGTCGGCACGGGCGATCACACCGTCAGTATCTACATCGGGCCTGCCGCGGACGGCACCTATACCACCCCATTGACGCCTTCGGCGACGGCCCTCGCGGGCTCGTTCGCCGCCCCACGAGTGTCTCCGTGGGCAGTAGTAGGCGCTCAGCCCGTGATCGGCCTCCAAGGCACCGTGGTATGCACGGGGGCGAATGGGCAGGTGCTCGAATGGGTCGTGCCTAGCCCAAGCGCCCCTGATCCAAACGCGCCCTGAGTCGAACTCGCAAGCAAGCGCGCCCGAGATCAGTTCGGCTCGTTCGCCGATCCCGCTCCAAAGGCTATAAAAGACGGCTGTTGGACCCCGCGGACCAGCCCGCCCTCGAACCTGGCTGGCCCCCGCCTTGCCGCGCGTTCCAAGGCCTACTTGTCCTTGAACACACCCACCGGGCAGCTGACCCCCGTCCCCTGGACTGAGGCAACCTACGACACGGGAAGTTGGCGGAGCGCCTGTCAATGAAGCTGGTCGGATTGGTCACGGGCAGTGGAGGAACCGATGATCCGTAGCCTCGTCAATGCGGTTCCAGTTCGGGTGCGGCCAGCGGCGCTTGCACTCGTGCTGGCCCTGGTCGCATGGCCGATAGTTGCCATAACGATGAACGCGACATACCCCGTTCACGACGTCGGCGGTCCCGAGCTGGCCGTCTCCCCGCTAGCTCGGTGGTCGGCCGCCGCCAGCGCCGTCTTCATTTCGGCCGTGGTGGCGGGACCGATCGGCGGCATCCTGGTGCGCCGGAACGTGATCGGCGGAGGCCTGGCTACCTTTGCGATGGCGTTGGCGGTCGCTGTCGCGTCGTGGCCGCTTCTTCCGATGCTTCTTGGCCAGCAGCTGGGCACCGCATGCGAAAGCAGCTTCGCTCCTGGGTTCTCGTCGTCGCCATGCGATCCCTTCCTCACGACCGCCAATCTGGCGAACGACCTGCAGGCCGTTCCGTTCTTCTGGCTCGCTCCATTCGCGCAGCCTGTCGCCGTTGTCATTCTGGCGATTGGCATATCGGTGTGGACCGCCGCTTTAGCTACGTCAGGGCGGCCACGGGATCAGGTCGAATAGAGCGGATCGCGAGTTGAAGCGCTGGGTTCGGCGTCCTCGCCCACAGCCAGGAGGCTCAACCTCGCCCCCGCGCCTCTCGATCATAAGGAGAGAACCGGACAAGCGACATGGATCGCTGTGTGCGGAATCGCGAGCGGCGCACACCTTTCGGCGCAGGCGTGCGAGCGTCACCTCTCCTGTCAACCAAGCCGAGCCGGAAATGGGCATGAGCACCTGAATTGGGCCAGTCTCGCGAGTAGCCGACCGTCGTAGCCTAGTGTGCCGTTCCGGAGGCTGCTGGCCCCTTGCCCACTGGCCGACTGTGCTCAGTCCGTGCTGGACGAACCCGTCGGGAACCTGCACAGGGCGACACTAGGCGCAAACGGCGGCCCGGGACACCAACGTCTTGGCCTGAACTCGTCCGGCCCCACCAGGCTCTGGCTTACCTCACCCCGGCCCGGACGGGGCGCCCGTCCAGCTCGATCTGCAGTACGACACCAGCATCCGCTGACTACGTCGCCTTCCACGAGCCTGCGATCCCTGGCTGCTGTGCAAGTCACGATGACACCTTGGTGTCGGGTAGACGGGCGAGGGAGGCTGGGATGAAACCGAAATGCCGGACTACCTGGACCCGCGCCGTTCGTAGAGTCGCTGCTCCGCGACGGTCCGCTCGGCAAGGGGTTCCGCCTCGAGTCGATCGTCCGGGATCGGCATCCCGCTTTCGACCGATCTGCCGTAGGTGCCCCTTGCGATGCGCTCCTCGGCGCGCCAGACGGCAACGAGCTGCTCGCGGAGGTCGGCCGTGAGGGCCACGCTGACGGACTCCGTTTCGCGAGGGCTGCCGGCGTCGGCGCGATCTCCAGGTTGCTGGCGCCCGAGGTACCCTTCGGCACCGATCTCGCCGCCCAACTCGGCGAGCAGGGATTCAACGCGCGCCCGCTCCCGGGCAACGACTTCACGGGCCCGTGGCTCGTTCACGATCACCTCCTGGCCGGATCGACCCGGCTGCACCCCACAGTGGTGCGACCAGCGCAGTACGCGACGGCCTGGCGCACCGAGGGAGACGGGGAGGACCTCGCTAAGCGTCGACCACGAGATCCCCGAGCAGCGTCCGCGCCCTCCGCGGGTCGCTCACGGCCAGCACCACGCCACCCTTCCCGTGGGAGATCCCCGTCGAGAGGGCCAGCTCGATGTTGACCCCGGCGGTGGCGAGCTTACGGGTGGCCTTCGCCAGCGCATCGGAATAGTCGGCCAGGGCGATCCTGATGACCTCGACTTCCTTCGCCTCGATCTCTGCCGCGCGGAGCGCGCCGCGAGCGCCTGCCTCGTCGCTGACCAGAAAGCCAATCAGGCCGGCTCCCTCGCCCGTCAATCCCGCGAGCGCCGTGATGTTGACGCCGGCTGTGCCCATCGCCTCACCGATCCGTGCGAGCTCGCCCGGCCGGTCCTCGGTTGCTACCACAAACGCCTTCATCGGGACACTCTTCCTCCGTCCCGGGGCGCCGCTCGACGATTGACCCGGCGACCGCGGGTCGGAGCCACATCGTACGCCCGTGCGGGGGCAAGCGATGAGCTGCCTTCGGGATCGCAGGTCGACGACCGCGCCAGCCCCTCCGCTGCGCCCGTCATCGACGCCCGACGGTGGCCGCACGTAACCCGAGAGCACTCGACACCATGGCTGATTCGTGGCAGAAGTCAGCCCGGCATCGACAGTGGCGCTCTGGTTGTCGAAGCCAAGTCGGGGGCGGCAGCAACAACGAAGTAGCTCGCCAGAGGACCGACGATGCTCACGCGCTCCCAACGAAGCAGCTCAAGACCAGCCGCGGCGAGCATCGTCTCCACCTCGCTCTTGGTACACATTCGACCGTGAGGGCGGATCCGAGCCCCCCACTTGCGCCAGCCGACGGCGAATGGGTCGGTCAGGATGAAATGACCTCCCGGAGCTAGTACGCGGTCGATCTCCTCGAAGCCAGCAACCTGGGACGCCCAGTGGTGGAACGAGTTGCTGCTCACCACCAGCTCGAAAGACCGATCATCGAAGGGAAGCGCCTCTGCATTGGCGTTGCGGAGATCCACCCGCGGGCTGTTCCCGAGACGCGCCCTGGCCACCCGCAGCATTCCGACGGCCGGATCTACGCCACATAACTCGGCTTCGGGGTACTGCGCGGAGAACAGCGCAAGCACCGAACCGGTGCCGCACCCGACATCGAGGATCGCCCGGGGTGAAGCCTCTATAGAGGCGGCAATCCGCACCATAGCCTGCTGGATCGGTCGGTGGAAACGCCGGCCCATGAGATCTGTGTCGTATCGGTCTGCCCGTGCGTTGAACGAGTCGATGTCTCGATCAGTCATGAACTCGAATGGTAGTCGACACGCACCGCTAGGGCATGGCCGGAGTCGGTCGCGTAGGGCACGCTAGGCGACTTTGAACGCATTCGGTTGGGCGTCGCCCAGCAGGAGCGAAGTTGAGCAGTGACCGACTATGGCTGCATCGCGTCGAGCGGGGCTGCGGTCCCCCACCGTGGCGACGCGTGCTGGCCAGCCATCGACTCCCGTTGGTGACGACACGGTGCGTCGTCAAATCCCCTTGAGTGCCGCCGCAGTCTTGAGCGTGTCAGGATGGTCGGGCCCGAGCACCCGCTGACGAGCCTCCAAGACCTCGAGCAGCATCGATCGCGCCTCTGGCTTGCTCCCCAGGGCCGCAAGCGTGATCGCCAGCTCGTGCTTGCTGTCGAGCGTGGCTGGGTGCTGGCTCCCGAGCACTCGCCGCCGGGCGGCCAGGACCCCGCTCTGAGCGCCGAGGTCTTCATCGGTCTACCGTATCGGGAGACGTGCCGTCCTTGGCCGTGATTTCATGACGTGGCGTGTGCGCCGAACGGAAGGACCACCCGGATGTCGCTGCTGGCAAGGATCAAACGCGCCCTGTCGGGAG
>Ga0182021_10001990_pt1 | contig 23791 bp, 24 predicted proteins | sample 612E3MmetaG_FD_120493 | JGI IMG/M metagenome (GOLD analysis project Ga0182021, IMG submission 120493) | Permafrost microbial communities from Stordalen Mire, Sweden - 612E3M metaG (Illumina Assembly) | ecosystem: Environmental > Terrestrial > Soil > Wetlands > Permafrost | place: Sweden... | reverse complement strand
GAGCCAGGATCTCTGGGGGCTGGACGTCCTCAGCCATAACGATCAGGACCGCTTCTCCTCGCTCGACAAGCTTGGTGACCTCGTTGGTCCCCTTCTTGATCTTGCCGGTATCGCGAGCAAGCTCGACGACCTCATAGGCCTTGTCCTGCAGTTCCTTAGTCATCTCGAATCTTACGAATGCTGGTTTTGCCATTATTTCACCTCATTCGGATGTAAAACATCCTCATCATTCATTGGTAGAATGCGGAATGTGCCAAAGTCATGATGATATTTATAACTTATCGGAGCAGAGAACGGACACTATCCAGTATCTCTGCAGGAGCGCATTTTGGGTCCTTGTCAGGCCTGGAGCGTGCTTGCCTATTTCACTATTACGGACTTCTTTCCGCCTCTTTGTGCTGGCCTTCCTTGAACTCGTTCAGCTTACGGAAGGCCACCGCCTGGCTGGCGGTCATCGCCATCATCGCCCCGACCATGACCGCGTCGAACATCTCGTCCTCGCTGGCGCCGTACTTCGCCGCCTGCTTGAAGTGCACCATGAGGCAGTGTTCCGCGCCCAGCGCCGATCCGGCGGCGATGGCTGCCAGCTCCATTGACTTCTGGTCCATGAACTTCGGTTTGAAAAGCACCGCGCTGGAGAGGTCGGAATAGGGTATGAACATGTCCGGACGCTTGGATAGAACATCCGAGACCAGCGGGACCTGACCATAGACCTTCCTGACCCGATCCAGGACGCGTTGAACGTGCTCATCGCTGTAACTGTCGCTCTCAGTGTTGCCCTCTACCATGTTCCCTTGGATGGCGTACAAGTGAATAATCCTTTCATTCGATCGGCCATCCCGACCGTTGGTCCTTTAGATACATAGCTCATCATGACCAATATCCAGCCCATCGGACCCGTTGATGTGAAGGACGTCCAACATGGTCCGGTATCTAACATGTGGAGGGCCGTCCAACAGCCATTCGACAATTCTCTTGTCGATCTCGTTTGTCATTTCTCCTCGTGTCTTTTCCTTCAGAACACGTGCAGGTCATCCTTGTCGTGATGCATCTTCATTTCCTCCGGCTTGAAGATTGCGCACACCGGCTCCTCGATATCGTGTCCATAGTTCTGGTACCATTTCTGACATAGCCAGCGCTGCAGCGTCCTGATGTCGTCGTCGCTCATGTGGCGGAAGCGACCCTGCAGTCTCAGGTAGTCGCTCACAGGCAGCATCTGCTTCGGTTTGTAAGTGGTCCGTGATTCGCTTTCCTCGTACTCGAACAATGTCCACATCCCGGTCTCAACCGCCAGCCGCGCCAGCTCGACGCTCATTGCCGATTCGTACTTCCAGCCCGGCACACATGGCGTCAAGATATGTAAGAACCGGAACCCGGACATTTGCTTTGCCTTGTCCACCTTCCTCACGAAGTCATTGAAGTGGGCGATCGAAAGGGTGGCCGCGTAGGGCGGATCATGGGCTTCCACGATCTTCATCAGGTCCTTCTTGAAGGTCCGCTTTCCCTGCACCTTTGAACCGACCGGAGAGGTCGTCGTCCAGGCCCCGAACGGGGTCGCGGAGGAGCGCTGTATACCTGTGTTCATGAACGCCTCGTTGTCCACACAGACGTAGATTATGTCCTCGTTCCTGTCCAGTGCGCTGGACAGCGCTTGCAGACCAATGTCGAATGTCCCGCCGTCCCCGGCGATCCCGACGACCAGGGATTTCTTTCCCCGGCGACGGTATGCCGCCTTGATTCCGGTCGTGACGGCCCCGGTGTTCTCGAAGGCGGTAAAGAAGTAAGGCGTGCGGAACGAAGAGCTCGGATATTGGGCGCTGAACACGACGGCACAGCTGGCCGGCACATAGACAGTCGCATCTGGACCAAGGATGCGCATCACGTTCTTGATGGCGATGGCCACGCCGCAGCCTGGGCATGCTCCGTGTCCGTTAACAAAGAACTCGTTGCGCTTGATGTCCTTGAGACCGTGCATCTCTTCCATCACATATCACCCCTGAGATCATGCCAGAAAACATCTCGTTCCGGTGCATGCTCCATGCTGTCCTCGATTGTCCGATAGGCCATGCCGAGCGTTTCCGGTGTCAGGTCGCGGCCGCCCAGCCCGGCAATATGGTCGGTGATGGGGAGCTTGCTCCCGTACAAAGCGTTCCGCACCTCGGTGAACACCGGCCCATACGAGTTGAAGGCCACGGATCGATCGAACACACCCAGTGCCCTGAGCCCGGAGACCGCCTCTAGAAGCTCCTCCTTGGGGAATGGCCGCATGAAGCGTAGACGTATCAACCCGACCTTCTTGCCCTCCGCCCTAAGCTTGTCGACCACCAGCCGAGACGTGGTGGCTGCTGTACCGACGGCCACAAGAGCATATTCGGCACCATCCATACGATACAGGTCCAACATGCCTCCGTGCGACCGCCCAAAGCGCTTGGCGAAGTCGATCTCGACCTCCTTGATCACGACCTTGGCCGAGTCGATCGCGCGGTCCAGTTGGTAACGCATCTCGGTGGCGTATTCGGGCGGGCAAATCGGATTCATCACCACCGGATCATCTGGATCGAGGACGTTCACCGGAACGAATTTCGGAAGGAAGGCGTCCACCATCGCCTGGTCTGGCAATTCGACGCGTTCCACGGTGTGGGTGAGCACAAATCCGTCCAGGCAGATCATCACTGGAAGCATGACCCGGTGGTCCTCTGCTATCCGGAACGCCTGGAGTGTCATATCTAGCGCCTCTTGGTTGTCCTCCACGTAGCATTGGAGCCAACCAGATTCACGCTCGGGCATGGAGTCGTTATGTTCTAGCCATATTCCAGCCGCCGCACCGAGCGAACGGTTGGCATTGGCCATGACCACCGGCAGACGGATCTGCGGAGCGGCGTAGAGCATCTCATGCATCAATGCCAGCCCCTGCGAGGCAGTGGCGGTGAAGGTCCTAACTCCGCCTGCGCTGGCGCCGACCGCCACGCTCATCACGCTGTGTTCGCTCTCCACCGGGATGAAGTCAGCGTCCAGCTCTCCATTGTTCACGAACTCGGCTAGCTGTTCCACGATCAATGTCTGGGGCGTGATCGGAAATGCGGGAATGACCTCGACCCGCGCGAGCCTGGCCGCCCAAGCGACGGCGTGGTCGCCGCTGATCACCTTGACTACCATTCCTTCACCCCCTTGACCATCTCGATGGCTTTCACAGGACATACCTGGGCACAGATGCCGCACCCTTTACAGTAACGGAAATCCCACTTCTCGTAATCATCATCGAGACGGTGGATGCATCCCTCAGGGCAGCTAAACCAGCAACGAAGGCAGCGAATACACTTCTCTTTGAGATAATGAGGTGTGTTCGTCCGCCAGGTCCCGGTCATGTTCTGCCAGGAACTCCCCGGCCCGACGTTCACCTTTCCATAGGATTCGGAGGGTAGGGTGACCCCGATGGGAATGTCCTGCCAGTTCGGCAGCCACATCTCCCGGTGAGCTAACTCCCGATTGCCCAAACAGGTCCCTACCTTGGTCCGGTCAAAGGAAGCTTGGGCGGCAGCTACGTTGATCTGTGCCGCTAGTTGACCCAGGCGCTCTCCGAACCGGTCGGCGATGGCGGCTTTGATCGAGTTCAGAGATACTAGGTCCTGGACCTTCGCCATGGAGCCCAATATGGAAGTGTTTACGATGGGGGCCTTGATATATTCCAGTGCCACGGCGGTTGCATCCACCGTCGCGCACCGGACGGAAATGCCCAGGTCGACTTCTGATGGGGCTTTCCTGGTGTTGATCACCACCGAACCTTCCGGTTTCAGCCCATCCCCTACCGGATCGATATCCAGCAATGACTCGTCGAGAACTACCGACATGTCCGGGCGATAGATCTGGGATTTGATCCGGATCTTCTGGACATCGATACGGGCAAATGCCCGGACTGGGGCACCACGCCGCTCCGCACCGAAGAAAGGGAAGGCTTGGGCCTCCATCCCTTCGATGACCGCCGCCTCGGCGAATGCTTGAGCTGCCATGACCGCTCCTTGTCCACCGCGACCGTGAAAACGTACTTCGAACATGTTGCCACCGCTGGCCTCAAGATTGGTCCGGTGAGTATATAATCCTGCACTGGCAGCAGGACATCTGGTGGTCCTTGAATAGACAAACTTGAAATAATCACGGCACAGAAGATACTTAGATGACGATCAATGAGCTGAAGTGATCCGCATTATTGATCTGAACAGGAAGGTCGTCACCTGCAAATTCCTGGAATGAACGATATGATGTTCAGGACGAAAAACTGTCTCACTTTATCTCTTTGAACATCTCGCTCGGATTGCCGCAAACTGGGCAGGTCTTCGGCGGGTCAACAGAGTGTATCTGGCCGCATATCTGGCACACGAACAGTCTAATCGAAGGAAGGTCCTTTTCCGTTTTCAAGGACGCCTCGGCCTCCTTGAAGTTGCGTTCATGGTCCATCTCCACTTTCTTGGCATAATTGAAACCGAGTGTGGCCTGCGACCTACCTTCCTTCTTCGATTGCACAATGAACTCGGTATAGGTCTTGCTGTACTCGAGATTCTCCCGGTCTATCGACACCTTCAGGTTTTCCTCGGTAGTGAGAACCGCCCCGGACGCCCTCAGATGGTACATGGCATGGACCGTTTCCGATTCCGCCGCCGCCCTGAAAAGCTTGGCGATCTGCTTGTGTCCTTCCTCTTCCGCTGCTTCCGAGAATGCTAGGTACAATCGACTGGTCTGCGCCTTTCCGGCGAAAGCTGACTTTAGATTGTCATCCGTGGTGCCCAACGACGTCCGCTCCGTCTCTGTGAGCGTATCAAAGCGCTGCGAGATATATAATAAAATCTGGAATTTAACTTGGACTGATAACGATTGGAATTACTTCAGATGAAAAAAAGATCAGTGGCCGCCGTCAACGGCGGTTTGGACACGGTTAAACTAGGTCTAGCCAGGCCGCGTACATCGGGTCCTTGCCGTTGACCGCGGCACTGAAAGCTTTCTGCAGTTCCTTGGTGATCGAGCCTGCCTTGCCAGACCCGATGGAGATGTCGTCGATATAGCTTATCGGTGTTATCTCAGCCGCCGTGCCGGTCATGAAGACCTCGTCGGCCAGGTACAGTTCGGACCGGGTCATCGACCTCTCGACGATGTCGTATCCTTTGTTCTTGGCAATGATGGAGACCGAGTCGCGGGTGATGCCTTCGAGTATCCCGGCGGACAGCGGCGGAGTGTACAACACTCCCTTCTTCACTATGAAGATGTTCTCGCCGGTTCCTTCGGCCACCTCTCCGTCCGCGTTGAGCATAAGAGCCTCGTCGAAGCCGCGATGCACCGCTTCCAGCTTCGCCACGACCGAATTGATGTAGTTGCCACAGATCTTGGCATTGAGCATGGCGGATCGGTTCCCAGGCTTCTCCCAGGTGGAGGTGATGATCTTGGCGCCGGACTCCAGCTGCTCCTTGCCCATGTAGGCGCCCATATGTGTGGCGACGATGGAGACCCTGGTCGGCATCTTGGTCGGGTTCAACCCGATCTTGCCCTCCGGGTTCGCCCCGTAGTAGGCCAAAGGCCGGAGGTAATCGTCCTCTGGCCTGCTAGCCCGGACGACCGTCTTGGACGCCTCGCACAACTCCTCCATCGAGAACGGGATGTTCAGCCAGATGACCTTCGCCGAGTTGTAGAATCGGACCATGTGGTCCTGTAGCCGAAATATTGCCTTTCCCTTCGGGGTGTTGTAGATGCGGATACCTTCGAACACACCGCCTCCATAGTGCAGACCATGCGTCAAGATGTGCACATTCGCGTCTTCCCAGTTCACCAGCTTTCCATCCATCCATATCTTCGAATTATTTGTCATTTTGAAACCCTACCTTGTGATTTTAATTTGATGTAAGAGCAAACGGATCAGATCGCGTTGACCGCTTTGATGAATTTGTTCGGTTTGGCGTTGTCGATCATCGCATCGACCTCTTCGATGCTGCCTATCAGCCTGACCTTACCAGAGGAGTTGCTCGCCAACGCATACGATTCCTGCCTGGTCTCGTCGACCAGCTCGCATTGGATTATGTCGTGCAGACGGGATAATGCTTCCACCGACCGTTCCGCCTGGACCCGGTCCACGATGGTCAGCACGACCCGTGCCTTACCAGGTATCTCGCATTTGCCTACTACGATGGTTTCGACGTTGATCTTTCTCCGAGTGAACTCCTGGAGTATGCGTTGCATCACGCCGAACTCGTCATTCACAACCATTGACATAACCTGCATTTTTACTCACTCCTTCCCTTCTTCTTCGAACTTGATGTAGATGAGACTTCGTAATTGCGCACGGAATGATTCTTCTTGATGGGATGGTAGTATCCATCGTCGCTCTTACCGTTGTCCGACCCCTTGGGATATTTCGGGGTTGAGAGCCAGGACATCGAGAACTGCCCGTCGTCATCGTTCATTACGTGCTTCGGCTTCTTCCTTTCGCCTCCCGCGACCATACCGGAGACGAAGAACTTGAGCATCAATTTTGATACCATAAGCTAGACCTTCTAAGCTATCATTAGGGACCGACCCTCAAGGAGAGTCTCCCTTTTCAGATACCCAATACCAGCTGCTCGACCACTACGATAAGTACTGGAGTCTGAGCAACGCTGAGCATCATCGATTGAATTGTAAGGAATATACTTAAGGGTTTTCATCGGGAGGTTCGCAAAGCGGCACTGGTTCTCTATACTCGCCCTCCTTCAATATCCTCTTGAGGAAAGAACGGGTCCTTTCGTTGGTAGGGTTCGTGAATATATCTTCCGGAGGGCCTTCCTCGGCGATCACACCCTGGTCCATGAAGATGACCCTATCGGCTACCTCTCTGGCAAACCCCATCTCATGCGTCACGACCACCATGGTCATGCCGGTGTTGAGCGCCAGGTCCTTCATGACGTCCAGGACCTCACCGATAAGTTCTGGATCAAGGGCCGAGGTCGGCTCATCGAAAAGGATGACCTTTGGGTTCATCGCGATGCAACGGGCGATGGCGACACGCTGTTGCTGCCCTCCTGAAAGCTGGCCAGGATAGGCGTCGGCCTTTTCCACTAGACCCACTTTGTTGAGGGCTTCCATGGCCATCTTGTCTGCCTCCTCCTTTTCAAAGCCTTTGACCTTGATGAGCGCCAACGAGACGTTCTTCCGAACGGTCAGGTGCATGAAGAGGTTGAAGCTCTGGAAGACCATGTTCATCTGTGCCCTGACGGCGTTTATGTCGGTATCTTCAGCCGTGACATCGACGCCGGAAAAAAAGACCCTACCGCTGGTCGGCTCATTTAACAGATTCAAGCATCTCAACAATGTACTTTTCCCGCTGCCACTGGGACCTATGATCACGACACATTCATTGGCTGCTATGCTCATTGAGATCCCTTGAAGGACCTTGTGATCTCCAAAGGACTTCCGAAGATCTATGGTCTGGATGATCGGTGTGTCCATTTATTCACTCCCCATCATACCAGGTATGGCGTACTTTCTTTCGACGAATCTCATGATGCGTGAAGTGCTGAACGTCAATAGGAAGAAAAGCCAAGCGATGAATGCAAGGACCACAAAGGATTGGAATGTGATGGCCGTGACTTGTCTGGCTCTGAGGACCAGTTCTACTACGCCGATGGAAAAGACCAGCGATGTGTCCTTGATCATGGTAATGAACTCGTTTGTATACGCAGGAAGGGAATTCCGCAACGCCTGCGGTATGATGACCTGGAACATCGCTTGATTGTACGAAAGCCCCATGGACCTTGCTGCCTCCATCTGACCTTTGGGGATGGATTGCACCCCTCCTCTGAATATTTCCGCTTGATACGCGGCAGTATTCAGTGACAGAGCCGCAATACCTGCTATGAATGGATCAAGGAATATCCCGAATGAGGCTATTCCAAAATAGATCAGGAATATCTGTACCAGAAGTGGAGTGCCCCTAAATCCTTCCACATAGACCGTAGAGAGAGCATAGACCAGTCTGTTCCTGGATATTCTGGCCAACCCGATCAAGATGCCCCCAACGAATCCAAGAGATATGCATGATATTGCCAAAATCACTGTGGCTATTAATCCTGTCGGGGGCCAGAGATCGCCAATAAGGAACCAGAAGTATTTGGTGATCACGGACAAGTCAAGATATATCATTGGGCAATCTCCTGGGCTTTATATTGTATTGTTTATTATAGTAAAGGGAAAGGGTTTGGGGATATTTCTTATTCCTTATACCCCGATTGCGTGGTACTTTAGGAGCAATGCGTGCATCGAACCGTCGTCGATCATGCCTTGGATCACATTGTCGACCGCGGTGCGGAAGTTTTGCTGGTTCTGCTGAATGCATATCCCATAGTGCTCGTTGGTCGGAATGACGAAACCAACGCTAAGACCAGTGGTCGCATCGGCTGCATAACCATAAGCCACTGGAGTGTCCACGACGAATGCATTGTATATTCCATCCTGGACACCGGTTGCGGCGGCGGAAACATCCGTAAGGTCCACATGGTTGGCTGCGGTGATTATTCCGGGGGTGACCAGATTCGTGTTGACCCAATCGGACCCAGTTGTGCCCAGCTGGGTGACGACCTTGGTCCCGCTAAGAGAGCTGGAGTTAGTATAATTGCTCGTGCTCTTTTCCAATACTGCCTGGTTCGCGGTGTAGTAAGGGATGGTGAAGTTCACAGTCTGTTCCCTGGCCGGAGTAATTGTTATGGAAGAGATGGCCATATCGATCTGTCCGGTCTGGACGGCCCCGAACAATGGGTCGAAGTCCATAGACTTGATCACAAGGGTGACGTGCAGAGCATCAGCGACCTTCTGGGCGATCTCCATGTCGATTCCCTCAAACTTCGAGGTGGTCGCGTTCTGGTACTCAAATGGCGCATAGGGCACTTGTGTTCCCACGATCAATTGACCACGGTTCTGGACCTTTTTCAGAACATCGGTCTCAGTAGGGTTCAGGAATCCTCCCAAAACAACCACTGCGATCAATGCCACAATGACCACGACAACGATACCGATGATCATCCATGGCTTCTTTTTCTGCTTTTGAAGTGACGGAGCGGGTGACGGATTCTTTTCCGTAGCATCTGACATATCGTCGCGGATTGCAATTATCAAATTTAAAAGTACGTCCGACAAGAAGTACTGGTCAGTGTCATATATCGGACACTTTTTTGCATTATTCGTTTTTTTGATAATGTTATTCATGAACGATATAAGTATAAATTTCCATTTTCCGTAGGAAATCAGGAAATTGTTCGAAAACGACCTAAAAGGGCAAGTGGAAATACACCAAAATGGATACCGAGGAGGTTATGACCGAGAAGGTGCTCATTCGAAGCAAAGCGCCATTGAGGATAAGCTTCGCCGGGGGCGGGACCGATGTTTCACCCTATAGTGACGAGAGAGGTGGCATCGTCCTGAGCACGACCATCGACAAGTATGCATATTGCACGATCTCACCGCGAAGCGACAGCGAGATCACCATCCAATCCCTGGATTTCGGGAAGACTGAAAAATGGCGCGCTGACGGGAACCTGATGCGCTACGACGGCAATCTGGACATCATCAAGGCGGTGTTGAAGCACTTCGATGTGAAGCATGGCTTCGACATGTTCCTACATTGCGAGGCGCCACCCGGATCTGGACTTGGCGGTTCGTCAACTGTCATCGTCTCGATCATTGGTGCAACGGCCGAATGGCTGGGAATACCTCTTTCGCAATACGAGATCGCAAAGCTGGCCTATGTGCTCGAACGGGAGGAGCTGGGACTGCAGGGCGGCCGCCAGGACCAATATGCGGCGGTGTTCGGAGGTTTCAATTATATGGAGTTCAAGGGCAATGATGTCATTGTCACGCCCTTGAGGATCAAGAACGACATCTTGAACGAGCTTCATTACAACCTTCTTCTCTGCTACACCGGAAAGACCCGAGATTCGGGGAACATCATCCAAGAGCAAAGAAAGGGATATACTCAAGGCAAAGAGCAGGTCATTTCGGCGCTGGACAACGCAAAACGACTCGCCACCGAGACAAAGGATGCACTCATGAAGGGGGAGATCCGGCGCATCGGTGAGCTGCTTAATGAGTCCTGGCAATTCAAGAAACGTTTCACGGAATCTATCTCCAACGAACACATAGACAAGATCTATAGTACCGCGATGGCCAACGGAGCGATCGGAGGCAAGATCTCCGGGGCAGGAGGTGGCGGTTTCATGTTCTTCATCTGCGAATATGACAAAAAGCATCTGGTGGCAAATGAACTGCATAAGATGGGGGTCGATATCGTCCCCTTCAATTTCGACAAACATGGACTTCAGACCTGGAGGTATAAGAATTGAGCGGACTCCTGGCAAAGGAGCTGGAGGAGAGCTCCAAGACCATCGCTTCCATCGATCCAAAACAGATCTGGGACATCGCGAACGCATTGGTCAAGGTGTTCCGGTCCGGCGGCAAGTTGATCGTCTTCGGCAATGGGGGAAGTGCGGCGGACGCACAGCACCTGGCCGCAGAATTCTCCGGGCGATATCTGATGGAACGGGCACCGATGAACGCCATCGCCCTGACGAACCTTTCCAGCATCACCGCCATAGGCAATGATTACAGCTATGACATGATCTTCGAACGACAGGTCGAGGCGCATGCGAACAAGAACGACGCGGTCATTGGCATCAGCACCAGCGGCAACTCGAAGAACGTGCTTCTGGCGATCGCCAAAGCGAAGAAATTGGGCGCCTTGACCATCGGATTCACCGGAACGAAGGGCAAGCTCAAGGACGAGGTCGATCTTGCACTGACCATACCCTCGGAAAAGACCCCCAGGATCCAGGAGGGTTACTTCGCCGCCGGCCACATGATATGCGGACTGGTCGAGAAAGGGGTTTTCGCCCAGAAGGCGGTATTCATCGATAGGGACGACACGGTGGCCAAGGATGTTCCCTATTGTAGCAGACCGGAGGACCTGAAGCTGTTCCCAGGGGTCGGCAGGTCGATCAAGAGGCTCAATGACGCCGGTTACCTTGTTATCCTTGTCACAAACCAATCTGGTGTGGCACGAGGCCTATTCACCCTGGAAACACTGGGGAAGATCCACGAGAAGCTCCGGACGGACATTGCCGTGGAAGGGGGGAAGATCGATGCCATATACTTCTGCCCGCACCACCCGGACGAGAAATGCGCATGCCGTAAGCCTCAATTGGGCCTATTACACCAGGCAACGCAGGACTTCGATATCGACATCGCAGGGTCGTTCGTCATCGGGGACAGCGAGCACGACGTCGAAATGGGACGGAGGGCAGGCTGCCGGACATTCCGGGTCAATGGCGAGCAGGATTTCAACCGGGCCGTGGACAAGATATTGAAAGGTACAGGCTGACCGTCAAGGTCATGAATTTACGTTCTTTGTCGATTCCACCATGCTCCACAGGACCTTGTCGCCTTTGTCTAACTTAACATAGATACTGGCATAAACCCGGGCCAACAATTCCATGGTGATGGCCGCTGCCATTCTGAAGATATGGGCAGAATTTTCCTTCAGGAAACCTAGGTAGGCTTGGAAGAGGTATCGGTTGTCCCAGGTCGGAATATCAAAATCGAATAGACGCTTCATGTAGCGCTCACCGATGTTGACCCGGGTGCGCTGCTTCCAGTAGTCATGGATAGTCTCCGGGCCTTTGTTGATCACGACCGCCTCGGGTTCATACTCGGTCCGATATCCGCGCTTCTCCATGTCCATCCGGACCAGGTCCTCGTCCGATTGCATCCCGGTAGGTATCTGGATATGCTCATTTCGGAAAGCTATGGCCTCGCCGACCTTGGGATAGATCAACGAAAGACGATGATGCATATCCCACAACATGTGGACCGCAAAACCGGCGATGGTGTCCTTCCGGTTCACCGGCATCGGCCGCCCGCCCACGACCCCCACCTTAGAATCATTGAAATGGAAAACGAGCTTTTCCAGCGCCCCTTCTGAAAGGTTGTTGTCCGCGTTGACCAGGACAAGTATCTCCCCTTTGGCGATGGCCATGAAGGCGTTGACAGCCGAGTTCTTGCCTTCGCGTTTATCCTGTCTTAGGAGCCGGATGCGGCCGTCCTTCGATGCATATTCTTCAACAATTCCATCCGTCCCGTCGGTGCTCCCGCTGGAGACCACGATTATTTCCGCGACGGAGCCGCTCTCGACCGTTTGGGCAATGATCGAATCCAGGGTATGACGGATGTTCTTCTCCTCATTGTAAGCACACACCCCTATGGACACTGCCGGCATCTTCCTGTCATAGCTAAGGTCAATATTTTAATCTGTTTGGCCCGAAAGGAGCCCCTGGAGGGGAACAAACCTATTGTTCGATGATGTATCTGGACAGCTATTAATTATTTAAAAATGAAGGAGAATAGAATAGGAACTTCCATTCGGTAACCAGAAACGATAATTATTAAATACATAACACATTTTCTGTTTGGGGACAATGAGCGCCTGGATGGAGGATTCATTTTCAATTATCTTACCCACTCTGAATGAGGGTGAGAACATCCTGCCGATGATGGAGACACTGGATAGTCTCTATCCCAATGCTAGCATCGTCGTCGTCGACGACCATTCAAAGGATGGAACGGCCGACATCGCGCTCGAATTTGGAAAAGGGAGAGCTCGGGTCCAGGTCGTACAGAGGGATCCGAGCGACCGTGGTTTGACCGCGTCCATCATGGACGGTATCAAGCATACCGAGACAAAATACTTCGTAGTAATGGATGCGGATTTCCAGCATCCGCCAGAATCGATCAGAGAGCTCGTGTCAGAACTGATCAATGGAAATGATATGGCCATCGGCGTGCGCGAGGACAAGTTCAAACTATCATTCACCCGGAAGTGGGCATCGATCGCAGCCCAGGCGATGGCAGTCTCATACCTCTATGCAATAAGGCAACCAACCTCCCGGGACATCATGTCGGGATTCTTTGCCGGCCGGTCCGACCTGTGCAAAAAGGTCATCGAGGAGAAGAGCGACAAATTCGAAAGGGCTGGGTTCAAAGGGCTTTTCGATCTGCTCAAGTTCATGCCCCGCGACATCAAGATCGCGGAGGTCGAGTTCAAGTTCAACTCCCGCAGGGCGGGCGAGTCGAAGCTCAACTCCAGGGTCATCGTGTCGATAATTCGCCAGTGCGGGGTCGGCGGAAAGGTGCTTGCCTTCTCATCGAAGTTCTTCATCACGAACATAATCGGACGCTTCATAGCAGCCCTGGGGCTGGGACTCGTGTTCACCTTTGGTTTCTTGGATTGGATCGGAGTGGGCATTGCTTGGAACTCCACCCTCATAGTTGCGACCGTTGCCGCGTTGATACTAGCAGTAAGTTATGTCGTGTTCGCCAACAAGGTCATGTTCACACATGGGAGCAAGAAAGGCCTCCCGCTCGGGGCCAAATTGGTGGCGACCGGGTTCAGCGGCTATCTGATCAGCCTTTACATCATTTATATCGCATTCTCAACAGTGACCGACATCCAGATGGTGTCCATCTTCTTCGGATTTGGGATCGGCTATGCCTTCGACGCGGTCGGGGCAAGCATCCACCCTTGAGATTAGCTCTTGGCTTGGTTTCTTATCACCAATAAAAGCGCATCAAAATAACCCCTAAGATATGAGCGGAAAGCCCCCTTCGACTTTTGCCCCGATATGATCAGGAAGTAATACGGAACCAGGATGAATGTCTGGCCAATGGCGCAAGAAACCTGCGAAGCGCCGCGTTTCCGTTTCTTGACCAGTAACAACATGTTCCTGCCGTAGTAATAGGAACGGAACGGGGTCATGATGTTCGAACCGCCGACCCCGGTCGAAAGTGACACCTTGTGGTAGACGATCGTGTCCGGAGAATATAGGGAAATGAAACCGTTTTCCTTGGCCCGGATGCAGAAATCGATGTCCTCGCCATAGATGTTATACTGTTCATCGAATAGACCGATCTTTCGGAAAAGGTCAGCCCTGACCATGATGGAACAACCGGTTATGTAGTCCTGTTCACTCTCAACCCCCTTCCCGTCGTTGATCTGGTCCATTCCAGTATGCTTTGAATAACCCAACCAGTTGTTGAACGTTCCGCCTGAGAACCATATCCGGTCGGAGTTGTAATAGAGTATCTTAGGGGAGACCAGCCCGGCTTCCGGATGGCGGTCCAACGCCTCTTTGAGCTGTACGATGAACTTGCCTTTGCCGATCGCATCATTGTTGATGATCAAGATATGCGTGGCGCCCGCATCGAGCGCTTTTTGTATTCCCTTGTTCGCACCCTTGACATATCCTTCATTGGTCGAGTTTACGATGATCGTCGCTTCAGGCAGAGCCTTGCGCATCTTCTCGACCGAACCGTCCCGGGAACCGTTGTCCACGACCACCAGGCCGATATCGTCGTACCCGCCAGAAAGGATCGACCTAGCACACTCAATGGTGTCGTCAGGACGATTCCAGTTTACGGTAATGGCGAACGGTTTGACCCCTGGGGCCATGCAGGGGGGATGGTCAGTTGACATAATAATTTAATTGACTGAAGATGCGCAGATATTAAAAGGGCTTACTCGGTTTGTATTTATCAATGACGCTAAAGCAGTTCGATGTCGTGGTTCAAGATAAGCCGGGCGAGGTAGCCCACATCTCTGAAGCGCTCGCCAAGGGAGCGGTAAACATAAGAGGCATCGCGACGGAACGCGGACCCAATAGCCCGATGTTGCACATCATTACCGATGATGAAGCGAGCAGCAGGAAGGCCCTGACCAATGCTGGCTTCCAATTCCAGGAGAAAGAAATATTTGTGGTCAGACTCCAGAACAAGCCGGGAGAACTGGCCAAGATCACAAAAAGACTGGCCAGGGGTGGGGTAAACATCGATTCATTGTTCATACTGGTGGGTAACTCGGAACAAACAGAGATCGCCATCGGAGTTGACAAGCCGGCCGAGGCCCAGAAGCTCTTTGACTATGCCTGAGGCCTCTTGAGGTCCTCTGATTGGTTCATAGATATCACTATGACCGAGAGAAGGATCAATGCACCACCGACCGCTGTCGCCACCGTAGGCACCTCACCGAGCAGGACAATGGCGAAGAGTATTCCGAAAACGATCTCGATCAGCAGGATGACCGAGCTCATTGTCGCTCCAAGCTGCTTCAGGCCGATAGAGTAAAGTAAGAAAGCCAGGGCAGTGCAGAAGATACCGGCGTACAGTGCGGCCATGGTCCCGATCGACTCAACCCCATAGTCCTTGGTGAGGAGCAGCATGATCGGTATCAGGAACACCGCGGTCTCAATGATCACCGCACCGGTGGCGGATGCCAACAACTTGGTACCATTGAGTTCCCGGGTGAGAAGCACGACGTAGAAGGCCCATAGGATGCCGGCACCGAACACCAGCATGTTACCTTCGAAAGAACCACTGAAGATAGCGGTCAGATCGCCGTTCGTGGATATGACCACCACTCCGACCAGACCGATGAGCAGCCCGACGACCATCCAGCGGTTGAGCCTTTCCTTCAGCACGAATACGGCCAGGATCGCGATGAAGATGACGTTGATGTCGACCAGCAGCACGGTGTTGGTGGCGCTGGTCATGGTCATGCCAACGTTCTGGAAGAGCATGGCAACGGCATTGAACAAGGCGATTACCCAGAGCCCTTTGAACCTGAACACCGAATAATCCCATTGTTTCATAACAAAGAGCGCAATGAATATGGCCAGTGCTCCAAATGAATAGCGGAGTGCAGAGAAGAGCACCGGGTCCATGTGCTCGACGCCGATCTTACCGGCGGCGAACGATGTGCCCCAAACGATGCCTGCCGCGATAAGTATCCACTCGTAGCGCCGACCAGCGAAGCTCACGCCTCGGGCGTAACCTTTCTGACTATTTATTGTCTAGGCGTGCTACTGGATGTCAGGCAAGGATCTGCCCTCGAGAGATGTTGGCCCATCTAGCTTTACCCCGTCACCGAGGACTGAATCGAGCAGAGAAACACCTGGGCCGATGACACACCCCTCTCCCAATATGCTTCCTTTAAGGATCGCCCCGGCTCCTATCTGGCATCGATCGAGCGTGAGCGAGTCCTCGATCACGGCACGTTCTCCCACGGTCGATCCCTTTCCGATGGCGCTCCGGGTGACGGAGGTCCCCTTCCCTATCCTGGTGGCGGTCCCCACAAAGACCGGACCGAACAGCTTGGCGCCCTCGGCATTGAAACCGGAACCTGCGATCTTTCCTTTGCACAGCGCCCCCCGGACAGTGATGTTCTGACCTCGCCTCTCGGCCAGGTCGATGTTTGCCTGGAACAGGTCCTTGGGCCGTCCGATGTCCTTCCAATATCCTTTCAGGGGTGAGGCGAAGAGGGCCTTCCCTTGCTGCAGCAGGTCCGGGAACAGGTTCTTGGAAAAATCGTATTTCGTCGCTGCCGGTATATGGTCTAAAGCCTCCGGCTCTAGAACATATGTGCCAGCGTTGATCACGTTGGAGAATACCTCTTCCGGCTTTGGCTTCTCTTTGAACCGATCGATACGACCCTCTGCGTCGACTCCCACTATACCGAACTGTTCCGGTCTTTCGACCTCGGTCAGGGCCATGGTGACGAACGCTTTCTTCTCCCTGTGAAACTCGATGAGATGCCCTAGGTCCGCATCGGTCAGGGTATCTCCGCTTCCCACGATGAACGTCCCGTGCAGTTTGCCCTGCAGAAGTTTGACCGCCCCTGCGGTGCCCATGGGGCTGTCCTCATAGGCATAGATGATCTTCGCCCCATAATGGGTCGCATCGCCCAGGCTATTGACGATATCCTGGGAGCGGTAGCCGCAGGCCAGGAAGATCTCTTCCACGCCGGCCGACGCCAACGAGTTGATGACGTACTCTATGCACGGTCGCCCCAGAACTGGAAGAAGCGGCTTGGGCCTTGTGTCGGTCAATGGTTTCAGCCTGGTACCTTCGCCTCCGGCCATTATCACGGCCTGCTTTATTCCAGCTTCCCGTTCTGTCATCGTCGACCCTCCATTGATATTCGTATGGTTTACCAATTATTTTGAAACTAGGAGCTTGACCACGTTCTGGTCCCTTCCAGCGCCGATGGCCTCCGCCACCGGTCTGCACTTGGTTCGCATGAGATAGGCGACCCGGGGATATTTTTTATCCGATAGGGATTCGAAGTTCGCCATCCCTTTCGATATTATCAGATCGGCCTGATCGAGCTCCAGTCCGAGCTCCTCGCCGATCAGATCGGTATCGATGCCGATAGCGAACGACCCAGTGGTCAGGCAAACATCGAATACTTTGTCCATGCCGGTGGTCCGAAGGTCAGCCTCGGTGACATCGGTCAGGATCGGTTCGCCCTTGACCACCCCGACCACCCTGACGCCCATGCTTTTCAGCTCATTGACGAGCAGACGGTCGAAAACGATCTCACCGCAGTTGTCCATCAGATAGACCGCAGTGCTGCCCGGGACCAATGACCTTCTGATCCCGATAACGTCGTTGACACCAAGCCCCTGGCCGACCAGCATGTCGAACTTGCGGCTCAGGTCCTCCGGCTTGTCGTAGCCGATGCCCAGCCCGAAATCGAGGACGTTGCCGATGATGGACATCAGGCATGCGGCCTCCAATCGGTCCGAAGCGCGATCTACGAACGCCTCCGCCTCAGGATATAGCTCCTTCGCAATCTGGTTGGCCCTTTCCTTCAGTTCAGAATATGGGTCTTTGCTCCCGATGGCATCATAGACCGCGCGATGGACCTTGGTGGCTACAGCAGCAGAGTTCGTTCCCGGACGGAAACCAACTGCCAGTATCTTCATTGCGACCGACATCGCGTCATCCTTGAGCGTCGGATCTACCAGTTCTGTCTCGAACAGGACCCGGTTGAGAAGGCACGGAACGCAGTCGGCTGTTATCTGCATGAACCCACCGTAGCTGCTGGTTACTGATTAAATCTTCGAAAGAATAGCATTAAGAATTGAAAAAATAAACGGTTTGGCTGGGCGCGTTTATTTCTTTCCGCATCCACAGCCGCACTTCTTGTCCTTCTTTACTTCCTTCTCTGCCATTTATGATTCACCTCTTTTAGGTCTGACTCAGTCACAACTCATCACCTTTTTAAATTTACCCTCTAAATCTTCGGGCTTTGCGTATCCAGACCGCTCACGCAATTCTTTAATTATGCCAGAACCGCTATCCAGGGCAATGGCCGAGAGCATAATCCTTCGTGTCGCCAGGGCACATCACCAGTCGGAAGTGGGTTTGGGGCGTGCCCGCATCGACGCTAAGACCAGAAAGGAACTTGCGGTCGAGGTCGGAGACATAATCGAGATAGTGGGCAAACGAAGCACTGCGGCCAAGGTCTTCCGGGCTGCCCAGGAGGATGAATCGAAAGGCATCATCAGAATCGACGGGATGATCCGTTCGAATGCCGTCGTCTCCATAGGCGAAAAGGTCACCGTAAAGAAAGCGGAATCTCTGCCGGCCACCAGGATAACGGTCGCCCCAAAAATACCTTCCGGAAAGCACGTGCGTTTCGGCACGGGCGTGGAGGACCTGTTCCGTAAGGGACTGACATCCAGACCGCTTGTGAAGGGTGACGAGATCATCATTCCCAACATCGCCCTCATGGGCGGATTTCTACCGTTCACCGTTGTCACCACGGTCCCGCAGGGTATCGTCGTGGTGGGTGACCATACTGAACTGATCGTAAAGACGGAGACTAGCGAGTCCAAGGAGACTGTGGCGCCCTCGGTCACGTACGATGACGTCGGTGGCTTGGAAGGAGAGATGCAGCGCATACGCGAGATGATCGAACTGCCTCTGAAGCATCCCGAGCTGTTTGATCGTCTCGGCATCGACGCTCCGAAGGGGGTGCTTCTCTACGGACCGCCCGGCACCGGAAAGACATTGCTGGCAAAGGCGGTCGCCAACGAGGCGGGAGCCAGTTTCTATTCCATCCAGGGGCCGGAGATCATCTCCAAATACTATGGCCAGAGCGAGGAGAAACTACGGGAGAAGTTCGAGGAAGCGGAAAAGAACGCGCCCTCCATCGTTTTCATAGATGAGCTGGATTCGATCGCGCCGAAACGCGAGGACGTTTCTGGCGAGGTCGAACGGAGGGTCGTCGCCCAACTGCTCACCCTGATGGACGGCATGGCCGGAAGGGGCCAGGTGATCGTCATCGGTGCCACCAACCGGGAAGATGCTATCGACCCCGCTCTGAGAAGACCGGGTCGTTTCGACCGGGAGATAGAGATCGGCGTTCCGTCCAGGGAAGGTCGTCGGGAAATCCTGGAGATCCATACCAGAGGCATGCCACTGTCAGAAGGTTTCAACATCGAGAAGTATGCGAACGCCACCCATGGTTTCGTCGGGGCAGACCTTGCCGCCCTGGCCCGTGAGGCGGCCATGAAGTGCCTGGGCCGACTGGTCCCGGAATTGGAGCTGGACAAGGCCATACCGGTGGACGTCCTGGAAAAGGTCAAGGTCACCGAACAGGACTTCGACGATGCACTCAAAGAGGTGGAACCGAGCGCCATGCGCGAGGTCTTGATCGAGGTGCCGCATGTCACCTGGGACGACGTGGGCGGCTTGGAAGAGGTCAAGACCCAGCTGAAGGAGATGGTGGAGATGCCGATGGAAAGGGGAGATTCCTTCAAGCGCATGGGCATCAGACCAGCAAAAGGGATCCTCTTGTACGGACCGCCAGGCACAGGAAAGACATTGCTGGCAAAGGCGGTCGCCACAGAGTCAAAGGCAAATTTCATTTCCATCAAAGGACCCGAGATCATGAGCAAGTGGGTCGGGGAATCGGAAAAGGCGATACGCCAGGCATTCAAGAAGGCAAAGCAGGTGGCACCGGCGATAGTGTTCCTGGACGAGATCGATGCGATCGCCCCTAGGCGTGGCGGTGGCTCCGAGAACGGGGTCACGGAAAGGGTCGTCAACCAGCTGCTCACCTCGATCGATGGTATGGAGTCCATGGAGGGCGTCACGGTGATGGCTGCTTCCAACCGTCCCGACATCATCGACTCGGCCCTGCTCCGACCGGGTCGCTTCGACCGGCTCATCCTGGTACCGCTGCCAGATGACGTGTCGCGCAAGAGCATCCTTGCCATCCATACCAAATCGATGCCTCTGAAGGGCGTTGACCTGGACCGTTTGGTCGATGAGACCGATGGTTACGTCGGAGCAGATCTGGAGAATCTCTGCCGCGAGGCGGCCATGACCGCCCTGAGGGAGGACCCGGAAGCCGTATCCGTCGAACAGAGACATTTCGAGAAGGCCCTAAAGGTCGTGAAAGCGTCCGTGGACAAGGATGCAATGAAGTTCTATGACAACATGGGCAAGGCGCTGGACAAGAAGCGCGCTGGTTGGGACGAAGGAATTTACCGGTGAATATCCATGGCAATCACAATAAGAACCGAAACGCCAGAAGAGAAAAAGATGCACAAAGAGCTCATCGCCATCACCCTGAGATTCGGATTCGGCGAGCCTGACGTTCGGTTAAGGAAGGACCGATTGGAGCGGAGCACGAAACACTCCGTGGAGGAGATGGAAGCAGCTTTCTCACTGCTCGCCGAACTTCTGAATAACGCCGACACGGTCCAGGAGAAGATCCCGCTGTTTTTCGGGATGGCAGAGATCGTCCATCTTCGGGGAGAGGACCCCCTGCAGCCGCTGATGGCCATGCACCAGGCCGAACTGACAACCTTCAAAGATATCGGTTTCCGCCTGGTACGGGTGGACACGACGAAGGACGCCTGCACAGAATGCAAGAAGATAGCGGAAAAGGTGTTCACCATCGAGGAGGCCATGAAAGGCAATGTGCTGCCTCACCGGACTTGCAAACACGACGTCAAGGGGGTTTCCGGCCTCTGCCGCTGCCGGTTCCTAGCCGAATTCGGCTGATGACCAAGCCTGAAGGGTGAAAAACCTAATATATGGAACAACCCATTTTACGACTCAGATTTCCAATTACTGGGGGATGCACTATAATGAGAAAATTCATCACAGAACTCAAAGGCAAGACCGTAATGACCAATGATGGCCAGATCCTAGGAATGATCGACAATTTCGTTCTCGAGAACACCACCGGCGGCATCAACCATGTCCTGGTCATTCCCGCCGAAGAGATCGATGCCAGGCTGTTCCGCAGCGACGCCCAGGGTAGGATCATCCTCCCGTTCAGCGAAATGCGCGATGTTCGTGACGTCGTCGTCATGAACGTGTCCAGAGCGTAGGTTATTCTTTTCGGGGCGCCAACGCGCCCTCTAACTTTCATTCTTTTAGTCCCGCAATCAACCAGTAGCAGGATTATTAAAAAGGGGTTGGATCTTACTTCTGGGTATACTTCAGGAAGAGCCTGACCCGCTGTTTGTTGAAGATCGCGTCCTTGAAGTTCGGATGGAGTTCGATGGCGCTCTCGTAGAGCTTCAACGCCCACCTCATATCCCCCTCCTTCTCTGCGATCAGGCCTAGCGCGAAATCGATCTCCGCGGTCTCCTCATATTTCAGCGCGGAGGTGAGAGAGAGCTCCGCGCCCGCAATATCGCCGACCATGATCTGGCACTTGCTCAGGTTGATCAGATAGTCCGCCCTCCGGTCAACGGCGACCGCTTTGCGGATGGCTTCCATCGCCTTGTTGTAATCTCCGATCACGAAGAGCGTTGCCCCGATGTTGTTCCAGGCGTCCCCGTAGTTCGGATCTGCCTCGACTGCCAGGTGCATGAAGTGCATCGGCTCATCGTATCCGTACTCTCCCATGAAACGCATGCACACGCCCATGTTGTTGAGTGCCTCAGGATATGCCGGATGCTCTAACAGTAATTCCTTGAGCACGCGATAAGCGTCGCGATACCTGGTCTTGGCCATCAACGATGTGGCCACTGCCATCCGGGTCAGCAATGAATCGAGCGGGCCCAGGTTGGAGTACTTCGAGATTATCTCATCGTATCGCTTGGCTTCCAGCAGGCCGACCGCCTCACGCGCCTTGACCTCCTTGCTCGGTTCGATCGAGGCGAGTATCCGCATCGATTCGTCCCTCCGACCAACCCTTCTGGATATGGATTCGATGTCCATCAGCGCGATCTCGTCCTTTGGGTCTAGACGAATGGCCTCCGTTAGCTCGGCGAGACACTCCGGCAGGCGTCCAAGGTCGTCAAGGATGTTGGCCTTGACGTGCCTGGCATCGAGCGACCCGGACTTGTCCCGGATATATCGGTCGATCTCTTCCAGCGCCCGGTCGTTCTCCCCCAATATATTTAGGATGACCGCGGCCTTCAATTCCCGATCGCTGATGGGTATCTCCGGTTCGAGGGGAGCCTCATATACCGGCTCCGCCATCGTCGGCATGGCCTCTGCTGGCAGTGCGGATGGAACGATTTCCGGGACCACCTCGGCAACTGGGAGCTCAATGGATGGCGTAGGCTGTGCCTCGCTCTTCAACTCTACCTTGGCCGGTAGGGAGAGATCCTCAGGGATTGCCATGACAGCTGATTCCTGATTTACCACTGATGGCAGCTCCCTTTCAGCCTGGACCGCCATACGGCATTCGCCGTCCCGGATGGCCGGGACGCCGGGCGGTTCGACCATTGCCATTGATGTAGCGGCCCCAACGTTCTGGATCTCGGTGCAACACGATTCATTTACCTGCAATGCAGTTTCCATTTCGGTCGGTACCAGGGAGCAAGGTTCGACGGTTGTCAAGACAGAACCATTAACCTCCGTAACCTCAGGTGGTGGTTCTTCCGCATGCAAGTCAGAGGCTTCCGGCTGGATCGCTTCTGAATAATCACCTATCGATGCAGCCTCGATGTCGTAAACCTCTGCCTGGATAGCTTCCAGGACCGGGACGGTCTCCTCGGCCTTGCTCTCAGGTTCGGGGACGGGGGCGGGTTCTTGTGCCTCCTCCTTGACCTCGATAGCTGGAGATTCCTGCTCGATGACTTCGGGCTCAGCGATCTCAGGGAAGAGGACCTCTTCGACCAGGGCCTCCGACCTTGGGATCGGAGATGGTTCTTGGGCTTCGATCTTCAGGGTCTCCGGTTCCGGGAGCTGACCCTCCTGCAGCACCACCATTTCCAATGGGGCGGGCGCGCTCTCGACCTTTTCCGGTTCCGATGTAGGTTCCGGCCGTGCTACTGCCGTAGGGGCCGATTCTGGCACTGGCTGGGTTTCACTCTCCTGAATCGGCTGGGGGGCCTCCGCAGGATGCTGTTCCGATGTCGGTGTCACCATTATGGCGGCAGCTAGAAGCTCATCCCTTTCGGTGATGGCCTCGGTCATTCCCTTGTCCAAGATGACGGCGTTCTCGAAAGAGATGGTCGCTCCCTCAAGTTTTCCGGCGGCTTTCTGAGATATTCCTAGGGAATACCATATGTCCGCCCGTTCACGGTCGATCTGGAGCGCTTCCGTCCAAGCTTCGATCGCCTCCCCGTTCCGGCCCATGGCGTCCAGGGTCAACGCCCGATTGACCACCGGATCGATATACTTCTGATTCAGGAACGAGGCCTTGTCGAAGGACTCGAGCGCCTCCTTGGACCGCCCCAATGCTTTGAGCACTATTCCCCGATTGTTGAACGCCATGGCGTCCTTGGGGAAGAAATTGCACATATCCTCATAGACCTTCAACGCCCAGTCGTAGCGGTGCAGTTGGAACAAGGTGGCGCCTTTGTTGAGCAGGGCAGCCTCCATGCGCGGTTGGATCTTGAGCGCTGTGTCGTAGGCCTTGAGCTCCTTCTCGTAGTCGCCCAGTTGATTGTACGCCAAGCCCATCAGGTACCAGGTCGTG
>Ga0182021_10001989_pt1 | contig 23795 bp, 20 predicted proteins | sample 612E3MmetaG_FD_120493 | JGI IMG/M metagenome (GOLD analysis project Ga0182021, IMG submission 120493) | Permafrost microbial communities from Stordalen Mire, Sweden - 612E3M metaG (Illumina Assembly) | ecosystem: Environmental > Terrestrial > Soil > Wetlands > Permafrost | place: Sweden... | reverse complement strand
GCCCTGGGCGGCCTCGCGGGAGTGTTCATCGCTCTGTACGTCGGGATCGCGAACCCGACCTCCGGCCTCAACGTCGGGATGACCGCGTTCGTCGCGGCCACCTTGGGCGGGCTCGGTTCACTGGGCGGAGCCGTCGTGGGCGGGTTCGTCCTCGGCATCCTCGAGGCGTTCGGCATCCACTTCTTCGGGGACACCGCCCGCGAGATCATCATCTTCTTCATCCTGATCGTGGTGCTCATCGTCCGGCCGGGTGGGCTGATGGGCAAGGTCCCGCTGCTCTCCACCGAGCCGTTGACGGGCACGTTCCTCGGCAAGGGTCGCCCGCTCAAGATCCCTCGCTGGGTCTGGCCCGCCGCCTTCGTCGTCGGCGGCATCCTCATTCCCGTCCTCGCGAACAACTACGTCCTCACCACCGGCACCCAGGTGCTGATCTACGCCGTCATCGCGGCCGGGTTCACCGTCACGGCCGGGCAGGCGGGGGTACTCGCGCTCGGCCAGGCCGGACCGATCGCCATCGGTGCGTACACGTCCGCGCTGCTGACGCTGTACCTGCCGGTGTCCTTCTGGCTCGCCGTGCCGCTCGCCGGGTTCTCCGCGGCGATCGTCGCCTCGATCCTGGCGTCGCCCATCTGGGGAGTGAAGGGGCACTACATCTCCATCGCCACCCTCGGGATCGGCACCGTCATCGTCGCCATCATCCGGCTGGTCGAGCCTCAGGGCATCTACGGCATCCCCATGCCCACGTGGGGTGACACGATGCTCGCGACGCCGTTGGCGTACTACCTCATCGACTTCGGGGCCCTCGTCATCACCCTGGCGGTCATGTGGCGCATCCGTCACTCGCACCTGGGGAAGGTCATCTCGTCGGTCGGTTCCGACGAGATCGCGGCCCTGGCCTCCGGCGTCCGCGTCCGGGACTACAAGGCTCTCGCGTTCGCCATCTCCGCCTTCTTCTCCGGCGTCGGCGGCTCGCTGCTGGCGCATCAGTACACGTACATCGACCCGACGATCTTCACGATGTTGATGTCCCTGCTGGTGGTGACCATCGTCATCATGGGCGGAGTCAGCCTGCCGTACGGAGCCGTCGTCGGCTCGATCGTCCTCATCGGCGCGATGGAGCTGCTGCGGTTCACGCCGGAGCTGCGCATCGTGGTGTACGGGCTGGTGCTGATCCTGGTGGTCAGGTTCCGTCCGGGCGGAGTGCTGGTGAGGAACTCATGAGCGGGCCGTTGCTGGAGGTCGTCAACCTCGAACGTCACTTCGAGGGTCTCAAGGCGGTGGACGGGATCTCGTTCACCGTCGCACCCCGCGAGGTGGTCTCGATCATCGGTCCCAACGGGTCGGGCAAGACCACGACACTGAACCTCGTGACCGGCACGATCCCGGCCAACGGTGGAACGATCAGCCTCGACGGTCTCCGGATCGACCACGGGGACACCGCGCGGATCGCCGAGCACGGCGTCGCCCGAACCTTCCAGAACGGGCGGGTGTTCGCCACCCTGTCGGTCGCGGACAACATCGAGGTGGGGATCCACTCGACCCTGCAGGCCAGCCGGCCTTTCCGCCGGTTGTCGCACCTGTTCCTCCTGCGATGGATCTCCCTGCTGGGAGAGCTGTACATCGCGATCATCGGCACTCCGGGCTCCCGACGGGAGCGCGTGGAGATCGAGGCGACCGTGCAGGAGGAGATCCATCGGTTCGAGACCCGTCTGGGTCCTCGGCGAGACGACCCTGCGTACTCGCTCAGCTACGCCAACAGGCGGCGGACCGAGATCGCACGGGCCCTGGCGCTGAAACCCCAGCTGCTCGTACTGGACGAGCCCACGGCCGGGATGAACCAGTCCGAGACCATCGAGGTGCTCGAGCAGCTGCTCGAGCTCAAGGCCGAAGGACAGGCGATCCTCCTCGTGGAGCACAAGCTGGACCTGGTGATGAGGGTCTCGGACCGGATCATCGTCATGGACGGCGGGCGGATCATCGCCGAGGGCTCCCCCGATGTCGTACGCCGCGATCCCGCGGTGATCGAGGCCTACCTGGGCCACCGTCGCGTACCCGGAGGAAAGGAGTCCGCATGACCGACCTGCTCTCGCTCGAGGACGTCAACGTCTACTACGGCCCGTTCCACGCACTGCGCGGCAACACCCTCAGCGTGGGCGATGGCGAGATCGTGTCGCTGCTAGGCGGCAACGCCAGCGGCAAGTCGACCACGATGAAGACCATCCTCGGGCTCGTCAAGGTGAAGTCGGGAACGATTCGCCTGGCCGGGAAGGACATCACGAACGCGTCGACGAACTTCCGCGTGAGATCGGGGATCGCGTCCGTCCCCGAGGCGCGCCGGGTGTTCCCGCAGATGACGGTGGACGAGAACCTCATGGCCGGCGCGTACACCCGCCGGGACAAGGCGGGCGTCGCCGAGGACCTCGCCCGGATGCGCGACCACTTCCCCCGTCTCGGCGAGCGCCGACGCCAGGAGGCGGGCACGTTGTCCGGTGGTGAGCAGCAGATGCTCGCGTTCGCGCGGGCCCTCATGAGCCGTCCGAAGCTTATCTGCATGGACGAGCCCACGATGGGCCTCGCCCCGAAGCTCGTCGACCAGGTGCTCGACGAGATCGTGCGCATCAACGAGGAGCTCGGCGTCTCCGTACTGCTCGTCGAGCAGCAGGCCGAGCTGGCACTGTCCATCGCTTCACGTGGGTACGTCCTCGCCACCGGCGAGATCGTCTTGCAGGGCGCGGCCCGTGAGCTGCTGGACAACCCTCAGATCCAGGAGGCCTACCTCGGGAAGGCCGTACCGGAGTGACCGAACGGAACTCGACCATCACAACGCGCCCCCGGGGAAGTCTTGAACCCTGACCCGCGGCTTGTAGCACCTCTGGGTTCACGGCCCAGTGGGGCTGGGCGGACGACCCATTCCCGCGCCGAGTACGCGAGATGCGTCCTGCCCCCTTGTCACGAACGGTACGGACCGGTCCCCGGTCCGAAGTTCTTCAACAGCACGAGGTCCTCGGTCTGGCTGGCGTTCACGATCCGGATACCGGCTCGCGCCGCAGGTTCGGACACGAAGAACTCGTCCTCTGTGGGCTGCCCGAACCGGACAAGGGTCGCGGCCGAAGCCGTGTGAGTTCCCAGCCGTCCGTGACCCTGGACCACGATCACGCCGTACGCATCGGTATCGCTGACCGTCACGGCATGTCCAGGCCTCAGCGTCAGCTCTTTCGCGCTGAACGTGGGTGACTTGAACACGATCCACTTCTCGACGTACTCGACACCGCCGTCCGCCACAGACTGCGAGGTCTCGAAGGGCACCAGTCGGCGGGTGACCGCGAAGTTCGGATCGACGTTCGCGTCCCAGTCGAGCAACTCGATGATGTAGTCGAGGTCACCCACTCGATGGGCCGGGACGTCCTTCCAGAGCAGCTCGCTCGGAACCTCACGATGGTTGCTCCACGACTCGCACATGCACAGGACGTCGGAGGCAGCCTGCGGTTCGTACGTGCAGGCGCTGCCGGGGGCGTGCAGGACTCCGCCCGGGATGTCCCAACCCGTTCCGAGCTGGGTCCTGTAGCCGAGGGACAGCTCGGTGATGCGGTTGTCGCCGCCGCGACCGAACGAGTCAAGGCGTTCCTTGAGCGCGTCAACCGTGGTACCCGGTTGGAGGCCGAGGAACGAGACGGGCTGATCCGCCAGGTGGTTGTTCATCTGCGGGGAGTAGTAGTACGCCTCGGGCTTGCCGACCTTCCCTAGGGGAAAAGCGTCCTCGTCGCGGTGATGCACGTGGAAGGGCAGTGCTCCCTCGTTGTCGAAGAACTTCGCGAACACCGGCCACTTGCCGTAGGCGTCCCAGATCCGCGCACCGATGAGGGCCTCGGCGTGGTAGGCGATGAACTCGTCGAACGGCAGCAAGTCACCGTCCGGGTCGACCACCAGGCTCAACCCCTCGTACGCCGTGGCCGCCGGGCCGTTGTCGGCGAGGATCGGGGACGCGATCCAACGTTCGTCGATCCCACCGCGATCCCGGCCGTACGCGTAGTAGTCGTCGGGGTGCAGCCGGAGCCGCCGCCCGGGCGTCGAGAAGACACGGGGCACCCAAGTGGGGGCCAGCCGGACGACGCCCTCACCGGCCCCCAGGGAGCGTTCCGCTCCCAGCTTGGTGAACCTGACGGTCTCGAACGGTGTGGTCACGACTCTCCTTCGGGGACGCTGTGTACGGCAGGACGCGATAGACGTCGCGGCGGACGGTGCAGGTGAGGCCCCGCCCGGCGCGGCTCAGGAACCTGGCGACGCGTCGGAGGCAAGGGCCGAGGGCTCCTCTGACGTGATGATGACCCGGGCATTGACCTCGGCGGCGTGGTCGAGCAGCGCCTGTGAGGGGCGTACTTCGGTGATCAGCGTGGTGTTCGCGCTGAGGCCGCCCACTTCGGCGAACTGCTTGCGGCCGAACTTCGTACTGTCGGCCAGAAGGACGGAGTGGCTGGCTGAATCCATCATCCCTCGCATCATCCCGGCCTCGGGCAGGCTGGTCGTGGAGACCACCCCGTCGTCCGAGACGCCGCCGACACCGATGAACGCCCAGTCAGCGTGCAGAGCGCCGAAGCTGCCGCCACCGTCAGCCAGGGCGACCGGGCCGATCGTGACCTGGGATCGCAGCCGGAACGACCCCCCCAGGACGTACACCTCGCGCGCCCCGCGCGTGTAGAGCTCCTCCGGCAAGGGGAGGTTGTTGGTCACGACCGTGATCCCCCGCGTGGGAGCGAGGTACTTGGCCATCGCCAGGGTGGTGGTGCCCCCGTTGATGAAGAGTGTCTGTCCCTCCTGCACGAGCGCGGCCGCAGCCTTGGCGATCGCGTCCTTGGCCGCAGCCTGCGCGACGATTCGGCGGCCGAACGGCAGGTTGACGTTGAGCCGGTCCTCCGGGGAGATCGTCACTCCGCCGTGCGTGCGCTCCACAGATCCTTGCGCGGCGAGATCGTCCACGTCTCGCCGGACGGTGTCCTCCGACACACCGAACTCCACGGCGAGCTCGTGGATCGAGGCCTGCCCGCGCTGTCGCAGAAGATCCAGCACCTCGGCGCGACGACGCGCCGGATAGTTCGACTGACTGCCCATTCGGACCCCTTGGTTTGCGAGTACTTCCAGCATCTTGCCGCACAAACACGCATTCTGCAAGGTTCCCCGCGAATATACGCACAACATAGGAACAAAACCGCAGAAATGCTTGACTAATCGGCAGGAACGGGCAGAGACTCCTCTCACCAGCGCGGTCGGGGTCCAGAGCGGAGTCACCGTTCCTCCGGGGCGCGAGGCATACAGGAGAGAAGCGATGCCAAAGAAGTACATCGCAGGGCTCGCCGTAGTTGCGGCCACTGCCCTTGCGCTCACAGGGTGCGGTGGTGGTGCCGCCTCAACGAGTTCGTCGTCAGGCGGAGCCGGCGGCGGCACCGTGACCCTCGAGTTTGCTCAGTGGTGGGAGCCGGAGCTGCCGGCCGGTGCCCTGCGCTCGATCATGGACGACTTTGAGGCCAAGAACGCCGGCATCAAGGTCAAGCTGATCAGCGGCCCCTACGCGGCCACCAAGCAAACCGTCGTTGCGGCGGCGGCATCCGGCACGATGTCCGATGTCGTCGGCCTCGACGGGGCGTGGGTCAGCGACTTCGTCAAGCAGGGAGCCCTGGCGAACGTCAGCCAACTCATGTCTGACGCCAAGTACGACGACAGCCAGCTCGCCGCCCAGATCAAGCTCAACGGCAACACGTACATGATCCCGGTTGCGAACTTCGTCTACCCGCTGTTCGTCAACACCGACCTCCTCACCAAGGCCGGCGTCACGTCCGTGCCGACCACCCGGACCGAGTTCACGGCGGCCGCGACGGCCCTCACCAAGCTCGGCAACAACACGAGCGGCTGGGTGCTCCCCCTGTCCACGGAGAACCCGAACGGCATCCAGAACGACGTCATGTCCTGGGTGTGGGCTTCCGGCGCCAGCATGCTGAAGGACGGCAAGCCTGACGTGACGAACTCGGACGTCAAGAGCGCCGCCACGTACATCAAGAGCCTGTACGACGCCAAGGTCATCTCTCCCGGGTCGTTCACGATGCAGGAGCAGGACAAGGTCAACGAGTTCACCAACGGTCGCGTCGGCATGATGATCGACTCGCTCGCCCACGTCGGCCTGATCCGCAAGAACAACCCGAATCTGAAGTTCGCGGTCGCGGCCATCCCGGCCGTCGATGGCTTCAGCGGCCAGCGCGGCCTTCCGTATGCCTCGTGGGGCATCGGCATCGCTGCGAACAGCAAGCACCAGCCCGAGGCGTTCAAGCTCGTGCAGTACCTCATGAGCCAGGACGTCAACGCCAAGATCTCCTCGCTGGCCCACGGGTTCCCGGGCAACAAGACGTCGACCCCGGACTACGTCTCCAGCGACGCGATCTACAAGGCCGCTTTCGACATCTACAAGAGCGGCACGCCGGCCAACGAGTTCACCGGCCTGCCGGTGGCGGAGCAGCTGATGCGTGACTTCGACGACCAGTTCCAGCTGTACCTGGACGGCAAGCAGTCCGTCGATGACGCGCTCACGAAGGCCCAGGCAGCCTGGGTGAAGGACTTCGCAGGATAGGCGCCTCAGGCACCTCCATCCTCAGGGGCCGCGGAGATACGTTCGCGGCCCCTGAGCATGGACACCTGAATCCCACACACTCGAGGATCACTCACCAAGAGAGGAGCACCGCATGTCCGGCCTGAAGACAGCTACGAAACCCTCGGCTCGCGCCGCGGGCACACGGTCCCAGCTCTTGGGGAAGCTGGCGCCCTATGGGTACGTCGCCCCGACGGTGGTCCTGATGGTCGTCCTGATGCTGATCCCGATCGTCATGGTTCTGGGTTACTCACTCATGGACAACGTCATCATGAAGAAGAACCCGCAGTTCGTCGGGTTCGCGCACTACATCGACATCCTGACCAGCGACAGCTTCCACGGCGCGGTCGTGAACACCCTCTTCTTCACCGGCGCGAGCGTGATCGCGCACCTTGTCATCGGCTTGGTCTTCGCGCTCCTGCTCAACACTGATCTGCTCGGCAATAGGACCAAAGCCGTCTTCCGGATGATCTACATCCTTCCGTGGCTGTTCACGGTCGCGATCATCGCGATCCTTTGGCGCCTTCTGCTCGCCCCCAACGGCGTGGTGAACTACGTGCTGACCTCCTCGCACCTGATCGGCAGCCAGATCGCTTGGCTGGCCGAGCCGCAGTACGCGCTCCTCGCGGTCACGTTCATCAACATCTGGTCGGGCTACCCCTTCTACATGACCAGCCTGCTGGCCGGCCTTCAGGGGATCCCAACGGAGCTCTTCGAGGCCGCCAAAGTGGACGGCGCCAACCCCTTGCAGCGGTTCGTGTCCATCACGCTCCCGCAGCTTCGGCCGATCGTCATCAGCATGGCCTTGCTCGACTTCATCTGGACGACCCAGCAGTTCGCGCTCATCTGGATGACGACCGGAGGTGGCCCGTTGAACACGACGGAGATGCTGAGCACCTTCACGTACAAGCTGGCCTTCAGCCGGTACCAGTTCGGAAGCGCCTCGGCGAGCGCGGCGATCGTCCTGGTCATCTCTTTGGTGCTGGCCTTCTTCTACGTGCGTGCACAGAAGGCCCGTGACTGACATGATCCCTCGACGTCAACAGCGGCTCTTGGCGAAGGCCGGAGTCCTCCTGCTCCTGGTGCTCGGCTCCCTGTACGCCGGACTGCCCGTGCTCTGGATGATCTCGAGCTCGTTCAAGCCCAACACCGACATCTTCCAATACCCCCCGAAGCTCATTCCTGCGGTTGCCACGCTCTCGGGATATGCCACGATCTTCACAGACCCCACCAAGGTCCAGTTCTTCATCAACAGCTACTTCATCTCGCTCACGGTGACCGCGCTCACCCTCGTGGTCGCAATACTGGCGTCCTTCGCGTTCAGCCGCTACGAGTTCCCGCTGAAGAAGGTGCTGAATGTCATGATCATCGGGGTCCAGGCCGTTCCGCCGATCACGCTGCTGATCCCGTACTTCGGCCTTGTGGTCTTCCTCGGCCTGTACAACACCTACCAAGGGCTCATTCTCACGTACATGGTGTTCACGTTGCCGTACGCCATCATCATGATGACCGGCTACTTCAACACCTTGCCGCGGGAGCTGGACGAGGCCGTGAAGGTCGACGGGGGCAGTTCCTGGACGACGCTCTGGAAGATCCTGGTCCCCATCTCCGTCCCGGGGATCGTGTCCGTGGGGATCTACACGTTCATGATCGCCTGGAACGAGTACCTCTTCGCCCTCACCCTGACCAAGACCGTGGAAATGCGAACGGTTCCCATCGGAATCCAGCTTCTCATGGGTCAGCACTCTTACGAGTGGAACGAGATGATGGCCATGAGCGTCCTCGGATGCATTCCAATACTCGTGCTGTTCCTCTTCTTCCAGCGCTACTTCATCGGGGGAATGACGGCCGGATCAGTAAAGAACTAACGGATTTCGAACCCACACCACCGAAGAGAACGCAAGGAGAAATCTGATCATGCTCATGAACGGCATCGACCTGCTGAGGGTCGCCAACGAGGCAAGCTTCGCGGTCCCCGCGTTCAACATCAGCGACTACGCGATGTTCACGGGTATCGCGGACATCTGCGAGCAGAAGGGGGCCCCCTGGATCGTCGCCATTCATCCCGATGAGCTGAAGCACACCGGTCCTGACCTGATCGCCGCGATCATCGCCCGCGCGCACCGCTCGAGCGTGCCGATGACCATCCACCTCGACCACGGAGCCTCGTACGAGCAGGTTCTGGGCTGCATCCAGCTGGGCTACACCTCCGTCATGATCGACGCCTCGCTGCTTCCCTTCGAGGAGAACGTCGCGATCACCCAGAAGGTCGTCCATGCGGCCCATGCGGTGGGACTGTCCGTCGAGGCCGAGCTCGGCACCATCGGCGCGAACGACTCGTACGGCGAGTCGGGTGCGAAGGAGGTCACCTACACCGTGGCCTCCGACGCCGTCCGCTTCGTCGAGCTGACCGGCGTCGACAGCCTTGCCATCGCGATCGGTACCTTCCACGGTCTGTACCCCAAGGGGATGAAACCCGAGCTGAAACTGGACCTGCTGCGCGAGATCAAGGCGGTCGCCCCCCTGCCCCTCGTGCTCCACGGCGGCTCGAACAACCCCGACGACGAGATCGGCGAAGCCGCCCGGTGCGGCATCAACAAGATCAACATCTCCAGCGACATCAAGGTGGCCTACCACCAGAAGATGCGAGAGGTCCTCGGTACCGACATTCAGCTGCGCGAGCCCAACGCCATCCAGCCGGCGTGCATCGAGGCCATGAACGTCGTCGCCGCCCAGAAGATCGACCTGTTCGGCGCGACTGGCAAGGTGTCCCTGTACTGAGCCCGACTGACTACCTGATAGGCGCCACGTGAACCACGAACTCGTCCTGGGGCTGGGCGGCTGCGTCGACTATGAGATCGCCTGGGACTCCCGGGTCCTGGAGGATCTCGTCACGCTCTACGGTCTGAAGGCCGCAGATCTCGACGCATCCGTACCAGTCACGGACGAGCGGTCCCTCGTCGCGTCGGTCCTCGCGTTCGTTCGCGACGGTGTCGGCGGCGAGTGCTTCATCGCGTCCTCCGAGATCGTGGAGCAGTTCGCGAGCCGATTCACCAAGCGCATCACCCTCGGCGGCACCTGCGTACGCGCGGCCATAGCGATGCAGGTGCTGGGCGTACCGGCGACCGTGCACCTCGTGAGTATCGACGACAACGTTCGTCGGCTCCTGCCTCGGACCGTCCGCTACGTCTCCAGTGCCACGCGGGACACCCTCGACCCGCACCTCATCATCCAGTTCCCCGCAGGGACTGCCGTCCGCGCAGGCGACATCGACATCCGTGCGCCGCACCCGAACCGGATCATCTACACCAACGACCCGCCCAACCGGGACCTCGTGCTGGCCGACGACCTGCCCGACGCACTGAGCAACGCGAGCGTCTTCCTCGTCGCGGGGTTCAACGTGATGCGGAACGAGGCCCTGCTCCGCGAGCGGCTCGCGACGCTCAACGTGGCGATGCGGCGGATACCCCCTGGTGCTGTCGTCCTGTACGAGGATGCCGGGTTCCACGATCCGGGGATGCGGGCGATCGTTCGGGAGGATCTGACCCGCGTCGACGTCCACAGCATGAACGAGGACGAGTTCCAGCACTACCTGAGCCGATCAGTGGACCTCCTCGACGCGGATCAGGTGGTCGCGGCCCTGAAGGACAGCCTCACGTTCGCTGTGGCCCGCACTGTCGTGGTCCACACGAAGTACTGGTCACTTGCCTACGGGGACGACGCTCCCCGGTACCGCGAGGCACTGCAGGGCGGCATCGACCTGGCCAGCACCCTGTACTGCTGCGGAGACGGTTTCACACTCGCGGACTATGAACGTGTCTGTGCGATGACCCCCCATGCGGGTGGACGCGACTTCTCCCAGTTGCTCGAGGCTCGCCTTGGCGATGCTGTCTGCTGCGTACCGGCGCACGCCCTTGACGTCGCGAACCCGACAACCATCGGGCTCGGCGACACTTTCGTGGGAGGCTTCGTGGCGGCCTTGAGCCGGACGATGCGTCAACCGGTCACTCTCTCCGACCGTGACATGCCCATCGACTAGCCGTTGCACTGCGCCCCCGGGAGGACTCGAACCTCCGACCCGCGGATTAGAAGGCCGCCGCTCTATCCATCTGAGCTACGGGGGCGAGACTCGGTTAGATTCTAGGGCTCAGGCGAGTAGGTTCGCGCGAGTGACAACGGCTGACGGGTTCTCCTGGAAACAGATAGCCGTCGCAGCGTACGGTCCGACGGCGCTGGCGTCGGTCGGGTACGGAGCCGTCATCCCGCTGGTCGCACTGAGCGCGATCGACCGGGGCGCCTCGCCCGGCATCGCCGCTCTCATCACCGGCCTTCTCGGCATCGGTCAGCTGCTGGCCGACCTGCCGGCGGGCTGGGTCGCCGAACGACTCGGTGAGAAGTGGTCGATCGTGGCCGCCTGCCTCGTCGACGTACTCATGCTGTCGTCGGTCTCGTTCACGCACAGCCTGCTCCACCTGGCCATCGCAACATTCGTGACGGGCATCACTGGCGCCGTCTTCGGGCTGGCACGCCAGACGTACCTCACGGTCGCCGTACCGCTCCAGTACCGCGCACGCGCCCTCTCGTCGCTCGGCGGCGTCTTCCGGATCGGTGGCCTGATCGGTCCGCTGATCGGCGCGGCCGTCGTGGCAGCGTTCGGACTGCCCAAGGCCTACCTCTTCGCCGCCAGCATGAGCCTTCTCGCGGCCATCGTCACGCTCACCCTGCCCGACCTGCCCGGAGAGACCCACGGCGAGAACGCGCCGCAGAGCGCCGGCATGTTCGTCGTGCTGCGCCAAAGCGTAGGCATCCTGGCGACACAGGGGGTGGGCGCGCTGGTGATCATGCTCGTCCGCTCGGCGAGGCAGGCGATCATCCCCCTGTGGTGCAACGCGCATGGGATCGACCCGGCCGCCACCAGCCTCGTCTACTCGATCTCGATGGCCTTCGACGTCGCCCTGTTCTTCTTCGGCGGCTCGCTCATGGACAAGTTCGGACGCGTCTGGGTCGCGTTCCCCGCGATGATCGTCATGGGCATCGGCCTCGCGATCCTCCCGCTCACCCACCACGTCGCCACGATCATCGCCGTCGCGTGCCTCCTCGGCCTGGGCAACGGCATATCGTCCGGCGTCGTCATGACGCTCGGCTCCGACGCCTCGCCCGCGGTCGGCCGTACGAAGTTCCTCGCCGGCTGGCGGCTGCTGTCCGACTCGGGCAACGCGCTCGGTCCGCTCGCCATCGCCGCGGTGACAACGGTCGCCACGCTCGGGGTGGCCTCCGTGGTCCTCGGTGTCATGGCGTGGGGCGGCGCGGCCTGGCTCCTGCGTTTCATCCCACGGCGCATCCCGCCGCAGCCGCTGAGCGCCGAGTAGCGCCGACACATTAGGCTGCCGGGGTGGACAACCTGGTGTGGATCGACTGCGAGATGACCGGCCTCGACCTGGGGACTGATGCTCTCATCGAGCTCGCGGTCCTGGTCACCGACTCGGAGCTGAACGTCTTGGGCGACGGCGTCGACATCGTCATCAGGCCACCGGACGAGGCGCTCGCGCAGATGGGCGAGTTCGTCACGGACATGCACCGCAAGTCCGGACTGCTCGAGCTCCTGTCGAGCGGCGTCACGCTCGAGGAGGCGGAGGCCCAGGCCCTCGCGTACATCCGCACGTACGTCCCCGAGGTCCGCAAGGCTCCTCTCGCGGGCAACACGATCGGCACGGACCGTGCGTTCCTGGCGCGTGACTTGCCAACGCTCGAGGGCCACGTGCACTACCGCAACGTGGACGTGTCGAGCCTCAAGGAGCTTGCCAAGCGCTGGTACCCGCGGATCTACTTCACGGCGCCGGCCAAGTCCGGCAACCACCGCGCCCTCGCCGACATCCGCGAGTCGATCGAGGAGCTGCGCTACTACCGCGAGGCGATGCTCGTCCCGCAGCCCGGCCCCGAGCGCGACGTGCTCGCCGAGATCGCCGCGCGGCACCAGGGCTCGCTCGCCTGAGTATGGGTTGGTCATACGCTGCACTGCTCGGCTAAGATGGCGCTCGCCCTTTCGGGGGCATCGCGGTGTGGCGTGGTGGGTATAGCTCAGTTGGTAGAGCTTCTGGTTGTGGTCCAGAAGGTCGCGGGTTCGAGCCCCGTTACTCACCCCACCCGAGACCTCCAGATCCTCCGACACCCGGACCGGGTCATCGAGCCGTCAACGCATCGGACAGAATGGCTCCCATGGCCGCTGACCTGACGATCCGCCGTAGCCCTCACCGGCTGCCGGCTCTCGTACGGGCCCGGCTGGCTGTGGCGCTCGCCGCCGGCAGCCTGGCCGGTGCCGCCTCACGGCTCGCGGGCCGGGGCTCCGGAGCGTCCATCCGCGGACAGATCATGATGAAGGTCGCGCCGGACGCGCTCGCGAACCTCCTCCCCGGCCGCACGATCGCCACCGTGTCCGGCACCAACGGCAAGACGACGACGACACACCTGCTCACCGCGGCCGTACGCGCGGCGATCGGCGACGACCGCGTCGTCACCAACGCGGACGGCGCCAACCTGCACTACGGCATCGCGTCGGCCCTCGCCGTCGCTCCTGGGCGCGACGTGGCGATCCTCGAGACCGACGAGCGGGTCGTCCCCGATGTCGTACGCCTCGGACGTCCGGCTGTCCTCGTCCTCCTCAACTTCTCCCGCGACCAGATGGACCGCAACCACGAGATCAAGTCGCTGGGCCGCGGCTGGCGCGACGCGCTGTTGAGTGCCGGAGCCGACGGACCCGTCGTCATCGCCAACGCGGACGACCCGCTGGTCACCTGGGCAGCACGCTCGGCACCCAAGGTCGTCTGGGTCGAGACCGCGACGTCCTGGACCCAGGACGCCTCGCTGTGTCCCGAGTGCGGCACGATGCTGACCCGTACGAACGGTCGCTGGGCCTGTCCGACGGGCGACCTCGTCCAGCCCGAGGCCACGTGGCGCGTCGACGGCGATGCCGTGGTCGACCCGGACGGAGCCCGCTGGCCCCTGGAGCTGCAGGTCCCCGGCTCGTTCAACGTGTCGAACGGCGCGTGCGCTCTGGCAGCGGCTGCCGAGCTGGGCATCGATCCCGAGACGGCGATCCGCGGGATGCGTACGATCACGTCGCCGGCCGGCCGGTACGCGACGGCGCACTTCGGCTCGACGACCGCGCGCCTCCTGCTCGCCAAGAACCCGGCCGGATGGGCCGAGGCCCTCCCTCTCACCACGACGAAGACCGTCGTCCTCGCCATCGACTCCGCCGCTGCCGACGGAAGAGATGTAAGTTGGCTGTGGGACGTCGAGTACGAACAGCTGGCGGGACGACATGTCGTCGCCACCGGACCGCGCTCCCAGGACCTCTCGGTCCGTCTCCTCTATGCCGAGGTCGAGCACAGCGTGGTGCCCGACCTCGCCGCAGCACTCGCGGGTCACACCGACCCCGTGGATGTGGTGGCCACGTACACGCCGTTCCAGCGTCTGCGAAAGCTCGGAGGCCTCACATGAGCCCCGTGACGATCGTCCTGGTCTACCAGTCCCTGCTCGGCATCTACGGCGACCGCGGCAACGCGACAGTTCTCAGCAAGCGCCTCACGTGGCGCGGCATCGACGCCCGGGTCGTCGTCGTCGAGCCCGGTGAGGAGCTGCCGGCCGACGGCCAGGTGTACCTCCTGGGCGGCGGGGAGGATCTCGCCCAGACGACTGCAGTGCGCGAGCTCACCAAGGACGGCAACCTGTTCCGCGCACTCGATGCGGGAGCTGCGGTGCTCGCCGTGTGCGCCGGCTACCAGATCTGCGGCACGACGTTCACGATCGGTGAGCGCGACGAGGTCGTACCGGGCCTCGGCATCCTCGACGTCGAGACCAGGCGAGGGGACGTACGGGCGGTCGGCGAGATCCTGTACCGATGGACCAAGCCCGACGGTACGGAGTCGCTGGTGACCGGCTTCGAGAACCACGGCGGCTTCACGCGGGTCGGCCCCGATGCGCGCCCGCTCGGCGTCGTCGAGAAGGGCATCGGGAACGGCTATGACGGTTCCGAAGGGGCGCAGCAGGGCAAAGTCGTCGGGACGTACCCGCACGGTCCGGTGCTCGCTCGCAACCCCGAGCTGGCAGACCACGTACTGGAGCTGGCTCTGGGCCACTCGCTCGATCCGCTGCCCCGCCCCACCATCGACGTGCTACGCCGTCAGCGGATCGCCGCCGTACGGGGCCAGCAGGACCGCTCGGGCAGGTAGAGCTACACCACTCGCCAGGACCACGCGAAGCGGTTGTCGGCGTAGGCGAGGAACTGCGGGAGGAAACCCTCGGTCGTCTGGAACGAGATGTACCCGGACGCGCACTGGCCCTTGAGGTAGTAGTACGTGTCGGGGAAGGTCGGGTCCGGGCCACCGCTGGTCATCGGCGCGAGCAGCTCGTTCGTGCTCCGCGACACGAGCGTCCAGAAGTTTCGCATGATCGGGACCCGGCCTCCGGCTGCGCTCCCGATCGTCGCGTTCACGCACACGCTGACCTTGAAGCTGAGGATGCCGTCCGAGGTCTTCGGCAGGGTCTGCTCCAGCGTCACGATCAGCGGCTGAGCCTCCACGTCGTCGTTGGGCGGTGCCGGGGTGAACGCACTCTCCGTGGGCACGTCGACGGGCTGGTAGGGCGTGGCAGGAGCCGTCGCCGGCCCGGTCACGGTCGGCGGCTTGGGGGCCACGAACAGCCCACGTCCTGCGCCTCCGATGGCGAGCGCGACGACGACCGCCGCGACCACCAGCAGAGCGAACGGTACGAGGAGGCGACGGTCCGTCGTACGGGGGGGCTCGGGAGGGAGAGTGGAGTCCCACTCGTCGAGGTACTCGACGCGGCGATCCGACTCGTCGTCCATTTTTCAAGGATGTCATGAGGTGCCAACTAAGGCCGGCTGGCGCGATGCCCCCCGAGTCCGATCAGAACACCCACGTCCACCCGAAGCGGCCGTCCGAGTAGGAGATGGACGAGGGGGACTCCTCGCCTTTCGCGAACGTGACGTACCCGGTGGCGCACTGCCCCTTGCCGTACAGGCCTTCGACCGGGAAGGCGGGCGTGACCAGCGCCCTGTCCCGCGCAGGTCCGCTCGAACCCGTCGATGCGAACCCGAGGAACCAGCTGTCGCGAGAGATCCGGACCTTGCCTCCCCCTGCGGACGCCGAGTTGACGCACACGCTCACCCGGTAGCCGATGGACATGTCCGCCGACTTGGGCGACTTCTCCAGCAGTTTGATCGTCAGCGGGTCCGCCTCGACGTCGCTCTCGACCGGAACCGGCGTGTACGGCTGGGGCGGGTCGACGAGCATGGTCATGTACGCAGTGGGCACCTCGGCCGTGACCTGGTAGGTGCTTCTCAGGTCGGTCGCGCTGGCGGTGGGCACGCCCGTACTCGTGGCTTCGGTCGGGCTCGGCGTCGGGGACGTCGAGGTCACGGGACCGACCGCTCGCCGCTGCGTGGCGCCCAGCGCGACCGCGATGACCACGGCCACGACGAGGACAACGGCTGCCAGGACGAGGATTCGGCCCCTCCCACCGCGCGGCGGTCGAGGAGCCTGTGGCGAGTCCCATTCGTCGAGGTACTCGACGCCAGGGGGTGGGTCGTCGTCCATGAACTAAGCCTGGCATCCCGAAAGGGTCAGGACCGGGACTTCGCGCAGATCGGAGGACTGATCGGATTCGCCGCGGGTGATCCCTGTTTGCTACTGTTGACCCTCGGTGCGCACCACTAGCTCAACTGGCAGAGCAGCTGACTCTTAATCAGCGGGTTCAGGGTTCAAGTCCCTGGTGGTGTACGACAAGTTGGGCCTCGCAACTGCGGGGCCCTTCGTCGTTGGTGCGAGCGATCAGCCGCGTCCCGTACAGACGACGAAGGCCCGGGTGATCGCTCACCCGGGCCTTCGTCAAGGACAGCTGGACCGAGCTACTTCACGCCACCGGCTGTCAGGCCGGCCACGATGCGGCGCTGGAAGAACAGCACCAGGATGAGCAGCGGGATCGTCGTGATGACGCCTGCCGCCATGATCGAACCGTACGGCGTGTTGAAGCCCAGCGTGCCGGTGAACTGGCTCAGGGCCACGGTGGCCGTCTTCATGTCCCTCGCCTGCAGGAACGTCAGCGAGATCATGAACTCGTTCCACACCGCGATGAAGGTGAGGATCGCCGTCGTGAACACGCCGGGTGCTGCGAGCGGCAGGATGACCTTGCGGAACGCCTCACCAGGAGTGCAGCCGTCCACCATGGCTGCCTGCTCGAGCTCGACCGGGAGCTGACGGAAGAACGCCGTCAGGTTCCAGACGCACAACGGCAGACCGAAGGACAGCGACGGGATGATCGCCGCCTGGTACTGGTTGAGCCAATGGATGGGGAACCAGTCGTACGAGCCGGTGAACAGCTTGAACAACGGGATCAGCAGCGTGACGCCGGGGAACATCGAGGCGCCGATGATGATGCTCAGCACGAAGCCCTTCGCGGCGAACCGCAGCCGTGCCAACGCGTAGGCGCCGATGATCCCGAACACGAGCGTGAGCACCGTGGTCGTGACGGAGACGACGACCGAATTGAGGATGGCCCTGAAGAAGTTGTTCTGCGAGCTGAAGACGCCCGGGTAGTTCTCGAACGAGATCGGGTTCGGGATGTAGTCGTTGCTCAAGCCCATGGTGGGGAGCCGGAACGACGAGATGACCATCCAGTAGAACGGGACCAGGCAATACAGGACGATGAACGCCATGCCGATCACCGAGGCGATCTTGCCGACCCACCACCGTGCGTCATGGTTGGGCTTCTGGAGCGCCCCGAGCTCTTCAGGCGTCAGGTGTGCGATGACGGGGGTTGCGATCTGGGTCATGATGCTGCGCTCCCGCTCGTGATGTTGGAACGAACCGCTGCGGCCTTTCCCTGCTTCTTGTTCAGCGCATGCATGCGCTTGCGCTGATCGTTGACCGCCTTGAGCTCCTCGTCACCGACGACATCGGCGCCTAGCAGCTTCACGAAGAGGAACGCTATGAGGACGATGTAGAGGAACAGGACGATCGAGTACGACGCCGCCGTGCCGTACCGCGTCGCGCTCATCTCCTGGTAGGCGAAGACCGACAGGGTCTCCACCGAGTACTTGCCCGGACCGATCATGCCGTAGGGCAGGTCGAACATGCGGAGCGTGTCGAGGGTGCGGAAAAGCACCGCGACGACGAGCGCCGGCTTGACCATGGGCAGCGTGATGCGCACGAAGGTCTGCCACGCGTTGGCCCCGTCGACCTTGGCCGCCTCGTACACCTCGGCGGGAATCGTCTGCAGACCTGCCAGTGTCAGCAACCCGATGAAGGGTGCCGTCTTCCAGACGTCCGCGATGATGATCGCCATCTGCGAGTACTTGTTGTCGCCGAGCCAGAGGATCGGGGTGTTCGAGAGGCCGAGCACCTTGTTGGCCACGCCGTCCGTGTTGAAGATGAGCTTCCACATCACGGCGGAGACGATGGTCGGGATGGCCCACGGAACCAGGATGGCCGCGCGGACGAGGCCGCGGCCACGGAAGGCCCTGGCCATGATGAGCGCCATCGCAACACCGAGGATCGTCTCGAGGACGACGCAGACGACGGTGAAGAGCGAGGTGTTGATGAAGGCGTTGATCAACCGGTCGAGGGACCCGTAGACACCGACCACCAGGGTCGGGTGGGCGAAGATGTCGGTGAAGTTCTGCAGGCCGACGAACGCGGTTCCCGTGTTCACCAGGCCTGTGTTGGGATCGACGCCGCCGTTGGCCCGGAAGAACGACTCCGTGATCGACATGACGATCGGAACGCCGGTCACGAGCAACATCACCAACAATGTGGGGGCGAGCAGCATCGCGGCCAACGTTCCTTGACCGTCCGAGAAGGCGTTTTTCTTGCGCTTTGTTGCTTTCGGAGCTGTGCGCTGCTCCGCTGTGGTGACTGCCATGGCACCTCCTGAGCGAGAATGGCCCGCTGGCGTGGCGCCGGGAACAGGTTCCCGAACACCACGCCAGCGACACTACCTAGTGATGCCTTACTTGACGAGAGCTGTGAGCTTCGTCTGGAGATCGTCCATGGCCGCCTTCGGCGCAGTCGTCCCATTGAGTGCGTTGTACGCAGCATCCTGGATCGCCAGGGTGACGTCTCCGTACTTCACGGCCTTCGGGCGAGCCTTGGCGTTGTCGATCGACGCCTTCAGCACCGGGAGGTACTGGAACTGGCTGGTGAGGTCGGCGTCGGTGTACAGAGCGGTCCACGTCGGAGCGTTGGAGGTCGCGATCGTGTTGGCCTTCTGGTTGTCAGCGCTGTTCCACCACTGGATGAACGCGAGCGCAGTGCCCTTGTTCTGCGAGTAGGTCGAGATGCCCATGTTGTGGCCACCAAGGGTGGACACGCCAGGACCGTTGAGGCCCGGGATCGGGGCGACCTGGAACTTGCCGGCGATCTTCGAGGAACCGTCGGTCTTGTTGGCCAGCGAGTACACGTACGGCCAGTTGCGCAGGAAGACGAGCTTGCCGTCCTGGAACGCCTGCCGAGACTGCTCTTCCTGCCAGGTCAGTGCGGCCTTCGGGATCGTGCCGTCCTTGAACGCGTCGACTGCCCACTGCACGCCGGCAACGGCCGCGTCAGTGTTGACTGTCGGTGCGCCCTTGTCGTCGAGGAAGGCCCCGCCGGCCGAGTTGACCATCTCTGCGAAGTTGCAGGTCAGGCCCTCGTACTTCTGGAACTGGCCGCCGTAGCAGTCGATCGTCGGGTTCGTGGTCTTGACCTTGGCGCAGGCGGTCTTCATGTCGGCCCACGTCGTGGGAACCTTCAGTCCGGCCGCGTCGAGGAGATCCTTGCGGTAGTAGAGCAGCGCGCCGTCAGAGGTCGACGGGTAGGCGTACAGCTTGTTGAAGTACGTCGCAGAGTCGACGGCGGCCTTCAGGTAGCCGGAGGTGTCGATGCTCGTCGGGAGCTGCGCGAGGTAGCCGTTGGCGGCGAACTCGGCCGTCCACACGACGTCGACCGACAGGACGTCGAAGTTCGACGCACCCTTCGCCTGGGCGTTCTGGATCATCGAGGCGCGCTGCTGGTCAGCGTTGTCGGAGAGCTCGATGAGGGTGACCTTCTGGTCGGCGTGGAGGGCGTTCCACTTGTCGATGACCTTCTGGACGTTGCCAGAGGTGTCCTTGCCCTGGACATAGTTGATGGGACCCGTCTTGCTCCACGACGCATCAGTTGATGTCGACGCGGATGCCCCGGTTGTACCCGTGGAGCTGCCACAAGCGGCGGTCGCGAGGATCGCCGTTGCTGACAGAACCGACAGGGTGAGCCGGGCCAGCTTGTTCTTGCTTGCCATGAAGTAGACCTCACTTCGTTGTAGGGGCTCGGGCGAGCGTTGCCACAGTAACGACTCGCCCACTTTTTGAATCGGTCCAACTTGGTGATCGCCGCTGATTCGTTACCGCGGGAGGCTCTCGGACGACTTTGAACGAACCAATTTGGGTGCGAATGGGACACTAGCCCATCCATCTGGGCCGCGCTACCGGGGGGCGACAAAACTCGCCGACGTCATTGCCGGGCGGCTGGGATCCCTGCCCAGTAAGAGAAAAATGAAGGTCACAAAGTGATTACGATGGCGCTGACATGCCCCTCAGAGAGAGGCGAAACGGTTCGCGCCAGGGATTATGAAGCGGACGAGCGCTTTCCGAGCGCTCGGACGGCCACGACGAACGTGACCACGCCTATCGCGGCACCGGCGATGAGAGCCAGCCGACCCAGCCGCCAGCCGTACTGGTCCTTGACCTGGGCCTTGGCAGAGGTGAGCTGCTCGCCTGCGAACGCCTTGGCGTCCTCGACGGTGCGGTGGACGACCGCCTTCGGGTGAAGCTCACCGATGAGGCCCGCGAGGCTGTCCTCGATCTGGCGCTGTGCGCGATCGATGTCCGCCTGGATCTCGGTGAGCGTGCGCTCTCCCCCCTGCTTCTCTGCCACCGCAGGTCCTCCCTTGTCCGGCCGTACGTTCGGCTCCACTCACTCTATGCCACGCGCAGGGACCCTTCGCGGGCTCGCGACGCGGACAGGCAGTGACTCTTGTCAGGCCCGACCACTATCGTCGTTCGCATGACGAGTTTGGCCATCGGTGATGCAGCTCCTGAGTTCACCCTGCCGGACGCCGACGGCAACTCGGTGTCCTTGTCGGACTTCGCCCCGGGCAAGGTGGTCCTCTACTTCTTCCCCGCCGCGTTGACGCCGGGATGTACGACGCAGGCCGTCGACTTCACTGCCAACCTCGGCGACTTCGAGCGTGCCGGGATGATGGTCGTCGGGATCTCCCCCGACCCGGTGTCGAAGCTCGCGCAGTTCAAGATGAGCGAGCACGTCACGTTCCCGATGCTCAGCGATGCCGACAAGACCGTGCTGAACGCGTACGGGGCGTTCGGCGAGAAGGTGCTGTACGGGAAGACGATCGTCGGTGTGCTTCGGTCGACGTTCGTGATCGACGTCGACTCCGACGGCAAGGGCACGATCGAGCTCGCGCAGTACAACGTGAGGGCAGCCGGCCACGTGAACAAGCTCCGCCAGCAGCTCGGCGTCTAGAGACGGCGCAGGTGACGCCTACGGCTCGGTGCCCCAGATCAGGGTGCCGTTCTGGTAGACGGTGACCTTGGTCCAGTCCGTGTAGCTCGCGCCCGTGCCATAGCTATAGTCATCGACTTCGTTGAAGTTGCTCCAGTCCGTCTTGTTGATGCCGAGCTGGATCTCGCCGCTCGAGGCGCCCGACGTCAGTGTGTAGGGCTGGAAGCCAACGAGCAGGTACTCGTCCGCGCCAGTGCGAGGGGTGACTGCAACCACGCTCGTGGTGATGTTGGAGCAGTCGATGGACGCCCAATAGCACGGTGCCTGGAAGGTCGAGGCGCCTGGGTCCTTGGTGAACCAGTAACGGACCGTGATCGTGCTCAGGTCCACGCCCGACGAACCGGTGTTCACCAGTTGCAGACCCGGCTTGATCGAGTTGTCGAGTGGCAGGGTCACGTCATTGCTCTTGTACTGCGCCTTCACCGGCGAAAGGGCGAGGGTGACCTGGATGACGTTGCTGCTGGTCGCGGTGGTCGTGTTGCCGACATTGTCGGCGACGACGTACTGGTACTGGTAGCAGAACCCGGCGGTCACGGTGTCGCTGAACGGCGAGGAGGCCGGGTTGGTGGCGGCAGTGGTCCACCCGCCATAGCTGCCACAGGTGGTGCCGGTCAGGGTCGCCGACTGGCGCTGCAGCAGACGTGTCCCCACACCCGACCCGCTATCGGTGCCGGTCGAATAGGCAATGCTGACCGACGTGCTCGCCTGGGCGGTGTTCGGCGGGGTCACCGTACCGGCGCTCGGCGCCGTGTCATCGGCGGTCGGGGTGAAGGATGTACCGCCCGAGACGCCGGTGGCGTTGTTGGTCGCCGTGACGCTCTTGGCCCCCGGGACAGCCGGCGCGCCACCCCACGAGTAGGTGTTCACTCCGAGCGCCCCCGGCGTCGACGTCCAGTTCGTGCCCAGCGTCGGGAAGGTGTAGCTGGCGATGCCCGACTTGGTGTCGGTTGCTGTGGCGGTGGTCGTGAAGGAACCACTGCTCGCCGCCGACCGGTAGTACACGATCGAGCCGCTGGACCAGTACGAGTTGGTGAACTCGGAGTGGGCCAACGAGGGCGCCGGGGGTGCGGTGAGGTCGACCTTGATGTCCGGACTGGTGTAGGTGGTGGAGTTTCCCAGCGTGTCCAGGACGATGTACCGATAGTGGTAGCAGGCTTGGTCGCTCACAATTTCGGACTTCGGCGAGACCGGATCCGTACCGCCGCTCACCGAGTTGTAGCTGCCGAACGCGCCGCACGTGCCGTCGGCGGTGCCACCCGAGGTCAGGGTCGCCGTGGCGCGCCTCAAGAGGTTCCCCGTCGTGGCCACCCCGCTGGGGTCCGTGCCCGTGGCGAGGACGAGGCTCAGCGTCGTCGAGGCCGCATAGCGAGCCCCGGTGCCGACCAGTCCGCTCGCGTCCACCGACCCCCCCGTCGGACCGGTGGTGTCGGCGGTGATGGTGACGGCGCGCGTGGTGGTGGCCGCAGCGCTTCCGTTGCGCGAAACGGTCTGGCCGGTGAAGACCCGGGTGGTGCTGGTGCCCGCGGCATCGGTCACGGTGAGGGTGACGGTGTAACTGCCGGCGGAGGGGTAAGCGTGGGTGGTGGTGGGACTCGCGGTGGTGGTCGGTGTGCTGGCATCGCCGAAGTCGAACGTGTAGGTCGCGATCGCGGTCGTGGTGCCGGTCGAGCCTGTGGCGTCCAGGCTGACCGGGCTGCCGGCGGCGGCGCCGGTGATCACGGCCAGGGCCGCGGTCGGGCCCTGATCGGGCGCCATCGACACGCCGTAGGGGAAGCTCCCGACGGTGATCGCGGTGCCGACAGTGTTGGTGGCGACCGTGATCGGGGTGACCGTGCCCGACCCGTAGTTGGTGACGTAGGCGTTGGTGCCGTCCGGGGTGATCGCAACGCTGTAGGGGTTGGTTCCGACGGTGATCGCGGTGCCCGCAGTGTTGGTGGCCACGGTGATCGGGGTGACCGTGCCCGACCCGTAGTTGGTGACGTAGACCTTGGTGCCGTCCGGTGTGATCGCCAGCCCGAACGGCTGGGTGCCGACGGTGATCGCGGTGCCCGCAGTGTTGGTGACCACGGTGATCGGCGTGACCGTGCCCGACGTGAAGTTGGCGACGTAGGCCTTGGTGCCGTCCGGGGTGAACGCCACTCCCGTCGGGCCGCTACCGACGGTGATCGCGGCACCCTTCGTGTTGGTGGACACGGTGATCGGGGTGACCGTGTTCGTTCCGTTGTTGGTGACGTAGGCCGTGGTGCCGTCCGGGGTGAACGCCACTCCCGACGGGTTGGTGAAGCCGGTGATCGCGGTGCCGGCAGTGTTGCTGGCCACGGTGATCGGGGTGACCGTGCCCGCCGTGTAGTTGGTGACGTAGGCCGTGGTGCCGTCCGGGGTGAACGCCACCCCTCTCGGGCTGGTGCCGACGGTGATCGTGGCGGCGATGGCGCCCGTGGCGACGGTGATCACGCTGACCGTGCCCGCCCCGGTATTGGTGACGTAGGCCTTGGTGCCGTCCGGGGTGAACGCCGCCCCCCGCGGGCCGGAGCCGACGGTGATCGCGGTGC
>Ga0182021_10001988_pt1 | contig 23799 bp, 15 predicted proteins | sample 612E3MmetaG_FD_120493 | JGI IMG/M metagenome (GOLD analysis project Ga0182021, IMG submission 120493) | Permafrost microbial communities from Stordalen Mire, Sweden - 612E3M metaG (Illumina Assembly) | ecosystem: Environmental > Terrestrial > Soil > Wetlands > Permafrost | place: Sweden... | reverse complement strand
GGTGAAGAACAAGATCCGGCGTGAGGATCTTTTCGCGCGCTACGGCGGTGAGGAATTTGCCATCGTGCTGCCCGAGATCGACGGGCACAACGCGCATCAGTTTGCCGAGAAGATCCGGCGCATCGTCGAGGCCACGGACTTTCGCTTCGAGGGCGTCAAGATGGACGTCACGATTTCTCTGGGCGTCGCGGTTCTGGACCAGCAAACCACCGACGCGGCGGGGCTGATCAAGCACGCAGATGAGCGCCTCTATGAGGCCAAGAACGCGGGCCGCAACTGCGTTCGCGGATAGAAAAGGAGGATTTCACCAGCCTCCGTACAAGATCGACATGATGGCCACGGCGTAGCCCAGCAGGTTGATGAGGAAGGGCGCGTCGCGCAGCATGGAGTCGGTGGGGCTTTCGCTGTCCACCTTGCCCTGGACAATCCAGATGAAGCGCAGCACGCCGAACACCACGAAGGGAACGGTGAGCGCTAGGCGGCGTGTGCCGAAGAAGGTCAGGGCGTGGGGCGACTGGGTGTACAGGACATAGGACAGGATGGTCAGGACCGCCAGCAAGTAGAGCAGCACGCGCAGCACGTTGGGCGGGTAGCGGTCGAGCACCAGACGCTGGTTGCCGCCCTTGCTTCCCGCCACGCGCAGCTCGTGGGCGCGTTTGCCGAAACCCAAGAACGCCGCCAGCAGCAGGGTGCACAGCAACACCCAGCCCGAGGGGTCCACTGCAATGGCACAGGCGCCACCCAGCACACGCAGGAGAAAACCCGCGCTGATGCACGCCACGTCCACGAATGGCACGTGCTTCAGCCAGAAGGAGTAGGCGACGTTCTGCACCAGATAGCCGGCCGCAATGGCCGCGAGGAGGGGGGCAATCAGGTAGCTTCCACCCAGGCCGACCAACGCCAGAATCGCCGCGAGCGCCCGGGCGTGCCTCACGGACAGGGCGCCCGAGGCGATGGGACGCAGGCGCTTCAAGGGATGGGCGCGGTCCTTGTCCACGTCGACGATATCGTTGAACACGTACACCGCGCTCGACAACAGACAGAAGCAGGCCACGGCCAGAACCGCCGAAAACACGGCGTGCGGGTCGTCGACCCGGCGGGCGAACACCAACGGCCCCAGCACGAAGAGGTTCTTGACCCACTGATGAAAGCGGAGGGATTTGAGTACGGCGAGGACCATGGGGTAGGGGGGGAGCGAAGTGTAGCGCGAACCGATCGAAGGTCTATGCTCTCGGGCTACACTAGCCTATTCTTGGCACTTCCCGCGAGAGGGACCTGATGCCCCAGCATGACACCGATCACAGCCCCGACAGCCTGAAGCCGTCGGCCCTGGCCGGCCTGACCGACGAAGTACTGGTGGGGCGCGCCCGCAGCAAGGACGTCGCCGCCTTCGAGGAACTCTTGGGCCGCTACGAAGACAAGCTCTACCGCTTGGCCATGCGCTTCGTCCGCAACGAGAACGACGCACAGGAAATCCTGCAGGAGGTGTTTCTCTCGGCGTGGCGCAACCTGCCCGGCTTCGAGGGTCGGGCGCAGTTCGGGAGTTGGATGTATCGCGTGACCGTGAATGCGGCGCTCATGTTCCTGCGCGCGCGCAACCGACATCCCGAGGTCATGCTGGACGACATCGAACCCGGCACCTTGCACAAGGTGGCGGAACAGTCGGTGCATGGCTCGTCGGAGGATTGGTCGCAACGGCCGGACGAGCAGTTCCAGTCCGAGGAGTTGCGGCGCCACATTCAGACGGCGGTGGACGCTTTGCCCGATGGGCTGCGCACGGTCTTTCTGGTGCGCGACGTCGAGGGTCTTTCTACCGAGGAGACGGCCGATCTGCTCGGCCTGTCGCTGCCCGCGGTCAAGACACGCCTGCACCGCGCCCGCCTGGCCCTGCGTGAAGCCATCGGGCAGTACTTCGCGCCGTAGAGCCGCGCAAGGCCGTGATGAAGATGACGTTTGTCCGGCGGTCGGCTTGCGCCGTGGCGGTGCTTGTCGCCGGACAAACTCTAGTGGCGGAGCGCAGCGCGCGCGCTGACGCCTACCAAGATCGATTCGAGGCTGAACGCACGGCCCTTCTGGCCCGCAGAGCGACGCCTGAGGCGGTGGCGCCCTTGGCTGCTCTTGTGCGTATGGACGCGATGTTGAGTCCAGGGCGTCTGGCGGCCGTGCTGCGCGAGTTTGTCGAGGGAAAGGACGCGGCCGGAGTGGATCCTCTGGTGGCAGCCCAGGCATCCTATTTCCTTTCCCTCGAAGAAGACCATGCTGGCCAGCACGAGCAGGCAGACGCCCGTCGGCGTGGGCTGGGGTTGCTGCGCGACTTCTGGGTGCTGGGGCCTTTCGATGCTCAGGGCCGCAGTGGACTGGAGCGCGCCTATCCACCCGAGCTGGCTCTGCCCAATCCGCGCGGCAGTCAGTGCTATCCGGGCAAGACCCATGAAGTCTGCTGGCGCCGGACGTCCGCCGATGTGGCGCCTCAGGGAGCGGTCGTGCTCGGCGGCCTCTTGCGTCCGGACAACGATGCCGTTGCGTATCTGCTGGCGTATGTGCACAGCGATCAGGCACGCTGGGCGGCTTTGCGTCCGGGCTCGCCCGGTCCGTTCAAGGCATGGCTCAACGGTCGCCCGGTCATGAGTCGGGATGTGGTGCGGTCGGCTGCGCTGGATCAGGATGCGGCGGAGATTTGGCTTCCGCGCGGCAACAGCGTGCTCCTTGTCAAGACGGTCATCACCGCCGGCAACTGGCAGATGTTCGTGCGCCTGACCGACCCGCAAGGGGCGGCTCTGCCTGGGGTGACGGCAAACGCAGAGGCACCTGCGGCCGGCGTGGCAGCCTTCGCGCCACCTGCTCACCCAGTAATCGTGCATGATCTGAAGGAGATCTTGCGCCGTCGTGCCGAGCACGCCCCAGCGGCCGAGGCGGCTTCGCGTTGGCTGGACTTTGCGCGGCTGTTGGATCTCCTGCGCAGCGAAGACAACGAGAGCAAGGCAGCTGAACAGGCGGCGGGCAGGGCAGCGAGGGCAGAGACGGCTTCACCGGCGACACGGTTTGCGGCGCTCGAGTTGCTAGGTCAGGTGGCCCGGGAAGAGGACGATGCGCGACAAGCATGGGGGCGAGCGCTGGTGCTGGCGCCCGGGCCGGGCGAGCGGGCGCTGCTGCTGGCCGAGCTTGGCGAGCTAGCGCAACGACAACACCGTCCTGAGGCGGCCCTTCAGCGCTGGCATGAAGCGGTTGCCGCTGACCCGACCTCGGTTCCGGTCCAACTCGATTTGGCGGGCGCGGAGCGAGAAAGCGGCCTGTACGCGGCAGCCTTGCTTCGCCTCGACGCGCTCCCGGCCGTGGCCACCAGTGTTCTGGCGGTGATCGAGGCGCACGCACGCACACTTGAGGCCCTGGGGCGCTTGGCTGCTGCTCAGGCGGATTGGCGGCATCTGTGGGACAAGCGGCGTTCCGATGCGGAGACTTTGCGAGACTTGGCCGGAGCCGCGCGCCGTCGGGGGGATGAGAACCAGGCGGCACTACGCTACGGTGAAGCGGCAAGTTGGCGGCCCGACCTGCATTTTCTGACCATCGAGCAGGCCCGGATGCTTGAAGGAGCGGGACGAGGGGCGGAGGCCGAAGCGGTGCTGCGCAACGCCTTGCTGCGCTTGCCTGACGAGCCTCGGCTGCATGAAGAGCTTGGTCGCCTGCTGGCGCGGCTGGGGCGTGCGCAGGAAGCGGCGGCGAGTCTGCGCCAATCGCTGCGACTGCGCCCGCAGCAGCCGGCACTGCGGCGCTACGCTGAGTGGTTGGCAATGGCTTCCGATGGGGCGCACCGTCCCGCTGGAGTCGAGGATCTGGCTCGAACCTTTGCCGCCGACGGTGCGACGCTGACCCGGGCGGCGCTGCTTGCGCCTGTGGTTGTGACGGATGGCGATCCGGCGGTTGTTCTGCTCGACCGCCACGTCACGCGGGTACACGCAAATGGGCTGGCTGACACCTTCGTCCAGCGCGTCGTTCACCTGCGCACCGACCGTGGGGCTCGTGACAATCAGGAGGTGCTGGTGCGCTACCTGCCGGGCGAGCAGGAAGTGGAGATCCGCGAGGCACGCATCTTCCGTCGCACCGCCGGGGGCGAGATCGAGGTTTCTCAGGCGAGCGGGCGCGATGACCGCGATCTATCCGAACCTTGGTACGGCCTGTACTACGACGCGCGCGCCGAGGTGGTGAGCTTCGAGAACTTGCGGGCCGGCGACGTGATCGAGGTGCAATACACGATCGCCGATGTCTCCTACCAGAACGACATGGCCGACTATTTCGGCGAGCTGGCCGTGATCGGCGATGTGTTGCCCAAGCAGAGTTGGGACTACACCCTCATCGCGCCGGCCCAGCGGTCCTTCTACTTCAACCAGCCGCGTTTGCCTGGTCTGAACCGTCAAGTGGACCGCCAAGGGGACGAGGTGGTCTATCGCTGGGCCGCTAGCAATGTGGCCCGCGTCGACATCGAGCCTGCCATGCCTGGGCTCACCGAGGTCGCGCCCTACCTGCACATCAGCACCTACCAGAGCTGGCAGGAGGTGGGCCGGTGGTACTGGAGCTTGGTGCTGGACCAGTTGCAGAGTGACCCAACCATCAAGAAGGTGGCGGGTGATGTCACCGCCGGGCTGCATGGCGACGCGGAGAAGGTGCGGGCGTTGCACCGGTTCGTGATCGAGAAGACGCGCTACGTGGGGCTGGAGTTCGGCATCCACGGGTACAAGCCCTATCCCGTCAGCCAAGTGCTGTTGCGCCGGTTTGGCGACTGCAAAGACAAAGCCCTGCTGCTGGTGGCTTTGCTGCGCGAACAAGGCATCGAGTCCGAATTGGTCTTGCTGCGATCGCGCCGGGCTGGGCTGGTGGACAGCCAGCCGGCTTCGCTGGCCATCTTCGATCACGCCATCACCTATGTTCCGCGTCTCGATCGGTATCTCGACGGCACCGCGGAGTTTGCCGGCGTGTCCGAGTTGCCCAGCCAGGACCAAGGGGTGATGGTCTTGCGCGTGGGGTGGGGAAACCCCACTCTGGCGCGGACCCCGGTGCTACCCGCTTCGGCCAATCGCGCTGTGCGCGTCTGGAAAGTCGCGCTGGCCGCCGACGGCAGCGCACGGGTCGATGAGACGGTGACCGTCAAGGGACAGGCTGCGCAGGAATGGCGCGCGCACTACCAGACGCCGGGCGAACGGCGCGAACGCTACGGCAAGGTGTGGAACAGCCGCTACACGGGCGCGCAGCTTGAGGCGGTGGACATGGCCGGCGTAGAGGATCGCAACCAGCCGGTGGTGGTGCGGGCACGGGCCCTGGTCCCGCACATGGCCCAAGACAATGGGCGGGGCGAGTTTCATCTGCCGTCCAGCTCGCGTGAAACCGATCTGACCCAGACCTACGCGCGCCTGGGCACGCGGCGGTGGCCTTTGGTTCTCGGTTTTCCCTGGCAACATGAGGAGGAACTCGAGTACCGCTTGCCCGACGGGTTCCGCCTGCTGCGTGCGCCGACGGCGCACAAGTTGCAGTGCGCTTTCGCGAGCTTCGACCTCGAGATGTCGTCCGACGGTCGCACCCTCAAGCTGCGCTCGCGGCTCTCCGTGGAACGCGATCGGATTGCAGCCAGCGAATATGGAGAGTTTCGTGCCTTTCTGCGCGACGTCGACAACCTGCTGGGCGAGCCGATCGTGATCGCAGGGGAGGGCTCGCGATGAGGGTAGGGGGCGGGGACATAGCTGCTAACCACCCGTTACCCGGGATTCGCCGGCCAGGTGCGCGATCCGGAGTTTCACCACAGAGTCCACAGAGGCCACAGAGGTCGGAAGGAAAGGGTTCCGGATCCGGTCCGAACCCTTCTTTCCCATCCGTCTCCGTGATCTCTGTGCTCTCTGTGGTGAAATCCGGGGCGGACTTGCGGGACACGTTGTGGTTAGCACCTATGGGGGGCGGGGATAGGGTGAGCAAGCCGGGCCGTGTGGCTTGCGTGCTCCTGGCGTGCCTCGCCTGCGGCTGCGCGGGAATGCTGGCCGGCGGCCGACGACTCGACCCCACGACCGACACCGGCCGCGCATGGCAGGCGCTGGTCGACGGGAAGGACGACGAATCGGCGGTGATGTTCGGGCGCGTGCTCGGCTCGGATGGGAATCGCAAATCGCGATGCCTGGTCTTCTTCGGAGCCGGCAGCTTGGCCTATGAACGGGGAGACGATGAAAGGGCCACTGCCTTCTACCTCGATCTAATCGAGGCGGCGGCAGAGGACGGCGACGCGCGCGACGGCCTGTTGGCCGAGGCGGCGGCTGTACGTTTGCCGCGGCTGCTCGACGAGTTGCCTGACCGGCGTGCGGCGGAAAAGCGAATCCTGGCCCTGCCGCGCGACCGCCTGCCTTGGCGCGCGCAGTATCTACTGGCATCGCTTTCAGTCGAAATCGCTCGGCGAAGGGCTGACCCGGCTCTGCTGGAGAGCGAGGCGCGCCGATCGGGTTGTCTGGCCGAGTTGCGCTTGGTGGACGTGGTCGGCCGCTTGCCGTACCTCGATCTCTCGTCCAATCAAGTGCGGCCGGCGAATCCGGCGCGGACGCTGGCACGGTCGGGCTGTCAGTTCTTCACGCCCGGCACCGATGCCTTGCCCGGCGTACGCACGCTGCAATCCGAGGTCGACGTGCGCGCCGGTCACTACCACATCGTGCTCGACTACGCGGGACCCGCCTTACTTCGTGTGGATGGCGGCGCCTGGCATCACCACGCCGATGCGCCCGACGCGTTTGGTCCGCGCTGGTCCGCGCTGTCGGACACACTGAATGAAGGTCGGCACCGGGTGGAACTGCGCCTAGGCAGTCGCGGCGGTAGCATTCAGGTCGGTTTGCTGCTGGCTCCTGGTTCCAGCAGCAAGCAGGTCGACCGGGAAAGCTGGCCGGATAGTCCTGGGTTGGAGGCGGCCGTGTTCGAGCTGGCGGCGGCACTCTCTGCGCATGTGGCAGGCGATGTTGACCAGGAACTGGTGCATGCCGCCGCGCTTGCCCAGCGTCCCCGCTTTGCGCTGGGCCTGTCCGCGGCAGCGCGCCTGTCCGAAATGGATTCCACGCGGCCTGAGAACATGAACCGCGACCGTGCGCGTAGTCTGCACTTGCGTGCGGTGGCCGTAGACTCCCACCTGGCGCGGGCTTGGTTGGATCTTGCGCGCATGGAACTCGACAACGACCGGCCACGTGAGGCCGCGGAGGACGCCCAGCGGGCGCGAAGCGCGGCGGCCGACTGGTGGCCGGCGGCCCTGCAGCTGGCCGATGCCTTGCGCGCGCGTGGGTTGGAACGCGACGCTGACGCGGCTCTGGCGGAGGCCCTGGCGCATGGGCAAACCGGGCAGGGGGCCTGTGCCCTCTACGAGGCTGGGCTTCATCGTGCCGAAGAGCGAGCCATGGTCGGCGAACAGCAACGACTGGCTAAGCTGCTGCTTGGCTGTGATGCGCAGGCTGAAGCACCTGTGCAATGGAATCGCCAGCGCGGCGACGCCGGCGCAGCGGAAGCGGCCCTGAAGCGTATGGGGTCCACCAGCGCCGACCCGGCGTGGGTTCGTTCTGAGTTGGCGGCGCTGCGGCTGGAGCGCGGCGATGCCGCCGGTGCCGCGTCGGAGCTGCAGGCTCTGGTCGATTGGTCCCCGCGGGATAGTCAGATGCGTCTGCGCTTGGTCGATGCTCTGCTGGCCACGGGCGCCGCCAAACAGGCGCGCGCTGTGCTGGCAGAGACGCTGCGACTTTTCCCGGGGAGCGGCGCCGTTCGCCAGGCGGCGCGCATCGCGGGGCTGCCGCTGCCTCTCGACGAATTCCGGTTGGATGGCGGTCAGGTGATTCAGAATTTCCTGGCGTCCGGCCATCGCTACCAGGCGCCGGCGGTGGTGGTGTTGGACCGCGCGGTCGAGCGGATTTTCCGGGATGGCGGGCGCGCCAGTCTCACCCACACCATCACACAGGTGTTGAGCAAGGAAGGCATCGAGCGGGCGGCCGAGGTTTCTGTGCCTTCCGGGGCCGAGGTGCTGGCTCTTCGCACGCGCAAGACTGACGGCACCATCCGCGAGGCCCAGGAAATCGCTGGCAAGCCTTCGGTTTCTGCCACCGATGTGGCGGTGGGCGACTTCGTCGAGTGGGAGACCCTGGAATACCAGCAGCCGGCCGAGGCATTCGCACCGGGATTCTTGGGCGAGCGCTTCTATTTCCAGTCCTTCGAGGCGCCGCTGGATCGCAGCGAGTACCTTCTCGTGGTACCGAGCGAGATGTCGGTGGACCAGGACAGGCGGGCCGGGGCGCCCGAGCCCGCGCTGGCGCCCGGTCCTGACGGCACCCGGGTGTGGCGCTTCGTCGCGCGGCAGATGCCGCAGCTTTTTCCCGAGCGTTCGTCCTTTGTCGCGGAGGCCTGGATCCCCTCGGTGCGGGTGTCGAGCGGTGTCGATTTGGCGCGCTGGTCGCGTTTTCTGGCCGACCGCTTGTACACCGTGGCGCGCATCTCGCCTGAGGTGGGGCGGGTGGCTGCGCAGATCAGGGTCGAAGCCGTCGCCGCGCGGGCGACCATTCCCGAGGCCATCACTCACTGGGTGAACCAGCACATCGAGCCCGAGGCCGGCCTGTTCGAGCCGGCGACGGTATCGCTCAGTCGAGGACAGGGGAACCGCGCGGCCGTCGTGGTGGCCCTGGCGCGAGCGCTGGGGCGGAAGGCGGAATTCATGTTGCTGCGTCCACTCACCCGCGCAGCGGCGGCGGCGCCGCCCACGCCGCAGGAGTTGGATGACTTCAGCGAAGTGCTGGTGCGTCTGACTGACCCTGCGGGAGCCGCACAATTCTTCGATCCGCATACGCGGCGCGTCCCCTTGGGCTATTTGCCGCCGGCGTTGGCGGGTGCGCCCGGGTTCGCTGTGGGTGACGATGCGCTGGCCGCCGCCCGCGGCGCGGTGCTGGACGGGCGCCAGGTGATCATGAAGGTGCGGCTGTCGGCTGATGGCAGCGCGACAGCAAGCGTGACGGAAGCTCTCAGCGGCTGGCCCGCGCTGGAGTGGGGCGAGATCGTGGAACGGACCGGCCAGGACCGAATCAAGCTGCGCCAGGAGTTTGAGCAGCGTTGGCTGAGTCAGCAATTTCCGGGCTCAGTCTTGGGTGAGCTTTCGGTGGGGGAAGGCCAGGCTGGAGGCAAAGTGGTCAGCTACACCCTGACCAGCCCGCGCATGGCCACGCGCACTGGAAACATTCTTGGGCTGCGTCCCGTCTTCTTTTTGTCGCAGCCGGGTCGGCGCTACTTCACCGAGTCGCAACGCCGGACGCCCCTGCAACTCGGCTACGACGTGCCGCTCTTGCTAGAGGCCGACATCGAGTTGCCGGCAGGGGCGCAGGTCATCGACCTGGGCGCTAGTGGCAGCATCACGGCCGGCGGGGCCCGCTTTTCGGAGGAACGTCAGGTCCAGGTCGATGGGCCTCACGGCGACGCGCCCGGCGCGGCGCACCTGCTTCTGCGTCGGCGCTGGAAGCTCCCGCTCGCGTGCGTCTTGCCGGCTGACTACGACGAGATGGCCAGCAACCTGCGACAGGTGGATCCCTTGGAACAGGGCGAGATCCGCGTCGAGGTGCCGACGGGGCCGGGGAAATAGCCAACCTTCTTCCGCAGCGGTGCACCACCGAGGCTACGGCGGAGGCGGTGGCGGCGGGCAGGCAGGCAGCGGAGGCGGTGGCGAGCAGGGCCAGGGATCCCCCACCGGGGGCGGCGGTGGGATCGGCGGGGCGGGAATGTCAGACGATGATCCGCACACGCCAAATACTCGTTCGCCGCAAATTGAGCCATCGGAGCATTGCGAACCGCAAACGAGAGTCTGGCCGCATCCGTCGCCGATTGCTCCGCAGTACTGGCCGCCGGCCGGGTTGCAGGTGAGTAGCGTGCACGCTGGCGGCATGCCCATGCACAGATTGTTGCCGCAAACCCAGCCGCTCTTCTTGCAAAGGCCGCAGTCTTGCGTTCCGCCGCACCCGTCGCATAGGATTCCGCACGACTCGGGGCCGTTCGGGACATCGCAGGGAATTGGTGTACAGACCGAAGGCGGGCCGATGCAGATGTTGTTCTGGCAGATCCAGCCAGCCTCGGGGCAAGCGCCGCAATGGACCGTTCGGCCGCAGCCATCGTAGATATCGATGTCACCACAGTAGTGATTTCCATCGGCTGTGGTGCAGGAAAGCGGTATGCACTGCGGCGTCCCTGCTTTGCAAACGCCGTCTTCGCAGACCCAGCCATACCCCTGGCATGTGGTGGGGCAATTCAGCGTGCCGCCGCATCCATCACCGATGGTTCCACAGTAGTCGGCAACACAGCTCGTGTAGTTGCGACAGGCCAGGGGCACGCAAGCATCGAGGTTGGGCTCTGCGTCCGGGCTGCTGGTGGCATCTGGAACTTGCGGCGCGTCCGCGGGCGCATCCGGCACTCCGCCGTCAGCGATTCCTGCGTCGGGAACGCCAGCATCGATGTTGGCGTCCGTGTGCGCGCTGCTGTCGGCGCTTGGGTCCACGCGGCCGTCCATCCGGCCTGCGAGATCAACGACTCTTGCATCGGGAAGGCCAGCATCGAATTGCGTTCCCGTGGTCGTGCTCGCATCTTTCTCACCGGTCCCGCCGGCTTCGAGCTCGCCAATGACCATGTCGGTTGCGGTTCCCGATCCGCCCGAGTCCGCCGGGCCGCTTTTCACGTCCGCAGCGATCGCATCGGAAACCGGCGCGCCGCTATCCAAGCCGTGGCTGGGAACGACCCCGAGTCCGTGCCTGCCGCAGCCAAGCAGGCCGGCCAGCAGAACCGCTGCCCGGCAGCTCAAGCAACGGACTGTCGCCTTGCTCGGCACGCCCCCAAGTTTACCCCCATCCCGCTCTTCCGTGTGTTTTTCACTCGGACGCGGCCGTCGCGGAATTGCGGCCCCAAGCTCCCTCTCGCGCCTGGAGCGCAGGCGCGCTAATCTCCAGCCACCTCACCATGGCCGCCTTTGTTCCCGACCGAGCCCGATTTCTCGACCTCGCCCGCCAGGGGCGCCTGTGCTTCGTGTATCGCGAGTGGCTGGCCGACGCGGACACACCGGTTTCGGTCTTCGCCAAGCTGGGCCGGGGACCGTACTCGTTCCTGCTTGAAAGCGTGGTGGGCGGCGAGAAGTGGGCGGCCTACAGCTTCGCTGGCGTGCGGCCGCGTGCCGTGATTCGTGCGCGGGGCACCCAGGTCGAACGTCTGCGACCCGAAGGCGACGGGTTCGTTCTGGAAGAAAGTGTCAGCGAAGCCAACCCGCTCGACTACGTCAGCCGCACCTTGGCCAGCTTGCCGCCTGCGGTTCCGCCCGGGCTGCCGCGCTTTTTCGGCGGAGCGGTGGGCTGGCTGGGCTACGACGCCGTTCGGCGCTTTGAACGCCTGCCCGAGCATGCGCCCGACGAGCTGGGCCTGCCCGAGATGTGCTTCGCGCTGACCGACACGGTGGTGGTTTTCGACAACCTGCGCGGCACCATCAAGGTGGTGGCTTCGGTCGACGTGGCGGGCGTTGATCCCAACCGCGCCTACGACGAGGCCTGTCGCAAGGTCGAGGAGATCTTCGACCGGCTGGCCAGGCCCAGCCGCGCCCTGCCGCTGCTCGATGTGGGGGCTGCCTCAGCATCGACGTTGCGGCCGGTGGCTCGCACCAGCCAGGCCGACTACCAGGCGGCTGTCCGTCGCATCCAGGAGTACATCAAGGCAGGCGACGCGTTTCAGGTGGTGCTCTCGCAACGCTTCGACGTGGCCCGCGACGGGGTGGACCCGTTCGACGTGTACCGCATCATGCGCGTCACCAATCCGTCGCCGTACATGTTTCACCTGGAATTCCCAGAGGCTGTCGTGACCGGCGCTTCGCCCGAAGTGCTGGTGCGTCTGGACGGCCGCCGGGTGGATGTCCGGCCCCTGGCGGGCACGCGTCGCCGCGGACGCAGCGTCGAGGAAGACGAAGCCCTGGAAAAGGAACTGCGCGCGGATCCCAAGGAGCTGGCCGAACACGTCATGCTGATAGACCTGGGCCGCAACGACGTGGGCCGCGTGGCGGCGCCCGGCAGCGTGCGCCTGGACGACATCATGGTCGTGGAACGCTACTCCCACGTCATGCACCTGGTCTCCAACGTGAGCGGCACTCTGGTCGATGGCCTTTCCGCCAAGGATGTGGTGCGCGCGGCGTTTCCCGCCGGGACGCTCTCGGGTGCGCCTAAGATTCGCGCCATGGAAATCATCGACGAGTTGGAGCCGTCCCGCCGTGGGGTCTACGGCGGTGCGGTCGGCTACCTCTCGTACACAGGCAACATGGACCTTGCCATAGCCATCCGTACCCTGGTCACCAGGGGCGACACCATGCACGTGCAAGCCGGGGCAGGCATCGTGGCCGGCAGCCAGCCCGAAGCCGAACATGAGGAGTGCGTGAACAAGGCACGCGCGGTGATCGGCGCCATCGAGCTGGCGCGACAGTCGGCCGCCAACGGGGAGCGCTAGCCATGTTGCTGGTCATCGATAACTACGACTCCTTCACTTACAACCTGGTGCAGTACCTGGGTGAGCTTGGGCAGCAGGTCCGGGTCGTGCGTAACAATGAAGTTTCAGTTGATGATGTTGTGTGTATGTGTCCAGAAGCTATAGTTATTTCCCCTGGGCCGTGTACCCCGAATGAAGCCGGAATTTCGCTCGAAGTGATCAGCCGTCTGGCCGGTAAGATTCCCATCTTGGGCGTGTGCCTGGGCCACCAAGCCATCGGCCAAGCTTTCGGAGGCAAGGTCATCCGCGCCAAGGAAGTCGTGCACGGCAAGACCTCGCGGGTTTTCCACGATGACAAGGGCCTCTTCGCCGGCCTGCCCAACCCGTTCGAAGCCACCCGCTACCATTCCCTGATCGTCGAACGCTCCAGTTTGCCTGACTGCCTGGAGATCACGGCCAAGACCTGGGACGAAGAGATCATGGGTCTGCGCCACAAAACCATGCCGGTGGAAGGCGTGCAGTTTCACCCCGAGTCGTTCCTGACCAAGGTGGGCAAGGATCTTCTGCGCAACTTCTTGCGTCTGGCGAAACCGGCATGACCAGCCCGGCTTCCAGCACGACGCCCACCCTGGGCATTCGTGAGGCCCTGGCCCAGGTGGTGGCAGGTCGCAACCTGTCGGTTGCGGATATGAGCGCGGTCGTGGGCTGCATGATGGACGGGCAGGCCACCCCGGCCCAGATGGGAAGCCTGCTCACCGCCTTGCGCATGAAGGGCGAGACAGTGGACGAGGTCGTGGGCGCAGCCTCGGCCATGCGTCAGCGCATGGTGCGCGTGTCCAGCGATGAGCCTGTCCTGCTCGACACCTGCGGCACCGGCGGCGACGGCTCGGGCACGGTGAACATTTCAACCCTGGCGTCGTTCATCGTGGCCGCCTGCGGGGTCAAGGTGGCCAAGCACGGCAACCGGGCGCTCTCGTCGCGCTCCGGCTCCCACGACGTCATCGAGGCCATGGGCATCGACCCAGGGCCCACGCCGGAGACGGCCCAGCGTTGCCTGGCTGAGGTGGGCCTTTGCTTCATGTTCGCGCCCGTTTTTCACGCGGCGACCCGGCACGTGGCTGGTCCGCGGCGCGAGCTGGGCTTTCGCACCCTGTTCAATCTCCTGGGGCCGCTCACCAATCCGGCCGGTGCGCGCTATCACGTGAACGGTGTGTTCGCGGCCGAGCGCTGTGAATTCATGGCGCGTGCCCACGCACAATTGGGCTCGCTGCGCGCCCTGGTGGTACACGGTGCGGGCGGGCTCGACGAGATCGCTCCCGCTGGAGCGACCCAGGTTGCGGAGCTGCGCGACGGAACGGTTCGTTGCTACGAGATCCGGCCCGCGGATTTTGATTTGCCTGAACAGGATCCAGCGGGCCTGGCCGGTGGCGACGCTGCGACCAACGCACGCCTTCTCGAGGCCGCGCTGGCTGGCGCGCCTGGGGCGATTCGGGTGGCTGCGCTGCTGGCAGCGGCTACCGGTCTCTACGTGGTGGGTGCGGCGCCCGACCTGCGGGCTGGCGCTCGCCAGGCAGCGGCGGCGCTCGACAATGGTGGGGCGCGTGCCGTGGTGGAGCACTTGCGCCGTCTCTCGCCTGTGCAGAAGAAGGAATGATCCTCGACGAGATTCTCGCCCAGACTCGACAGGCCGTGGCCATGGCCCGAGGCCAACTGCCGCTTGCCAAGCTGGAGCAACAGCTCGCCACGGCGCCGCCGCGGCGGGATTTCTATGCAGCCCTTCGGGGCAAGCCCGGGTTGGCGTGCATTGCGGAGTTCAAGCGACGCTCGCCCTCCAAGGGCTGGATCAAGCAAGACGCCGATTCAGCCGCGGTGGCCAGCGCGTATCAAACGGCCGGGGCGGCTGCCATTTCGGTGCTGACTGATGGACCGTTCTTCGGTGGCTCGCTCGACGATCTGCGCCGGGTACGCGCCACGGTCGACGTCCCGGTTCTGCGCAAGGACTTCGTCATCGATCCGTACCAGGTGACCGAGGCGCGTGTGGCAGGCGCGGACGCGGTTTTGCTCATCGTGTCCGCTCTACCCCAGGATGATCTGGTCGGGCTGCTCGCCGAGGTCAGACGCCTGGGCATGGAGGCGTTGGTGGAAACCCACGACCGTGCCGAGGTGGAGCGCGCGCTGGCGGCCGACGCACGCGTGATCGGGGTCAACCACCGCGACCTTCGCACCTTCCAGATGGACATGAGCTTGGCCAGCAGCATGCGGCCATTGATTCCGTCACACCGCCTGCTGGTCGCGGAGTCAGGCATCCGCCGCGCAGACGACATGCGCAGGATGCAGGCGGCGGGCATCGACGCGGTCCTGGTGGGTGAAGGTTTGATGTGCGAACCTGATCCTGGCTCGGCGTTGCGCAAGCTTCTGGGTGGTCCATGAGTCTCTTGGTCAAGATCTGCGGCATCACGCGTCCCCAGGACGCGCAACAGGCCGTCGCGGCCGGTGCTGATCTGATCGGCCTGAATTTCTGGCGTGGGTCCAAGCGGTTCGTGCAGGACCAGCAGGCGCGCGAGATCGTCGCGGCCATTCCCGCGGGCGTGCTTCGGGTGGGCGTGTTTGTCAATGCCCATCCCCTGGTGGTGAGCGAGACCGTGGATGAGCTGAAACTCGACCGCGTACAGCTGCACGGCGACGAGATCCCGGCGACCTGGAACTGGCTGCGGTCGGAACAGATCATCCGCGCCATCCGGGTTCGTGACGAGGCGTCGCTCAAGGAGGCGTTGGGATGGGAAGCGAGTCTCTTCCTCTACGACGCCTATGCCGAGGGGTATGGCGGCAGCGGCAAACGAGCGCCGTGGGCGGTCGTTGCCGAGGGCGCGCGGCGGCCGTTCCTGATCGCGGGCGGCCTGAATCCCAGCAACGTGGCTGAAGCGATCCGGGCCACTCGGCCGGACGGTGTAGATGTGTCGTCCGGGGTCGAGTCGGCCACTGGTATCAAGGACACACGCAAGCTGCGCGCCTTCATCAAGAATGCCCGTGCCGCCGCGCCGAAGCGGAAGTGAAGTTAGCTGTTTCACCACAGAGATCGCAGAGGGCACAGAGCCGGACCGGAAAGAAGAAAGGGTTGGATCTGTGCGGTCCGAACCCTTCTTCTCCGGACTCTGTGTTCTCTGTGCTCTCTGTGGTGGAAGAAAACTAGCTATCCCGTCAGCCGATTCGCCGGGCCCAGTCCCTCGCGCAGAACCGTCACCCAGTCGTCCACCAGGCTGACCACCGTCGAGGGCGGGCCGCTCAGAGTTCCGCCGTCAAGGATGAGATCGAGCTGGGCGCCATATTCCTGCCGGATTTCGGCGGCCGTGGTCAGGACATGGCCATCGCGTGACTTGGCGGTGGCCGTCAGGATGGGCCGGCCCAGCCGCCAAGTCAGCTTCTCACACAAAGCGCTCTGGGGGATGCGGACCCCGATGGTGCGCCGGTCGCCCTGCACGAAGGGCGAGGGGACACTGGGGTGGGCCAGCAGTTCGGCACAATAGGGCCCGGGAAAGATGCGGTTGACCAGCCGATAGCCTGCCTCGCTCACCCGGGTGAAACGGGGAAGCTCGCCCACATCGGGCAGCAAGAAGGTCAGGGGCCGCTTGCTCAGATCGAGCCCGCGCATGAGCTGAATCCGCTCGATGGCCTGTTTCTGGCCAAAACCACACCCGAGGCCGTACAGGGTGTCGGTGGGGAAAGCGATCACGCCTCCTGCCGCAAGGACGCTCACCGCCTGCTGCACGACGGCCTCGGTAGGCTCAAGCAGGGACACTTCCACGATGGGGGCTCGGGGCGAAGTCATCGTACCGGTATAGTGGCAGGGGAAGGGCGCACAAGCAAAAGCTTGCTTGGCCAGGCGCGAGCCGGATCGGTAGACTCGGCCCGCAATGCTCGCGCCCCTCTATGCTGCCTTGCTTGTCTTTGCGATGGGTGCTAGCCCGCGCGAGATCTCGCCTGAGCCCCAGCCGGCCCATCGCGTTTCGCTTCGCATGGTTGGCCCCCTAGCCCTGGTCCAGGTGGAACGCGAGGTGTTCATTGGAGGTGAGAAGGTCCCGGCCCACGACACGGTGGTCGACCTCGACCTGCCCGAGGGTGCGTCTTTGCTCGACTGGGGAGCGCAGGGCACGGGCCAGGCAATCAGAATGGCGGCCACGGCCGAGGCCACCGCCCGCGCCGACTACGCGCGCGTGCTATCGTCGCAGCACCTCGCGCCTGCTTCGGCGTCGCCCGATGACGCTGTCCGGATCCGGGTGCATCTTGCTCCGCTGGCTGCGGCTGGGCGCGTGCTCCTGCGCTATCGCTACACGGCACCCATGGCCTGTGCCGACGGTCGTTTTGTGCTGCGCCTGCCACCCAGCCTGGAAGAGAACCCGTCCCCAGCCCAGGTGACGGTCAGATTCGACGATCTGCCAGCGGAAGCGAGTCTGTCCCAGGCGAGCGTCGCCGGTGTGCGGGTTCGCATCCGGCCCAACGGGCGCGCTCCGGTGGTCCATGCGACGGCGCCCTTACGGGCCGCCTGGGAGGTGAGCTACGCCTTGCGCGAGCAGGCCGGGGCGTGGCCGGGCCAGATGACTGCGGCGCGAGCCGGCCGGCGCGCGACGGGCAGTTCGCGGGCAGCCGACGTGATGGCGGTAGGTTTGTGCCGGTCGCAAGGCCCGCCCGTCGAGCCACCGCCGGGTGAGGTGATGTTGCTCATCGATCGCTCGCGCAGCGTCGGCAGCGGCGGCATGTCCAGCCAGCGTGTCCTGGTGCGAGCCCTACTTGAGGCATTACCACCCGCACAGCGATTCAACGCCATCCTGTTTGCACGCACGACGACGCAGGTCTTTCCCCTCCCGCGCACCGCCACGCGCGAGGCGCTGGACGCCCTCGATGCGGCCGTCGATCCCAATCAACTTGAGAACGGAACCGACTTGGTGGCGGCGCTCGGCCGCGCCGCCGACTGGGTGAAGCACGGTGGGGCGCTCTCGGGTGGTGAGTCACGTCTCTTGGTCATCGTCAGCGACGGGGCTTTGCCCGAATCGCAGACCGCCGAGAGACTCGCGGGCGCGCTGGCGTCCGTGGGTCCTGGCCATCGCCTTCGGGTGCTGGTCTTGCTCATGCGCCCGGCAGCCGATGAGCCGGTCCCGGCTGAGGCGGTCGAGCGATTGGACAAGCTGGTGGGACGCTTCGGTGGCGTTGTGCGCGTCCTGGCTGCCGAAAACCTGCGTAGCGAGGTGCCACTCTCACGGGCCGCGCTGGCACAGGGTGGAGACTTGTTCAATGTCCGCATGCAGGGGCAACGGGACTTGGTCGCTGGCGTGGCTCCCCGGACCGGCTTGGTGAAGACGTGTACGTTGCCGTTGGGGCAGGGTTCCCGTGTCCTGGTGACAGGCGAGTATGCGGGCGCGACGGTCCGGGGTCGCGCCTCCGCCGCGCGCGTCGCAATCGAGTGGCTGCAGCCCCTGGTCGACGCCCAGGCGCCGAAAGCCTGGGCAGGCTCGCTTCCCGGAGTCGCCGTCTATGTGGAGGCGGTCGCGTCCAGTCCCAAGTCGCCGGTCGACGGCGTGGCGCGGGGCCAGATGGACCCGCTGGTCCTACGCAACGCTCTGGCGCTGGCCTACCTGCCGCGGGCGCGGGCCTGCTACCTCCTGCGGCGGGTGGCCAATGGAGTCGACCTGGCCTTGCGCGGTCGGCTTCGGCTGGAGCTTCATCTGGAACGGGGCGAGTTGGAAGACGCCATCATCCGACGGTCCAGCCTGGATCGACCCGAGATCGAGCGCTGTGTGCGTGAAGCCGCTTTCGAGGTGGAGTATCCGCGTCCCATGTTTCGTGATGCGCCGACGGTGGCGGCGGTGAACCTGGTGTTTCGGCCTCGCACGCCCGAGGAGAATCCGCCCGACGCCTCACCCCTCGACCAGCAGCTCGATCTCATCTTAGGACCAGTCACCTTCGACCCGCGGGATCTCATCGAAAATGAGGCCCCGCAGAGCGGCGCGCCAGATAAACGCACTGGCGACTAAGTCAACTTGACCTGGTGCTGCCCGCCGACTATAAAGCCACGTTCTTTCAAGAGGTTTGCAAACCATGTCGCTGAAAATGGGCCTTCTCGGCCGCAAGTTAGGGATGACCCGCGTGTTCCACGATGATGGAACATCTCTGGGATGCACGGCGCTCGAGGTCGGGCCCTGCGTGGTCACGGCGCAACGGACGCCGGAAAAGCACGGGTATGTGGCTCTGCAGCTCGGATTCGAGCAGCGCTCGCCGCGCCACCTGCGTCTTTCCGAGTCCAAGCTCTTCGAGAAGCTGAAGATAGAGGGGACTCCCGCGGTGCTGCGCGAGGTTCGCCTGGAGGCGAACGACGCGGCCACCAAGTTCGAGGTGGGCAAGGTGTTGAAGGCTGACGAGGTCTTCAAGTCGGGCGATGTGGTCGACGTCGTGGGCGTCACCAAGGGCAAGGGCTACCAGGGCGTCATGAAGATGCACAAGATGGCGGGCTCGGTGAACGGTCACGGGTCGCACGAGTTCTTCCGTCACGGCGGGTCCATTGGCTGTCGTCTGACCCCGGGCCGCGTGCACAAGGGCAAGCGCATGCCCCAGCACATGGGGAATGTGCGGTGCACCGCTTCGGACCTGGTGGTGGTCAAGATCTATCCCGAGCAGAATGTCGTGCTGGTCAAGGGCCCGGTCCCTGGGCCGGCCCATGGTCTGGTCTTCCTCAAGGGCAGCTCCAAGAACGTGAAGAAGTACATCGTTCCGGTGGTGCAGAAAGAGGTCGAGGCCAAGAACCCGATGAAGGCGTCGAAGAAGGGGCAGACCAGCGGCTAGAAATCGTTGGGCTAGGCAGGCAGGTTGGCTTCGCTGCGCGATCGCAACCGGCGCCACGACGCGTTCTTTTGCAAGGCACGCAGCGAGGGGTTCGCGGCGCGCTCGGTTTACAAGTTGGAGGAAATCGACCGGCGCTTGCACCTCCTGCGCGCCGGTGCCCGGGTGCTCGATCTAGGCTGCCGGCCTGGCTCGTGGCTGCAGTATGCGTGCAAGGTGGCGGGGCCGCATGGCGTGGTGATCGGCGTGGATCGCCAACCGTTGCCGCAGCCGGTTTCTGGTGCGCGGGTTCTGGTCGCCGACATCTTCACCTTGTCCGACCAGGAGCTCTTGTGTGGGCAGGCTGCCTTCGACCTGGTCTTGTCCGACATGGCGCCCGACACGACCGGCATTCGTGCCACCGATCAGGCGCGCTCGGCAGCTTTGGTTGAGGAGGCACTGGGCCGGGCTGAACGCCTGCTCGCGCCGCTGGGTGCATTTGTGGCCAAGGTTTTTCAGAGCCCTGAAGTGACTCGCATCCGCGCGCGCATGTCCACACGCTTCTCGGAAGTGCGCTTGCTCAAACCCGAAAGCTCGCGCGGCGAGAGCACGGAGCTGTATTTGGTCGGCAAAGGATTTTCGCCATAGAAATGGGAACCCTGGGAGGGTTCCCATGCCCTCCCGCGATGGTACGCGGCGAGCAAAGCTCGCCGGCTCCCCACGCGGGACCTAGTTTCCCCACGGCGCCAGGGCCATTCGTCTGTCGATCACGATGGCCCGCCACATGTGCATCTGGGACGCGGAGAGGCCGCCGAAGGGCTGGCCGGTCCACTCGCGGATGCGCTGACTGAGTCTCGTTCGCACCTCAATCGCGGCCAGCGGCTCCGTGTCGACATCGTCAGCGACCGGTGGATACTCCGAGAGCAGTTGTCTGAACTCGTCCAGGTTCTCCTGCCGGTTGAGGAGGGACTTGTAGAGGCTGCGAAGTTGCTCTTGCGGGTCGGTGTGAAGAACAGTGTCCATGCGGTTTCCTCCGGCGGGGGGTCTGGCGCGGATGAGCTGGGCCCCGAGGCCGGTATCGGCAAGAGAGGATATCGCAAGATCGACAGGTTTTCTTGAGTCGTGGGCGGCTGGTGCTGAACGCCGCCCACGGTGTCCGGTGTCGGTGCATGCGTGTCGATCTGCGACCATGTGGACAAGCTCAGTCGAGAAGTCCCTGTCGAGGGACGACGTACAGGATCCTCGGCTTGCGGGTGCGGCTTCAGCGACGGCTCGGTTCTTCCGAGAAGAGTGAACGAAGTGAGACGCGCCCTGGTGACCATGGTGCATCCTGTCGCACCCAGCCGAGCCACCGCGGGATCGGATCGACAGGTCTCTCCTGGCCACGCGGCTGGGAGTATCCTGCTCATGTTGCTGAGCAAGGTGGGGTGTAGGCTTGCCTGAACTGCTTCGCGTCCTGATCCTCGAAGGCTCGCCCAGTGATACCGCTCTGCTGGTGCGGCGCCTGACTGAGGCGGGATTGGCCGTGCAGCACCAGCGTGTCGACACGGCCGAGGGCATGCGAGAGGCGCTCAAGCAAGACCCCTGGGATGTCATCTTGTGTGACATCTCCATGCCGGGATTCGGCTTGGCCGAGGCGCAGCAGATCCGCCGGGATGGGGGAGCGGATTGCGGGTTTGTGGCGGTGTCTGCCGAGGCTTCGGAGGACGTGAGAGCTGCCGCCCTGCAGGCTGGCGCCCATGCCTGCATTTTCAAAGGCAGCCTGGCGGGGCTGGTGCCGGTGGTGGAGCGAGAGATGCGTGAGGCCAGCGAGCGCCGCGAGCGACGTCGCGTGGAGCAGGCGCTGCGCCAGACCCAGGAGGATTTGCGCAACCTGCTGGAGATCTCGCCCTTCGCCGCGGTTGTCTTCGATGTACAGGGCTTGCCCATCTATGCCAACCACAAGTTTCTCAACTTGTTCGGCTATCGCGCGGGCGAACCGGCCACGGTGGACGATTGGTGGCGCCTGGCCTACCCCCAAGTGGACTACCGGGAACGCGTCCACGCCGACTGGATGGCCCGTTTGTCCGACGCGGCTCACAAGGGAACTCCCATGCGGCCCATGGACGCCGTCATCACCTGCCAGGACGGCTCGCTCCGCCATGTGGAGTTTCACGCCGCGCGAGTGGGTGATCGGCTCCTCATCATCGCCGTCGACTTGACTGAGTTGGAACAAGCCGAGGCCGCGCGCCGGGCGGGCGAGGAGCGCTATCGTCGCTTCGTGCAGATGAGCGGGGAGGGGGTGTGGCGCTACGACTTGTTGCCGCCGGTGCCAGCCGACTTGTCCGAGGACGAGATGGTGGCTGCCCTGTTCGAGCGCGCGCGGGTGGGCGAGTGCAACGACGAGTTCGCCCGCCAGCATGGCTACAGCCGGGCGCCGGATGTGCTGGGCCGGCGCCTGTCTGAGCTGATGCAAGGGGCACAGACAGAGCAGTTGGAGTTCCTGCGCTGCTTTGTTCGCAGCGGATTCCGGGTTGCCGATTTGGTCACGGTGGGGAGCGGAACCGAGGGACACGAATCCTGGGCCTTGAACAGCCTGGTGGGAATCATCGAACAGAACTGGATGGTTTGCATCTGGGGTACCCGTCGCGACATCACCGCGCAACGGCAGTCCCAGCTTGCCTTGCAGCGGAGCGAAGCGGAGTTTCGGGCCATCTTCGACCGCGCGCCTGTGGGCATCGTGCTGGTCGACCGCGATGGACGACCGCTCCGTTGCAACAGTGCCTTGCGCGAGATGTTGGGCTACGGCCAGGAAGAGATCGGGCCGTTTCCTTTCGCCGAGCTTGCCCACCCCGAAGACCGCGAGCGCGTTGCGCTCGCGCAGGGCGAGCTGACCACGGGCGGGCGAGAGTGGGTCCAGATTGAGGCGCGTCTTCTGCGCAAAGACGGAACCATCGTCTGGGTCGACCTGGTCGCATCAGCCGTCCGCGATGAGAAAGGTCGCTTCGTGCAGGGCATCTGCGTCTTGCATGACATCACCCGGCGTCGGATCGCGGAGCAGGAACAGGCCCTGCACCAACAGGAACTGGCCGCGCTCAATGAGATCGTCACCGCCACGACCTCCACGCTGGATCCCCGGCAGATCCTCGACAGCGTCCTCATTAGCGTGCGCAAGATGTCGCGGGTCGACCGGACCAGCATAATGCTGCTCAACCGCGAGACGGACTTGCTCGAGACCGCGGCCGTGATTGGTGCCGAGGGCCCCATCCCGGCCAACCTTCGTCTGGGTCGCGGCGAAGGCGCGGCGGGACAGGTGCTGAACGACCTCAAACCCCTGGTCATCTCAGACGTGCGCGAGTCCTCCCAGTTCGTCGCGGCCCGCGACGCCGGTCACGCGTGGCGCGCCGCCGAGCAGACTGCGCTTGGCTACGTGGGTTTCCCCTTGGTTTCACGGGGCAGGACCATCGGGGTTCTCTCGCTAGTCACCACCAAGCACCGGGACTTTTCCGCCGGCGAGATCGCATTTCTGCAGGCCATCTGCGGGGCCGCCGCAGTCAGCATCGACAACGCGCTCATCCACCAAGACATTCAGCGGCGCGCGGAAAAGCTGGCAGGCGAGATCGCCCTGCAGAAGCAGTATGCCGAGAACGTGGTCCGCAGTATCACCGACGGCGTTCTCACGGTCGACACCGAGAATCGCATTGTCTCCTGGAACCGCGGGGCCCAGGCCATCACGGGTCATGCTGCCCAGGAGGCCGTCGGGCGCCTGTGCCATGAGTTGGGATTGCACTGCGACGCGGAAGAGAAGACGCTGTGCCTCAGTGACGGATGTCCCTTCGAGGAGATCAGGCGCACGCGCCTGCCCATCAGCGCGCGCGAGGTGTCCGCCCAGCATCGCGACGGCCGGCACATCACGGTGAGCATCAGCGCGGCGCCGCTCTATGACGACAAGGGCGAGTTTCAGGGAGTGGTCGCAGTGTTGCGCGATGTTTCGCGCGAACGCGCGCTGGTCGACGGCATCCAGCGGGCCGACCGGGCCAAGAGCGCTTTTCTGGCCAGCGTCTCGCACGAGATCCGTACCCCGATGAACGCCATCATGGGTTTCACCCAGCTTCTGCTGCGCGACCCTTCGCTGAGCGCAGGCCAGCGTCAGTACCTGGAAACCATCGGGCGCAGCAGCGAGCATCTGCAGACGCTCATCGACGACGTTCTCGAGATGTCCAAGATTGAGGCGGGACGCGTGTCGGTGCAGTCGTCTACCTTCAACTTGCGTGCTCTGGTGGCTGACTTGACCGGCATGTTCCGCCTGCGCACCGAGAGCAAGCGGTTGGGTTTTGAAGTGGAAGTGCCCGACGAGGTGCCCGACACCGTGGTGACCGACGAAAGGAAACTGCGTCAGATCCTCATCAATCTGTTGGGCAACGCCATCAAGTTCACCGAGCAAGGGCACGTGTTGTGGCGCATGCGGGTCGAGTCCACCGATGCTCTCGCTTTCCGCCTCGTGGTCGATGTGGACGACAGTGGACCGGGGAT
>Ga0182021_10001982_pt1 | contig 23823 bp, 25 predicted proteins | sample 612E3MmetaG_FD_120493 | JGI IMG/M metagenome (GOLD analysis project Ga0182021, IMG submission 120493) | Permafrost microbial communities from Stordalen Mire, Sweden - 612E3M metaG (Illumina Assembly) | ecosystem: Environmental > Terrestrial > Soil > Wetlands > Permafrost | place: Sweden... | reverse complement strand
TTTTACAGACCTTGCGGGTCATTCCCTCTGTCTTGAAATATTCGAGCTGGTATTCTTCTTCGAGCATCAATAATCACGTAATCGTCAGTACAGTTGATTATGAACGGTAATTATTGTATTGTCTCTCCTCATGTTTTCCCTCGTTCATAGTACCAGCTGTCAATTTTTTGGAACATTCCTGTTTCCTGTGCAATCCTGACTGCCAGGAGATGCCAGCATGTCCTGCCCCGATACATAAAATCACTGCAGGTACAGAAATCTTCGTCAACCACGTATTCAGCAGTCCTGCCTTCTACCACGAAGAAATCAAGATATTGTTTAATCTTGCAGGAATCCAGTGCTGCCAGGGCTTTTTTCCCCCGCACTCCCAGAGCATTTTCAATCTCAAGGCGGAGATCGGCATCGAGGACTTTTTTTTCAGCAAGACGTTGCCAGATATCGCTCATATAATGGTCTGCAAAAGCGGAGGGTCATCGATGTACATCCATCCTTTCCGATGAGAAAGGCGCTGCATTGCCGGGGCTTCAAGCGCGTAGTGAGTTGCTTCAATACAGGGTAACGGGGATGAGCGGGCTACCGAGTGCTTCATCTCAGCCGAGAGGAAGGAATCGGCCCCCCGGTTGTTTGCCTCGTCGATAAGTGAAGGATCAAAACCACTGCCTGCGACGAGTGCAAGACGTTCAGTTTTTTTTATGTCTCCCCAGATCCGTATATTCCCCCCAAGGCGCCGCGAGATTTCCTCCGGCTTCAGGTTGCAGGTGCCGATACAACCCAGCGTCATCGGGCTGGCATCTTTGATCGCCAGGAGTTCTGCAAGTGCATCGTTCACTCCTCCGGCCGCCCGATCGAAGTTTGTATGCATGACATAGAGGTTTATGTTGGCAGAAAGCAGGGCGCGCATCAGGTCCGCAGTCCTTCCGGTCAGGGCGGTCACTGGTTTCCACAGGGGGGTATGATGGACAACAAGCATATCAGCAGATGCAAGAACTGCTGTTTTTACAACATGGGGTGTTGCGTCCAGAGCACAGCATATCCGAATGACCGTTGTTTTACCTTCGACCACCAGCCCGATCTTTCCTACATCAAAATCCTCCGCAAGATCAGGAGGAGCGACCTGCTCCATATCTTCTACAAAGGTACGCACATGCATACACAAGTATGGCGGGTACGGTTTAAAAAATTCTATATTATCCACAGTAATAACAATTAATTTAAATATTCATGAAAACGTATTTCTGCGTATGCACAAGTCCATCGATCAGATCAACGAGCGGATACGGGACGGCACTGTACGAGTCGTAACTGCCGAAGAAATGCCTGCGATCGTTGCTGAACTGGGTGAGGAGGGAGCACTGAGGGAAGTTGATGTGGTCACCACCGGGACATTCGGTGCCATGTGCTCGTCCGGTGCTTTCCTCAATTTCGGGCATGCAGAACCCCCCATCCGGATGGAACGGATCTGGCTTAACAACGTTGAAGCCTACGGTGGACTGGCAGCAGTAGATACGTACATCGGTGCGACACAACAATCAGATACCCTGGAAGAGCAGTATGGCGGAGCACACGTAATTGAAGATCTTGTAGCGGGAAAAAGTGTTGAACTTCGTGCCAGTTCGCGGGGAACAGACTGTTACCCGCGGAGGACGATCAATACCGATCTTCTTTTGGAAAATTTCAACCAGGCGATCATGTGTAATCCCCGCAATGCCTACCAGCGATACAATGCTGCAACAAATTCGACGGACCGGATCCTTCATACCTATATGGGTGTCCTGTTGCCGGGTTACGGCAATGTTTCTTTTTCCGGCGCCGGAACATTAAATCCAATCTCCAACGACCCGAAACTCCGGTTGATAGGCAGCGGGGTCCCTATCTTTTTGTGCGGAGCACAGGGCATGGTGATCGGTGAAGGAACCCAGCATTCGCCCGTCGGTGGGTATGGCACGCTGATGGTAACAGGGGACTTAAAAGAGATGTCACAGGACTATCTTCGTGCGGCAACCATGAGTGGTTACGGGGTCACCCTTTATGTCGGACTCGGGATTCCGCTGCCGGTTCTTGACCTTGATGTGGTGCGTGCCACTTCAGTCCGGGATGAAGATATATCTGTCGATCTCCTGGACTACGGTGTGCCGAGCCGTGCCCGTCCGTCGATCCGGAAAGTGTCGTATGCTGAATTACGGTCTGGAATCGTTGAGTTGAATGGCGAAGAGGTACGGACTTCGTCCCTCTCCAGCTTCAGGAAAGCGCGGCAGGTAGCTGGGGAACTGAAGCGCTGGATAGAAAACGGCAGTATGCAGCTCTCTCTCCCTTCCCGTCCAATCGATGCAAAAAAATCCGCTAAACCAATGCACCAGAGCAGGAAAGGTCCGCGTGTTCTCGATATTATGGACCGGAATGTTGTCAGTATCGGGGAGAATGAAGAGATCCGGACAGCAGCAAAGAAACTGCTGAAAGGCGAGACTAATCACCTGCCGGTTATCAATGGCGATAATATGCTTGTTGGCATTGTGACGACATTCGATGTCTCGAAAGCCGTGGTAAATCCGGGCAAAGCGCATTTCGTAAAGGATATCATGAAAACAAAAGTGATTACGACGACTGCAGATGAAGCGGTGGATATAGCTGTGCAGAAGCTTGAGCAGCATAATATTAGTGCATTGCCCGTAGTAGACAGCGGAAATCACGTTATTGCCCTGCTTACGGCGATGGACCTTGGCAAGCTCTTTGGCGGGAGGTGGCTGAAATGAAACTGCTGGTCACCTTCTCACGCAAAAAAGGAAGAAAACCAATTATAGCACAGGTCGTCCGGGACACCGGTGTCCTGATCAATGTCGAACGGGCTGTCATCGATTCATCGGAGGGTGAAGCCCTGATAGATGTGCCGGATGACCAGTGCCGTCTTGTCAGCGATTCTCTGATCAGCCTCGGCGCAGATGTGCAGATCCTTGAACATGGTATCAGTGTAAATGAAAGTGAATGTGTGGATTGTGGTGCCTGCGTCAGTATCTGCCCCCGTGAAGTTTTCTCGCTCGGTGCCGAGGGAAAACTGCACCTGGCCGAAGAAAAATGTGTGCTCTGCGGCAAGTGCATTGAAGCATGTCCGCACCACGCACTCACTCTTCCGTTATGATCCGCGAATCCTTTCGGTTCCGCGAGACCATTGCTACGATCCTTGCCGATTCTCCCGGTCATATCAGGGCTGCAAAGTCGGGCATGCTTCAGGCACGACAGGCACTGGAAGCATACATCGCCCGCGATCCTTTTTTCCAGGCTACGTTCGATCCTTATGTTCCGGATTCGGATGAACTGATAATCCTCAGGATGGCTGAGGCGACAAGGAAAGCCGGTGTCGGGCCGATGGCTGCGGTTGCAGGCGCAATTGCATGGGCCGGTGTTGAGGAAATGACAAACGCCGGAGCCGGGTTCGGGGTGATCGATAATGGCGGGGATATAGCCTTTATCAGTGACCGCATTCTCCGGGTAGGTATTCATGCCGGTGAATCGGTTCTTTCCAACCGGTATGCTTTTGAGGTCCCGCCGCAGGAAAAAATACTGGGTATCTGCACTTCATCGGCAACTGTCGGACCTTCCATTTCTTTTGGCATGGCAGATGCAGTTTCTATCTTCTCCCACGATGTCGCCCTTGCTGATGCATGGGCTACGGCGGTCTGTAACCAGATCCGCCCGGGTGACCATTCAGTTATCGATGGGATAAACAAAAATGAAGTCTCTGCACTCTGTGCCATTATGGCAGACATGATGGTGAAATGGGGCGATCTTCCTCCTATTGTCCCCGCAGTTGTTGATGAGCAGCTGATAAGTGCGGGTGATCGGTGATAATATCGTGTCTAAAGAATCCTGCAACTTGCCATTACGAATGTTCATTCGTCAAAAGAGTACTAAAATTACCTGATATAAAATTATGAAAGGACCTCCCGGGTCCAGGGTTGATCATAAAGAAAAAGGATCTGTATTTTTTTTAATATGGAGGATTTTCGAGATATTTCATTCCCTGATTATATGCTTTTTTTCCGGTAAATTCCGAGACCGTACGTTCGCCATCTGAAATGACGATCACTGGCTCGTGGTTTTTTACCTGGAAGGTAAGATCCAGCAGCTCAACTTCATCTATCTTTACTCCCCTTATGAGAGATGAGGCAGGCTCGAGTTCGAGCCGCTCGCGCACCAGATCATCAGGATAACTGCGGAAATAAAAATAGAATACCTGGTAGGCGTTCAGCAGGTCGGAGACCAGCAATTCGTTTCGCCGTGCAGGATCCAGTACCTCAAGCCGGCGCGAGATGCAGGAAACGTCGTCCTCGCATTCCAGAAAAAGGCCATCAGCGAGAACAACCAGTGCGTTATAAGGAAGAGAAGATCCTTCAGGACTCATCGTGAGTCATTGGATGCAGAGACTTAAAAAAATAAGTAAGCGGGTATCGCACAATCCAGCAGCTGGACAAAACCCTTATTCACAACTATGGGGAATGAATAAAGGTGAAAGAAGAGGATACCGACTGGTTGGTGTATCACCTCATTGCAAAGGGGTCACCAGCAACGGTGGAAAGACTGATCTCTGAAAGTGGACTTGGGGCCGGGGCAATTGAGGCATCACTTTTACGTCTGGAACGGTATCTTCTGGTTGAGCGTAATCAGGGAGTTGTGCGGGTGCTCAGTTTTGGCGAAGCACTCATACGCTGCCAGCTGAAGTATGAGGATGATCTTCCCTATTGTATCGAAAACGGTGTTATAAAAGCGAGGAAAAAAGATCATGTCGGGAAGTGAAGTCATTATTCTCCGGATCGGTCATCGTCCCGAACGTGACCAGCGGGTGACAACCCATGTCGGTCTGACAGCCCGGGCTCTGGGAGCGAAAGGGATGTACCTTGCCGCTACTGATAAGGGGGTTGTAGAAAGTATCGGGGATGTAGCAAGCCGCTGGGGGGGAGACTTTTTCTGCCAGGATAATGTGAAATGGCGTACCTGTATAAAGGACTGGAAAGCGAAGGGGGGTACTGTTATTCACCTTACTATGTATGGTCTCAATCTGCCGGATGTAATCGATCAGGTAAAAACCCACAAAAAGATTCTTGTTATTGTCGGGGCTGAGAAAGTCCCCGGCGAGATTTATGGCCTGGCGGACTATAATGTAGCAGTCACATCCCAGCCCCATTCCGAAATATCAAGCCTTGCCCTTTTTCTGGATCACTATTTTTCCGGGCAGGAATTCCGGAATGAGTTCCCGGGTGCACAGATACGCATTATCCCGACGCCAGCCGGTAAGCATACGGAGGACTAGTGAAGGGGAGGGTGTTGATCGCGGGGTTTTCTACACGGCATGTAGCGCAGTCTGCAGCACGGGCCGGCTATGAAGTCTGTGCCGTGGATCATTTCTGTGATCAGGATCTTGCCTGGTACACCAAAGACCGGGAAAAATTTGAAGAACTAGCCGACCTTCCCGATGCAATCCATACCATTTGCGGTCGCCATACGTTTGATTTTTTTGTCCCCACTTCCGGTGCAGAAGATCTTGTTCCCCCCCTCCCCCTTTGTGGGACACCACGGGAGATATCAGGACTTTTTCTGGATAAACTGGACACCCAGCATTTTTTTGAGTCAAAGGATGTCCCGGTACCCCGGCTTTTACCTGAGGGGAAATATCCTGCCATGGTCAAACCCCGGAAAGGTTCAGGTGGGTGGCGAAATAAAATCGTCCGGAATCAGGCAGGATTATCTGCCTGGGTGAACGAGAATCCGGATATTTCCTATCTCCGCCAGGAGATCGTCGAAGGTGTTCCTGCAAGCGTATGTTGCATGAGCGATGGGTCATGTGCACGCGCTATTGCCGCAAACGAGCAAATTTTGCGGGGGAACGGAGAATCCGCATTCGGCTTCCGTGGTTCAATTACCCCTTGTAATCACCCGCTCTCCGGAGACATGATACATAAGGCAGAACAGATAGCCGCTGCGAGCGGGTGTATTGGCACAATTGGGATCGATTTTGTTCTCGGTAACAAAACTGCGTACGCAATCGAGATAAATCCCCGGTTCCAGGGAACGATCGATACCGTTGAAATGGCGTATGACTGCAACCTGTTCAGGTATCATATCGATGCCTGCAGCGGAAAACTTCCTCCTTTCATGGACTCACCCCACCAGGTTGCGGTGCGTAGCATTCTCTTTGCCGACCGGGACCTGACCATCACTTCAGATCTCAAATTCCTTGCACCCGCTGTTGCAGATATCCCATGGCCTGGGACTTCGTTTGAAGCCGATCAGGCCCTGATCAGCGTCTATGGCTGGGGTCAGAACCGGGAAGCGGCATTGTTCATGCTGGATAAGCATATTAGCACCGTCAGACAATACATACGGTGATGGATCCCATAAACGACCTGCTCAACGATCCCGCAATTCGTGCATACCTTCACCGGCTGGTAAAGGATGATGGCATTAACCTCATTGAACGGTTTCCGCGTGAGGGTGAGTATAGCGATGAAGACCTTGCCGCACGGACCGGTATAAACCTGAACACCGTCAGGCATACATTGTATACTCTCTATGAAAAACGGCTGGCCGAATATCACCGGATCAAGAATAATGAGACAGGCTGGCTGACCTACCTCTGGCAGCTGCGTACCGATCACATCTATGATGCAATAAGAGAGGAGATGGAACTGGTTCTTTCAAAACTCTCGCGGCGTGAAAAATATGAGGAAGAAAATGATTTCTTCATCTGCAAGGACTGCCAGGTGCTTTTTACTTTCCCCCTTGCCATGAGCTGTGATTTTACCTGTCCGAGTTGTCAGAAATCAGTTACCCATTTCGACAACGAAATGCTGTTACGCGCTCTCAAACACCGGATTGGCGATATAAAAAATTCACTTGGTCATGCCTGACCCAGTCGATAAAAAATATGAACAGCTTTTGCGTGAAGCAGGGTGCAGCGAAAAAGTTCTTACTCATTGTCGGGCGGTAACCGGCGTTGCACTCGAATATGCCGGGCGCAATCCCCTTGTTTCAGGGGATCTTGTACTGGGTGGAGCCATGCTCCACGATATTGGCAGAGGGATAAGTCATACGATTTCGCATGCCCAGTCCGGCGCCGATCTTTTGCGTTCCCGGGGGATCAATGAGATGATTGCCCGCATTGTAGAATGCCACACAGGCGCCGGACTTACCGCCGATGAGTGTACCCTTCTTGGGTTATTTCCCCGTGACTGCATACCGGAGACGACAGAAGAGAAGATCGTCTGCCATGCCGATAACCTCATTGAGGGAAGAAAACGGGTGAATATTGACACCAGTATTGTATCTGCAATCCATCTTCCAAGAAAGGTGAGAAAAAGGATGTATCGTCTTTCACTTGATGTTGAACTGCTCTGCAGCTAAAAAACCACAAGAGAAACTTACTGAGTACTTGGTGTCTCTAGATGATGACCTGTTTTACCTGGGTCAGGGCACGGATCTTTTCGATAACTCCGACCGGCATTATTTTTTCAATAATAATAACGAGCTTCGGCTCTTCGGAAAATTCCGGGTCAGTAACAAAGATTTGCCGGATTGAGATATCGTGATGGGCAAGTACCTGGACGACAGCTCCGACAATTCCCCGCTCGCTCGCATTTTTCGGCAGGACGGTAACCACAGAAAACCCTAGTGATTCTGCAACCCGGGAAAGGTCTGGCGTCGCTCTCATATTCAGAAATATGCCCCGCAGGAACGGACGCTCAAGAATGCGGTGCGCGGTAGAATCCACAACACGTCGATCGGATCCGATCACCTTGGCTACCGCGGTTGCAGGCACTTCGATTCCATTACAGCTGATTCGTCCGTCCTCAGTCACACCGAAACCGTTTTCGAGAAGGAACCTCACGACACGGCTTTGTGAAGGTGAATCATTGAACTCATGGAGGATGTCTGACCACATACTCATCACTGAGTATGACGTATATAAATATACAGCGATGCTGTCCGGTAGTCATCAAGGTATAGTCGTCATCCTTTCTCGGTGGTCATTGTTTCATTCCGGTATAATCAAAGACTGTTTTTCCCCGGCTGTCAAAAATTAAAAATCTCCTCCCGGGGATTCAATTTGCACAAGATTTTATTAGATAGACAACCTCTTTGTTATAGCACAAAGGCGAGGGTAGCCAAGCCAGGTCAAAGGCGCTAGGTTGAGGGCCTAGTCTCGTAGGAGTTCTTGGGTTCGAATCCCATCCCTCGCATCGCTTTTCGGGTATTTTTTTTTGCAAAGCTGATTTTTTTTAATTCTGGTTTTTCCCTGGAATTTTTTTCGGTGGACGTTTTTTACCCCGGGTTTAAAAAAATTCCTTCTTTTTTTCAGGAAGGTTTACGGTCTCCATACTTTGATGATAACAAATGCCGATAGATATAGAGAACCTCATGAGTGCTCCTCTCCTTGATAAGGCAACGCTGGACCGTCTAAAAGAAAAGACTGCACGCCTGTCGGTCATTTCCAACACAGGACTCGTCCTGATGAAATTCGTCGTTGGATTTGCAATCGGGTCCGTAAGTATAATATCAGAAGCAATTCATTCGTCGATGGATCTCATCGCTGCGGTGATCGCTTTTTTCTCGGTGCGGAAATCTGCCGAACCTCCTGATGCACAGCATGAGTTCGGTCACGGAAAATTTGAAGATATTTCAGGACTGGTTGAGGCCTTGCTTATCTTTGTGGCCGCGATCCTGATTATCAGGGAAGCCCTGGTAAAACTTCTCGGCGAGCCAACCGATTCTTTCACCCCGGGTCTGATCATTTTCGGTATTGCCGTTATGGGTATCTCCGCACTGGTGAACTGGACGGTTTCCCACCAGCTGATGAAGGTTGCAAAACAGACTGAGTCTATTGCTCTTGAAAGCGATGCATGGCACCTGCGCACTGATGTCTATACTTCACTGGGAGTATTCGTCGGGCTCATCCTTATTCGCTTAACGGGTATTACTCTCTTCGACCCTCTCGTTGCCCTGGGTGTTGCGTTCGTAATCATGAAAGCCGCATACGATCTCACGCGACGTTCTTTGTCCGATCTCATTGACCACAGCATTCCCGATGCTGACGAACACCGGATCCAGGCAGTCATCTGTGAGCACGCCGGAGATTATGCAGGCTTTCATGACCTGAAGACGCGGCGTTCAGGTCCGGAAATTTTTATTGAATTCCACCTTGTTGTACCCGGAACATCTACCGTTCTGCAATCCCATGATCTTGCAGACCATCTCGAGTCTGATCTGAAAGTCGAATTCCCGAGAGCATCCGTCACTATCCATACCGAGCCCTGCAATGAAGGGTGCACGAGGTGCGGGACATTCTGCACGTTTTCCGATGAGAATAAAAGTCCCGGACAACTGGAGAAATAATTTTCATTACCCCTGATCATATTTTCGCAGCCCTGCTGTTCGGAAAATTCATGAGATCCACTTTTATTCGGAATACCCTGAGCACTGCCAAAAATTAAAGGGCAGTGGGGATCGGGAAGCTTCGGAAATTTTTTTCAACAGTTTGATTTTTTATGCGCTTCCTTCCCCAACCCGGGGATATCCTTTAACGGAGTAAAAATTTAGGGTGACTTAAATATCGTATCATCGAAAAATATCAGGGTTAACCGATGGTTGGATGGGAATTATCCTATCATAATTGATCCTTTATTTTTGCCTGAAAATCGTAATTTCTCCCGGACCGGTATTTGAAAATCAGATTCCCCCATGAGGGAATTTACCTGGTTAAAATTGGAGAGAGAAAGGGATCAAAACTCCCTTATATTCATATTTTAACCCGGAATATGCGTGCTGCCGGTATTACGGTACCGGAATACCGCCCGGAGTACAAACCCGACAGGAAGCACCGAAGCTGAGGCGAGAATGATAATTGCCCACTGAACCAGGGTAAGCGGAACGGTCCCAAAAATGGTACCGCCATACTGGACAATGAACACCTGGGCAAGGACAATTCCGCCCATTACTGCAAAAAAAACCGGGTTGCCTTTAAAAAACCGGGGCATAGCGCCGTCCATTGCCCTGCAGTTAATGCCGTTCCAGACTGCGGCGAGGATAAACGCCGCGAAAAATACCGTCATGATCTCTTCAGGATTATTACCTCCGATAAATCCTGTAGCGATCTGGAGGAGACCGCCCAGGATAAAAAAAGTCCCGGTGATTAGAATCGAAATCCACATGAACGGTGTAACGAGGTTCGCGTCGCGCGGGACAGGCATTCGGTTCATCAGACCACGGTGCGGGGCTTCCGAACAGAGAGCAAACGCGGCAAGGGTATCCATGATGATATTTATCCAGAGTATCTGGATAATAGAAAACGGCTCAGGATATCCCAGGAGCGGGGCTATGAACACAAGGAGGCAGGCGCTGAAGTTGATGGTGAGCTGGAAGAGAATGAACCGCTGGATGTTCTCGTACAGTGATCGTCCCCACCATACCGCGCTCGTAATCGAGGCAAATGAATCATCGAGAATGATGATGTCGCTCGCCTCACGGGCCACTTCAGTTCCGGCGATTCCCATGGCAAGTCCTACGTCAGCATGTTTAAGTGCGGGTGCGTCATTGGTCCCGTCACCGGTTACGGCAACAACAGCACCGGTCTTTCTGAGTGCCTCGACAAGGAGGAGTTTGTCCATCGGTTCCGCACGGGCCATCACATCGAGTGAGGGAGCTGTTGCAACCTGTTCATCATCTGAAAGAGAACGGAATGTGGATCCGGTTATTATCGATCCATCCTTGTGTATCCCCGCTTCCTGTGCAATTGCCTGTGCAGTTTCAGGATTATCTCCGGTAACCATCCTGACACGAATCCCTGCACGCTGGCAGGTTGCAACCGATTCCGCAATATTATCCCGGAGAGGATCGCGTATACCTACAAATCCGTCCCATATCAGGCCGCTCTCGCTCTCATCACCGCTTTTTATCTCCTTGTGGGCAAATGCAAGGGTTCTCATTGCCCGCAAAGCAAGCACACTGACCCCGGCAAGATCGGGTTTTTGGATGCAGAGGGAAGCAAGGATCTCAGGAGCCCCTTTTACCAGAAGCCAGGATTTGCCCTCAGCGTGCACAACGGTTGACATCCGTTTGCGGTTGGCATCGAAGAGGTATTGTTTTGTAACATTCGTTTCCGCCCGGATTTGCTGGTAGTCGAGGGAGTGTTCCCTCAGCCATCGAAGGAGAGCGCCTTCAGTCGAATTCCCGATAACTATGATGCTGCTGGAGCGTTCTTCGAGATGAGCAGTCCGGTTTACGGCAGCGTTCAGGGTGATCCATCCTGACGGGGTCGTTGGGAGACCGATCGTGTGCACAGGGTTGCCCGACGAGGATTCCACGACTTCCATCTTGTTTTTTGTAAGCGTGCCGGTCTTGTCCGTGCATATGGTTGTCGCAGATCCGATTGTTTCGCAGGCAATGAGCCGGCGGACGAGACAGTTCGCACGCGTCATCTTGCGCATTGCAAGGGACAGAGAGAGGGCGACACTCATCGGAAGACCTTCCGGTACAGCCGCGACGACGATCACGACAGCGAGCATGAAATAATGGAGGACATTATTTGCTGTCGTGATGTTGAGCCCGGTGACTTCTCCGGTAATAATTCCCCGGATGAGCATGGTTCCGCAGATAAGTACGGCAATAGCATAACCAAACCTGCTGATAATCCGGGCAAGAGATTCGAGTTTTCGTTCAAGAGGTGTCTGGGTTGCATGGTCGATCCCAAGGGATGCGGCGATTACACCCATATGAGCTGAGTCACCAACTGCCGCTGCAATCATCTCTCCTTTTCCGGCAGTAACAAATGCTCCTTTTAAGACCCTGTTCTGCAGCTCTTTTTTTACCGGTTCAGTTTCCCCTGAAAATGCGGATTCATCGGAAAAGAGATCATCGGCCGACCTGATCCAGCCATCTGCCGGGATTGCATCGCCTGCTTCGAGTAAAATGAGGTCCCCGATAACAATTTCCCGGGACGGGACCGATGAGGGATGGTTGTCACGAATTACCTTGATCGCAGTATCATCCCGGTGTGCGTTGAGAACTTCGAACTCACGGCTGCTCCGGTACTCATTGAAAAATGCGATACCGGTTGCAAGCAGGACTGCGATAATGATCCCGATTGCATCCAGTAACCCACTTCCCCTGATGAGAGAAACAATAGTCGATATCACCACAGCGAGAAGGAGGATCCTGATGATAGGGTCATCGAACTTTTCCAGGTACTGTTTCCAGAGTGGTTCCCTAGCCGGTGGCGTCATCTCATTTGCGCCAAATCTCTGCCGGAGTTCAGCCACCCGGGATGTTCGAATGCCGGCGTCACCGGTAAGCTCGAGTATTTCTTCAAATGTCAGCATTCAGATAAAGTCTCCCGTTCTCAATCCTGCGTTTTTTACTCTTCGGATATTTTATGCATGGTCCTGAAAAATATTCTTACCTGCAGATGAGAAAAGAATGTCCGTATCCGTGTTCATCCCTGTCTCTCTTCCGGATCCCGGAATTTAACCATAACCGGTGTTTTTAGATACGTCTGTGCTCTGAATCATTCTTTTTTCGACAGTTCATCGTTCTTTTCTGCCGAGTATTCTCTTACCGACCGGATAACGCCGAAAATGATGGATCCAACTGCAAGAAGTGAAATTCCGATAATTGCATAAATAATATAACTGAAGTTTTCCTGGACAATGGGAATGCTGCCGAAGAAATATCCAGACAACGTAAATGCACAAATCCATAATACCCCCCCGATGATGTTGTAGGTGAGGAACCAGCGATAGCCCATCTTTCCGACACCGGCAAGGAATGGCGCGAATGTCCGGATAAAAGGAATAAAACGGGCTATCACGATTGTTAAGCCCCCGTACCGGGTAAAATACTTCTCTGTTTTTTCAAGGTGTTCCCTTTTTACAAAGCTGTACTTCTTTTCCAGGACCTTCATCCCGAGAGTATGGCCTATCCAGTAATTGGCAGAATCACCGAGCACCGCAGCAGCGATCAGTGTCACGATCAGTATCTCCGGATTGAGATATCCCGCCCCTGCAAGTGCGCCTCCGACGAAAAGAAGTGAGTCTCCGGGAAGATAAGGGAACACAACAAGACCTGTCTCACAGAAGATAATTACAAAAAGGATCAGGTAGGTCCAGATTCCGTATGCCTGAATAATCCCCGGCAGGTATTTGTCAAAGTGGATAACGATATCGATGAGGGAAATAAATGGATCCATTTCCGGTTACTTTGTATCCGGGAGGCCATAAAGAATTCCTTTGATCGAAGGAAGGAAACCCCCTTGTTATCCCGGCAACCCCCGGTGTAAACCGAAAACAGGGTGATTTATTGGTTCCCTGATACGGGCGTGCAGTCTTACGATTCTTTTGGAGGAAATCAGGTCATGAGAACCCATTACTAAAAGATGTTCTTTTAGGAAATGATGATGCCTTCTTTCCTGAAGCTTTCAACAATCTGGACATTCATGTAGTCCTGGATAATACTGTTGTAGAGAAAACCGCTGGCGTGGACTGTGACCATAAAAGTCATCGTCGATTTATCCATCTTCAGAAGATATACCGTGGGTTCTGGATCAGGAGAAATTACATCAGCCCGTTGTGTTACTGCCCGATCAGTAATCTCCATGAGTACCCGTTTGACCTGTGCGATATCTGCAGCATAGGAGACCGAGACCGGGATCTGGATCCTGACCTGGGGATTGGGCATAGAATAATTATGGACAACACTTGTTGCAATTTTTGTATTGGGGATTGTTACGATATCTGAATCAAGCGTCATTAACCTTGTACTTCGGGGACCTATCTGAATGACATCGCCCAGAACATCATTTATCAGGACACGGTCCCCGATTTTGAATGGCTGGTCGGTAATGATCACTGCTCCACCAAAAAAGTTGGAAAAAAGATCCTGGGCAGCGAGGGCGATGGCGATACCCATGATTCCGGCCCCCGCAAGTAAAGGGGTGATATTGATATTGAACGTGGAAAAGATGTACATAAGCCCGATGAACCAGATGATCCATTTGGCAATTTTTTTGAGAATTTCGACGATACGATCATCAAGCTCGGTCTCGGTTTTTTCTGCCAGTGCTACTCCGTATGTTTTGAGAAAACCATCAACGAATGTAGCGATTATCCATGTCCCTACGAGGATGTACCCGGAAGCAAGCACCTTAGAATCCGCAATCCACTGGAACTGGGGATAAAGAGTTAATGAGTGCTGGACAGCAAGGAAAAACGGGATAAAAAATGCCAGCATAACCATTGCAGGTCCCAGTGAATGCACAAGCAGATCATCCATCTTTGTTTCTGTCTGTTCAGCCTTTTTTTTGAGCCAGATAAAAACAATATGGACGATAACCGCAGCAATAATGCCGATACCAAGGTAGGTGAGTGAATCGAGCAGTACCTGATCCATCCTGTATACTGGAATCCGTGAGAAGATCAATTTTTCTCCCCCTGAAAAAATACGTCCCGAGGAATAGAGCATTGGAAGGGACAATAGTGTTGGAGTATTCCGAGGTGAAATGCTCAAAGGGCCGCAATGCCTGTTCCCCCCGCACCTCCTCTTGCGCTCGCGATAACTCTGGAGTAACTGTCAGGGCGATTTCGTCGATCAATTCTTTTTCTTATGAGTGATTATCGCAATTATGAGCCTCCACAGCAACGGGAATGAGCCAATAGACCAAAGAGCATTGAACCTGGCGATTACCGTTATAAAAAAATGATACTTCTTTGGTCGCCACGATAGGATCAGACTTGTTTTTTGAAAAAAAATTCTGCCAAATCGGAGAAATGGAGTTTAACGCAATACCTCATTTTCTTGATCGCCATATATGAAAGAAATCAGGGGGAGTGTGAGGCCGCCGTGTTAAGGAAGATTTATGGAAAGAAGTGGAAAATCCTTCAGCTTTCTTCTCCCCCAACGGTATTTTTCTCAGAAGGAAATCCAAATCCGGTTTTTGATATTTTCAGATTTTCCCCAGGGATCAAAAACTTCCTTCGCATTATTCCAAGCACAAGCATGATATAACTCAGGCTCGCACGTTCAGGTATGCAGTTCAGATTAACCTTTATTGTGATCCTGCTCCTGTCCGGGGCGGTAGTCTTGGCCGGTTGCACAGGTACCGGGACTTCTCCGGTGACGAACCCGGGCACCGGAACACCGACTGGATCCACGACTACTGGATCGGGTTCACCTGTCAGCACGTTGACTGTCGGACCGACAGATATTGTGCCAAGTTACAACATGGTCACGGTGGATGTTGGGGTGAAAGATTATCTCGGGATCATTCCCGTCATTTTCCAGGGCGGACTTGGGATGATACACGTGAAAAAAATTGATGTAAAGCTCACACGGACGGATGGGAGCACGCAGACAACAACCCTCGGGACCAATAAAGGTGATGAAGTGGATCTTCAGGGAACACGTGGTGAATTATCCGCCAGCGGTCAGATTGACCGCGTCGAAGTATGGGTCAGTATGGATAATGGTGACACCTATAAAACGAATGATGTGCTCAGGGAATATCGAACGCGGTAAATTCCTGTACAAATCCCAATAGGATTGTCTTTTTTAACCGCGGTCTTCTCACGAAAAGGATGCTCTAGAGGAATGCAGGTGAACTGGCGGCAGATCCATGCCGCACGCAATTCGTATGCCGCTCTATCTGCTGCATGCGAACGGGAGGGATTCATACTTCACCCGGTCGATAAACCAACCGGTGATGTGACCTGTTACAGCCTGAACTCGATCAACGAATCACGGTTCCGAAACGAAATTTCCGGTTCAGATGTCATCACCATTGCGGGTGGTCCACATGCATCGGCGTGTCCGCATGAAGTCGCAGAATATGCCAATTACGTGATTGTCGGGGAAGGGGAATTTACCCTTCCCCGGTTACTCACCCAGCTCGAGAGAGGCGGAAATGGGAAAATACCCGGTGTATTTACCGGTTCTTTTTATGAACCGGCTGATTCATGTGTTCGCCTTGATGCCTATCCGGCATTTTCTGAAAAGCAGGGATATGTGGAAATCTCCCGGGGGTGCCCGTTTGCCTGCGGGTACTGCCAGACGCCGTCCCTGTTCGGGCATTGCATGCGACACCGTTCAATTGATACTATTGCCATGCACGCAAACCGCTACAGGCATGCACGGTTTGTGTCACCCAACGCATTTGCCTATGGATCAGACGGGGTACATCCACGTTGGGAAAAAATTGAGCGTCTTTTTTTAAAACTGGAAAATGTGATCTACTTTGGAACTTTCCCAAGCGAAGTGCGCCCGGAATTTATCTGCGAAGAATCCCTCTCATTGCTGATAAATTACTGTTCGAACACCACAATCCATTTTGGAGCTCAATCGGGCAGCGACGGGGTGCTCAGGCAGCTTTTGCGGGGGCATTGCGTTGACGATGTCATCCGTGCGGTGGATCTCTGCAATGAATTTTCGATCACCCCGGTCGTAGACTTTATCGTCGGTTTCCCGTTTGAAACTGATGAAGACCAGATGATGACTGTACGGCTGATGCAATGGGTTGCACGGTATGGAAAAGTTCACGTGCATCGGTTCATGCCGTTGCCGGGAACACCTCTCGCCACTTCGACCGCGCGATCACTCCTGCCGGAAACTGAAAAGATCTGCGGAAAACTTGCTTTATCGGGTAAATTAACCGGATCATGGAACGATCCTGAGATAAGGTTTTTTAGACGCTCTTCAAATCATATACCATGAAAGATGTGCTATTGATAGCAGATCTCCATGGTCAATTCGGTAAAATTGATTCATTTCTGGATTTGAGTCCGGAAGCGGTATTTATTGCAGGCGATATCACCAATATGGGTCCGGTTGACGCGGTTGATGACGTGCTATCACGCATCGATGTACCGTGTTTTGCAGTTCCCGGCAACTGTGACCCGCGTGAGATCATCGAAACGCTCGAACACTCAGATACAGTTTGTCTCCATGGCTCCCAGATCAATCTGGGGAAAATAACGATTGTAGGAATTGGCGGATCAAACCCAACGCCATTCAGTACTCCGTTTGAAATGACAGATAAGCAGATAGATGATGTATTGCAGCATGCCATGAAAAAGATGGAAAAAACTGTTCACAATGTACTTTTAACTCATGCCCCCCCGTATGAGACTCTTGATAAAATTAATGGAGAACATATTGGAAGCCAGAGTATCCGGCGTCATATAAAGTCTTTTGACCTTGTCTGTTGTGCACATATCCACGAACAACGGGGGGTAATGGATATTGACGGCGTAAAAATTGTTAATCCCGGACCCGCGATGGACGGGCATTGTGCGATGCTCCATTTCGGGAATGAGGCCCACGATATCAGGATTGAGCTGCTGACCGTTTAGCGAGCAAAAGTTCAAGATACGAAGCGAGGATCGGCTCGCCCTGTATCCCGATTTCTTTTGAAATTTTTTCGATTCGTGCCGGGACTTCCGCGTCATCCTTTTCTGCCATTATCTCGATCTCCGCGAACGTTCCCAGGTCGTTAACAGAATCCAGCGAGATCATTGCATTATCGATCCGGTAATTTTCCCGCACCTTGTCTACTTCTGCGGTTTTTATAAAACCGAGCCTCTCCAGTATTTTTTCAAAGATTTCACCGGATCCAAGACCGGTATTGAGTTCTTCCCGCGCTTTTAATCCCGCTGATTTAATTTTCGCTCCTTTGTAGGTGACGACTGCCTGGCCGTTAGAATACCTGACCCGGATTGCCTCGTCGGTAACACCAAAATCGCGATGGGGTGCATTGTAATATACATCATGTTCATGTACCCTGCCGCAAAACTGCGCATGGGACTCCGTTAACCTCGAACGCACCGGATCGAGCGATGGAATCCGGACTTTCAGTTCAATTTCAAGCATGAGTTCTGCCACACGTTTATCTGTTTTCGTTGCAATTTAATATAGTCAGGTGAACCATGGCAATAAAAGAAGGAGATTTTATAAAACTGAGCTATTCGGGCAGTGTGGGCGACAACATTTTTGACACTACAGATGAAGTTGAAGCAAAAACTGCCGGAATTCACAGTCCGAATGCCATATACGGGCCTGTCACGATCTGTGTAGGCCAGAAACATGTTATTCTCGGCCTTGATGAGGAAATCGTGGGAAAGGATACAGGTTCCAAAGGAACCGTCATCGTTACTCCTGAAAAGGCCTTCGGTGAACGCGATCCCAAGAAAATCCAGTCGTTTCCCAAGAATCAGTTCAAGGAAAAACCTGTGCGTGGCATGACGGTGAAAATCGATGAACAGGGTGAAGGGACCGTGGTGGATGTTATTGGCACAAAGGTCGTTGTTGATTTCAATCCACCTCTTGCGGGCCAGACGCTGACCTATAAGTATGCGATTGAGGAGATGGTTGAAGATCCCCTCGAGCAGCTGAAGGGACTGGTACGGTTGTATGCTGGCAGGGACATGGAGATCATCATGGATAACAACAAAGCAGTTGTTACACTTCCTCCCGGTATCAATTATGACCGCCGCTGGCTTCTCTGGCGCGGCAGGATTATTCACGAAGGTTTCGGGTTAATCAGCGGAATTTCTGAAATTACTTTTGTGGAAACCTACAAACGGCCGGAAAAGAAGGAAGCATAATACCCCGTATTTTTTTCTTTTTTGGAGTTGATCCCGGTATAATATGTGAACTGTACCTCTCAAATCACCGGGGTATATAGTCGATTATTATACCCGGCTCCGGAGTTAACACCGGTATTTCCTGTTTCTTCAGAGCCGGAAAAAACGATTTTTTAAAATATACACCCGGCCCAACTACTAGTATGAATACGAGAGCGCTTCTGGTGTCCGGGCTGGTGTTTATCCTTATTGCCAGTATTATGAGTGCAGGTTGTTTGGGTAATTCAGGTTCTTCTAATACGACTTCAAATTTAACGTCTGTAACGACTTTTCCCCTGGGTGCCCCGCACTATGCAGCAGGAGATATTGTCAAAAATCCAAAAGTAACTGCTGCGACGGCTTCACTGGTAATCGGTTATGACTCTGCGACGGATTCGTACGAACGGGCGATTATTTATCCCAATGCGGACGGTAGCTGGGGATATAGGAAGAATGCGATAACCGACAAGGAAACACGGGCAGTATTTGAAAAAGTATACACTGAAAAAATCACAAATATTCCATCTGCCTCCGTCCCGATCCAGACCTTGACGGTTTCTTCAACAACGGCTCCTGTTTCAACTACACAAACAAGCTCAACAACAAACACGACAACGACAACAACTGTGACGGCGTCGCCAACTGGCAAACCCACGTTCAAGAAAATTATTCCCGATGCAGGACTTGCCGGGACAGATATTGCTATAACCTCGCTCACCGGGACAAATTTCAATTCCGGAGCTACGGTCATACTCATGAGGGACGGCAACCCGAATATCACAGCTACGAATGTAAATGTTGTATCTGCTACCCTTATCACATGCACGTTCACTCCTCCAGCAAACAGCACAGCAGGTGCGTGGGATGTTGTCATTACCAATCCGGACGGCCAGTTCGTACGGTATGGATATATCTTCTCCATCAATTCTCCCGTCGACACGTCCACTACCACGTCTTCTTCCGGAGATTCACAGGGTATCACGATGGTTACTCCACAATTCACCTATGACACCTCAGTCTCGCTGACAATCACGGGTTCAAATTTCCAGTCTGGTTTTACCGCGGTAAATTCGACATTAACCAAGAGCACAGGTTCGTCGGTTACCATCACAGCGAGGGAGGTGCGCTGGGATAGTGCAACACAGGTAACCGTCTGGTTCACTATTCCTTCAGGTGTGAATCGGCAACCGGGAACATATAATCTTTATCTGACAATGCCCGACGGCACAACCCGTAACCTCCAAAATGCATTTGAAATAAGATGATAGACTAAACCAAATCAGGATACTATTATCTCATTTTTTTGAAACGGTAATTTTTAATGGGAATGACCCGGATATGAACCAACTGAGTTCAATCCTCTCTTTGGAAACTGATTCCTGACCCAGTGTGTAAAACCGATGAGAATCCCTGTAATCCGGGCGACTCATTCCTAAACTTTCCTGAATTAGCACATTCCACGAGAGCAACACTGGCATTTTTTATGTGGAACCTATCTGTTCCTCGCTCTCTTTTAGCAATTCTGCAGCCTTTATCAGATCAGTGATATCTTTTCCAACTGAATGGAATTCGGAGACATTTCCTTTTTCATCAAAGATCGCCCGGTCATTCCATCGTTGCCAGCGGACTTCCCCATCCGGCATAATTATCCGATGTTCAATACTCTCTACGGGATGTGACGGGGTCAGCGAGGCAAGATGAAGTTTCACCTTTTCACGGTCATCAACGGGTATATCCGGGATAAAGATATTCCCGATAATCTCTTCCCGCGATTTCCCGAAATATCTGCAGTAGGCTTCATTGACAAAAACGTGTGTTCCATCGGGAAGTAAGCGTGAAATGAGCTCGGTCTGGTCCTCGACTACATTCCGGTACCGTGCTTCACTCTGTCGTAATTTCTGTTCATTTTCCGCCAGTTCCCGGTATTGTCGTCGCGACTCACTCTCGGTTGCAGATATTTGGTCATAGGCTGCCCGCAACTCCGATTCAGCCTGCTTTCGCTTGGTAATATCGCGGAAAAAGGTTAATGCCCCATTCTCGCCTCTATACCGGAATGGTGCCGCGGTCACTTCGACATCAAGGGGAGATCCATCCATTTTCACATATATCTCGTCGATGAGTTCGACGGGTTTAAGTTCAATGGTGAGTACCCTGACACGCTTATTGATCAATTCATGGAATGAAGGGTATATGCGGTCCAATGTTGTAGTACCAAGAAGTTGTTCGGCAGATGAAGCCCCGAAAAGGTGAACAGCTGCTGTATTCAGATAAACAAACCTGTTGTCTGTCTGGATATAGATTGCGTCGGGGGCATTTTCTACCAGTGTACGGAAATTTTCTTCTGAGGATCGGAGTGCTGCCTCGGCAGCTCTCTGCAGTATGGCCTTCTCGACCATGTTCGTAAGCTCGGCGAACTGTGATACCGGTTCACCCCCCTTCTGGAGGTAGAAGTCGGCTCCTTCATTTAATGCCTGGATCACGACATCTTCCCTGCCTCGGCCGGTGAAGATGATGAACGGGATTGTATTGCCGGATGCCCTGACCGTTTTTAAAAACCCGATTCCATCCATGCCCGGCATCTGGTAATCAGAGATGATGGCATCGTACCTTTTTTCTGCGATAACCCCTAGTGCTTCTGGAGCGGAGGTGATCAAATCGACTGAAAAAAGCCCGCTTCGTTCGAGGAATAGTTTACCAATCTCGAGCAGCTCGGGTTCGTCATCGACATAGAGAATGTGATACACTGGGCTCTCCTCTGATTGCTTGGTATAGATCAACAATCATTTTATAGATTACTCTCGTTTCTGACAATAGTATGATAAAAAAATAATGAAAAAAAAAGAATTTTTTCAAAGTCTGTCACTGGAGGTAATGCCGAAATTCCCGTTAAGACCAGTTTATTTTATTGGTCCACTGCAGACCATAATCAAACCTGAAAATGAGTTCTTAACCGAAGATAAATTGAAGCACGGGTATACCGGGAGGAACAAAAACCCCGGGCAGTACTTCCTGGAAATCCAGGAGTTTTTTAGTGAAATTCTCTTTAATAAATTTTCGTGCCTCCAGTTTTGTCCGGAAGCAATCTTGTATGTACCTGAAATCCAGCGTAGTCATCTTTTTTCCTGGCGATAACGCAGCAATGCAGCAATACCACCTAATGCAACCAGCCGTTCCCCAGGCTCAAAACCGGATGAGAGAATGACAATGACTGCCCGCATGGCTTCAGCTTTTTCGATAAGTTTTGTGATATTCTCGTCTCTTAAGAGTGTATCGGCGATAAGCACCTGCTCAACAGCGCCCAATTCCACCGTCTCCTGCACTTCCTTTTCGCCATAAGCGACTGCACCGTCCTGTGATATCCTGAGGAGCACTTCATCCATCATTCTGACTTCACGGCGGAGCTGGATGTCGTTTAACAAGGAGTCTAGGGCTCCCTTACCGATTACTTCCTGCACAGCCCCGCGACCGATCCTGCGTGTTTCGACAACAACTGCTCGTTTTGCGATCTGGTCTGATCGGTTTTTGGCAAATTTTATAAAATCATCTTTTATAAACCCGGGGCCGGCGAGGATGAGGGGACCTGAGATATCAGAAATAATCGAAAGAACCTGCTCAAAAAAACCCGTGCGTGTATCTGTATCTGAACCCTTCCCGCTTCCTGAGGTGATCGTGAAAACACTTTCCGGACCATATTGCCGTAACCGGAAGAGTTCTGCTTCTCCTTCTTCCATTGTCAGGATATGAATTACGCCAAATACCGATGCTTTTACGGCTCTTTCTATCCGTTCAAGATCGATTGGCCTCCACTGTTTAATCACAGAAATTTCAAAACCGGTCTCAACATTGATTGTGTGATATGCACCAGTATCAACACCATGCTCGATAATACCGGAGAGGCGAAGACGGATTCCGTGCTCGGAAAATTCAAGGCGTTCGACCCTGATACCCAGCCTGACCGGTCTCTTCTCAACCTTCTCCGGCCTGATTTTATCAAAAGCACTTTCCACACTCCGGAATGTTGTAGCAAAAACAAGATCTCCGGGACCGATGAGATGCTGGAGATGCCACAGATCATCGATACTTTCCGGGAACAGTCGGATTTCGCCTTCCCTGTCTTTTAATTCATATTCAGCCTTCATGGTCTCCCGCGATATCGGATCCCCCGGGAGGTACGAATGCAGCAACGTGATCGGTATTCAGGATACTTTTAAGAGCTTTGATCTCTTCTTCCGACAATTTTTGTTTGAGAAACCGCAACACTTTCTTTGCCACATCATTGGGTTCAAATTGTCCGGGCCTGAGCTCGGCGTATACTTTTGTTTTTCCGATGATTGCAAAAGGTGGTCCGCCAATGACTGCCGCATGTGGTTCAAGCATAAGCCCGATGCCAACCGCAAGGGGAACGTTCCGGTAATAGGTGCGCTCTCCCCGGACAATAAACGACCCCCGTGAAATAAATTCACCTGATTCCGGTGTCTTGCTGACCTGGGCCGGCAGAGCGCTGTAAACATCGGCAGAAAAGTGGCCGCTGCGCCACGCGCCGGAATATGAAGCCGCAAACTGTGCGACTTCATCCATCCGCTCCGTCTTTCCCTTGACGATTACGACACTTGCGCCGTGCACATCAGCATGCACAAAAAGATCCTGACCCCCCAGGTATTTTTTTACCAGTTCTTCGTTCTGTGAGGCATCCCGCCCTCCAAGCACTACGATACCATCGGTGGTAATAAACCAGCGGAAGCGGTGGTACCACAATTTTTTCAGGGGGATGAACTCTCTTTTTTCCTCCTTCTTCTTCGGCAGGGATGTTTTCATTGCCCTGAGTGCCCCCTCTTTTTTCTTCCGGAATTTTTTAATTACATCATAATATCTGCCCGCATTCTGCTCTATTCCCTCGTGGACAAAGATTTTTGCCCGTTTCCCGATATCGATCTCTACTGATGCCTCATCGGGATAGAATGCGGTGATCTTCGCCCCTTCAGGAGACGGATTCGACCTGATCAGTCTCTCTATTTCCTGCCAGGAATAATTATTACTTGCCCGATCCAGCAATCCTATCACTTTTGATACAAACTCATAATTCTCATAGAGAGCAGCGGCAACAGATTCTGCCTTTTCGATCTTTTCATCGAATTTCTTAATTGCCGATCGCTGGTGTTTCAGGATCCTCTCT
>Ga0182021_10001981_pt1 | contig 23831 bp, 15 predicted proteins | sample 612E3MmetaG_FD_120493 | JGI IMG/M metagenome (GOLD analysis project Ga0182021, IMG submission 120493) | Permafrost microbial communities from Stordalen Mire, Sweden - 612E3M metaG (Illumina Assembly) | ecosystem: Environmental > Terrestrial > Soil > Wetlands > Permafrost | place: Sweden... | reverse complement strand
TGTAAGCGGGTGCAGGTGCATGCTTTCTTTTTGCTTTTCCCATATATCTTTGCACTTATTATCCCAAATATCGCTATAATTATCACACAATCAAATGGCTGAAAGTTATTCAGCAGACCCTAAATAAATGCGCCAGTTTGTCCAGGTGTGGCCACCTGTACTTTCACGATAGACATATTTAAAATTATGCTTATCAAGCAAGTTTCGCATTGTGACAACACTTTGATAGAGAAAATCATCCTTTCCGACGCCAATCCAGTATAACTTGTATCCACTGTTTTTTAAAGCTTCAATCTTTGTATCCCTCTCCTGCCGTAGTTTGAGTGTATCCTGCTGGCTCTGTCCCCGGGACGTATTCATAATACCCATGCTGAATACACCAATATAACTGAACATACCGGGATTATTGTTAGTAATAGTCTGAGTATGATCGCCACCCATTGATAATCCGGCAATTGCCCTATGATTGTTGTCTTTGTATGTGCGGTAATGGTTTTCAATAAAAGGTATCACATCTTTAACAAGATGTTCTTCAAATTTTCCGGCAGGTCTGGGATTAGCAGCCCCCTGAGCAGGCACAAAAGGAACAGAAGAAACATCATTCTGAGCAGCATATTGATTTGCATTGCCATTGGTCATCACTACAATCATTGGCAAGGCTTTGCCCTGGGCAATAAGGTTATCCAGTATCTGGGCTTCCCTGCCCATGTTGGTCCATGCATCTTCATCGCCGCCGGAGCCATGCAACAGATAGAACACAGGGTACTTTTTCTTAGAATCTTCATATCCGGCAGGTGTGTACACATACATTCTGCGCTGCATTCCCAGTACTGCAGATGGATACCATACTTTTAACACAGTTCCATGCATCACATCATTCTTTTGTACATATAGGTCCGATCCATCACCAGGCACAATAAAATAACTCTGATAATTAACTCCGTCACGTCTAACCAGCACATTTGCCGGATCGATTATCCTTACCCCGTCAACCGTTAAAGCATAGCTGTACAACTCAGGCTTTAAAGGCCCTACTGTTACAGAAAAAAGACCTGAGTCTGATCTTGTCATTATCTGGCTGGCCCCCTGGCCTGCCATCCATTCTCCGGTTAAAACAACTTCAGTTGCTTTGGGAGCCATTAATCTGAATGTCACCCTACTGTCCGGAAGGACTTCCGGAGAAATAATTCTTTGCCTCGTGGCATTTGGTCTCGCGGCAGGCAGTCTGGTTGGCTGAACCTGCGCACTGACCGTCATTAGTATAAGGTTCATCAGGAAAGTTACAATTACGATAACATTAAGAGTTCTTTGACTTGTTTTCATAGATTCATCTTTTTAGGTCATAACATATCTGATAATTATTAAACTAATTCTTCTTTGGTTTCAAGAAGGACAAATGATTTAACTTTCGTCTGCATAAGCTAGTCCTTTAAGTTTATAGGTATTTTTGTCATACCCAATTTACCAAAATGCTTATGCTTTTTCAAACATAATACCTCTGTGTAATAAGAAACTAAAGAAGAACTAACACGGAGTTACACAGAGGAAACACAGAGTAACACAGAGATAGCCTGGAGAATAATTCCGGCTTTTCAGACATCCCCTAATATAACAGCCTTTAGTTTGCAAACGGAACTTCATCTCCTGTTAATCTTATCCTTCCTGTAAGGACTTGCGTAAACTGAGGATCGAGATATCCTGCAAAACCAGGTTGTTTACCTCCCACCGAGATAGTGAAATATCCCGGTTCGATTACTCTTTTATCCTTATTATTTATAATTGAAAATTGCCGTGGTAAAAGAGTGAATTCAATCTCTTTGCTTTCACCAGGCTTTAATGAAATCCTTTGAAATCCTTCAAGTTGACGGACAGGTCTTGGTGTTGAAGCCTTTACGTCGCTAAGGTAAAGCTCTACAACCTCATCACCGGCGGTCTTTCCGGAATTCTTAACCGTTACTTTCACCGGGATCTTTTCACCGGCAGGGATTCTTTCGGGAATTGATAAATTACTGTATGTGAATGATGTATAGCTTAGCCCATACCCAAAAGGATAAAGTGGTTCTTTTGTGAAAAACCTGTAAGTTTTACCTGCCATATCGTAATTTTCGAAGGCAGGGATCTGATCTATAGACTTATAATATGTTACCGGAAGTCTGCCGGCCGGATTATAATCACCGAATAGAACATCAGCCACAGCATTTCCTCCCTGCTGCCCACCATACCCTGCAAGCAAAATTGCAGAAGCTTTCTCCTGAGCATTATTAACCGACATTGCTCCCCCGCTTGTTAGTATTACTATTACTGGTTTCCCGGTTGCCGTAACAGCATCAAGAAGTTTTTCCTGAGGAGCAGGCAGATTCAGATTTGTGCGGTCGCCGCCACTGAAACCCTCGATTTTGATAGACATCTCTTCTCCTTCCAGACGCTGAGACAATCCCAGGACAAGAACTGCAACATCAGCCTGTTTTGCAGCTTTCACTGCCTCTTCAATAAGGGTTGGCCGCGGAGGCGCCCACAATAGTTTAATATCAGCATCTCCTGAATAATTTTTATAGAGAACTTCAATTTTATATTTCTTCCCGGCCTGAAGTTCAGCCGGTACCTCTATATGAAACGCACTATGCTCATTCATGGATGATATTATCTTCCGTCCGTCCAGAAAGATATCGTAACCGGACGAGCCCCAGCTGCCCAGGGCATAAGTACCTGAAACAGGCGGTATGAGGTATGTAGTCCATTTCACTCCAAAATCATCATCAGGCAGGTCATATCTTGGAGAAAGTTGTTCCCAGTAGAAATTGATATTGTCGTCAATCCGTGTGAATGCCGGTTCTCCCTTCATTGCCCTGTTATTAAAATATTCACCAAATGCTCCCTGATTACCATCAGGAGTTTGAAGGTACCGGGAAGGGACCGGCACCAGATTATGAATCCCATCAGCAAGGTCACTGCCTTCAGCATAAATTATCTTTGTTTCAGGAGTAACTTTATTTGTTATTCCCTGCAGAATTGTAACCGGATCTTTTGGGATCCCGTTATAATTGCCTATTAACGACTCAAAATTATCTGCATTTGGTCCGATTACTGCTATTGTCTTGATCTCTCTGTCAAGAGGCAGAATATTGTTCTCATTCTTAAGCAGAACTATGGATTTTTGTGCAGCCTGACGTGATAGGGTATTATTATAATCAGAACAGTTCACAAAGAAAGGTATCTGTGCATAAGGCACAATTTTATCCGGATCGAACAGTCCGAGTTTAAATCTGGCAGTGAAAACTCTTTTTACAGCTACATCAATATCAGCCTCGGTCAGTAACCCTCTCTCTACAGCTGTCATAAGCTTTTTGTAATCCACGCCACACTCAAGATCGGTGCCTGCTTTAACTGCCTGTGCAGCTGCTTCGGCAGCATCTTTTGCAAATTTTGTGAATTTGTAAAAGTCAGAAATTGCCCAGCAGTCAGAAACAATGTAACCCTTAAAACCCCATTCGTTACGAAGTATTCCAAACAATATAGGATTAGCACAGCATGGATAGTCCCTGAATCTGTTATATGCTCCCATTACAGAGTAAACTCCGGCATCCACTACAAGTGTACGGAATGCAGGAAGATATGTCTCCCTCAGGTCTGATTCGCTCACTTTTGCATTAAAAGTATGCCGTAAAGGTTCCGGACCGGAATGCACTGCATAGTGTTTGGCTGTGGCAACAACTTTAAGGTATTTCGGATCATCGCCCTGCATGCCCTTTACAAATTCAAATCCCATTCTTCCGGTAAGATAAGGATCTTCGCCATAAGTTTCATGACCCCTTCCCCACCTGGGATCACGAAAAATATTAATATTTGGCGACCAGAAAGTAAGTCCCTGGTAAATACCGGTTTTGCCTCTTCGCTGAAATTCATGAAATTTCGCTCTTGCCTCATCAGAGATTGCATTTGCTACATTGAACATCAGGCCTTCATCCCATGAATTTGCAATAGTTATTGATTGGGGAAAGACAGTGGCATAACCAGCTCTTGCAACACCATGCAGGGCCTCATTCCACCAGGTATAAGCCGGGATTCCCAGTCGGGGAATTGCAGGAGCAGTATAGAGAAGCTGGTCTGTTTTTTCTTTGAGAGTCATCTTGGAAACCAGATCATTGACTCTTTGTTCTGTCGATAATGAGGGATCCTGAAACGGATAGTCGTAGACCTTCTGTTGTGCCGAAACGATTGAAGTAACCGCTGACAGGATTAAAAACACGATGGATGAAAAAGCTCTTTTCATGGTATTGATATATAATCAGCCTGAAAAATAATAAAATAAGATGGATGAAAAAAATATCCTGTTATTCTTTTACAACTCCAATAACTAAAAGAATATTTGCAAACCTTCGTCTTTCGCCTGTTGCAATTACCAGGAAAGTATCAGATGACTGAGCTCTTTCATAAAAGTCAAATCTCTTTACCTTTTCCACAGGAATATTTTCGCCCAGAATATTAAGGAATTCACCAAATATTGGTTGTTGTGCTCCGTCAGGAGGGGTCATAACAATGTATGATTCAATTGGAACTGCTTCCGTGATAACTTTTAAAACATCGGTTACGGTAAGAATTCCCGGAGAAAGATTCAAAAATACTTTCTTTGCCATCTCATTAACACCAGTAGTGAAAGGGTAATTTCCATCGGCTATAAGCAACATTGAACCATGTCCGTTGCTGCCTAATGCATTTAAAATTTCCGGATGTAAAAGGTTGGTTTTTAACATAGTATTCAGATTAATTATATTATTGTAATAGATATGGTGAACAAGAATTTATAACAGAATTCATACGAATATTTTAAAAATCAATTCTATAAACAACTGCATTTTCTGAAGGATAAATCTTAGACGGTTTAATAACCAGTTCATTTTTATTTTGCATCCAGATCACCCTCTCTGATGAACAAAGTAAATTAATACTTAATATTTTCCAAGAGACTCCAATGTTGGCTTGTCCGGTAACTTATCAATATTTAAATCTTATCTACATAGTCCTGCAAATCTTTGTTAAGAACAAGCGGGCCTGTCATAAAGAGAACGATCGATAATCCAATCAGAGCCATAAGTCCGTATCCGATAAAAACAGCGCTATATGCTATCGAATAACTAAAATGAGCTGATAGTTTTTTTATAGCCACACCTGATATTGATTGAAAAATTACACCACCTAATCCTGCTCCGACACTCGCGATACCCCACACAGAAGCAGTAGCGCTTTTAGGTACCACATCAGCCGGAAATGCCATTGTGTTGGCTGAATACGCTGTGTATCCAAAACCCGCAATAGCGAGTATAATCAGTGCCCCATTTGGACCTGATATCACGAAAGGACCTGACAATAAGGGTATAGCCATCACCAAACCGAAAATACCAACCGCGATCTTTCTCGCTTTTTGAATCCGGATCCCTTTTTTAATGATCCATTGGGTGAATAAGCCTCCGAGGATATTCCCAAAGTCGGCGACAATAAAAGGGAACATTGCAAACCATCCTATCTTAGCCAGATTCCATCCATATACATCGGCAAGATATCTGCCTATCCAGAAGGTAATAAAATACCATATGGGATCCATGAAAACCTTAGATAAGGTCAGCCCTGAGACAAATTTATTCTTTAATAACTTTAAAGGAGGAATAATTCTTGCTTTTGCCTCCCTGATGACCTTTTTTGGAGTATAATAAGTAAACCAGAAAAGAGCCAACCACAAGTACCCAATGCCACCAATCACCACAAATGTTATCTGCCATCCATATGTTGTTCCCAACCAGGCAATTAATGGAGGAGCAACAACAGCTCCAACAGATGCTCCACTGTTAAAAATACCTGAAGCAGTTGATCTTTCATTTGGCGGAAACCATTCCGAGATAAGTTTTATAGCTGCAGGCCAGTTTCCTGCTTCACCAATACCCAATGTAAACCGGAATAAGCCAAATTGGAAAGGACTCCTTGCCAAAGCATGAAGCAAAGCTGCAGTTGTCCAGAAAGTCATACTTAAAGAATAGCCGATACGGGTTCCAAGTTTATCAATCACAAAGCCCGAGAAAGCATTGGAAATCATATAAGCAATAAAAAATGCAGATGCTATATAACCAAATGCATCGTCAGGTATCAAATCGTGCAATGGTCCTCTTGCTGTAAGATAATTAAAAGATAACCTGTGCACATAATTAAGAACAGTTGCAACAAAAGCAAAAGAAATCATTGCCCAGCGAATTCGGGAGGAGTTGCCTGGTCCAACAGAACCGCCATTTTCCCGGGCATTTCTCATAGTCTGTTTTTAATATGAAAACAATTTTTTTTCGGCTGACATGAGCAGAATTCAAAAAACTCAAGACTTTACTCCAGAACAGCCTGATAAAGCGCTTCAATATTTTGCATTGTGGTATCGGATTGAATATTATTACAAGGTGCAAAAATATAACCGCCATTCTTCCCGAGAATACTTATTATATTATGAGCGTGTGCTTTAACTTCTTCGGGACTCTTTCCTGGTAAAACGTGCTGCGTGTCTATAGCACCATGAAATACAATATCTTCGCCAAACTTGTCTTTCAGGTTTTTGGGATCCATATTCCCTGCAGTAGTCTGAACCGGATCTAAAATATTTACCCCAAGTTCTATGAAATGAGGTATCAGCGGAGAGATACTCCCGCAAGAATGAAACATAACGATTAAACCATAACTTTGGGCAAGTGCAATGATTTTTTTGTAATTTTCATAATATATATCCATCCACAAATCTTCATCAAACATTAGTCCCTGCTGGCTTCCAAAATCACTTCCAAGGAAAAATATATCCATTTTTCCTTTGAGAGTGGAAAACATATGCTCATTCATTTCAAGATAGAAATCAGTGGTTCTGTTAACCAGGGTTTTAATATACTCCGGTCTCATTAGCATATCCATTAAAAAGTTTTGATAACCGTACATCCTGAAACAATCACTGAATAATGCAGTCCAAAAGCCGCCTATAATTATTTTATCTGAGAATTCCTCACATTCGGTTAAAAGAGGTTCCAGGTCAAACCAGTGTGGTTTTGGCCATGAATGATTAAGAATATCCTGAATTGAGGTTATATTTTCAAAGGGTCCGGATATTGCCTCATCAGCGCCAAATTTATCATTGAAAACTTTCCTTCGAAACCGGATTCCAAGAGGACAGGTACGCTCCTTTTCTGTAAAATTGAGTTTAGGCCCTTTGTAAAAAGGCAGACATGATTCATTTTGGCTCATATCTCTGAATGACAAATAGTAAAAATCGACGTTAAGGTTGTCTAATAATTCCCTCTCGGTTTCAATACCAAAGTAGCGCTTCAGATTTTTTGTGACAGTTGCTGTTGCCAGATAATCTACAGGGACTCTGTCAGATATCTGATGATCCATTGCTTCCTGAAATCGTTTTCTTGAATTCATAACCTAATTCGAGTCAGTGTATAATTATAATCTTATGTCAAAGTCAATATAGCGGCGGCCAATCCAACTCACTGTGCAAAAGCTTAAATGTACCTACTCCGTTAATTGTATGCGGCCCGTCAAAATACTCTATAGTGCAACGGTCACCGATATTTAACCTGTCATATACCCTGCGGGCACGGGCAAATTCATATGCAATCCACGGGTCAATTCCGACTCCGTCATTGTGACCTCTTTCAACCATAAAAGGACGCGGAGCAATGAGATAAGTCATTTCAGCATAGTTAAATGAATGGCCAAGATCCCACTCAACCATTTCATACTCGCTGCCCCGGTACATATAGGCTGAAGGGAAATGAACATCGGAATTTATACGTACCCATTCATTAAAGTCAGCTGAACATATAGATAGCTTATATCTTTCTTCCAAGGCCGGAATACGCATCGCTGATTTGCCTCCATAACTCAAACCATAAAATCCTATCCGATCTTTATCGACTAAGGGGAGGGTTTCCAGCCAGTTAAGTATCTGGGTGTGTTGCGGTGTGATTATTGAAAATAATGAAGCTTTCAGAGGATTAGCTTTTCTCTGCAGTATCCTGAATTCATTTTCACCCCTGTAAAGGTTGTGTGGAGCAAAAGTAACAAAACCCTGTTCAGCCAACCTGGCAGCGAAACTCTTATAATACTTGTAATCCTGTTCCGTAGTATCAATTGTCGAATAAGGAGTACCTTCAAGTCCATGCTGGCAGACCACTACCGGTCGCTTTTCACCAATTTTGATGTCTTTGGGGATACAAAGGACACCCCAGGCGAATACACCTGGCCAGACATCAATTACAACATCATAACCCACCCATTTTTGCTCATCATATATCTTTCTCGAACGTGCATGCAACTCCTTCACTAATGGCTCATCCAGCCATCCTATATGATTGATCTTAAAATCGCTGCGCAGCAGATCGGTTGAATTAATATAGTCCTGAACAGAATTAAATGACAACCTTGCAAGAACCACCGAGTCTCTGATGTATTCCGAATTGCGCAGAAGAAGCTGAGTGTGGTTTTCCATCTGTTTTACTGCCCGCTCCTGGCGTGAAAGAGGATTATAGTTTTTTCTCTTATCTACCGGCAATTCCTTCGACATATCCATCACTGAGGATACCCCGAAGAATTTCGCCAGTTCCGAAACAGCTTCATCAGATCCGAATTCTACCATCGTACCTGCCTTACCGGAAATCAAATTCCGCGACCCAAAGTCAGGCCGGATCAACAGGTCAATTCTATCAAATTCTTTTTTAACATTATCGAAGGCTGGCGTTTTTAATTCACCGGGCCCGGTATTCGGTACATCCCGCTTCCATTCAGGACCACGGGAATATTCCACAATCATTTTACGTGGAGCGATGAGAGTTGCTATCTCTGCGTCCCCAAATTCATCCAGCAAACCCCAGATGTTACGATACAGTGGTTCGTGCCACAGACTATCACGGGGACCGAAGTATCCGCTGATGAGCGCAGCGTCAATCCTTGTATCAATTGCCGCCGAATACATAGCAATAAGGCCACCTTCTCCATAACCTGCAACCGCGATTTTTTTCTTTTCCCGGCTGTTCCTGAGACACCAGTCAACTGCTGCCGATACTTTTTGAACCTCGTATCCGACAGGATGTCGTCCAACTTCGAAAGCCGGAGTATAAATCCAATCCCGGTGAGTCCGCTGATTCGAATTAATGCCTTTGGAAAACTGAGTATCACGACTGAGCAAAACCGGGCTTATGACACAAAATCCGTTTTCGACAAGCCGTCTTGAGATCTGTGATTCAGGCGCCACCCCGGGCGCAAGACCAGCCAGTTGTTCGGGAGTCTGATCAGCATCAGGAAGAACTATTATATAACCATGACACTCGTTTTTCGGTGTCAGAATTAATCCCTCACCTTCTATCTGCCTGGGTCCTATCAATTCCGTCCAATCAGATTGCCTGGCTGGTTCAGTAAGGGTACGATCAGGTATCGGTTCAAGAGCCGGCCATCTGACTTCATGAATGGTATAACCCGGCATCTGTGCCACCAGCGCCGGTGAATTGGTTGTAATACCTGACATTTCTGTTCTGGCCCTTTTGTCTATAGCTCCAATAATTCTTCTCAAGTGGTCACGATTGGGTGATATTGATTTCTCATAGGATTGAAAATCCGACAGATCACGATTCCAGTAACGCATCCTTTTTTTCTCTGAAGTGGCAATCTTTTGATCGAGAAATCTGTTGATCCCTCTTCGCATGCTCACATCCAAAGGTTCAGCTGTTATTAGGCGTTCTGTGCCGGGAAGAGCCGAACCTTTTTGCTGCTTATTTATCTGAGCCCATGCTTTGGATAATGATGAATTCAGGGACTGAATTCTATTATCCTTTTGATCCCGGCATCCTGAATTTAATAATGTGGCGCCAATTATTAATAAAAATAAAAGCCTGGCTTTTTTCATATTTACAAAATTATTTTATTGGTCGGATCTAGCTCGCATGTTGATTTCGTTCATGCAAGTTTGCGTTTTTTGAGCTGCAATTAATTCTTACATTGTCCTGTCATTTTCAGCACTTTCGTAGTAATCAAAATGATTGCCAAGTTTCGTCATTAAAGGAAGGGTAATCTCGTCAAGTTCAGCTTTTATATCTTTACTCAAGGGACTTTGAACTGCATTCACATTTGCTTCCAGTTCGCGCACATTTCTTGAGCCAACAAGCATGCAGGTAATTGCAGGATTGTCAAGTATCCATTTAAGTGCAAGTTCAGACATTGAATAACCTGATTCACTGCATATGCGACGTATACCTTTCAATGCGGTTTTGGTTTCTTCCTCAGCGCCATCCTCACCGTGCCTGCATTCTTTAGTGCTCTTACAATTAAAGTGGCGGGTACGTCGCTGCCATACCGGAACATCATCAAGAGTCGGATAAAGATCTGCCAGTATTCCCTGTAATAATGCCATATAACCTATAACACCAATCCCATTTTCATTACATAAAGACAGTACTTCATATTCTATAGCCCGGCAAAGAAGATTATATGGAAGTTCATTTACGGTAATTTCTTCAAGCGGTAAATTAATTAACCTGTTGCTGCTGAAATTACTGACGCCAAAATACCTTATTTTCCCCTGATGCTTCAATATTCTTAACGCCTCCAGGGCTTCATCTATTTCAGGTGGATTGTTTATAATACGAATATCATTTGTAAAATGCCTTATTGAATGGGGATGTAAAGGCCAGTGTATCATATATATGTCGATATAATCAGTTTTAAGCCTCCTCAACGATGACTCACAGTGGTAAATCAGAGACTCTCTATAACAATTTGAAGGACTTACCTTAGTGCCAATCAATAACTTATCTCTGGGGATCCCAATAATAGCTTCACCCAGTGAAGTTTCACTTCTCCCTTCATTGTACGCTTCTGCCGTATCGAAGTAATTTATATCCATGCCAACAGAAGCATGAACCACATCGTTTACATCTTTTTGATTCTGGGCGCCCCAGTAATCTCCTCCTCCGAATGCCCAACAACCTGTTCCCAAAACTGACAACCCGGGGCCTGAATTTTTACATTCTCTTTTTTCCATTTTTCAATACATTTCACATTCCTGATAATTCGTCCGGAACTGCTTTTGATAAATCCGGAACCCTGAAATATGTGCATTTGCCATTCGGATCAGGAAATTCTGTAAGTGTGAGTGTAAGGTTCCCCTTGTTACCCATGGAAAATGGTATATTATCTGCCTTTAACCTACATGCTATACCGTCTGGTCTTACGTCACTGTTTTTTACAGGGTTTGTTTCGATAGATGCAAGGTCAATAACGATCCGTCCCAAATCTGCTCCATCCAATTTTGCCAGTGATTCGTTTTGGCAAGGATTAAGACAGAACAATAATGGTCCACGCATTACTGCCACCCGCCCGGACTGTCTCTCCCTGCCCAGGACAAGTCTCCAATTCATTGGCATTTCCAGTATCACCTGATCATTTGCATTCCAGACCCGTTCGATTACTGCAAATGTTCCTGATTTACATATTATATCGGATAGCTTTCCGTTGATTGAAACACTTGCATTCCTGCACCAGGCCGGTATCCTTAATTTTAATGCAAAGGTTGCGACTTGCGAAGGGTTAATATTGATAACTACGTGACCGGAGTTAGGATAATCTGTATTCTGCTCAATGGATACGGAACGGCCTCCATCCAATTCAATATCAGCCCTTGACGGTGTATAAAGGTTTACAGCAACTCCATTCTCCGCCCGGTAATAAACCATGGAGGGAAGTTCTGAAATGAATCTGCGGTAATTACATGGGCAGCAATATGTATCACCATTGTGATAAAGACGACTTCCCTCCAGAGGCGTAAAATAACGGATCTGGCGTCCTTCAGGCGACTGGGCGCCAAAAAGTGCATTATAAATCGTTCTTTCCATCAGATCCCCATAACGGGATTCACTTTTGAGTCTGAGGAGGTTATCATAAACACGTAACTGGTATACCGTTGCACATGATTCGCCAAGATCACCCCGGCCATCCTGATCATTCGTCCAAATTTCTCCCTGCCCGGTCGCACCAGATATTGACATACCATTATTTAAGGTCATGAAATTTATTGCTTCCATAGCCGGGCCCAGCAGTTTCTCAACAGGATCTATGCGGTATAGTTCCAACTGCGCAAGGCAGGCAGCCATATAGGCATAAATGTGTCCTTCAATCAGTTCCCGTCTTCCTATTACAATGCCAGGATCAAAATTCATCAGGCCAAGCTTGTTCAGACAAAAATCCAGGTAATATTTATTGTTCGTGACATTATAAAGGGTTAGCATTGTCCTGTGAATCCCTGTTATGGCTACGTGTGTGCCGACACTGGTCAGCTTCTCCCAGTCAGGAGGCATGGATGACCAGTTTTCGATAATATAACGTGCAGCTTTCTCAGCGGCTGCAAGTGACTGTTTGTCTGAAAAAAGTTTGTAATTTGTGGTCAATCCATAGATAATATATCCCATTTCATGGATATCCCAAAGCTTCCACATACGGTTTGCGCGAGTCATGTTTCCGATATATCCGTCCGGTTCCTGTGCGGTTATTACGGAGCTTATAAGTTTGTTCTTCAGAGATATAACCTCTTCATCTTTTGAATAAGCTGCCATTTTAACAACACCGTCTATCAACTTTCCCAGACCAATATATCCCGCATCATTCTTCTTTCTGAAGCTATCCAGGAAGTCTCTATCAATGTTAAGTTGAAGAAGGTTATTGGTAATGGTTATATCAATGCGTCTGCCTATCTCTCCTCCGACCTTGATATTCGCAAGATCAACCGGGACCAACTTATCATTACAGGTATTATTGAATTTTATACTTTGTGAATAACTACTTATTACAGTCAACAGACTCAGAAAAAAAACAGATATTCTCATTTTTAACAATTTTAATATTTTACAAGTTTGTTCAGATCCATCAGGTCAGGCTGTGGTCCAAATCATGTTCAGACTTTTTCCGGCATTTTATAATTTTCCCTGTATGATGTTTTAAGCAATTTATTTGCATCATCATTACCAATGAACCGCTCATTTGAAGGATCGAAATACAACTGCTTATTACCGACACGATAGGCAATATCCCCAAAGTGTACAAGACAGGCACTCAGTTGGCCCTGCTCTACATTACCATTAGGTTTTTTTCGGGTTCTGAGAGATTCAATGAAGTTCTTCTGATGATCCACGTCAGGAAAGATGCCACCATCCTGAGCTATAATTTTAGAATCTTCTCCCTTTACCTGCCATCCACCGCCATGACGCCCCAGATACATCAACCCTTCTGTACCATAAATTTCCGTCCTATCGGCATTTGTCCTCCAATCAGGGAATAATGTAGGATCCATGCGGATATTGTTTGGGGTTTTTTTCATATAATTTGTGGCATTTCCGCTATCGCATGTCATTACAAAGTCTCCATAATCATAAGTTATGGAGATGTATTCAGGGGTCTCTTTTGTAGAACCCCAGGGCCAGTTTCCACCGCATGCATAAATTGATTTCGGATGAGGAGGATCTCCTATAACCAGCCGCGCAAAATCCATAACGTGACTTGCATCGTCTGATAAAGCTCCGCCTCCAAATGCCCAGAAATCCAACCAGCCTCCTCGTCCATTGGGATCAGTTATTGCAGGGTTATACGGACGATACTGTGCAGGACCGATCCAGGCATCCCAGTCAATCCATTTAGGAGTCTCCTGGTCAGGTTGTGGCATCCATTTCCTTCCACCCAGCATATTATAACACTTCACATGAACAATTTTACCTAATTTTCCGCTTTTTATATAATCGCGGGCTGTAAAGCCATACGGCGCACTGCGGTTTTGAAATCCAATCTGGACAATTCGTTTATATTTTTCGGCAGCTTCAATTATTTTACGTCCTTCCCATATGCTGATAGTCGGATTTTTCTCAACATAAACATCTTTTCCGGCCTGGCAGGCCCAAACAGTTGCAAGCGCGTGCCAGTGCTCAGGGGTTGATATCCATACTGCATCAATCTCTTTGTCATCAAAAATCTCTTTCATGTTTTTTGTTGATTTTGGCTTGTACCCCAGAGCCTTATCAATTTGACTGACAGCAGCTTCCAATCTGGTTGTCTTTACATCGCATATTGTTTTTAATTCAACATTAGCATTTGATTTGCAGGTACTTATGATGGTATCTGTTCCGCGCGGACCAGATCCGATAAGTGCCAGAACAATCTTATCATTAGCCCCTTTCTGAAAAGATAAATTTGACACTACAGATACTCCCATAGAAATTCCTACAGCACCATTTACAGTTTTACTAATGAAATCACGTCTTTTCATATGTTTATATATTTATTTTTAATAGTCACAGTAAACCGCTATGAATTTAACATGCTTTTTTCAATTTCAGCCTGTTAATTTCATGTGGATTTCATAATCTAATTTTGTTTATTCAGCAAAAAATCAACACTGTTGAACATTATCTTCCGGAATTTATCAATCTTCCAATCTTCCCAGTGCCCCATTGAAGTATAAACTACCGTACCCTTTTCCCGATGGTTGATCCATAAAACCGGCTCTGCAGGCTTATCAGGTATACTTCCTAAAAGAAGTACCTGAATGTTTGACGAGCGGAGAGGTCTGTTCTGATAAAGCGTGTGCAGTTCAATAACAGGACCAATAAAATCCTCAGGTGTGACACCTTTAAATAACGGATGGTTTTCCATACCGGGCACAACGGAGAAGACTATTCCAACTTTCATGGGCCCATAATGTCCGGTATAATTACCTCCCAGAACATCCTTGTCGAATTCAGGCCATTGATCCAGAAATTCTGGCACCTTTTCTGTCGCGGCAGCTACACCTCCACCGGTATTAGGTACAACCTGGTTAGCATCAAAAGCATGGCTCGCAGTACGAAGACCCAGAATCGGTTTACCGCTATTTGCATATTCTTTGATAAGGCTCATCTGTTCTGAAGGTAAAGCACGACGTCTGACCTGAACAACAGCAAGGTCAGCATCCTTAAGTATCTGAAGATTTTCAATATTATGTATACCTTCTCCTGTATAGACCGGTTTACCCAATGCAAATTCACAATTCACATTATCTTTTAACAATAACTCATGTGCAAATTCAGGTAAAGTCCGGTTGGCATGGTATTCATTTTCTGCTATGATAAAAGCAATTACCGGGCGGTTATCATCTTTAAATCTGAATTGTTTCAGACCGGTAAAATCAGTTGATATGATTGTTGGAACTACATAGGTTTCAATATATTCATTTATTAAACTGTTACCTGTAAAATGTGACACCTTCGGCCATTGTTTTGAGTCGTACATGGTATCAGTCATGTCGCGCATCAGAACCACATTCATTCCTATACGAACCATATTCCGTAAACCAAATGATCTCCCGATAACACACATATTAGTATGCACCCCCATTAAAATTACATTTTTAATGCCTTTTTGATTAAAAAGTCCGGCTATTTCAGCACCTGAGTCACTGATAGCATCCTGATCATAAATTTTTATTAAATCGATCTGATGGGTCCAGGGACTTCCCTCTTTACATTCAGGGGAACAGTCACATCCTCCGTCTGACTGGTCAACAGGCCAGATTGCATCTTTTTCCGAATCCAGTTTTTTATCACTAATCAAACCAATTGCACTTTTGCTTTTGTATTTCTGACCCAGTTTCCTTGCAGGATGATTTTTATAATATGCCATGCAATCGCTTGGGGCATGTACTATAAGGATTCCCTTTTCACGGGCAATTGATATTACATTGTTCATAACAGGAGCCATTTCAGCCACCCTGGCTGTAGCACTTTTACACCAATGTTCGTTCCACATATCACATATTATGATTGCGGTCTCTTTCGGATTCCACTCCTGGATATCGTTAACTCGCATGAAGGATCCGTGATCTACATCAGAGGGGACATATTTCTGAAGCGAAATCTTCATCTTTTGTACATTATCATTCTTCAGACCATTAGCAAAAAGCGAATTTAATGTGACTATCGACAGAAACATTAAAGATTCAATGATTTTTTTTGTCATAATTATTTGATTTACCGGTGTTCAATTTAAAAAAAATTTGTACTCAACCTGCTGTTCTCTCCCGGGCAGGAAGTTGATAGACTCATTTTATCTAAAATTTCTGGCAGTATCTATCATCATTTTCAAATTTTCTGAAGGCGTATTGGGAGGAATAGCACAACCTGCATTTAGAATAAAACGATTCGAATCTTGGTACACAGATAATAATTCCAGAGTTCTTTTCTGTACATCACCTACCGTACCAAATGCTAATACGCCGCTGGGGTCTATGTTTCCAATAAACACTTTAGTATCATGAAAGGAGTTGAATATTTTGGTAATGTCTGTTTTGTAATCCAGTTCAAAAGCGTCAGCCCCGGTCAATAGCATATGTTCCAAAATAACATCAGTATTTCCGCAGATATGTAAAGCATAAGCCAGGTTCAAATTATGAGCTTCTTCCACAATTTTCTTTTCATAAGGCATAGCATATTTCAAATACATTTCAGCCGATATCATTTCGGGTCCTGCCGGGCTATCACCGTTGGAAACCATATCGCAACCAGTTTGCTTCATGAGTTTTATAAATTGAGAACCAGCATCTGTGCAGAAATCAAGTAACAAGTTGATATGTTTATCACTTCCCACCATTAAATCGACCATCCAATTTTGTGCACCCCGCATCATACTCGCTAATGAAAAAGGTGCCTGATCGCAGTTTCCACGAATATGTATTTCATTTTTATAATAATCTTTTAATAAGCGGACTGCTTCAAGCCAAATCTGTATATACTTATAATCCTCTATTTTAGCAGGTTTCATATGAACAACATCCTCCAAATTTCTGATATTTCCTATATGGGACCGGGCTGGGTCATTCACAGGGAAATCGACCGGGACACCAACGGCACCGGCAAGAGTAACGGTGTCGATATCTACAAGAATACCATCATAATTATATTTGTCGACCGCAGCAATAAAGCATTCAGCAATCAACTCAGGATTATTACGGTATTGCTCCATTGTAACATTATGTTCTTTTGCTGCCATCATAAAATTATGTAACATCACAGGAACTTTATCGGGTTTTTCACCTCTTAATGCGGCCATAATTCTTTGATATCCATTCATAAGTTTATCTTAAATTGTTTAACAAAGGGCTAAGCTGGAAGTGCTTTACCAGATCAGAGATAGCTCAATTACTTATTGTCCATATGGTAAATATTCAGCAGGTCTAATGATTTGTAATGATACTTGAGTCTTGACTTGAAATTATCCCAGTTTCTGTTAAGACCTTCCGTCCATCCTACCTCAGCTAACGCTAGTATGCGTGGAAAAATCTGGCGATCCATCTTCGGTTCAGTCCGATCAATATGAGACCAGAAACAAGCCTGTACTCCTAAAATATGTTCAGGATTTACATTTTCAAGTTTATCGGATAATGGTTCGAACGAGTATACCTTTTCCGTTGATATTCTTTCATAGGTATAATCGAAATAGCAATGGGAAGTAGGGGTCATAATAACATCATTCCCCTGATTTATAGCTGATAAAAGTCTGTTTTCTTGCCCGCTGCGCCAAAACATCACTGTAGCTGTTTTACTAAGTCCTCCTTCAATTATCTCATCCCAGCCGATAAGATTTTTACCTTTGCTGTTCAGATATTTTTCTATTCGTCTGACAAACCAGCTTTGAAGTTCAACTTCATCCTTTAATCCATTTTCTTTAATAGCTTTCTGGCAATCGGGACATGTTTTCCACAATGTCTTCGGAACTTCATCTCCTCCAATATGGATATACTGTGACGGGAAAAGTTCAATTAATTCAGAAAGGACATCTTCAAGGAACCTGAAAGTCCCTTCTTTTCCAGGACAAAATACCTCATTTTGAATACCAGGTCCTTTAAAGAATGGATGAATTGATAATGTATCCTTAGTACATGAAAATTGGGGGTACACAGAAAATACCGATGAAGAATGACCGGGCATTTCAATCTCAGGAATAATCTCAACATTCCTGGCTTCTGCATACCGGACAAGTTCGAGAATGTCTTCCCGGGAATAATATCCTTCCATTTCTCTGGATTCATGATAAATTGTATCAAATTTTGAAGCTTTCTCAGTAAGTGCAGGATACTTCTTAATCTCAATGCGCCATCCCTGATCATCAGTAAGATGCATATGGAGTTTATTCATTTTATAGTATGAAATAGCATCAATATACTTTTCTGTTTGTCTTTTGTTCCAAAAAGTACGACTATAGTCAATCATTAATCCTCTCCATTTAAAACGGGGTTTGTCAACTATATTTACACAAGGGAGAATCCATTCAACATTATCAACCACAGCTTTTCTTAAGATTTCATTTGGAAACAGTTGGCGTAAAGTCTGAATACCCCAGAATATCCCTTGTGGCTTATAAGCTGTAATTAGTACTCTTTTATTTGTGATATTTATTTTATAGCCCTCATCACCAAGAGAAGATAATTCATCCAATAATTTTAGTTCAACTATATTTCCTCCGACATTTCTCTTATTAATTGGGAGAAGATAGCCGGTAGCTGGTGATAGATAAGCCCTTAACTGTTCTGCCTTTACAATTAAATCCTGATCAGCTTTAATATAGATATTGCCATTCATTTCAAACGTTCCATTTAAAACAGTTAATTCCAGGGGCCTGGGAATAATCTGTAAATCTGTTTGAATATGTCCTGCTAATGATTCCTTAAAGGAAGACAACATTACAATAAGAAAGCAAATCCATAATTTTTTTTTCATAATTCCTATAATTTTTTATTTTTTGAAATCAGAGTCTGACAAAATTCAAAATTGTTCGGCTAAAACCTTGAGCATATATATATTATTGAACATCGATTAAAGATAAAACAAATAGACGAATTCGCAAGAGATCATCTTTACTGAACTATTGAAGGATATGGCAAATTTCAGCAATTCTGCGGTGTTAACGCCTGATGGCAACAGCGCATTTTGGAGAAACGAAAAAAAACACCGGATATGAATGGAAGAAATACTCCATTCTTTCCGGTGTTAAGTACGATTCTGACAAACAGTAACCAGCTTATTTTCCCCAGGATTAAGCTGTTTTTATTGCCTTTTTCCTGTTCATCAACACTACTGTCAATATTATAATTGCCAACGCGGCAAAAAGAATTACGAAGTATCCAAGACTGGATGGACCTCTTCCTGCCTTAGCAACAACAGCTTCTTCAATTATTTGATACTTGGGAACCATCCATGTTATAACATAAGCCTGCAGGATGGTAATGATGCACATAATGAACAGCAGGATGAAACTATGTTTAACAGTAAACCTGAAGAGATCCGACTCCTTACCGACCAAACCAATTGCGGCAGCACCAACTGCAATAGATTGTGGAGAGATCATTTTCCCGACTACTCCTCCGGAAGCATTAGCACTGACTGTTATAATCGGATCAATACCAATGGTTTCAGCTGAAGCACGCTGGAGTTTGCAAAACAAGGCATTTGATGAAGTATCGGATCCTGTCATAAATACTCCTAACCAACCGAGTATCGGTGAAAAGAACGGGAACAGGAATCCAGTACTTGCAATTGCCAGTGCCATCGATATTGACATCCCTGAATAATTTGCAATAAACGCAAAACCAACAATTGATGTTATGGTAAGAATGGTGAATCTCAACTGATATAATGTACTAAGATATATTTTGGCACCTTCCTTAAAACTCATGCCAACTAAGGGAAGAGAAATAATTACAGCAAATAACATTGCTGTACCTGAATTGGATAAATAATTCAAATCAAATTGTTTTATAGTAAGCACTGTTCCATCTCTATTCATAATTGCATTCTGAAGACCCGGAATAAAAAATTTGATTTGTCCGATGGAATTCAGGGTGTTTTTTACAGGTTGCAGCCCCCATAATACAATCAATACAGTCATAATTAAGAATGGTGACCAGGCCCTTATTATTTCTCCGGTGGAATATGTTTTTTGTTTTTCCAGTGAAATCTGAGGTTCATCGCTAAAACGCCATATGGCTTTCGGTTTCCAGAATTTTAAAAGGATTATTAAACATACTATTGATGTAAGACCAGCCAGCAGACTTGGAAGCAGAGGTCCTAAATAGTTGGCAACAGTCCATTGAACAACGGCAAATACAAGTCCTGAAACCAGCATAGCGGGCAATACTTCGAAAGATCTTTTAAAACCAGCCATCAGAATAACCAGGTAAAAGGGGATGACAATACCTACGATAGGAAGAGTACGCCCAACCATTTGTGAAATAGCCATTTCAGGGATTCCTGAAACCTGCGATGCTATTGTTATCGGAACTCCGACGGACCCAAAAGCAACAGGTGCAGTATTGGCAATAAGACAGATTCCGGCAGCATAAAGCGGATTAAATCCCATTCCGACAAGCATTGCGGCAGTGATAGCTACCGGGGCTCCCATGCCGGCGGCTCCTTCAAGGAAAGAACCAAATGAGAACGCAATTAACAATGCCTGTAATCTCCTGTCATTAGTGATTGAAGTCATAAAACTCTTGATGATTTCAAATTGTCCGCTTTTTACACTGACATTATAAAGGAATACAGCGCCTATTATAATCCAGCATATTGGAAAAAATCCGTATAACGCACCATGCAATGTGGAAAGCAATGATAGTTTAACCGGCATCCCATATACCAGAATAGCAACCAGAATAGCTACAATTGCAGTTAATACACTGGCCAGATAGCCTTTCATCTTTTTTATTATTAAAGCCCAAAAAATAAAGAAAATTGGGACAGCAGCAACAATCGCAGATAAAGCAACATTGTTCAGTGGATTTATTTCTTGTGTCCAGGTCATTTTAGGTTTCCTTAGTTTTAGCAATAATTTTGATTTTTGAATGATCGGGTGAGATCCAAATTCATTTAACTTTCAGATTATCAGTAAAGAGAAAGGTGGCCGACCGTAGTGATCAGGCCACCCCGATCGCATTATCCCATAATCTGTTTTAGAGCCGAAAGAACGATATTAATATGATTTATCGTGCAGCTCTCACCCATCAGACCAATCCGCCAGACTTTTCCTGCAAAATCACCAAGTCCTGCCCCGATTTCAATATTATATTCATTTAACAACCGGCTTCTGACTGTAGCGTCGTCATATCCTGCAGGAATTTTAATTGCATTAAGCATTGGTAATCGAAATGCCGGAGCAACTACAAACTCAAAACCCATTGCTTCAAGACCAGCTCTCAACTTAAGGTGATTTTTTCTATGTCTCTCAAACCGTGCTTCCAATCCCTCCTCAAGAACTATTCTCATAGCTTCATGAATGCCATAAACCATTGAGATAGGACCTGTATGATGATATGCCCGCTTGGCACCCGTCCAGTATTTACGGATCATTGATAAATCCAAATACCAGCTCTGAACCTTAGTTTTCCTGGAATCCAGTGCTTCCATCGCTTTTGGGCTGAATGATACCGGTGATAATCCGGGAGGTGCAGAGATGCACTTCTGTGTGCCACTGTAAACCGCATCGATACCCCACTCATCAACCTTAACCGGGGCTCCGGCAAGGGAGGTTACGGCATCTACAACAAATAATGCGCCGGCATCATGGACCATTTTGCTTATCTCCTCAAGTGGCTGCAAAACCCCTGTGGAAGTTTCAGCATGAACGATTGCAACCAGCTTAGGGCTGCAATTTTCAAGTGCAGATTTTACCTGTGCAGGGTCAATTGGTGTTCCCCATGGGGCATCAACACGAACCAGGGTGGCGCCACATCTCTCAACGATATCGCACATGCGGGTTCCAAAAAAGCCACTTACGCATACTACAGCAGTATCACCACGTTCCAGGAAATTTACCAAGCAAGTTTCCATACCTGCACTCCCTGTACCTGACATAACCGAAGTAACCTGGTTTTTTGTCTGGAACAGTTCTCTTGACATCTCCATCACTTCATCCATTATCTGAATAAATTGTGGATCGAGATGCCCGATCATGGGAGTAGATAAAGCCTGCAATACCCGAGGATTAACTTCACTCGGACCCGGTCCCATCAGGAAACGGGCTTTAGGATTAAATTCGTTTTTCATTCAATTATATTATTTAAAGTTATACGCAAATTTTAATAAGTCCTTTTTCATAGAGATAATTGATGCTTCTGCCATGATTTTCAAAACATTCCTGTTTATCCGATACGCTGGCCAGCTCAAACGCAACATAGGGAACATTAGAAGTATTCATCAAAGAAAGTACTTTTCCGAGGTCAAGCGGATTATCGTTTAAAACCGGTTGAAATACTCCGTCTTTCCCGGACTTCAAATGTGTTGTAAACCAGCGGTCTGTAATGGTTGTCAAATATTTTTCAACCTGATCCGGATTGGATTTCTCCCTGGAAATATTCTGGAAAGGATTTGAAGTATCGAATTGCAGACCTATACTTTTGTTTGTCCGATTGAAAAAATCAGCAAACCCAAAGTACAACGGACTTTGTCCAAAGAAGGCTTCATTCCCATTCTCAACAATAAAAACAATACTACGCTTACCCGCCAGTTCACCACAAGTATTGGCGATTGAAACAATCTGTTCCAGCTCCTCTTTAGTCCAGCCTTTCTTATTCGGATCAGCTGCAAATTCGGTGTTCGATATTAAAGTTCTTAAAATTCCTTTACCCGGAAATACAGTAGTATTCTCCAGACCCTTCTTAAAAACTGACAGGAAACCGGGTGCCAAAATATTTGCATTTATCTCATATAATATCTCAATTTCATTTGTCCGGGCAATTTCAGCCAGTTTTTTACATTCATCCAAAGACAGAATGGCTTCGGGATCTCTTAATTCAATAAAAGAATAACCTTCAACTGCGGCGAAAGTGATAATCTCTTCAAGATTTTCCAAATTCACCGGCATGCATTTCAGGAAATTCTGCGTTGAGAATCCCAATTTCAAATTTGGATAATCATCAAAACATAATGATCTTTTCTTCTTTTTCATGTTTAAAGTTTTTGTATTATTGGTTGACTGAGAGGAGTTATCAAATCAAAAACCATTACTTTTTCAAAATAAACTCATAATAAAATATACACTCCAGATAATCCCATTTTATTAGTGGATCATTATCTTCTAATAAAGCCTTTTTGCAGATTGAAAATTAATCAAATAAGCTATTTAGCCAGTTAATTTTTCAAGATTCCTTTATCTCTAAGGAACTGAATGCTTTTTGCATGATTGTCAAAACATTGCTGTTTGTCGGTAGCACCAGCCAGTTCCAGGGCACCATACAAAATATTCTTTTGACCCATCATCATTACAACGCTCTCAATGGGCAACGGATTTTCAGTAAGATATGGTTGCATTTCACCTCCGAAAGTTAACACTGTTTTCAGGTGAGTAGTTATCCATCGATTACTTCCCATTCCAGCCATGTATTCTTTCACTTTTTCAGGATCAGCCTTTTCCCTTGAAGGACCACGGAAAGGGTTGCCAATATCAAACTGCAATCCGGTTCCTGATGTATTGGCAAGAAAGTCAGAAAGACCGAAATAGGTCATACCGTCACCAAAAAAGGCCTCATTAAAGTTCTCAATGATAAATTGAATGTTCTTTGCTCTGGCTATCATGGCACAACTATCTGACAATCCGGTAATTTTAGTCAATTCATCTTTAGTCCATCCTTTTTTTGCAGGATCTGCATCAAATTCAGATTTTGAAATCACAGTCCGGAGAATACCCGGACCCTTGAATAGTAATGCATTAGCCAGACCTCTTTCAAAAACCTTGAAATAACCCGTATCGAG
>Ga0182021_10001980_pt1 | contig 23842 bp, 16 predicted proteins | sample 612E3MmetaG_FD_120493 | JGI IMG/M metagenome (GOLD analysis project Ga0182021, IMG submission 120493) | Permafrost microbial communities from Stordalen Mire, Sweden - 612E3M metaG (Illumina Assembly) | ecosystem: Environmental > Terrestrial > Soil > Wetlands > Permafrost | place: Sweden... | reverse complement strand
GACCACCGTGAAGGCTGGTTATGGCGATTTCTGGAGCGGCACAATCGTGGATACGGGCAACCTTGTGCAGTGGCGCATCCTGGTGCAAGGCTGGACGGGAACGCCCGATTCCACAGCCCTCTCGGGCACCTTCCATGTTGATGACATCAGGATTACCGTTCCGCCGGTGTTGACCGTGGTTCAGCAGGGAAGCAGCCTGCAGCTTCTCATGAACAACCTCCTGCCCGGAACCAACTACACGCTCCTGCAGACGACAAATTTCACGCACCCGGTGACGTACACCTTCCAGGCCAATTCCACCAGCCGAACCTGGCCCATCCCTGCGGGCCAAAAGGGCTTTTATCAGCTCTACTATAGGCCGTAGTTGGAACCGGGATTGGGTCGTTCGTAACGATCACAGCCAACCCTCCTATGTCGGAGGGCACACGACAGATTACGGCGTTGGCTCGTGAACGGTATTCGATCCTACATTCGGCCATTGAAGCGGTGGATGGTTTCGATCATGGCCAGATAGTTGCCAGTGGGCATGTAGTTGGTGATCGAGTTTCCTGAACCGCAGGCGTAGCCGCCGGCCGGGGCGCAGGCGTCGAGAATCTGGCGAGTTCGACGCCGGACATTTTCTTCCGTGCCGCGGCTCAGCAAGTCAACATCCACGCCGCCCAGCACCGCGACGCGCGCGCCCCAGCGCCGCTTGAACTCCTCAACGGGCACAATGACATCCTCGAAACTGTGCTTGGCGTCTATCCGCACCTCCTCGATCAGGTCAGGCATGACCGACTCGACGTGCCCGCAACTGTGCAGCAGAAACAACCGGCCGGTCCGGTGCGCCAGCTCGGCGTAGCGTTTGTGCCAGGGCAGGATGTATTGGCGGAGGTGTTGCGGCTGGAGCAGGGTCGCCGTCTTGAAACCCATGTCGTCCCCCAGCCATAGGGCGAAGACTTTCTCCATCTGGCAGAACACGCGAAAGGCGTCGTAAATGGTTTGCCCGACACGGTCCACGACGGCCCGCACCAGGTCCGGCTGGTCATAGAGCAGGAGCATCATGCTCTCCAGCCCAAGCAAATTGCTGGACCATTCCAGCGCACCGCCCGAGAAACCAATCAGGCCCATGCCGTCGGGCAGCGCGCCCTGAGCCGCCTCCGCCGCCGAAAAGTCAATAGTCTTAAGCGCGGGCCAGGGGTAGGCCTCGAAGTCCGCGACGGATTTGATGAGGCCCTTGTGTTCATTGACCCAGCGCCGCTCGCCGGTGGCCGAGCCGGCGGTGTCGCGCGCCGCCAACGTCTCCATCTGAAATGGAATCTCCGCCCGGACGCGGTAGTAGTCGTAACCCAGAGCGTGCCAAAGCTGGATGCGCTGCTGGATGGCCTGATGGAACTGCTGCTGACCGTGCTGGCGGGAGACCGGGATCAGAGGCCGGCCATGCAGGGCGGCCAGGATTTCCTCGGCAATGGCCAATTCGACCAGCGGGACGCGGTCACACGGATGACGCTGCAGGACTTGCCGGAACCGCTCGATACTGGGTTCCGGCTTGGGCAGGCGTCGCGCGATCAGATTGTCCATAGATTCTTGACGGGCTGCCGGGTGAACCACGCCGCACAGGCGGGGGGGCATTGGTTTCCAGTCTGGCTCATTCTAGCCGCAAGGTGACAGAAGGGCACGAGGGTGTAAAGCGGCGAGTCGGTTAACAACGCCGACAGCGGAGGCTCTCGTAGAGATTTCTCGTGCTTGCTCCGCGCAAGCCTCGGCGCGGCTGCTTGACCCAATCTGGAAAGGAGGGTATTGATAGCGGCGAGTTATGGACGTGCTATTGCTCTCGCGGCTCCAGTTTGCGCTAACGAGCGCATTCCATTACTTGTATCCGCCGCTAAGCATCGGGCTGGGCATCATGCTGGTGATCATGGAAGGGCTGTGGCTCAAGAACCGCAAACCCCTCTACCACCAGATGGCGCGGTTTTGGACTCGGGTCTTTGCGCTGACGTTCGCCATCGGCGTGGCGACCGGGATTGTGCTCGAGTTCGAGTTCGGCACCAACTGGGCAACTTACTCGCGCTATGTGGGCGACGTGTTTGGCAGCGCCCTGGCGGCGGAGGGAATCTTCGCGTTTTTCCTGGAATCGGGGTTTCTGGCAGTGCTGCTGTTTGGCTGGGACCGCGTCGGCCGCCGGGTGCATTTTCTTGCTACTTGCCTGGTGTGCCTGGGGGCGCATTTCAGCGCGATTTGGATCGTGGTGGCCAACTCGTGGATGCAGACGCCAGCCGGCTTCCACATCGTGGGGGAAGGCTTACGGGCGCGGGCGGAGATTACGGGCTTCTGGCAGATGGTGTTTAATCCTTCAGCCATGGACCGACTGTTGCACGTGCTCTGCGGGGCGTGGCAGGCGGGGGCGTTTCTGGTGGTCAGCGTGAGCGCATGGTATCTGCTGAAGCGGCGGCACGAGGAGTTCGCGCGGGCCTCGCTGCGGGTTGGGCTGGTGGTGGGGATGGTGGCCTCCCTGCTGCAACTGGTGAGCGGGCACAGCAGCGCGGTGGGCGTGGCGAAGAACCAGCCGGCGAAGCTGGCGGCCTTCGAGGGGCTGTATGACACGATGCCACACGCTCCGCTCACGCTCTTCGGGTGGGTGGATGAGCAGAGTGAGTCGGTCCGGGGCGGAGTGGCGATTCCGGGCCTGCTGAGTTTCCTGACGCACAATGATGCCAGCAAACCGGTCCGGGGCTTGCGCGAATTCAGGCCGGAAGACCGCCCGCCAGTCAATCTCTCATTCCAGTTCTATCACCTCATGGTGGCGGCCGGATTCGGGATGATTGTGGTGGCGGGGCTGGGTTTTCTGTTTTTCTGGCGCGGGTCGCTCTTCGAGAAGCGCTGGCTGCTATGGCTGTTGACGTTGTCAGTGCTCGGGCCCCAGATTGCCAATCAAAGCGGCTGGTTCGCCGCGGAGGTAGGGCGGCAGCCGTGGATCGTCTATGGCCTGCTGCGCACGTCGGCGGGACTGTCGGCGGTCGTGAAGGCGGACGCGGTGCTGGCGGCGATCCTCCTTTTTAGCCTGGTTTACCTGCTGCTGTTCGCGGTGTTCGTCTATCTGCTCAACGACAAGATCCACCACGGGCCGGACGCGGCCGACTTGACCCCAAGTGGGAAACTGGGGATGCCCGAGAAGCGCGTATGAACTTCGGGTCGCTCGATCTTAACGCCGTCTGGTTCATCCTCCTCGGGGTGCTGTTCACGGGCTACGCCATGCTCGATGGGTTCGATTTGGGAGTGGGGGCGCTGCACCTGTTCACGAAGAGCGACGAGGAGCGGCGCGTGATGCTCAACGCCATTGGGCCGGTGTGGGACGGGAATGAAGTGTGGCTGGTGACGGGCGGCGGGGCCCTGTTCGCGGCGTTTCCTAACGTGTATGCGACGGTGTTCTCCGGCTTTTACCTGGCGTTCGTGTTGTTGCTGGTGGCGCTGATCTTCCGCGCGGTGGCCATCGAGTTCCGCAGCAAGCAGCCGATGCGCTGGTGGCGGCAGATGTGGGACATCGGCTTCAGCGCCGGGAGCGTATTATCGAGCCTGCTGATCGGCGTGGCTATGGGCAACATTGCCTGGGGCATTCCCCTTGACGACCGGGGCGAATTCGCCGGCACGTTCTGGAGCCTGCTGCATCCTTACTCGCTGCTGCTGGGAGTGACGACCGTGGCCCTCTTCATGATGCACGGGGCGATCTACGCGCTGATGAAGACGGAGGGGCCGTTGCACGACAAACTACGGGGCTGGATTAACCAGTGCATCATCTTTTTTATCATCTGCTACGCGGTCACAACGATGGCCACGCTGCTCTATGTCCCGCACATGGGGGCGCGGGTGCGGGCCTACCCGTGGCTCTTCAGCATTGCGCTGGCGAACATGCTGGCTATCGCCAACATCCCGCGCGAGATTCACCGCGGCAGCGATTGGCGCGCGTTTCTCTCCTCGTGCGCCGCGATGAGCACGCTGATGGGGCTCTTCGGGCTGGAGATGTTCCCCAACCTGGTCTTGAGCAACCCAGACCAGGCCCACAGCTTGACCATCTATAATGCTGCCTCGTCGTCCAAGACGCTGGGCATCATGCTGACCATTGCGGCGATCGGCGTCCCCGTCGTGGTGGCTTATACGGTGAGCATCTACTGGATCTTTCGTGGCAAAGTGCGGCTGGACCAGATGAGCTATTGAAAGGACCTAATTGGCTTGCTTGCGGGCGGCTTCGTATTCCGCGAGGACCGCAAAGAATCCGTTCGCGTCCGGGTCCAGCGGATTCAGGAGCAGCCGCTGTTTCATGCGGAGCGTCTCGAACTCGGTGGCGTCCTCCTGCTCCGCCACGTAGTAGATCGGTTTGCCGTGATCGGCGTAGATGGCGTAGCAATACCAGTTCATCATGAAGGGTTGGCCGCTCTTCCGGTAGTTCCAGGTCTGGCCGTGAAAGACCTCCCGATTGAGCAGTTTGGTCTTGAGCGTGCGCAGCAGGTTCCGGTCGGTGTGTTTCCCTTGCAGGATGCGCGGGGTCTTGCCGCTGATATCGGTCCGGTCATACCCGGTGATTCTCATCCAGGCGCGGTTGACATAGATGATCCGCGGGCCGCTGGGGCCCGCGAGCTGCGCGTCGGTCACCATGATCCCTCGGTGCAGATTTTCCAGGACTATCAGCCAATCAAATTTCAATTGCATAATGTGTGTTGGGTCCGCTTGCCTCAATGCAGGCAAGCTCACTGTCAATCATAGCGCACATTGCCGTTTACGCCAAGTGTTCAGCTTGAACAGTGGTGTGGACAATCACAGGGCCCTTCCTTATCGTGCCAGCCAAGCGACTGAGTTTGCGCTATGCTGAGCCTCCTGATTGTTTTACGGCACGTGAGGGCACGCGGCTTGCAGCCGCGTGTAGGCCTTGTCCTCCCACGCGGCGCCACATTCGTCGCTTCCTGTAAGACATGAAACCACTGCTCAACATTTCCCGCCGCCGATTCCTCCACCATAGTGCCGCCGTGATCGGTGCCGCCTTTGCCGCGCCTTCCATCATTCCCGCCTCAGCTCTCGGCCGGAATGGACTCATCCCTCCCAGCGAGCGCGTCGCGATGGGGTTCATCGGCGTCGGCGGCCAGGGCAGCGGCCACCTGCTGGGCGGCGCCTGGACCTACGTTGCGGGCGGCTACGCGGGCCGAAAGGACGTTCAGGTCCTGGCCGTCTGCGATGTCTGGCGTGACCGGCGTGAGAAGGCCTGCCAAAAGGTCAACGATCACTACGCCGAAGCCTCCGGCAACGCCAACTACCAGCCCTGCAAAGCCTATACCGATTTTCGCCATGTCTTGGACCGGCCCGATATTGATGCCGTCCTCATCGCCACCCCTGCTCACTGGCACGCTACCATGGCCGCCATGGCCGCGGCTGCCGGCAAGGACATCTATTGCGAGAAACCCAGTGCCGTGACGGTCGCCGAAAGTCAGGCCATGTTGGCCGCTGTCCGGCGCTACGGCCGCGTCTATCAGGCCGGCACTCAGCAGCGCAGCGAATACGGCGGCAAGTTCCGCGTTGCCTGCGAATTCATCCGCAGTGGCCGCATCGGGAAGCTGCAAGCCATCTACGCCTACCGCGATGGCGGGGCGGTTTTCTGGCCGCAGCGGTTCGGCCCCGCCAAACCAGTGCCCGAAGGCCTGGACTGGGACCTGTACCTCGGTCCCGCGCCATGGCTCCCTTACGATGGCAACGCGAGCGCCCACCGTTTCGATATCGGCGAACTCAACTGGGGCCAGCACCATTATGATATCGTCCAATGGGCCGCCGCGGCCGACGATACGGGCCCGGTGGACATCTTCATGGAAGAAACCCGCTCCGGTTACAAGTATGCCAGTGGCGTGGTCGTGCATGGCACGGCCTACCCCAACGAACCGGTCGGCGGCGTCGGGGGCGCGTGTTTCGTCGGCACCGCAGGCCGCATCGCGGTGGACCGCGATGCGTTGGTATCTGACCCGCCAGACATTGTGCGCGAACCACTCCACCCGAATGAGGTTCACCTTTACCGCAGCACCAGTCATTCCGGCAATTTCCTTGAATGCGTTCGCACCCGCAAGAAGACCATTTGCGACGCGGACATCGCCCACCGCGCCGCAAGTGCGCTCCTGCTGGGCGGCGTCGCCAAACAGTTGCAGCGCGCACTTAAATGGGACCCGCAGGCCGAAAGGTTTGTCCACGATGACGAGGCCAACCGGCTGCTCTCCATCGCCAAACGCCCGCCGTGGTGCGTGTGACGAGTTCTCGATTACCGGTCTCTGATCCAGTCACCCCCAAGCACTCCCATGACACGATACCTTGTTTTGACGGCGGCACTTGGCCTCACCGTTTCGACGCTCGAATCCAGGCTCAGCGCCGCGTCCACCAGCGAGGCTGCTCGCCCGGCGGCAAGCGCCAGTCGTCAGTCCGTTCCGTCCTCCGCCCGCGACGCCACCACCAACGAGGAGAAACAGCTCATCGGTGTGCTGCGCTCAGACCGTTCGCCCAAAGAAAAGGATGCCGCCTGTGCCCGGCTCAAACGCATCGGCACCGCTCGATCTGTGCCGGCGCTCTCCACCCTGCTGTGCGATGAGCAGCTTTCCCATTCCGCCCGCTATGCCCTTGAATCCATGCCGTCGGCCAAAGCTGGCCGGGCCTTGGCCGATGCGCTGGTCAAAACCTCTGGGCCGACCAGGCTCGGCATTATACAGTCGCTGGCCTTTCGGCGCGAAGCTCGAGCGGTGCCCACTTTGACCGCGCTACTGGTGGACCCCGACCCCGCCCTCGCCACCGCCGCCGCCACGGCCTTGGGCCGAATCGGCGGCTCCAAGGCCCTCAAAGCCTTGCAGGCCGCATCGGCGCCGCCACTTGGACCCGCAGCCCCGACCGGTTCGGTGCACAACGCCATCGCCGACGCCACCCTGCGGTGCGCGGCCGACCTTCTGAACTCCGGCAGCCTCTCCAAAGCCTTGGCAGTCTTCCAGCGGCTCTACGGGACCGAAAAGGCGGACCACCTCCGCGTCGCCGCCTATCGCGGGATGATCCTCTCCTCCCGCAGGCAGGCCCTGCCTCTAATGATCACCGCCATCACCGGCACCGAAGGGACCAGCCAGACTGCAGCCCTGCAATTGGTGGGCAAGGTGCAGGCTCCCAACGCGGCTCTGACGCTGGCCCAATTGTTGCCGAAGGTTCCTGCCATCACTCAGGTCGCTCTGATCGGAGGTTTGAGTCAGCGCAGTGATCCTGCGGCCGCGCCGGCCATCGCCGTTTTGGTCAACAGCTCGACCCCGGAGGTCCGCCTGGCCGCCATCAGCGCCTTGGGGCTTTTGGGGGATGCTTCCCTGGTTCCGCTGTTGGCCCAGTCCGCCGCCTCGGCCACCGGCGCGGAACAGGAAGCCGCCCGCCTCTCTCTGGTGCAACTGCGGCGGGGTGATCCTGCTCGAACGCTGTTGGCTCAATTGCCCGGCGCGAAACCCGCCGTCCAGGCGGAATTGGCCCGCGCGCTCGGTGATCGCCGGGACCGACTCGCGGTGCCGACCTTGATGGAACTGGCGCGAAAAGGATCCGATTCCGCCCGCAAAGCAGCGCTTCAGGCCCTGCCTGCACTGGTGGAACAGCCCCAGATCGGCTCCCTTGTGCGCCTTGTCTTCCAGGCGAAAACCGAGGCTGCTCGTGCTGAAGCCGCTGAGGCTCTCGGCTCGGCGTGCCACAACATCCAATCCCGGCATGGGCAGGTGAATCTCGATCCGCTGTTGCAGGGATTGGCCACGGGCTCGACCCAAGTCCGCATCGCCCTATTGCCGATTTGCAGCGGGCTGATTGACTCCCAGGTTCGTTCTGCCTTGCGCACGGCCGTCGCCGACTCGAACCCGCCAGTCCGCGACGCTGGCATCCGTGCGCTGTGCGATACCGGCGATGCAGAACTCCTGCCGGATTTGCTGAAAGTCGCCTGCGAAGCCCGTGAAGAAACCTTCCGAACTCTGGCGATCCGCGCTTGCGTGCGCTTAACCACCCAGGAGGAAACCGTTAAACTCTCCAACGCGCAGCGCCTCGAGCTGCTCAAGACCATCTTCGCCACGCCGCTCAACGCCGGCCAAAAGCGCCTGGTGTTGGCGGGCTTCGCCGGGATTCCCGAATTGCAGGCCCTCCAGCTTGTTGAACCGTTGCTCGACGAAGCGGCAGTCCAAGTCGAAGCTGCCCAGGCTGCCATCAAGATTGCCTCGGCCCTTCCCTACGCGCAAACCGATGTGGCCATTGCCGCTCTAAAGAAGGTCCTCACCACGACTACCGACAGCCCGAGCCGAGAAGCTGCCGAAAAGGCGCTGAAGGAACTCGAGGCCGGCACGGATCATATCACTGCCTGGCAAGTGGCCGGCCCTTTTCGGCAGGAGGGTAAGGACTACGCCGCCTTGTTCGACATCGTTTTCCCACCGGAGACCAACGGCACGCCTGGGGTGAAATGGCAATCGCCAGCCTCCGGGACCGATCCCAAGCGCCCCTGGGTGGTGGACTTGCTCAAGACCTTTGGCGGCGAGCAATGTGTGGCTTACGCCCGCACTCGGGTCCATTCCAGCCAGGCACGCCCCGCGCGCCTTGAACTGGGCAGCGACGACGGGATAAAAGTGTGGCTTAATGGCAGCCTGGTCCATACCAATAACACCTTTCGCGCACTGCAGCCGGCTTCGGACAAGGTCAATGTCACCTTGGATCCTGGCTGGAATCAACTGCTGCTGAAAATCACGCAGCTCAATCAGGGCTGGGCGTTTTGCGCTCGATTCCTCACCCCTGATGGGCGTCATCTGGAAGGTCTCGAATTCGATGCTCGCCCCGAGGCTACCCAACGAACCCGAACAAACGGAATTGGCAACACCCCGCAAAAACAGTAGTCAAGCCTCCGCTAGATCTTTCAAAAGCGGGTTTGAAGAACTCCGGCCCAGTCAGAAGGCCGGGGATTAGCGCGAGTTGTCCAACCCGGCGCGGCGCTCAATGTTTCAGCTCGAAATCGCTCGGCTTCATCCCTCTCTGGAATTTGCCGTACCCAAACCATCCGGGCCGATATTCGCCTACGTAATCCACATTCGCTTTCGCCCGAATTCTCTTTTCCCGGCCCGCCGCCCAGTAACAAGCATTGACTACCAGTCGGCGCACGCTCTCGTTTTCAAGGTCCACCGCGGCGCCCATCGTCGTGGTGAATATCCTCGCCGTCTTGCCGCTCTCGCCGGTGTAATCGCGCAACCAGACCAACGGCATCATGGGGTTGTTTTTGACGCCCTCGATGGGCAGATCGTCCGGCTTCATGCCCGACAGCACTTGGCCCCAAACGAGCACCTTGGCGTCTTTGGGCAGGTGGATGACGGCATAGACATCCGTCGGCCCCCAAAGGTCCGCTACACCCCGCAGAATGGGATGATTCTTGAACACCCCGTTGATCACCCCGCGCGTGCTCTGTTTGCCATGGCTGCCATGATGATCAACCCAGGTCTCGCCGAGCACCTGCTGCCCAAACCCGCCCGGCCAATCCTTGCTATGCCAGTCGTACTTGGCGTAAGGGCTTTGCTTGTTCAGCTCGTACTTGAACGCGTGCGTGCTGGTGCGTAACGCGACGATCGGCTTGCCGGCTTTCAGGTAATCCGCGAAATGTTTCATCTGCTGATCCGGCAACTCGCGAAAACGCAGTCCCATCACGCATAAGTCAGCCGAATCCAGCGCCTCCATGCCGGGGATGTTCGTGAGAATGAGCGGGTCAATAGTCCCGTCAGCCGGGTTGATGGGAAAGAGCACGGTGCATTTGAAGCCGTGTCGGACGGCGAGAATCTTCGCCAGCATCGGCAGCGCTTCCTCGGAGCGATACTCTTCGTCACCGCTTAGAAAGACGATGTGCTTGCCCTTGCCCGGCCCGGCTTGACCCTCATACACGACTCCATCCGCTGCCTGCGCCCAATCGGCAAACATAGTTTGCAGCAGCAGGACCAATCCAGTCATCCTTATTAATGTCTTCGTAACCTTTCCCATGTTGAACGATTCGTCACTTCGCTTCCCACACAATGCGCCCATCCATTACTGTCAGCACGACACGAGCTTTATCAATCTCGGCTGGAGGGATCTGGTAGAGGTCGCGATCGAGCATGACGAGGTCGGCGAGTTTGCCGGGGCTGATAGTGCCTTTGGCCTTCTCGGCAAACTCCGCATAGGCGGATCCTATGGTAAACGCCCGGACGGCTTCATCCATCGTGAGCTTTTGCTCGGGAATCCAACCGTCCGGATGCTTGCCATCGAGCGTCTGGCGCGTCACCGCGGCCTTGATCCCTTCCATCGGATTTAGCGGCGCCACGGTCCAGTCTGAACCGAAGGCCAGCACGGCGCCGGTGTCGAGCAGTGAGCGGAATGCGTAGGCGCCCCGGGAGCGTTCGGGGCCGATGCGTTTCTCACACCAGCGCCCGTCGTCTGCGGCGTGATAAGGCTGCATGGAAGCAATCACCTTTTGCTTGCCGAACCGTGTAATCTCCGTGGGCCGCAAGTGCTGGGCATGCTCGATGCGGAAGCGGCGGTCGCGCGGACCATTCTTTTCAGCGGCTTGCTCGTAGATATCGAGGATGCGCATGTTGGCCTCGTCTCCAATGGCATGGATCATGACCTGCAAACCCAGTTTGTCGGCGCCTTCGACGCGTTTGAGCATGACGCCTTCAGGCAGCATCTGGTCAAACAAGAGGCCGCGAGTATTGGGCGCGTCGCTGTACGGTTGGAAGAAGAGCGCCGTGGAGGATCCCAGGCTGCCGTCCGCGAAACCTTTTAATCCGCCAATGCGCAGCATGTCGCTGCCGAAGGCGGCGCGCACGCCGGTCTTGCCCAGCACCTCCCACGAGACGATCGAGCGGATGGCGTAAATGCGGTTCTTCAATTCGCCCCGGTCGAGCATGGACTGATAAAGGCCAACATCATCCCCTGCGGACATATCGGTGACGCTGGTCACGCCGAGCTGCGCCGCGTGTTCGGTGGCGGCGCGCGCGGCAACGTGCTTCTCCTCAAAGCTCTTTTCCGGAATCGCCCGCTCCACCAAATCTTCAGCCGCGTCTTTGAAGATGCCGGTCGGCTCACCGGTCTTGGGGTCGCGCACGATTAAGCCGCCAGGCGGGTCCTTGGTTTCTTTGGTCACACCTGCCAGTTTGAGCGCGAGGCTGTTGGCTAACGCCATGTGCCCGTCAAGCCGATTGACCCAAACCGGATTATCGGGCGTAGCGGCATCAATCATCTCCCTGGTCGGCAAGGGCGCGCCCGGCCATTTCTCGTGGTCCCAATCGCCGCCGAGAATCCAGCGGCCTTTGGGCATCTTCCGCGCATAGTCGCCCAGCCGCCGGGCCATCTCCTGGGGGGACTGCGCCTCGCGCAGATCAACGTTCGCGAGCGAGAAGCCGCCCATGAGGAAATGCACGTGGGCGTCGTTGAACCCGGGCAGGATGAGCTTGCCGTCGGCATCAATGACCCTGGTCCCGGGTCCAGCCAGCACCCGAATCTCGGGTGTCGAGCCGACCACCGCGATGCGGTTGCCCAAAATCGCCACCGCGCCGGCGGCGGGGTGGACCGGGTCCATCGTGTGGATGGCGGCGTTGAGGACGATGAGGTCGGGAGCGAGTGATGCTTCTTTGGCTTGGGAAACGGTGGTCAACATTGGGAAAAAGAGCGCGATGATCGCGAAGGTTGCTTTCATTGGACGCCGGTTAAGGTCATTTGACTGGCCAAGTTCTAGCGAGCCGCCCGGCTCTTGTCACGCTGGATAATGGGGATGGCCGTAATCCTGTATTTCCGTAATAGAGCATTTGTAGCTTTCCGCAGACCCGTCTCCGCTCTATGTTCCGACGAGCCGGGTGGGCCGGCGACAACTGTCTGCAAACTATGCAATCCTTAGCGACTGTCTTACTAAAGCCGGGCGAAGCCGACCGCATTGTGGCAGGGCATCCCTGGATTTACCACGGGTCCGTGCTGCGGCTCACTCAACCGGCGGCTGATGGCGAGCTTGTTCAGGTCAAAGACCACCGCCAGCGCTTCCTGGGCGTCGGGTTCTACAATTCCAAGTCCAGGATCAATGTCCGTGTTCTCTCGCCAGAGCGGGTCGAAGTGGACCAGGCGTTCTTTGAGCAACGAATTCGCACGGCGTTAGCTGTCCGCCAACGGCATCTGCCGAACGCCAGTTCCTTCCGGGTGGTGAATGCCGAGAGCGATTTTCTGAGCGGACTGATTATTGATAAATACGAGGATGTGCTGGTGGTGCAAACTTCTTCCCTGGGCATGGACCAGCGGAAGGCGATCATTGTCGCCGCGCTGCACGCGCTCTTCTCGCCACGCGCAATCGTGGAGCGAAACGAGGCCTCGACCCGGAAGTTTGAAGGATTGCCGGATGCGAACGGGATTCTCACAGGCAGCGTGGAAACGCCGCTGGCGATCAAGCTTAACGGCCTGCAGTTCGAGGTGGATGTGCTGGGCGGTCATAAAACGGGTTTTTATCTCGACCAGCAGGTGAATTACCAGCGCGTGGCCGAACTGGCGAAGGGCGCGCAGGTGCTGGATTGCTTCAGCTTTCTCGGCGGGTTCGGCTTGCACGCCGCCCGCGCGGGGGCCGCCCACGTGCATCTGCTGGACCAGAGCGCGGAGGTCATCGCGGCCGCCCTTCGCAATGCGACCGCGAACGGTTTAGCGGAAAGGTGTTCCGCGGAAGCGGCAAATGTCTTCGACTGGCTCAACGCGCAAACCGTGACGAAGCCGCACGAGAAAATCGTCCCGCGCTGGGATTTGATCGTGCTCGATCCGCCCTCCTTCACCCGCAATCGCGCCTCGGTGCCCGATGCCCTGCGCGGTTACAAGGAGATTCATCTGCGCTCCCTCAAGCTGCTCAAAATTGGCGGCGCGCTGGCGACGTTTTGCTGCTCACACCACGTGGACGCTGGGTTGTTCCAGGACACGGTGCTTTCCGCGGCGTTCGATGCCCGGCGGGTTCTGCGGCGCGTGGCCACTTATTCGCAGTCCCCTGACCATCCGATTATCCCGATGATACCCGAGACTGAGTATCTGAAGGGGTTTGCGTTTGAGGTGGTGAGGTAGAAAATGCGCAACATATTGTGCCTCAGTGCCCTACGAAGAATGGCTGTTCTTGACCACTTCCCATCCTCCGGGTTCATGGTCGGCAGGTCCGAAAGGAACAGGAAACTACCCTTTTTCCCGGCCGCCCCAAGCCAGGAACAAGCTTGGTGCAACGGTAGCACACCGGTACCACACCGGAACCACTCCCATGTGGAACGCGATCCACATGGGAGTGGTTCCGGTGTGGTAAGGGTGCACCACGCTTACCACATGGGAGCACTACCGTTGCACCACGCTTGGCACACCGTCGTACTACCGTCAGATCACCGTCGCCGTGCCGTGGAGATAACGAAGAGAATTCCCCGAAACAGCCGGTTCGCCCATTGGACCCCTGAGCCGAAGGACGAAAACATCCAACACCCGACAACCAACGTCGAACATCCAGTGCCCGCTATTTCCGCAGTCATTGGATGTTGGGTGTTCGATGTTGGTTGTTGGATGTTTCCACGGTTCAAGGGCTTACGGAAGCGATGGCGTTGGGCTACGGCCTCACCCGAAACGCCTTAATGCGCGTCACAAGTGGTTGGCTGGAAGTCGGTTCCAGAGCCAGCCCAAGGTCAGCAGCGGTACTGGAGGTGGTCTGGGAGGCCTCCTGTCGAGTGCCGGAATGCCAGAACGGCTTCGCCGGTGGAGAAGCAAGGTGCGCAGCGCGGCAAAGCCGCGAGCCGAACCCGAAAGCCAGACAGGAAAATTGAAGACAGGAAGATGATGCGCGATCCCATTTTCCTGTCTTCAATTTTCCTGTCCTTTTGCCTTCACGCAGCCCCGCTCCCGCAAATTTCTTCGCGGCCTGCAAGGAATCTCGACCATTTTCAGGTTCAAACAGGGCAGCATGACCCGCATGAGGACGACGAGGACCAAGACGACTAGGCCGTTGAGTTGGATGAAGGGGCGGCTGCGAATGGGCAAATCAGCATTGCAGCCGCCTGCTCCCCTGGTGTAGAATACCACCATGCAAAGGTTGGAACTGCGGCCAACGCACAAGCCGGTCCAGAATTACTACGCCGCCTTGCGCCAGTTCGACGACCTCGGCGTCACCCACGAGACCGCCGTCCGCTCCGCTTTCCAGGGCCTGCTCGATTTCAGGACCGCGTGCCCGAACTCGCCGGCAAGAACGGTTGGCTTGCTGGCAGTGCTCCTTTCGTTCCATACTGCGGCGAACATGCAGCGCGACAACTGCCAACATGAGTGACAACGATCTTCTCCACGAAGAACCGCCCGCTTATGGCAGCGGTGCTGGCAAGCCCTCGCCCCTCCAGAATTATCTCCGCAAGCTGGAGTGCGCGCTCAAGCGCGGTGACGCCACCGAACACACGCACCGCCCCGCGCTCAAGGAACTGATCGAAGCCCTGGACGACAAGCTCATCGCCACCAACGAACCCAAGCGCTCCGACTGTGGCGCGCCGGATTACGTCGTCTCCCGCACTCGCGACCAACTTTCACTGGGCTACATCGAAGCGAAGGACCTCGGGGCGGACTTGGCTGAGATTGAGCGTGGCGAACAGCTCAAGCGTTATCTGGCCTCGCTGCCCAATCTCCTGCTGACTGACTATGTGGAGTTCCGCTGGTTCGTGGATGGCAAGAAGCGCGAAACCTTCCGCCTCGCGACGCTGCAACCTGGCGGTAAACTCGCACCCGTCTCCGCCGAGGAAATGGAACGGGCGAAAAACCTTTTGCTCGCCTTCCTCACGCAGCGCCCGGTGGACATCGCCTCCGCCGAAGAACTCGCCCGCCGCCTGGCCAAGCTCACCCACGTCATTCGCGACATCATCATCGGCGCGTTTCAAACCCAGCGGGCTTCGCAACAATTGCGCGACTGGCGGGATGCCTTCGCCGCCACGCTGCTGCCGGAACTCGCGCCGCAAGGCGATGCGAGGAAAGAAGCCGAAGCCGCGAGCGCGTTCGCCGACATGTTCGCGCAGACGCTCGCCTATGGCTTGTTCAGCGCCCGCGCTTCCAGCCGCAGCCCCGGGTTCACCCGCGCCAAGGCGCAGAAACTCATCCCCCGCACCAATCCTTTTCTCCGCACTTTCTTCGAGCAGATCACCGGCGCGGCGCTGGACGATGAACCGTTCGCCGGGTTCGCCGAGGATTTGATTCAGACGCTCGATCATGCGGATATGGCTCGGGTCATGGAAGACTTTGGCAAACACGGCCGCCGTCGCGATCCGGTCGTTCACTTCTACGAAACTTTCCTGCAAGCCTACGATCCGAAACTGCGCGAACTGCGCGGCGTCTATTACACGCCCGAACCGGTGGTGAACTACATCGTCCAGAGCATTGACCGGCTGCTCAAACACAAGTTCGGCATCAAAGCCGGGCTGGCCGACCACTCGAAGATCACCGTCACCCGCAAGGATAGAGAGCGCGAGATCAAAGAGGAGTCGCATCGCGTGCTCATTCTCGATCCGGCCACGGGCACGGCCACGTTTCTTTACGCCGTGCTCGAGTTCATCCGCTCGCAATTCAAGACGAAGAAGAACGCGGGCCAGTGGGGCAGCTACGTCCACGAGCATTTGCTGCCGCGCCTGTTTGGGTTTGAATTGCTTATGGCGCCGTATGCCGTCGCGCATTTCAAACTCGGCCTCGCGCTCGCGGCGATGGATGAAGAGCCGCTCTTCCGCCAGCAATGGAGCTATGAACCGCAGGGCAACGAGCGCCTGAACATCTTTCTCACGAACACGCTGGAGGACCTGGAACACACCACCGAACAGCTTGGCCCGTTGCGCGCGTTGAGCAACGAAGCCAACTGCGCCTACGAGGTCAAGAAACACAAGCCCGTCCTCGTCGTGCTCGGCAATCCGCCTTACTCCGGCCATAGCGCGAACACTGGCGAATGGATTTCCAAGCTCGTCCGCGATTATTACTTCTGCGACGGCCAGCCACTCGGCGAACGCAACCCGAAATGGTTGCAAGACGACTACGTGAAGTTTCTCCGCTGGGCGCAGTGGCGTATCGAGCAGACTGGCCAAGGCGTGCTCGCGTTCATCACCAACCACGGCTATCTCGACAACCCGACGTTCCGCGGCATGAGGCAGAATCTCATGGAGACCTTCGATGAGATTTACGTCCTCGATCTGCACGGCAACTCGAAGAAGAAGGAAATCGTTCCGGGAACTGGCGAACAGGACAAGAACGTCTTTGATATTCAGCAAGGTGTTGCCATCGGCATCTTTGTGAAACTTCCCCCGGACTCGAAAGGTAGGGCGGGCAGTCCTCTGCCCGCCTCGCGTGGCAAGCAGGACGAGCGGCGCACACGGAGTGACGCGCCCTACCAAAAACCGCCCGCCACCGTGCGGCACTGCCCTCTATGGGGTGCGCAACGACAGACGAAATACGACTGGCTCGATCGCCATCAAGTTGAAAACACCAAGTGGACGACGCTCGAACCCGCCGCGCCGCACTACCTATTCATCCCACAAGACACCAAGCGGCTCAGAGAATACGACTGTGGCTGGAAGGTCACGGAGATGATGCCGGTCCACAGCTTGGGCATAGCTGCTGGACGAGATCATTTTACGGTCGCCTTCACGGGCAGAGAACTTCGGGAAAGGCTTCAGACCTTCCTTCAACTTGGCAGCGAAAAGGCACGAGAGGAATTTCGTTTAGGTCCCGACTCGCGGGACTGGCAGGTCACCCTCGCCCAAGAAGATCTGAAACAACGGAACTGGGATTGCTGGATCACCAAAATCCTCTATCGCCCGTTCGATTTACGGGAAACTTGTTACACCGGCCTATCTCGCGGGTTCCATTGCATGCCACGACAGGATGTCATGCGCCACTTCTTCAACGGTGAACTGAACCTCGGGATTTGCACGACCAGGTCTGTAGAAATACGTGAGGGATGGCATCACATATTCGCCACACATCAACTGATCCAGTTGCATAGCGTATCGCTCAAAGAGGTTAATTACGTTTTCCCCCTTTATCTGTATCCGAACGGCAAGCTGCCGGAGGAAGACTTATTCGCACACCACAATGGCCGGCGCCCGAACTTGAGTGCCGAGTTTATCCGCGACTTCTGCGAAAAGCTGAAGGTCAAGTTCGTGCTGGATGGCCTGGGCCGCCCCGGCAAAGGAGAAGTTGGACCGGAACTGATTTTCCATTACGCCTACGCGGTATTTCACAGCCCCACCTATCGCCAGCGGTACGCGGAGTTCCTGCGCGCGGATTTCCCGCGCCTGCCGCTCACGAGCGATTTCGAGTTGTTCCGCACGCTGGCAGGTTTTGGCGGCGAACTGGTGGATTTGCACGCGCGGGGCAAGGGCGAACCGCGCGGCCTCACTTTCCCGGTGAAGGGGAACAACGTGATCAAGGAAGTCCGCTACCAGCCGCCGCAAGGCAAAGAGTGGGGCCGCGTCTGGATCAACGACCGGCAATATGTGGAGGGCGTGCCGGAAGCGGCGTGGAGATTTCCGATTGGCGGTTACCTGCCGGCGCAACGCTGGCTGAAGGACCGCATCGGGCGCACGCTCGGTTACGAGGAGCAAGCGGAATATCAGCGCATCATCTGGGCGCTGCTGGAGACGCGGCGATTGATGACCGAGATTGACGTCAGCATCAAACAGCACGGCGGCTGGCCGCTGAAGTAAATGAGAGACTTCCTCGCGCTGGACGGCATCCCGCCCGAAAACTTTGAATACCGCCTCGGCAATCGTTCGGCCCCCGAATGGGTGATTGACCAATACCAGGTGAGCACCGACAAACGCAGCGGCATCACAAACGACCCCAACCGCCCCGACGACCCCGAATACATCGTCCGCCTCCTCGGCCAGGTCATCACGGTGAGCCTGGAGACGGCGAAGGTGATCGAACACCTGTCGCCTCTGGAAAGGTAAGAAGCAAAGGGCGTACGTCCACTATCCGATCTCTCCTGCGCCTCGCGACGCCCCTTGGTTCTACAATCTCTACTGGGCCGGAAAACTGTGACAAACGAATTGCGTGCTCGAAAACGCGGTTGCCTGAAACCAGTAAAGTACGGGTGCGGCTGCATGGGTGTGATTCTCCTGGTCCTGGTGGCGGCCCCATTCATCTTGCTCAACCGCGTGCCGAAGTCGTACCTGCCCGCCGCCAGCCCCATAGAACCGCCTGGGCCCGGTGACTCACTCGGTGGCGGTCTCGACGGGTTTGCCTCGCCTTACCTTGGCCACACCGGCAGTTGGGATGGCAAGGGTGGCGCCATGGGCGGCAGCCAAAAGACCGACGCTCTGGATGCCGAAGCTGCCATGGGCCTTCGCTGGACGTTTATGCCGGTTTACTGGAGGGCGCTGGAGCCGGACGGCCCGGTTGATCTGGCCAGAGAAACTCCAGCCGCATGGCGCGCTCTGGATGCCTTCATCATTGCGGCCCACCAGCGCAAGTTAAATGTGTTGATGCAGGCACCAGTCATCGGCGGCAACGCCGGAGGCCCGCCCGCCTGGGCGGGTCGGCGCGAAAAGGGCAGATCCGCCCCTGCGAACATGGAAGCCGCCGCTGCTTTTGCCGGGAAGCTCGCCGCTCGTTATGCTCCGGGCGGAGTCCTGGCGGCACGGGAAGGCTGGCAGCAACGCTATGGCGTCCGGGCCTGGGAGCTGGACAACGAACCTGACGGCTACCTGACGCACTGGAAGGACCAGGGCGCAGACTATGCCGAGTTCGTCACCAAAGCGGCCGCCGCGCTCCGGCAGGCAGACCCGCAGGCGGTGATTCTCGGGCCTTCGGTCACGAGTGGCGGCAAGGCCATCGCCTGGATCGAAGCAGCCCTGGACGCCCAGGCAATGCGTGGATCACCCGAGTTCCGCAAGCGCGGCCAACCCCATTCGATCGGCCCCGCGCTGGACGTCGTCTCCTTCCACATCTACGAAGGACTGAATGCCGCGCTGCCCGGAAGAGACCGCACAGTTGAAGTCGTCTTTAGCGATATCCGCAAGGTCTTTGAAGAATGGGAACAACGTGCTCCCGGCTTTGCCTATCCGCGCAAACAGGAATACTGGCAGACCGAGGGGAACTTCGATTTCCTCGGCATCCTCTCCCGGGAGCGCCGCGCCGCCTGGCGCATTCAGTTCTTCACGCGCGCCTTTGCCGCCGGTATCCGCAAAGTCATCGTCATGGATGCCTCCCGACCGGAGCAGGCAGCCGTGCGGGCTTACATCCGGGCTCTGCCTCAGCCTTTCCCCATACAACGCGCCGACGCGCAAATCACGGCCTTGGGTGGCCGGCCGATTGCCTTCTGTCATCAGGACCACACCAATTCCGACGCGGGCCGAGTCTGGATCCTGTGGGCCGCCGCGGGCACCGGCGATGCCGAAGTGGAGGTGCCGTGTATTCGGGAGCAAATCAAAACGGTCCTGGGCGATGGCACGGAGGCTGTGATGGCGGGGACCAACGGCCGGCTGAGAATCCATTTGCGGGGCGATAGCAAGATGGCTCCCCCGGTCCTGCTCATTGACCGAGTTGCGCCTTCCCAGCCATTCAAGGGCTCAAATAACAACGCCGCATCAAACTCACCTGCCAAGTGAGGATGGAACCAGCGTGGCCTTCTGCCATCCATAATCGCGTCATTATTGTGAGCGATGGGGTCTTAGGGAATGACCCTCGCAAGAGGGCGATTCGAGCTGGCTGATCTGCTGCTGGGAGGTCTTGAGTTTGCGGGCAAGGTCTTTTTGGGAGAGGCCGGCCTTTTCGCGCAGCGCCGCGATCTGCAGCGCCACGTCCCACGCCTCATCCGCCCGCTCGAACCGCTCTGCAGATTCAAGGTCGCGGAGTTGCTCTTCGAGAAGAATGTCAAAGTTCGTCTTGCTCATAACTCGTTGCTTTCTTTCCAGTCGCGCATTCGCTCCCGCGCTGCACCCAGGTCGCGGGCCGGGATGGTCTGGCGTTTGGTGTGGATGCCGTGGACGGCAATAATGCGGCGGCCTTTCACAAAAAACCAGAGCACGCGGGTGTTCAACTTGCCGACGAGCCGGTGATATGCAACTCGGCGTTTGTGGCATAAGCGGGCGGGGAGAGTTTGACGTCGAGCGTGTTGCGGGCCGGAGCGCTCCGGGAGCGCTCCCGCCAATTCTGTGCGCCGGCTGGCAGGGAAGGTCAAGCCGGCGAGCGCGGTCGTTTTTCAGTACCTCTGCCAGTTGGAGAGGCTGTAGTTGAGGCGGTAATACAAAGGAGCCTTTTGAACCGGGAACACCGCCTGGTAAGTGGAAATGTTGCCCAGCGTCTGCACCAGCGTCACCGAGACCGGCGTCACATTGGTCCAGGTCGTGAAGTCCGGCGAAGCCACGAAGCCGCGGGTCACCTCACCCAGTTGATTCCGCTCCTGGAATTGAACCGCGATCTGGTTTCCCGGCAGGGAAATACCCGCCATCACCGCGTTGGTCGCGTCCGGAACCATGGGATTGCCGCCCACGACGAACTCGAGCAGGTTCACAACCCGATCCCCATCCGGGTCGGCGCCGATACCCGCAACGGCAGGGTTATTGATCTGCGCATCGTTGAAATAACCCAATTCCCAATCTCCGAATGTCCCCGGCTGCGCCCGCTCCAGGAACACGAGTTCGGACACCTGAACGTTCCGGGAGGGGTAGGCTGTATCGTACGAACTGGTGATGTAGAGTTGGGCGTTGGTGGCATAAACCGGAGGTGACAGCTTCACATCCAGGGGAGTAGCGCTGTTGGCCATTGTCCCAGTATAGACCACGGTGCCATTGACGATCATCTGCATATTCGAAGGACCGTAGTTGGCTCTTGGGTAAACCAGGAACTCCGCGAGGGCGACTTGCTGCGAGAAAGTCACCAGGAGCCACTCGGGATTGGTGGGACTCGGTCCCTGGCCGGCAGCGGTCCCCGAGGAGACCCAGAAGGTGGTGGTGTCGCCGTCCACCGCGTTCGCTGCGGGGTATGCACTTTGCTCCGACGAGTCGGTGATCGAGGCGATAGTTAACTGGTATGGGGCATAGGCCTGGACAATGAGGGTGGCGGTGGGACTTGGCCACGCGACGCCATGAGGATCCGTAACCACCAGCGTATAAGAGCCGGCATTGGCCACTTGGGCGTTGGTTATCGTCAATTCACCCAGAGTAGCGCCGGCCACGGGTGTGCCGTTCACCTGCCATTGGAAGGAGTACCCCGGCGGCGGATTGGTCAGGCCGATGCCGAAGCTGGCGGCGAGTCCCGGCGGAATGGACTGCGACACCGGAGACAACAAGGTCAGCAAGTTCACATAACCCACCACCATGGCGCCCATGGCGTCCTGGATGGTATAACTGAACTGGTCGTCCCCGATATACCCTGCGACGGGACTATAGACCAGGGCGGCACCCACCTGGTTGATATTGTTGGTGCCATACTGCACGGCATTGGTGCTTATCGAATCTGCATACAGGTAGCTGATGGCATCGCCGTCCGGATCAATGCTCGTTTGGATGATGGTCGAGAGCGGCAGCGTGTAGCCCTGCGCTCCGAATGCGACAGTATTGAACGTGGCGGCCACTGGCGGCTGGTTGGTCGAAACCAAGGTCAACACCGCCACCTGGCTCGTGACGGACCCGGAATCGTTGCTCACCACGACCGAGAAGTTGGTGCCCTGCGCCCCACTGGTTGGGTTGTCGAATTCCAAGGTGCGAGCGGTGGCCCCGGGCAACAACGCCCCATCGGCCCACCATTGATAGGAGAGCGGCGGCCGTCCCACCGCCACCACCGAAAACACTGCCTTGGTGCCGGAACCATCACTGGCGTCGCGCACCGTCAAGCTGACCGGTTGGTTGGTGATTACCGGCAAACCCGGCGGCAGAGCCTGGCCCACACTGCTGATTTCGACGCGGAGCGCCGACACCGCGGCGGCGCCGTTTGTAGCCACAAAGTCCAGCGTGTTCAAGCCGGGCAGGAAATACTGGTTGGTGATGGCAAAGGGAGCGGCATAAAGGCCGCCACCCGGCGCCAGGGTAATCCCGGTGCTCATGCCGTTGAGGCGGATGTCGGTAATCGAGCCGTTCACCCACAGGACACCGTTGAATGACATCGAGGACGGCACGGCCGAGTCCAGCAGGAATTTCGTCTCGAAAATGTAGGTGCCGGCGGCGGTGTTGGGCGCAGAGCCGCTGCTGTTGCCGGCCGCGCCGATCCAAAATGAGACTCCGTTGGAGGGCGAAAGATAAGCACTGCCGCTGCAGACAAGGTTCACCGGACAGTTGTTTTCGAAGATTTGAGTGTTCGGTCCGAGGTAACTGGTGTCCGGGCTTTGCACCAGGAACCAGTGAGGGTCCACCACATCCCCGGCGGAAAGCACACCGTTGGTATCCAAACCCGTGTTGAACAATTCCGCGGGAGCCGACCCAATGGTGACCTGAGCCACGACGCTGGTAACGCTGCCATAAGCATTGGTGACCACAAGCCGATAAGGCCCGGCGGCGGCGAAAGTGGGGCTGGGAATACTCAAAGTGATATTGGTTTGGCCCGGCAGGTTGGTGCTGTATTGCTGCCATTGGAAGGAAAGGGGCAGCGTGCCCGTGGCCAGCGCTGAAACGACCAGGGGCTTGCCGAAACCGACCAACACGTTGGTTGGCGGCTGGCTCGTGAAGCTCGGCGGATTCAGCGCGCCACCCGTGACGAACGCCATCTGGTTCGACTTGAGGCACACCTGGCTGATGCGGACCTCGTCAATGCTGCCGATCAACCCCTCGTTATTCCCCGGATTGCTCGTCGTATTCCGCGCGCTGCCACCAATGCCAAGGTAGGGCTCGGAGACGCCCGACGGCGCACCATCCAAGGGCCGGGTGAGGGTATAGGGGGTTCCCAACACGTCGGCGTAATTGCGATTGGCGTCCAGGAGGGTCCAATAAAAGGTGAGGATATTCGCCGTATCGCCGTTGGTAGGGCTGCTGCCCGTGAACGTGACCGCGACGTGGTACCAGGTATTGGAGAGCGCCGCATCCGCCCCTACTTTCGGCAAATTCGGCTTGAAATCATCATCGTTGCTGGCCCCGGCCAGCAGGTTCCACTCCATCGTGCCATTGAAGATTCGCCATTGCCAGCCACGGTTGGCGAGCGCCAGCCCGTTATCCCCGGTCACGATCTCGGCATCAATCGTGCCCAGCGGGTCAATCGCAAATTTCACCAGGGCTTCGAAGGTAAATGCCCCGGTCACAGGATTGCGGAACTGCGAGACGTCGGTGTAACTGCCGCCATACAAGATGTGGTATTTGTTGTTGGCGCCGACGCAGGTGGCTTGGCCGGCAAAAGATGCGTTGCCAAAGCTCGTGTTGGTGTAAGGTCCGACTCCGGGACTTGGCTCACCAATATTGGTCAGGGTGATGCTGCTGGTAGCGACCGCATCGGTCGCGTAGAGTTGGCCACCCGGGTCGTCCAAGTGCCACAAATGCAGGGTATTGGCATCGGGTGTGTACGGGATTTGCAGGCCGGCATAACCAGTCGTGGCCACAATCAAGACGGCGGCCGCCAGGCCGATTCCACTTGTGAAAGCTGCGATTCTGTTGTGATAGAAGGTTTTCATACGGAAGGGTTTCATTTGCTACAAACGGTTTTCATTCGGGCAGGCTCCTTTTATCACAAAGACTCCCTATTTTGGCAAGCTCTATTACTGCAAATTTTCCATTCAGCAGCGCCAATTCACGAAGGACGCATGTTGGGAGGGATTGGGCAGGTGGACGGCCCCCGGCGCCCTCAACTTTGGCTCCGACTCTAACACCCGCCCTGCCTCGGGGGTCGCAAGATTCCTCCG
>Ga0182021_10001979_pt1 | contig 23843 bp, 24 predicted proteins | sample 612E3MmetaG_FD_120493 | JGI IMG/M metagenome (GOLD analysis project Ga0182021, IMG submission 120493) | Permafrost microbial communities from Stordalen Mire, Sweden - 612E3M metaG (Illumina Assembly) | ecosystem: Environmental > Terrestrial > Soil > Wetlands > Permafrost | place: Sweden... | reverse complement strand
GCCGCGGACCACGCCTTCCACGAGAACTTCCCCAAGACGTTCCCTCACTTCCCCGGCGCCCGCGACATGTTCGCCGCCGATGACACCATGCGCGTGCACACGGCTGAGCTGAACGCCACCCTGCAGGTCGCCTATTTCATCCTCGCTGTACGCGCCGCCGGCCTGGCCGCAGGCCGGCTATGACGCTGATGCCCTGAACGAGGCATTCTTCCCGGGCAGCGAGCACAAGGTCCTGGCCGTCATCAACATCGGCAAGCCCGGCCCCAACGCCTGGATGGACCGGCTGCCGCGGCTGGACTTCGACGAGGTCGTCAGCACCGTATAACACGCGCGCTAACGCCTGCCCAAAGCCTGGACAAACCATTGCGAAGCGACCGTAGGGAGACCTACCGTTGAATGTGCAGATGGAAGGAGGTGGTCGTCCGAGTGAATAAGCAACGGACGTGTGAGGTGGCTGCGCAGTAGATCAGCCGCGGCCGACCGCCTCCAGGGGCAATTGGCCCGGGCGAAGTCTGGTGACAGCGATCTCATATAGGCACCGCAGCCCGCGAGGATGTGCGACCCGTCCACCGCACCCTGGTACTGCCAGACCTCGCGGGCTGTTACACGCCCTGACGGTCCTTAGGCTGTTGGATCAGCCGAGCAGGACCCGAGCAAGCACGTGAACGGCACGCTCGGGCGACCACTCCATGGTCGCCGAGCCCACCGTGAACTCGGTCCACGACCAACCAGGGACATCCACCGAGTCCCGCCAGGGCGGGGTGACGGCGAGGCGCTCGCTCTCCATGACGGTGACGACCCGCTCGCTCATGACGTCCCCTGGTGCCTCGACGAAAAGACGGAAGGCGTTGCAGTGCGGTTGCGCGGGGAAAGTGCGAAACCCCTTGGCCGCCAATAACTCTGCCATCTGCAGCGCCCGCTGGTGATACTCCGCCATCCGCGGTAGCTCCTCGCGTAGTCCGCGCAAGGCAGACACGGCATAAGGCAGCATCGTCGGCAAGGTGCCGCCGTGCCTGCTGCGCCAGAGCCGAACCTCCGAGATCACGTCTTCTGCTCCGACAACGGCTGCGCCGGCCAGCCCGCGCAGCCCTTTGTAGAACGAGACGTAGACCGTGTCGGCCAGCGCTGCGATCTCGGCCGGGGTATGCCCTAGGTGTGGAGCCGACTCCCACAACCGTGCGCCATCCAGGTGCAGCGGCACGTCACGATCGCTGCAGGCGAGCGAGAATGCCTCAAGCTCCTCCCACGAGGGCAACACGTAGCCACCGTCACGCAGCGGCAGCTCCAGCAGCGCCGCACCAAGAGCTCCCTGGATGGCGGCCAGGTGCTCGGCGGTCGGAACGACGCTGCCGGTCGTCAACGGCGCCCACTGGAAGTCGTTGAGTAACCTGGGACCGTCCTGCTCATGGTGCAGGAGGTGCGACGCCTCCGGTATGGCTATGCGCCGGCTGCCCTGCCGATCACTCCAGACCCGCAGAGTCGACTGCTGCGCCATGGTGCCACTGGGGAACATCACCGCTGCGGGCTTGCCGAGCAGCGCGGCGACCTGGCTCTCCAGCGCGGCTACCGGACCGCCCTCGCCGTATCGGTCCCATGCTCGGCCAGCCACGTCGGAGGCGTCTGCGCAGCCGTCGAGCTCGGCGATGATGCTGCGCAGTTCGTCCTGCGGCGACACAGGGTGGTTGCCCGCCAGACTCCGTTCCAGACCCGGAAGCGCCAAGAGACGGCGCTCGGCAAGGGACAGCTCGGCTGTGGTCATCAGGTCGCTCACGGTTGCCGCCTCTCTACTCGCCAGGCGCTGGCATCGTCGAGCCCGCCATCCCCGATGCGGACGAAGACCAGCCGGTCGTGCAGCCGGTTAGTCCGCCCTGCCCAGAACTCGACCTCGTCGCAGCTGATCCGGAAGCCGCCCCAGAAATCGGGGACGGGGACATCGGTGGGCTGACCCCGGTCGGGCCACCTGGCGGCGTACCGCTGATAGGCCTCCTCCAGAGGGGACCGGCCCTCGATGACCTGTGACTGCCGCGAGGCCCAGGCACTGATCCGCGAGCCCCACGGCCGCTCGCGAAAGTACTGCTCAATCTGGTCGCGGCCAAGCTGGTGAGCGATCCCCCGGAATCGAATGGCGCGGTACATTGCCGGCCAGAGGATTGCCGCCGCCACCGCGGGATTACCAGTAATCTGAGTGCCCTTGGTCGATTGGAGGTTTGACACGAAGCCCGGGCCGGACGGGTCGAAGAAGCGCAACAGGACGGTCCGGACATCCGGTCGCCCGGCAGCGTCGATCGTGGCTAAGGACATAGCCATCGGCTCAGGCACGTCGTCGCGCTCCGCCGAGCGATAGACCGCGTCGTCCACCCAAGCTCGCGCCTGCTCCCAGGGAGTAGCCGCCAGGTCCGACTCGGTCAGACCCTCGCCGTGGTACTCCCTGCGCAGCGCATCGCTCATTGCACGAGATTAGATTGATGCCACGAACGCTTGAAGAGAGGGCCCCATGGCGAGCACGAAGAAGTCACTGACCACGGTCATCAAGCTCGGTGTGAAGTACGGCCCGGTGGCCTACGAGGCGATCAAACACGGCAAGGAGCCGGCCAAGGAATTCGCCCAGCGCCAAATCGCCAGGCTCAATGCGCGCAAGCAGGCACTGGCCCACGCTGAGGGACTGCTGGACGGCTCGGCGATGCCCGTGTGGAAGAACGACCAACAGGTGTGGGTCGTGTTCAACGGCGACGAGCCAATCGCGACTCACCCTACTGTGAACACACCCCTGCCGCTGCTGATCCAGGGCTACGACATGACCAAACGCATCCGGCCCACGATCGACCAGCGTCCGAAAGTCGGTCCCCTGAAGGCAATCCGCCACAGACGGTGAACCCTGGCGTAGCTCTAGCCGCAATGCGGCCGATGATGCAAAAGTAAACAGATGAGCGACCCCGATTTCATGCCAGGCCTCGAGGGAGTCATCGCCTTCGAGTCGCAGATCGCTGAACCAGACAGGGAGGGCGGCGCGCTGCGATACCGCGGCGTCAACATCAACGACCTGGTCGGGCGGGTGTCCTTCGGTAACGTATGGGGCTTGCTGGTCGACAACAAGTTCAATCCCGGGCTACCGCCAGCAGAACCATTTCCGCTCCCTGTCCATACCGGTGACGTACGGGTCGACGTCCAAAGCGCCCTGGCCCAGCTTGCTCCGATCTGGGGCTTCAGGCCGATGCTCGACATCGACACTGAGCAGGTGCGCGACGATCTCGCCCGGGCCTCCGTGATGGCGTTGTCGTTCATCGCCCAGTCCGCCCGCGGCCAGAATCGCCCCATGGTGCCCCAGCGGGAGGTCGACAAGGCGCACACCGTCGTCGAACGGTTCATGATTCGTTGGCGTGGTGAGCCCGACCCCCGCCACGTCGAGGCTGTGGACGCCTACTGGGTGTCGGCAGCCGAACACGGCATGAACGCCTCAACGTTCACGGCGCGCGTCATCGCCTCGACCGGAGCGGACGTCGCCGCCTGTCTGTCCGGCGCTGTGGGCGCCATCAGTGGTCCACTGCACGGAGGCGCACCCTCGCGGGTGCTGCACATGATCGAGGCCGTCGAGCAGACCGGCGATGCCACGGCATATGTCAAGGGCGTGCTCGACCAGGGTGCGCGGCTGATGGGCTTCGGCCACCGCGTATATCGTGCGGAGGATCCCCGTGCCCGCGTCCTGCGAACCACCTGCGAGCGGCTGGACGCACCACGCTTCGCGGTGGCCGCCGCACTTGAGCAGGCAGCCCTGGAAGAACTCGCGGCGCGACGCCCGGACCGGGTGCTGGCCACGAACGTCGAGTTCTGGGCGGCCGTCCTTCTCGACTTCGCGAAGGTGCCCGCAGCGATGTTCGCGCCGATGTTCACCTGCGCGCGCACAGCAGGGTGGTCCGCCCACATTCTTGAGCAGAAAAACACTGGTCGCCTCATCCGCCCCTCTGCCCGCTATGTGGGCGAGGCATCCAGAGGACCCGAAGATGTGGTGGGCTGGGAAGACGCCATCCCATCGGGTCCTAGGCTCTGACAGGTCATCGATACTGGCCGGTCAACGATGACCATTCATCGATGCCGACCGGTCATCGACGATTTTCCGCCGCTTTACACCCCGAGGTGACTTCTCTTGACTGACACCGCCAATGTGACGATCCCTGCCGAACTTCTGCCCCTGGACGGCCGTTTCGGTTGTGGACCGAGCAAAGTGCGTCCCGCCCAAATTGACTATCTGGCCTCCGTGGGGCGGACGATTCTTGGCACCTCTCATCGCCAGGCACCGGTCAGGAATCTTGTCGCTCAGGTGCGCAGCGGGCTCGCCGATCTCTTCAGCCTGCCCGAGGGCTACGAGATCGTCCTTGGCAATGGCGGCTCGACAGCCTTCTGGGACATAGCCGCCTTCGGCCTGGTCCGCGCGCGAGCCCAGCACCTGGCGTTCGGCGAGTTCTCGGCCAAGTTCGGCGCAGTCACCGACAAGGCCCCCTTCTTGGGCGACCCGACGATCATCAAGGGCGAACCCGGCACCTTGCCCGTGCCACGTGCCGAAGCTGGCATCGACGTCTACGCCTGGGCGCAGAACGAGACCTCGACCGGGGTCATGGCACCGGTGAAGCGGGTTGCCGGCGCCGACGCCGGCGCGCTGATGCTTATCGATGCCACCTCGGGGGCCGGCGGTCTGCCCCTAGATATCGCCGAGTCAGATGTCTACTACTTCGGGCCGCAGAAATGCTTCGCGGCCGACGGGGGCCTCTGGCTGGCCGCCTTCTCCCCTGCAGCCCTGGCCCGGGTCGATGAGATCGCAGCGTCCGGCCGGTGGGTACCGGACTTCTTCAGCCTGCCGACCGCGATCAGCAACTCACGCAAGAACCAGACCTATAACACCCCCGCGGTCTCGACCCTAGCGCTGCTGGCCAACCAGATCAGCTGGATCAACGACCAGGGCGGTCTGGACTGGGCCGTGAAGCGCACGGCCGACAGCTCCAGCCGGCTGTATGCGTGGGCCGAGGCCACGGCGTACACCTCGCCGTTCGTCGCTGACCCGTCCGCGCGCTCTTTGGTCGTGGGGACCATCGACTTCACCGACGAGGTTGACGCTGCGTCGGTGGCCGCGGCACTTCGCGCCAATGGTGTCGTGGACGTGGAGCCCTACCGCAAGTTGGGACGCAACCAGCTGCGCGTGGGTATGTTCCCGGCCGTCGAACCCGAGGACGTCTCAAAACTCATTCTATGCATCGAGCACGTCGTGGCTCAGATCAGCTGATCAGGCGGGTGCCCCCGGGCGTACCAGGGCCACGAGGGTGCCTCCCGGGGCGAACAGCAGCGGGTTGCCGGCGCTGTTCTGGAAGAGCGTGGGGGCGCCATTGCTGGCTCGCGACCAGGTGCCCTCAGTCCGCTTGCCGCCCCAGAACAGCACAACACCACCAGATCCCACTGAATCGTGTACATCGAGGGGTTGCCGTCGATGTCGGAGCGGTCGGCGGTGACCTGGCAGTACTGCACGAGCACGTTGGGCTTGGCCACCACGGTGCCGTCAGCCGCGGTGATCTGCTGCCCGCCAACAGTGCCGACGTAGCGTGCCATCTTCGGGTCCCAGACGAAGTCCACACTCGTGGACCCGACCAGCGCGTTAACTTCTAGCGGATCCGGTGCCGCGCCAGGAACTCCAAGACGACGCGGGAGGACTGTGTGCGGTACTCCTCGAAGTACCCGTGCCGCGCTCCGCCCACGATGCACGTCTGCGAGCCGGAGATCTCCCCGGCCATGAGCGGCGTGTTCGCGGTCGGGTTGACGAGATCGTCGCTGCCGTGGATCAGCAGTGTCGGCGCGGTGATCTCGGGCAGCCGGTCCCACGCGTCGTGACACTGGCTGGCCAGAAAGTGCTGGCGCTGCGCGTGCAGCGAGATCGCCCGCGCCGGGGACCAGCACCTCGGGGTGATCGGCGATCCAGTCGGAGCCGTACATCAGCTTGACCATGCGTCGCACCGATTCCGGTGACGGCGGCGCGCTCAGGACGGCGTCGGCATCGGCTGCCCGCGCGATGCCGTGGGCGTCGCCGGGCGTGGTGGCCCCCAGCACCAACGCGCCGATCCGCTCCGCGTACTCGATGCCGAGCCACTGGCACACTCGACCGCCCATCGAGAAGCCGTAGGCGTGCGCCCGCCTGATCCCCGCGGCATCCATTACGGCCACCAGATCGGCGGCGAAGCCTTGCGTGGAGTAGGGCGGCACATCGGGCTTGTCGCTCGCGCCCGTGCCCCGCAGGTCGACCAACACGATCTTGTGATGGGCGCTGAAGTCCGCAACGACGCGGTCCCACATGTGATGGTCGCGGGCTTGGCTGTTGACCAACAGCAACGGATCGCCGGCGCCAACGAACTCGTAGAACAGTCGGGTGCCACCTTCGGCGTGAGCCCAAGCCATATCGCTCCTACGTGGGATCGGAGCGAAGAGAACGCGTCCGTGAGAGTCAAACCGTCGCATATGAGACGCATCGACGACTTCGTCATTCCGGTAGACCGTGACTTCGCCTAGCTCGCTGACGCGCGCCGAAGCTCTCGGAACGACTCGTCCCGAGGGCTGAGAACCTCGCCCATTTCTTGACACATGTTGTTCGCTTTCGGCTATCTTGGCGCTATCCATCCAGAGCGACCGAGAGACCTGGCTCGTTAACGTCGCAGCAACCACCCCACAGTGGGCCGGTGCTACTGCCAGGACCGATGAGGACCGTGATGAAACTTGTGCACCTGCAGGGAGTCCGGCGAACTAGTGATCGCCTGATCCGTCGGCGCCACATAGACCTGGGCCGGTACCGCAGCGCCCTGTGTCCACTTACATAGCGCACTTCATCCCCAGCAGTCCGGGCCACCAGTAGCCACTGGGTCGTGCCGAGCGCGCACACCGACGTTGCGGTGCATGACACCGCCATCGTTCCGGTCTGCCTCGCCACGCCCAAGCGCTGGCACCAATTCCCAGGAGAGCACGCCCATGACCATTGACACAACCATTGACACAACCATTGTCCCGACCGTCAGCCCTATCGAGCACCCCTGGGTCGCGGAGTACTTGGTGGGCATTGATGGGCATCGAGGGGTGGAGCATGAATCCATCGTGCAGGCGTGGAGAGCCCGGGTAGCGGCTAATCCGGATCGCGCAGCACTGCGCTACTTCGACGGCATCATGACGGCTGCCGAGGTTGATCGCGCATCCGATGCTCTGGCTGCAGGCCTGGAAGCTCGCGGCACCAACCGCGGTGACCGGGTGGGCATCTACCTGCAGAACATTCCCCAATATGCGCTCTCGCTGCTAGCCCTTTGGAAACTGGGCGCAACAGCCCTGCTGCTGATCCCTATGTACAAGCGCAGCGAGTTGCGTCGGCTGATCGATGACTCAGGGGCCATCGGCATCATCTGCGACGACACGGTCGTGAGGGAAACCCTTGAGACGCTCGCCGGCAGCACGGTCCGCTGGCTGATCAGCACCTCCTCACTGGACTTCCAGACTCTCAATGATCCTCGCGTCCTTGGCCGAACCGACCGTCCCGCTCCTGCAGTGGACGGCGATGTTGCGGCCCTGATCCGCGATTTTGACGGGTTACGGCCTGCCAATATTGACCTGACCAAGGACGACGTCGCGTTCCTTACCTACACTTCCGGAACAACCGGACCCCCGAAGGGCGCCATGAACACCCATGGCAACGTTCTCAGCGTCGCCACGACATTCGCCGAGTGGGCGCAGTTGGCACCCGGCGACGTCGTACTGGCCGTGGCACCGTTGTTCCACATCATGGGCGCCGTGATCAACGGGGCGATCTCGCTGATCACCGACACCACGCTGGTGTTCACAGGCCGTTTTCACCCGGAGGTTGTGCTGGAGGCCTTCGCCAAGCACAAAGTGACCTACACCATCGGTTCCATCACCGTGTTCAACGCCATCCTTGAACTCCCGCAGGCCAGCGCAGACCATTTCGCGACCGTCAAGACTCTGTACTCCGGTGGGGCTCCGATCCCTCCAGCCACCGTGAAGAGGTTCAAGAAGCGCTTCGGTGTGTACCTTCACAACGCCTATGGCATGACGGAGACAACCTCGGGCGTGATCGCCGTTCCGCCGGGAGCTGAGGCGCCGGTGGATGCGGCGAGCGGGACTTTGTCGGTCGGGGTTCCACTACCGAATATTGAGGCCCGTATTTTGGGCGATACTGGCGCTCCAGTGCCACCGGGTATTCAAGGTGAGCTGGAGTTGTCCGGCCCGCAGATTATCCCGGGGTACTGGAACAATCCGGAGGCCAGCAACCATGCGATGCCGGGCGGCAGGCTTCGGACCGGCGACGTGGCCATCATGGATGAACGCGGCTGGGTTTATCTGGTGGACCGACTCAAGGACCAGATCAATGTTTCCGGGTACAAGGTCTGGCCGCGCGAGGTCGAGGACGTCTTATACGAACATCCGGCGGTCCATGAGGCCGCCGTGGTCGGCCAGCCGGATGAGTACCGGGGTGAGACCGTCGTTGCTTTCGTATCCCTGAAAACCGGTACATCAGCCACGGAGCAGGAACTAATCGCATTCACCAAAGAGCGGCTGGCCGCCTATAAATACCCACGCGTCGTCCACATCATCGGTGACCTGCCAAAAACACAGACGGGAAAGATCCGTCGCTACGAGGTGCGTGACGACCATACAGCGGCCCGTCTCAACCCCGTCGCGAAAGGGAGATCATGAGCGAGCACTCTGTCCAAGTCAACCGTCTTGAGGACAGGACCGCATTGGTGAACGTTTTCGTGTGCGGGCATGGCAGAGCAGCAGGTCCTGAGCATCCTGGCCATTCCGGACTGCTCGGTGGCCTGGGTCACCCAGTGGCTGCAATCTGAACCCAAGCTCACATCGGACGAACCGTCACGGCGCCCACGGAGATCCACAACGCTTCGACTGAGCGAGCCAGCGACCGGCGGCGGTATACAGGCACGTTCCGCTGTAGTGCTTGCGGCCATGGTGCTCGCGTGACCAGGCAGGGTGTCGACATTGGGCCATGTATGCGGGGACCTGCCAGAGAAGGAGAAGGGCGTGTTCCACTCTGATCGGGGCACCCTGTGTGCGTCGGCGCATATCACCGCGTTCGCCGCAGCCAATGGGCTGACACGGACGTCCCACGCGCATCATCTGAAGGCGGAAGAGGCCCGGAATCAGCCAGCGTTCACCGAGGTCGATCGGAGCTATCGGAGCTATCGACGCATTGATGGACCCGATCCGTCGAATCGTTCCGTCGATGACGTCGACGTTGACGATCTCGTCACTTCCGGGCAGTCGTCCGTTGCCCAGGATGAACCTCAACGACCGAGCCGATCATCCACGCCCAGCATCTGGCCAGCCAAGAGCGGACTCACATCCACACCATCGCCCTTGAGATCGGCGGTGACGCTCCGGGTAGGCGATGGAACGCGAGACGGCCGTGTAGTTAGCGGCATCATCGTCGATGGAAGAATCGCCGTTGAGGCAACGGCTGCGGCAGCGACCGCGCGGACGCAGTCCAACTGAAACTGCTTCATGAAGTTGGTCTTCCGATGTGGCAGTCCTCGAAGGAGGCCGCCAAGGGAGCGGCAACTCCTCTGCCGATGACATGACCGGATCATGTCGTTGCCCACCGACCGCCCGCTCATCTTCCGCGTGCAATCCGCGGGAGACCACACCGCTGTCAGGCATGCCGTTGCCTCGCCTCAACTGATCCTTAACAAGAACCCGAGCGGTCCAGCCTTGGCAGGGCGTTGCCCCCGGCGCCACAGGCAACCTCCAATGGTCCTGCCGTAGGCGCCCAAAGCAGCTCCGGGTCGCGAATACGGACGCTGCGGACCACCCGAACCTGGGGCTTGGCGCTGGCAAACACAGCCACCATCGGGGAGAGCCCACCCTCGGCCTGCTCAATGCAGATCACGTCGGCCTTGTCCAGGCCCAGCCCGGTCAGCGCTGGACGGGCGCGACGGTCGGTGTAGGCGCCAGCGTGGCGTGGACCGCCTTCGGCTCGGGGCTGCTGCCGCCGGCCATAGCAGGGGCGCGAGCAGAACGACCGGCACAGCGGTGGTCAGTGACCGGTCTCGGATCCAACAATGGTCTTGGATCCAACCCCGTTCGATCCACCTTCGGTCATGTCACTCCTGGTCATCGACCATAGGTCTGAGGCCTCTTCAGGACCTATTGCCCTACCGACGAGCCCGGCACCACGTAAAGGTGAATACCGATAGCGTGAATCACATCACCACATGACCCGACCGGTTCTCCAAGGTCTGTGCTCCTGCAACAGTGGCCGCATTGGAGTAGTTGAGTTGTGCCCGTATGGGGTTCACACCCGATACGGAAAGCCCACCTGGCATTCATCTCGAGTGCTGGTGGATGCATTAGGGTTCCGATCGTTAACACCCACCGCTATAGAGGTTGAGCCGAGAGGTTCGACACAGGAGAGTCATGGCCAAGGTCCGTCGAGTGCGAACAATCACATTGCCTTTGCGCAAGATCTGCGCATCGCTTCCTGCTGTCGTCTTGATCAGTGGCGGCGTCGTACTCTCCTCCTCGGCAGCACCGAGCAACATGTTCACTGGAGCCGCGTCGAGCAACAAGCCTGCGGTCGTGGTGCCCGACATCGCGCTGACCCCGCCCGTCTCAGCACAGACGTTGGCCGGTCTCCTGTACCGAATGACAGCTCCAGGCTCAGTACCAGTGGCACCGACAACACCGGTGGCACCTGCAGCAGCAGAGCCCCTGGCATCAATGCTGCCAGCGGGCGTCGTATCCGGTAGCTCATCAATGGTGACCCTTGACAGCAACGGAATTCCGGTCCGCGCCCTGCAGGGGTACAACAAGGCCGCCACCTTGATCAACTCATCAGACCCGAGCTGCCACATCGACTGGGCGCTGCTGGCTGCCATCGGACGGGTCGAGAGCGATCATGGGCGCTTCGGCGGCAGCCAGTTGAACTCCTCCGGCGTGGACCAACCGGGGGTCATCGGCCTGCAGCTGAACGGTACGAACGGCACCGCCATGATCCTCGACACGGACCATGGACGTCTGGACGGGGACACCGTATACGACCGCGCCGTGGGCCCGATGCAGTTCCTTCCCAGCACGTGGGCGGCGGTAGGCGTCGACGCCAATGGTGACGGGGTCAGGGACCCGCAGGACATTACCGACGCCGCCGCCACAACCGCGGTCTACCTCTGCTCCGGTCACAGTGACCTTAGCCGCCCGGCCGACCTGGGTTCGTCGATCATGCGATACAACCATTCGGACTCCTACGTCCAGATGGTGATTTCGATCGCCGACGCGTATCGGCATGGATTCACTGCACTGCCAGCCTTCGATCTGACCCCCGTTGCCGTGCCGTCAAGTACTCCGGGGCCAACAACCGGTCTGTTGAACCCGGCAACCGGCAAACCCGTCTCCGGCTCGAACCCGGCGACAGCGCCATCGCAGAAGCCGGCGACCACCTCAGCGTCGGTGCTGCCACGGCCCGCAACAACTTCGACCCCGGCGCCCACATCGACTCAGGCGAGCCCGATTCCCACCAGCACGGCCTCGCCCACGAGCACGGCCTCGCCCACGAGCACGGCCTCGCCCACGAGCACGGCCTCGCCGACCAGCACGGCCTCGCCCACCAGCACAGGGTCTCCGACCTCTACGCCGCCCTGCGCGTCTACCCCGACGCCGACCGCCACCGCTTCGCCCACGAGCACCGGGTCGCCGACCACTGCGGCGCCGTGCTCACCCCCTTGCGTGTCCACCCCGGCCCCGACCGCCACCACTTCGGCCACCAGCACCGGGTCGGCGGCCTCTGGGCAGGTCTGCCTAGCTACCCCCACTCCCTAACGCCAAGGAATGGGCTTCGAATAACGGTGTACGTGCCGTCTTCCCTGTCCTAGACCCTAGGTGTGCGACCGGCGAGGGCGCCCACAGCGAGTTTCAATGTTCGGCCCACCTGGTCTGCCGGCACTTTTCGGCTCCGGGACCGGGTGACCGGAACCCTGCAGCTCAAGGCGGCTCGCTGATTGGGAGATGTCGGCCGGCCTTGATCGCGCAGTGGCGGGCACTCAGCGCATAGATCATGTGGGGAGCCGATAAGCATGTGGATCTTCACGTCGTGGGTCGAGAAACGGGATGAACTCGCTCAACGGGTGACGCCACAGCCTGATCACCGGCTCCCTGCAGATCCTGAACAGAAAGCTGCAGCGCCGGTTGGTTCAAGGTGGACACACTCGGCAGTTTCTCACTCAGCTAAGCCCCGCCAGCCAAACCGGTGCTCAACGTGCGGGGCCACCTACACCGTCAACAACGCTCCGAGGTGTCTCGCGGGTCCTCAGAAATGCACGAGCTGGCCCCCCAAGACTGCCAACAACATGGCGGCCAACGCAACGAGGACGATCACGCGACGAAACTTGGGTGTCATCAACTGGCCACCTCCGGCACCGGTTCGCTGATCTGACCGCGCACGACCGTGAACCGGGGCCGCCGCCGGCTGTGGTAGCTCACGCGCATGTCCTGGCTGCGCACGAGATACAGCATCGCACCAAGAACAGCCAGACCCGTGGCGAGGCTGCCCACCAGGATCGTCCAGCGCGGCCCGCACGCCGCCCCGATCCAGCCGATCAGCGGCGAACCCAGGGGGGTGCCGCCCATGAATACCGCCATGTAGAGCGCCATAACCCGCCCACGCATCGCCGGTGGAACGGTCAGTTGGACCATGGAGTTCGCCGTGGTCATGACCGTGAGCGCACTAAGGCCAACCGGGATGAGCAAGAGCGCGAACCAGTCGTAGGAAGGGGCGAAGGAGAGCACCGTGGCGGCCACAGCGAACGCGGCGTACGCGATCAGAAGGACACGTAGGCGCGGGTTCGGGCGGCGCGCCGAGAGCAGTGCTGCCGACAATGAGCCCATCGCCATGATGGAGCCCAGAAGCCCATAGGCCCCTGCGCCTTTGTGGAACACCACCGTTGCCATGAGCGCGGTAGTCATCTGGAAGTTCATCCCGAACGTGCCCATGACGAACACCAGCGCCATGATCAAGATGATGTCGGGACGACCGCGGATATAACGGAAGCCCTCGCGGATCTGTCCCTTCCCACGATGGGGGAGGGTGACGTTCAGTTCGCCCGCCCGCATCCTGGCGAGGGCGACCAGCACCGCCACAAAGCTGAGGGTGTTCAGGAAGAAGGCCGGACCTGTGCCAACCGCAGCAATGACCAGGCCCGCAACACCCGGCCCGATCAGACGCCCTGCGTTAAAGGAGGCACTGTTGAGGCCTACGGCGTTGCTCAACGACTCGCGCGGCACCATTTCAGAGACGAAAGTCTGGCGTGCCGGGTTGTCCAGCGCTGCCGCGATGCCCTGGACGAAGGCCAGCACGAAGATCTGCCAGAGCCGGACGGACCCGGTCACCACCAGAACTCCGGTGAGCAGCGAGGTCAGGGCTAGCGCGCTCTGGGTGGCGAAGAGGATACGACGTTTCGGGAAGCGGTCTGCGATCATCCCCGCGAGCGGCCCAAAGATCGCCAGCGGCGCGAACTGCAACCCCGTCACGATCCCGAGGGCAACCGATGAGTGCGGGGTCAGCATCGTCAGAACCAGCCAGTCCTGAGCGACCCTGCCCATCCAGGTCCCGGTGTTGGAGATGACCGCACCAGCGGCGAAGACGCGGTAGTTGTAGACAGAAAGAGAAGAGAACGTGGGGCTCATTCGCTGGCCAACCGTGTGAGGATCGCGCTGGCACGCACGAGCACTTCGCGCTCCTCTGCGCTGATCCCCTTGAGCCTGGTTGCCATCCAGGCGTCGCGCTTGCGGCGAGTTTCCTTCAGGGTCAACAACCCTTGTTCGGTCAAGGACACAAAGACCTGACGGCCATCCTGGGGGTCATCTTGGCGGACAACGAGCCCACGCTCAACCAAGCCCGAGACCGTGCGGGTCATGCTCGGGGGGCTGACACACTCGATCGAGGCCAGGGCGCGCGGGGTCAGAGCCTTGTCCTCCAGTCGCGCCATGACGCTAAATTGGTGGGGTGCGACGAGTTGGGTGCTCTCAAAACGGATCCGTCGACTGATTCTCATGCACGCCAGGCGAAGGTCACTGGCGAGGTGGGCGAGCGACGGGTAGTGCGCGCTCTGAGTTGTCCGAGCTGTTGTTTTCGTCGTGGATGGGCCAGTGGTCGTTCGGGTTCTGGGTGGCATGAGTTCCTTTCGACGGCTACTTAGCCTAACTCATTACCCATGCTAACTATTCCAGGGCGTCAGTGCACGCCGAGAATGCCCTTGATCGGGTCGATCGCGAAGTAGAGAACAAACATGGCGGAGATGGCCCACATCAGCGGGTGCACTGCCGCGGCCTTGCCGAGCACGATCTTGAGCAGGACGAACACGACGAAGCCCGCGCCGATGCCAGCCGTGATCGAGTAGGTGAATGGCATCAGGACGATGGTCAGAAATGCCGGAATCGCGATCTCAAGGTCGTCCCATGCGATCCCCCTGACCTGCTGCATCATCAGAAACCCGACAACGACCAGGGCCGGAGTCGCAGCCTCATAAGGGACCACCGAGACCAACGGCGACAAGAACGTGGCGACTAGGAACAGCAGACCTGTCACCACGGAGGCCAAGCCGGTTCGCGCGCCCTCGCCGACCCCGGCGGCCGACTCGATGTAGGCAGTGTTGCTACTCACCCCGCCCGCGCCGCCGGCTGCGGCGGCAAGCGAGTCGACGATGAGGATCTTCTGGGCGTTGATCGGATTGCCTCCCTCGTCCAGCAGTCCGGCCTCTGCACCGATCGCGACCATCGTCCCCATCGTGTCAAAAAAGTCGGCAAGCATCAGGGTGAAGACGAGCAGGACCACCGACACGGCGCCGATCTTGGCGAACGAGCCGAGCAGAGAGAACTGGCCCAGCAGTCCGAAGTCAGGCACGTCCATGAGCCTGGCGGGCAACTTCGGGATGTTCAGTCCCCAGCCGGTAGGGTTGACCACCTTGCCCGTAGCGTCCACCTGGCCACCAATCCGGACCACTGCTTCCAAGAGAATGGCGAGCACTGTGCTGCCTACGATGCCGATCAGAATCGCGCCCTTCACCTTCTTGACCATCATGACGATGATCGAGAGCAGGCCGACGACGAAGACGAGGGTTGGCCAGCCGGCCAGGAAACCGCCAACTCCCAGTTCGACCGGCACGGGACCGACGGCCGGGCGACGGACGATACCGGAGTCGACCAGACCGATGATCGTGATGAACAGCCCTATACCGACGCTGATGGCGGTCTTCAGCGCGGAGGGGATTGCATGGAATACAGCCTTGCGGAAGCCGGTCAGTACCAGGATTGTGATGATGAGGCCCTCAAGAACAACCAGCCCCATGGCGTCGGGCCAGGTCATCCCCGGTAGCTTGGCGATGCCGAAGGTCACAAACGCGTTGAGTCCGAGCCCCGTCGCGAGCGCGAGCGGAAAATTGGCTACCATGCCCATCAACAGGGTCATCACGCCAGCCACCAAAGCAGTCGCCGCCGCGACCATCGCCAGGTTGGGGTGGCCCCCACCGCCCAGGAAGGCACCAGTCGAGTCGGCCTGAGTACCGATGATCAGCGGGTTGAGCACGACGATGTAGGCCATCGTGAAGAACGTGGCGAAGCCTCCGCGGACCTCCCGGGACACCGTCGAGCCTCGTTGACTGATCTTGAAGAACGAGTCGAGCGCGCCATGTACTGCGCTGGCCTTCTTGCCGGAGACGGGGACGATCTTCTTGGGGGCGAGAGTCGAAGGCATGACGCCCAGCCTAGAGCGTCGTCAGCATTCCCCGATCGGGGACACATAGGGTTGGTCACGTGAGCCCCGACGACCCGCAGCCCCTAACCAGCGACGCCGCGCGAATGATCGAGATCGGGATGGCGCTTTGGGTCGTGGCACTCGTGGTTTGTGTCCTAGTGCCAACTCTGCATCAGGGTCAGCGGGCATGGTGGCCCTGGACGTGCGCCGCCGGCATTGCCGGCGGCGGTCTCGCCCTGCTGTATGTTCGTCGCGGCCGCGGCAACGCTGCGGGCGCCCATCTCCCGGCACGTGCACAGCGCCCGAACGATGGACCTACCAGCCACACATGAGGCAGTCAGTGCCTGCGGTGTTCAGACCTCATCAAAGGCGAACTCGTCAAGAACGGGTTCCTCGGCCGGTTTAGGGTCCTCGCGGATCACGTCAACCTCGCTGTGCGCACCGCAACCATGGTCAAAGCTCACGACGTGACCGTCTGAGGGAGACCAGGCGTTGGCGCATACGCCAAAAAAAGACCTCAACGCACCCGCCATCGGCAGGAAGAAACCACACGTTGAGCAGGGAGCCGTCGCCTTTTCGGCGACGGGCGAGGTGGGGCCCGCCTCTCCGCGGTACCAGCGTTCGGCTGCTTCCTCGCGGCCCTCTGCTGACAGGACACGTCTGCGACCGAGTCCGAGCTCCCATTGCGCGGCTTCGTCAATGTCCTCATCACCGGTGGCTTCAAGGCTCAACTCGAGGCGCTGGTCCTCCTCGATGTAAGGCAGAACGTCCCCTGCCCCGAGGTCGCCCGGAGCCAACCGCTGGTCATAGGGCAACCATTCAGGCGACAGCAACGCGCCTTCACCCGGCACCAGGTTGGTCTCACAAATCGTGGCCTTCTTGCCGCGTGGCACCCGTGCGATGGTGATCGCCCAACGCCATCCCGGGTACGCCCTGGCGGTGCACGCGAAGTAGTGGGTGGCGAGGCGCTCGTCATCCATCACGACGCCAAGGTGCTCGCCAACCGTGCCCGGCTCTGCGATATCTTGGGCGGCCTCACGAGCCTGGTCCAACGCCGCGAAAAGGATCGAGTCCGCTTTGATGACCACGCCTCAAGCACCCGTCTCGAGCTGTCCAGCGATACCGCGCAGCACCTTGGCGACCTTGGCCGCCGTGGCCTTGTCGGGGTACCTGCCGCGATGCAGCGTGGTGGAGACGCTGTCCAGGAGCTTGATGACGTCCTCCAGGATGACTGTAAGATCTTCCGGCGAGGTGCGGTTCTTGGCCGCCACCGATGCGGCCACCGACGGCATCGGGTCCAGGACCCGCACCGAAAGCGCTTGCGCCCCGCGCCTGCCTTGGACTACGCCGAACTCCACCCGCGTGCCGCCCTTGAGCGTCGCGACGCCCTCGGGCAACGCGTCCGCGTGCAAAAAGACGTCGGTGCCTTCGTCATCGCTGAGAAAGCCGAAACCCTTCTCGGCGTCGTACCACTTGACCTTGCCTGTAGGCACAGCCCACCTCTTGCTCATGTCTCGCCCGCCGCCCCACAGGAGGGGTCGACGCGATGGCGCACGTTGCGCTGACCTTAAGGCTAGTCGCTAACGCCAAAACAGTTTGGTCAGCGCCCTTGGTGCCGAGGCCAGGAACCGGTCCCGGACCCGAAGTGGTTTGAGGATTACCCGCAGCCTCGCCATACTCCTCCGGTGAAGTCCACCGTAGATGAACGTTCCTCGTTGGCGTCGTTCTGGAACGATCTGCCGCGCAATGGCAAGTTCCTGCTGTCCACCGTCGCCGTCGAGACGCTAGGCACCGGGCTGGTGCTGCCGTTCGGTTTCATCTACCTACATGAGGTGCTCAGGTTCACCATCGAGACAGCGGGAAGCCTGCTGGCGGTGCCTGCCGTGGTGGGGATCGCGGTCGTCGGGCCGGCCGGCGCCCTCATCGACCGACTTGGGGCACGGCGCATCATCCTTGCCGGCATGACCGCCCAGATGCTCGGCAACGTCATGCTCGCGTTCTCCACCACAGCCCTGGAAGCTGCTTTGGCACTAGGCCTACTAGGCGCGGCAGCTGGCGTCTTCTGGCCCGGTTTCAACGCCATGATCGGTGCCGTGGTGCCGTCAGACATCCGGCAACGCTACTTCGGGATCAACTTCACCCTGGTCAACCTGGGAATCGGAATTGGGGGGCTACTGGCCGGGTCCATCGTCGACGTCCATCGACCCGGGACGTTCATGGCCATCTACCTTGGTAACGCGCTCAGCTTCCTGGCGCCGCTAGCCGTGCTTCTCGGGCCGCTGCGACACGTCAGCGCCCGGATCGCAGTTCCGGTCAGCGAGCGGGACGGCGCGCCGATCAAGACGTCTTACCTGGACATCCTTCGGGACAAAGCTGTTCTGCCCGTCATCGCCTTGACGTTCGTGTCCGCGTTCGTCGGTTACGCCCAGATGGAGGCGGGCTTCACTGCGTACGCCCGGCTGGTCGGGGAGGTCTCGACCCGCACCATCGGATATGCCTTCGCTGCCAACACGGCCACCATTGTCACCTTGCAACTGTTGGTGCTTCAGCGCATCCAGGGCCGTCGGCGCACCCGAGTGATCCTCGTCCTGGCGACGTTGTGGGCGCTATCGTGGCTGATGACCGGTCTGTCCGGCCTTTTCCCTGGCAGCCTGTCGGCGGCCACGCTGGTCATCTGCGGCAGCGCGGTGTTCGCACTCGGTGAGACCCTGCTTCAGCCCACCATCCCGGCGATCACCAACGATCTTTCGCCAGACCATCTGCGCGGCCGCTACAACGCTGTCATGGCTGGCGCGTTCCAGGCGGCTGCTATCACCGGGCCAGTGCTGGCCGGTGTGATGCTCGGCGCTCGCTTCAATGTGGAGTTCATCGCCTTGCTGATCCTTGGTTGCGCAGTGATGGCCTTCATCGCGCTGGCGGTCGAGCGCCGGATCCCCGACCAGGCCAACGGCATCACAGCACCGGGGGCAGGGGCGGGGGCGGGGGCGGCAGAGCTCAGCCCGGTGTGATCCCCCAGGGCGCCGCGAACTCCTGCCCCGGCTCAAGGACAAGCAGGTCGTGCCCGGAGTTGAAGGCGTCCGGGGGGCAGGTCATCGGCTCCACCGCGATGCCACTGACACGCCGTGACGCCAGTGGCAGCGAGTCACCGGTGAAGACCTGTAACCACTTATAGGCCGCCGCGTCCGCCCACAGACTGACCACGCGGCCGGTGCCCGGGTGCGCGAGGCTGACCCGCCAGCAGCCATCCGAGTCGCCGACGATGTTGGTGAATGCGGTGTCCAGGGCTAAACTTCCCAGCCCTCTGCGCTGCCGGAAGTCCCGCTCGGTGCCATCCACAGCAGCCAACCCCAGGGGCAGCAGACGCTCATCCACCTCGAGAAAGGCGGCCGCCGGTATCGTGATCTCCACCTCGTCGACCCGGTCCTCACCGACGCTGAGATAGGGGTGCGCACCAAAACCGAACGGAGCAGCCTCGGTCCCGACATTGCGGGCGCAAGGAGTCACGGTCAGCCCTGCAGCCGTCAAGGCGTACGTGACCGAAAGGTCCAGGCTCCACTCCCAGCCTGGCTGAGGACGCAGCCTGTATCCCAATGTGACGGAATCCTCGCCCTGCTCCAGAACCGACCAGATCGCCCAGCGCACCAGCCCGTGCATGGCATTGACGCGATCCGGCTCGGTGAGTGCGAGTTGGTGGCCCCGGCCAGCAAAGGTGTACCGACCGTCGCGGATCCGGTTGGGCCACGGCATCAGCAGTTGGCCACGTCCTGCCGAGCATCGGGAGTTTTGGGGGTAGCCGGCCAGGACGTCACCGCCGCCAAAGACATAAGAACGCAGGCCTGCACCGACCTCGACCACCACTGCTTGGTGATCACCATGTCGGATGGTCCACTGTTCGCCGCTCGGCAACTCGCTCACATCGCGACGATACGGCCCGTCGCGCTAGCTGGTCGGCCCGACACCCGTATTGGCCTGCGTCGACATGATCGTGATGGCCACCTTGTCGGAGGCACGAGCCAGAACGAGCGCCTGCCCGCCAGTGACGGGCACTTCCGTCCTGACACTGGTCTGGGCCGTGCGGCCGTAGGTGCCAGTGAAGCCGTCCGAACTCTGCAGCGTGATCGAGGTGACACTAATCGCAGTGACCAGGCCACGCTGGAACACCAAGGCCTGGGGCGAGCCGTTAACGGTCGCGGTCACATTGCCGTGCAAAGCTGAACTGCCCAGGAGGCCCCCCAACCCACCCATGGCCCGACCACCACGCATACCGGGCGCACGTGGCACACCTGGCTGCGCTGGGTTACTTCCGTTTCCGCCGTTGCCCTGGCCAAACTGATTACGCGAAGAGCGGTTCTGTTGTTGCCCCATCATGCCGAAGACGTTGTGGCTACGCAGCACAAACAGGCCTGCAACCCCGACGCCGAGCAACATCAAACAGGCCAGGGCGACCGCGACTATGCCGATCGCCCAACGCCCGTTGTGGGTGAGCGTTGCCTGGTGCAAGAGGTTCGAGGTGGGAGGCACCGGCGGGCCAGCGGGAGAGCCACTTGCGGTGGCCTGCTGCGGCAGGGTCGCAGGTTGGCCCTCCGCCGGGCTTCCGGATGGCTGGTCAAGGGGCTGCTGGGGAGGCTGATCTGGCATGAGGTTCCTTTCGCTACTCATTCAGGATCCCCCGGCAGCCCGTGAGATGTCACAAGGATCACTGAGAGTTCTCTGTGAGCGAACCTCGGCTATGAACGCTCGGCTGCCTGCTCCAGGATCTGCTCAGCCTGTGCGCGCATCTCCATCTTCCGGATCTTGCCGGTCACGGTCATGGGGAACCCGTCAACCACGTGCACGTAGCGGGGCACTTTATAGTGCGCAAGTCGACCCTGACAAAAGGTGCGAACACCCTGCGCCGACAACGGCTCTGCGCCCTGACGCATCACGACCCAAGCCATCAGCTCCTCGCCGTACTTGGGGTCGGGAACTCCAATAATCTGAACATCAGCAATGTCGGGGTGGGTGTAGAGGAACTCCTCGATCTCCCGCGGATACACGTTCTCGCCACCGCGGATCACCATGTCCTTGATCCGGCCGACGATCGACAGGTAGCCATCGTCATCCATCGTGGCCAGGTCGCCGGTATGCATCCAACGAGCGCCATCGATGGCCTCGGCCGTCTTGTCCGGCTCGTTCCAGTATCCGAGCATCACGCTGTATCCCCGCGTGCACAGTTCTCCTGGCTCGCCCCGCGGAACAATGCGCCCGTTCATCGGGTCGACAACCTTGACCTCAAGATGTGGCATAACCCGGCCTACGGTCCCGGTCCGACGGGCAAGGTCGTCGTCCATCCGAGTCATGGTCGACACCGGTGAAGTCTCGGTCATGCCATAGGAGATGGCGACCTCTGACATGTGCATCTCGCCCACCACGCGCTTCATCACCTCGACCGGGCACGGTGAGCCGGCCATGATCCCGGTCCTGAGGCTGGTCAGATCGTAGGAGGCGAAGCCGGACAGTCCCAGCTCCGCAATGAACATCGTGGGGACGCCGTAAAGACTCGTACAGCGTTCCTGCTCAACGGCTTTGAGGGTCGCGGCAGGGTCGAAGGCCGGAGCCGGGATCACCATGCAAGCGCCGTGGCTGGTCGCGGCCAAGTTGCCCATAACCATGCCAAAGCAGTGGTAAAAGGGCACCGGCAGACAAATCCGGTCACGCTCGGTGTAGCCGATGAGCTCGCCAACGAAGAAGCCGTTGTTGAGGATGTTGTGGTGGCTCAACGTGGCGCCCTTTGGGAACCCGGTGGTACCGGAGGTGTACTGAATGTTGATCGCATCATCGGGGCTCAGGGTCGCCATCCGCTCGGCCAGCTGATCCAGCGTGGCGGCCGAACCTGTGGCGATCAACGAATCCCAGCTCTCATGCCCGATGTAGACGACGTCGCGTAGGTCATGAAACTGCGATCGCACCTCGTTGATCATGTTCTGGTAGTCGGACGTCTTGTAAGCCACTGCACTCACCAGCATCCGCATACCGGACTGCCCGAGGACGTAGGCTAGCTCGTGACTGCGATAGGCGGGGTTCACGTTGACCAGCAGCGCACCAACCTTGGCGGTGGCGTACTGAAGCAGGGTCCACTCGGGACAGTTGGGTGACCAAACGCCGATTCGGTCACCGACTTCGATGCCTCCCGCCAGCAGGCCCAGAGCCAGCGCGGTGACATCGGCATCGAACTCGGCGTACGTCCAACGACGACCACTTGGCACGTCCACCAGCGCCTCGGCATCCGGCACACGCATGACGGTGCGAGCCAGGTTCTCCCCGATCGTGTCGCCCAGCAGCGAAGTGCCGGAGATGCCAGAGCCATATGACGAGAGCTTTTGAGCCTGCACAGTTCCTCCGCGAGTACGTGGTGGGTGTTCGCTATCTTGGCACCGATGAACCGACCTGCAGGCAAGGGCCCCTAGGCCAACTACCGTATGACGTGTGTCTACCTCTTCGTCCCGACCAGCCACCGCCGTCAGGAGCCTCGCCGACGACGTCCGGGGCCGCAGTGATGAACAGTTGCGCGCCCTGGTCCGACGTCGACCCGACCTCGCGCGCCCGGCACCCAGTGACCTGACCTCGCTGGCAGCTCGGGCAAGCACCCGCTCGAGCGTTCAACGGGCACTGGACGGGCTCGACCGTGGGCATCTACAGGTCCTTGAGACGCTCGTTGTCGGGCCGGACCCGGTCGATCTGGCGATGACGACGCAGCTTCTCAGCGCCTCGCCCCGATCCCTTGACGGATTCGTCCGCGAGCTCTGGGATCGCGCGCTGCTGTGGCGCAGCGGCGACGGTCTGCACGTGGTGCGGGCAGTCTCCGAGGTGCTCGGGCCCCATCCAGCCGGCCTCGGACCGGCCATTGCCGACCTGCCCGGCTCGACCCCGCCGTGGTTAGCCTCGCCCGAGGCTCTGAACCAGGTCATCGCCTCAGCACCTGCCGATGCTCGGAAGATACTCGACATGCTCACATGGGGACCGCCCATCGGAACGCTGTCGCCCGGTGGGCCGATGGCTGCCGCAGGTACCTGGCTGCTGTCCCATCAGCTGCTCATCGCACTGTCCGGCGAACGCGTCGCTCTGCCGCGGGAGGTCGCCTTGCGGCTGCGCACTGGCAGGCTGCACCGTGAGACGGCGCTGAACGCGCCGAAACTGACCGTTACCAACTACAAGCAGTCCTCAGTCGATGACGCAGCCGGAGGTCAGGCTTCCGAGCTCCTCGGCCTCGTGGACGAGTTGGCCGCGGACTGGGGCCCTCGCCCGCCACGGGTCCTGCGCGCCGGAGGCCTGTCTGTGCGCGATTTCAAGCGCCTGACCTCGATCCTGGATGTCGAAATGGACCACGCTGCATTCGTGGTCGAAACTGCCTTCGCCGCAGGCCTGCTGGCTGATGACGGGTCACTAGAGCCGGTGTGGGCACCGACACCGGGATATGACGACTGGCAGCAGAAGCCTTCGGCAAACCGTTGGGTGCGACTCGGCCAGGCCTGGCTGAGCTCGGGTCGCGCTCCCCATCTGGTTGGCACGGTCCCGGCCGGCGGCGGTAGCCCCATCAACGCTCTTAGCGCAGAGGTTGTCTATCCGCCGATGCGTCAGTTGCGCGGCGACGTGCTGACCGAGCTGGCGGAGCTGCCTGCAGGGCAGGCACCCGACCTAGCCAGCCTGGATAAGCGCATCCGCTGGCGCAGGCCCATGCGCCGAAGCGAGATCATCGCGGCGGTCACGGCAGCCGTGCTGCGCGAGGCGGAGTGGCTGGGGATCACCGGGCGTGGAGCGCTCAGCACCGCCGGGCGCCTGCTATTTGAGGCCGCGGCCGATCCCTCTGTCGCAGAAGAGGCGATCAACACCCATCTGCCCTCACCGGTCGAGCACGTGCTGTTGCAGGCGGATCTGACGGCCGTAGCACCCGGCCGTCTGGAGGGCAGCCTTGCCCAGTTCATGCGTCTGGTCGCCGACGTCGAGTCACGTGGCGGCGCGACGGTCTATCGCTTCTCTCCGCAGAGCGTGCGCCGTGCCCTGGACGCCGGGTGGTCTT
>Ga0182021_10001978_pt1 | contig 23847 bp, 27 predicted proteins | sample 612E3MmetaG_FD_120493 | JGI IMG/M metagenome (GOLD analysis project Ga0182021, IMG submission 120493) | Permafrost microbial communities from Stordalen Mire, Sweden - 612E3M metaG (Illumina Assembly) | ecosystem: Environmental > Terrestrial > Soil > Wetlands > Permafrost | place: Sweden... | reverse complement strand
TTTACGTTGGTAGTTTGCTCGCCGGTAGCGCATCCGCCGCCGCAACGACGACGCCGAGAGTCCATTGCGACAACGTGGTCGTAAACGGGGTGACTTACCAGTGTACGACCGCGACGCCGCTGGCAACAATGCCGGCCTCCACCTCAACGACAAACGATGTAGAGGGCTACCAGGTCTTCTTCATCGTGAGCCTTCTTTTCATCGGCGCGGGTCTTGTCGCTTCCCTCGTTGCACTGTCATCTGGACCGTCTCAAAAACGATAAGGCTGTGACGGCAGCCGCAACCCCACTCCCGTTACGGCCGGAAGCTTAAAAGCTTCCGGCCGTTTTCATGTCTCAGGGTATTATTTTCATTGACTTATATTCAACTCAAAGTTAAACTTGAGGCATGAACACTATTACTTCAAAAGAGCTGCGCTACTCGTTAAATGAGGTTGTTCAAAGCGCGCTTAGAGGCGAAGAGACACAGGTGACTTACCGTTCCAAACCGGTGTTTAAGATTGTGCCCATTAAATCGGGGAAGAATGCTTTGCGGCCGGGCTCCGGAGAGGCGATGCGACAATTTGGGGAGTTGGTGAAGAGCGCCCAAAATATACGCGCCATGAGTGAGGCTGATAATTTGAAGTCCTGGAAGCAGCTGGCAGCCGAGCACTATGGCGCGAAGTATGGCGTGGATCCAAGATGAGCGTGTTTTTTGATGCGAACGTGGTGTTGGAGACGATGATCCCCGGGCGATTAAAGCGGGAGAAAGCCCTAAACTACATTGTCGACTGCTCCGAGAGCCGGCTGTCGGCTTTGAGTGTGCATTTGTTGTTTCATTTTGGGCTGAAACTGGGATACTCCATGGATAATTTGTGTTCGATGACGCGCCTGCATAAAATCATTGATTTAACCGGCGCGGATATTGATTGGGCGATGAAGCACTGCTCGAACCGTGATTTTGAGGACGCTCTGCAGGTGTCGATGGCGCGGCGGGCGGGGTGCGTGACATTCGTGACGCTGGATAAGAGGTTGGCGCGGGCGTACGAGAACTACATTTCGATGGTTATTTTGTAACTTATTGGTTGAGCGTCAAAGTGACGCAGCGGACGCCACCTCCGGTAAGGCGGAACTGCTCGATGTTGACCGGCACGACCTCGTAGCCGAGTTCCTTGAGGCGGGCGGCCAGTTCGGGCGCGCCGTCGGGCATGATGACCGTGTGGCCGGTACTTACCAAGTTGCAGGCGAAACCACGCGTGGCCTCTTCCTTGGTGACGGGAATGATGGTGACTTTATTGTCGGTACGGCGTTGGAGCGCGCGCACGGCGCGGCGGCCGCTAAGCGTTAGAGCCGGCCAGCAGACCGCCAGGACATTGGGCGCGATAACCGCTACGGCCAGGTCGATGTCATAGTAAAACGATTCCGGCAGACCGGTCACCGGGTTGCGAAGCGCCCACAGCCAGCCGAGCAGGCGGCGCGGCTTGGTTTTGACGACGACGGGGTTAATACCCAACCAGGTGAACTGGTCGAGAAGCGCGGCGGTGATTTTGGTGCGGTAGCCGTTGCCGACTATGGCTTCGGTATCGTTGAAAATAAGCGTGTCGCCTTGACCCGAAAAGTAGTCGCCGGGTCTGCGAACTTCATAGCGGAGGTCTTTGAGATACTGTTCGGCGGCGGCTTCTTCGCCGGCGCGAGCATTGGGCAATTTTGATAACAATGCCTTGCCCCTCCAGGTAACGGCCCAGTTGGCGGTGTAAACCGCGTCTTGCTGGCCGACGGGGCTGGGCCGACGAATAACCGTGATGCCGGCTTTTTTAAGCGCGTCTTGAATGGCAAGCAGCTGCTGACCGGCCGCCATTTTGTCGGGGGCGTGGGACAAATCTTCGTACGCGTTAATGCCGGCCACACCCATGTAGGCGGTGTCGGTCATGAGCACGGTTTTATTTAGCATCGTCTGGTTCTTAACGGATTCAGCCGAGGCATCGGTCGGTTTGATGTCCATGGTTTACCCTTTATGCTTAGATATTACCATGAACGCGGTAAAGTTAAACCTCAAACCTTGGACACTTGGCTGTGGAGAATGACCCGGGAATAGGCCCGTTTTTTATTTCTTAGAGTCCAGTAATTTTAATTGGCTTATCTCAAGGAGTATGGAGTCGGTGGTCACCAAGGTCAAACCGGCCGCCAAAGCCTGTGCGGCCAGCATTCTGTCGAACGGATCATGACGGATTAGGGTCGGAAGATTAACTAGGGCGGCGGCATGGTCGGCTTCGTAGGATAACATGGCAAAGCCTGATTCCAACGTAGCTGCCGGGACATCAAGACCCTGAGGTAGTTTACCTAGCATTTGTTTGATAATCACCTCAACAACTGATATCGCTGAGACGTAAACGATTTCCGCCGACATAACGGCTTTTCGAGCTTTTTGTCCGAGTTTTGGATCATCGGTAACGAACCAGAGAAAAGTATGAGTATCCAGTAATATATTCACGGTGCGTCATTTCCGTAGAACATGGAAGCGATTTCAACGTTAGCCTCACTAAAGGCTTTCTCGTCGAACTCGAACTTATTCTTAACGACGCCGGCGCGGCGCGGTTTGATCGACTCTATCGGAACGATCCGCGCCTGGGGTTGGCCGTACGCGCCAATGGTGTAGCTATTGCCAGCCAAAACTCCGGCAATCAGTTTGCTTAGAGTGGTCTTGGCTTCGTGAATTGAGATAACTTCGTTCATGGCTTGAATGTAGCATAAATAGTTAGCTAAGTCTAGACTAAGTTAATCTATAAATACCGGCCACCCTCTTGGGCGCCGATGGCCTTCTGCAGATCTTTGAGCTTATCGATCTTGGTTTTGGGAATAATCATCAAAACGTCGTCGGTGTCGACCACGACCAGGTTATCGATGCCGGCGATGGCCACCAACTTGTCGGGATTGCTGACCTTGACTAGGGTGTCGGAGGCGTCGACTGAGACCACGCGGCCGTCAGCGTAAACTTCGCCGGGCTCGCCGGAAAAGAATTCATACACCGATCCCCAGGTGCCAATGTCGCTCCAGCGGAAAGGAACTAGGATAACCTGACCCTCGCCGTTATTGAAAATATGTTTGGTGACATCCTCGGTGGCGCCCTTTTCCATGCCGGCGTAAAGGCGCTCAATTTCGGCGTCCTCGCCGGGCTTGCCGATGGCGTCCTTGATGCGCATGAGGGCTTCGTGCCAGTCGGGGCGGTATTGTTTATAGGCGTCGAGCATTAGTTCCGGGAACCAGCAGCTATGGTTACAGTGAACGACCACGCTGAAGCTCTCGACCAGCTTCTTGGTCTCGGCGTAGTTGGAACCGCGGAAGATTAGCGTGTCGACGGCGTAAACGTCTTGGTCGATGTCGGCGTGCAGCGGCTTTCCTAGCTTGAGATAGTCCGAACCCATGTCCGGTTCGGTGGCTTTAATGCCGCCGGTAATGAGTTTGCGGTCGCGTTTGACCATAGTTTCGGCGTCGAGCATCATTTTGAGAAAAGCTTCTTTGGGCTGGCGGATGCAGTCGGATTGAATGACGAAAAACGGTTCGTCCGGGTGAAGTAGACTCAGGCGCAAGAAGGCCAGACCCTCGCCGGGGCCGCGATCTTTGGCGATGTTGGGCTCAATGATGTAGTTGCGCAGGGGAATGCGCGGCGCTTGGTCGGAAACGTATTTGATAAATTGTTGCTTAGTGGAGATAAAAATATCCTCGGGAGCGTATTGCTCAAGCAGAATGTCGACATTCTCGGTAAACAGCGACTTATCACCGAGTACGGCTTGGAATTGCTTGGGTTTGTGCGAACGCGAATACGGCCATAGTTTCGTACCCTGTCCGCCGGCAACGACGATAATCTTCATATTGCTAATTGTAACAGATAAAAAGCTCCGTTTTGAGGGGTCGTTTTCGGTTTGGAGTATAATCAATATCAGGTTGAAATTTATTTTTAACGAGGAATCATTCATGGCGCAGAGGGTGACAAAAGCGATTATCGCGGCGGCCGGTTTGGGAACCAGGTTCTTGCCGATGACCAAGGCGATGCCGAAGGAAATGCTGCCGATTATTGATAAGCCAATTATTCAGTATGTGGTCGAGGAAGCGGTGGCCGGCGGGGTAACGGACATAATCATTGTCGGGAGCTCGAACAAGCGAGCCATTGAGGATCATTTCGATCACCAATACGAGCTGGAAAACAAACTGCGGGCGGACGGCAAGGGAGCGATCGCCGATGAGTTGAACCGAGTGGCGGAGCTAGCCAACTTCATTTATTTGCGGCAAAAAGGTTCGTACGGCACGGCGACGCCTATCTTGAACGCGTCGCATTTGCTGCACGAGGAACCGTTTTTGGTGTTGTTCGGCGATGATTTCTTTAACGCGCCGACACCGCGATCGGTGCAACTGATCGAAGCCTTTGACCGCTACCAGCAACCGGTCGTTTCATTGGTTCCAATGGATCCGCACAAGGCGTCAAGCTACGGCGTGGTGGTTATTAAACGGGACCTCGGCGACGGCGTGTTCGAACTTTCGGGAATTGTCGAGAAACCGAGCCTAGACGAGACGCCGGTGCACGACGGAGTCGCCTATGTCAGCGTCGCCGGTTACGTGTTGACCCCGGAAGTTTTGGGCTATATGGACGGCTTGGCGCCGCATCGTAACGGTGAGTTGGTGGCCGCCGACGCCATAAATAAATACGTGAAGGCGGGCGGCGTGCTGTACGGCCGGGTTATTGAGGGCCAGTGGCACGACGCCGGAAACAAGCAGAAGTATCTGGAGGCCATTGTCGACGTGGCGTTGGCCGATCCGGAGATATCCGCTGATTTTGAGCAATATTTACGCGCTAAGTTGAGCTAGGAGGAAATTATCAAATGAAAGTCAGTCAGAGCATTTTCAGAGCCTATGATTTGCGGGGGCTCGTCGGCAGCGAGCTGAGCCCGGAGCTGGCGCTACACCTGGGGCGAGCGTTCGGAACTTATTTGACGCGTCGCGGTGTGTCGGCGGCGGTGGTGGGGCGGGATTGTCGCGCGACCAGCCCGGAGTATAGCGAAGAGTTGATTCGCGGGCTGGGGGAGGTCGGCGTCAGCACTATCGACATTGGAATGGTGCTGGTAGGGACGTTTTATTGGTCGCAGTATTTCTTGGAGCGAGCGGCCGGCGTTTATGTGACCGCTTCGCACAACCCACCCGAGTATAACGGCTACAAGTTTGCCAACGGTTACTCGGAAACTCTGGTGACCGAGGGTATGATGGAGCTGAAGCGGCTAGTTGAGGAAGAAGACTATGATTTGGCAGAGACTCCGGCGGCCGCGACGGCGCAAAACATATTGCCGGATTATTATGCCGATTTGATTAAACGGCTGCCCATCGGTAAGCGGTTCAAGGTTCTGGTAGATCCCAGTTGTACCACGGCGGGCGCGTTGGCGCCGGAGTTGTTGCGGCAGGCCGGCTGCGAGGTCATTGAGCGCAACACTAACGTCGATCCGACTTTCCCGCTAGGCATCGCCGACCCCACCGAAACGCGGGTGGTCGAGCGGCTCAGCCGCGAGGTACTGGAGGCGGGCGCCGACATCGGCTTCACTTACGACTCGGACGGTGACCGCATTGGCATTGTCGATGAAAAAGGCGGCATTATTTGGAACGACGTCTTGGTGGCGATATTCGCGGCCGACGTGCTCAAAGACCACCCGGGTTCGATCATTATGTACAACACGCTGTGCTCAAAGGTGGTGCCGGAGACTATTTTGGCCGAAGGCGGCGTGCCGTTCATGTGGCGCACCGGTCACTCGTTCTTGAAGAAAAAGAACCAGGAAGTGAAAGCGGCGTTCATCGGCGAGCTGTCCGGGCACTTCTTCTTTTCGGCCGACTTTTATAATCACGACGACGGTTTGTATTCGACTTTGCGATTGTTGCGCTACTTGGCGCGCACCGACCAGAAACTATCGGAGGCGGTGGCTAAACTGCCGCGTTATATCTCGAGTCCGGAGATCAAGGTTCACTGCGATGACGAGGAAAAAGTGGCGGTAGTCACCGGCCTCGAGCCGACATTGCGCCAAGATTTCCCGACCGCCGTGGTTATAGCCGATGAGCGCGCCGGCGACGGCATCCGTTTGGACCTGCCCGACTCGATGCTGGTGGTGCGTTATTCGCAGAACGGGCCGTACCTGACCATTAAGTTCGAGGCCAAAACCCAAGAACGGTATGACGAGATAAAACGCTACGTGAGAAATTTGTTAGACAATACCGGGCATATTGAGTGGGGCAACGACATAAGCACCAACGTGGAGGCGCTTAGCTGATAGGATAGGATGACTGACGAAGGACGAGTGACGAAGGACGAGTGACGAAGGACGGGTTGTTTTTTATATCTAATAGTTGTACAATGTCATCTTGACGGCCGCGATTATGACCGTAGAACCATCCGGATCCGAGACACTAACGCTCTTTTTTGACCCATCGACTCGAGAGAGGAAGTGCGTGACTATGGTGGCGCATGCCAACCAATCCGCCACAGTAAGCCCGCCGCCCATTCCGTCGGTTCAGCCTCATAAACACGAAGACCATGAGGGTCACGACTACAACTACGAACCGTCCCTCGGGCACTGCTACTGTCATACGTGCGAAGTGAGACTCGGCTAACCTCAACACCTAGAAAGCCCCTCGGGGTACTTTCTAGGTGTTTATTTTTTTTACGAAAAAATGGCCCCTTCGAGTGATCGAAGGGGCGTTGTTGTGCGGGTGGTCAGATGTGAAGGCAGCGACCCTTGCACACGTGGTCAGGGTCGCTGATCCCGTTGCGGTCGCCGTCGTCGACTAGGCGGCCGCCGGCCCAGCCGGTGAAGCCGGCTCGCTCGTCCTGCTCGCGGCGGAGCTCGGCGTGGAAGCGCTCGCGCTCGCTTTCCCTGACGAGCCGCTGGATCTCGCGGGGAACCCGGTTGAGGTCGAGGTAGTGACGCTCGTCGCAGTGAGGGCAGATCATGTGGAGGCTGTTGGAAGTGAGCTCCCGGGCGAGGAGCAGATCCGACCGATCCGCTGTCGCCGTGGTGCCGCAGCAGGCACACTCGAACCGGTACGACCAGTCGCCGTTGGGGGTCACGATGTCCTTCATCGGGAGGCCTTTCGCTCGGTGGTGCGACGTTGAGTCGTTGGTAGTATATAACATTGTGGTATTTTTGTCAATTTTGGTCGCAGCCGGCCGTGCTTGAATATTTATAACTAGTTAACTAGACTAAGTCTAGTTAACATGGAGCCAATAATGGAAGTGATCGTAAACATTCACGAAGCAAAGACGCAGTTATCCCGCTATCTGCAGGAGGTGGCCGCCGGTGGCGAGGTGGTGATTGGAAAATATGGCCAGCCGATTGCCCGGCTGGTACCGTATGTAAGTGCCAAGCCAAAATACAGATTTGGTCTGGCGGCCGGCCAGTTTACCGTGCCGGATGATTTTGACGCTATTGATCAGCGGATAATTGATATGTTTGAGGGTAATTTATGAGATTTCTCCTGGATACTCACGTTATGCTGTGGGCTATCGAATCGCCTCAGAAGTTAGGCTCAAATACTAGAATCGCCTTGGAAGCTGCGGACAGCATATACGTATCAGCGGCCAGTGTTTGGGAGGCGCGCATCAAAAGCAACCTTGGCCGATTGAAACTACCCGATGGTTTATTGGCGTTAACTAGCCGATCCGGTTTTACTGAATTGCCGATAAATTGGGAGCAGGCCGACGCGATTGGTCGGTTGAAATTGTCCCATAAAGATCCGTTCGATCATTTGGTGCTTACTCAGGCGTGGCAAGAGCAATTGACTCTAGTAACGGCTGACGCCGTTTTACTGAAGGCTCAGCCGGAGCTATGTTTGGACGCGCGGCTGTAGCTTGAGCAGTGGATTTTGGGCTGGCAGTCGGTGGGCGGGAGTGCTAATATTAACTCCGTAGTTAATTTAAGGAGGTTAGAATGCAGCTTCAACCATTAGCTGACCGAGTTGTGGCTCGTCAGGCCGAGGCCGAGACAAAGACCGCCTCAGGGTTTTTATTGCCGGAGCAGGTTAAGACCAAGATTCAGGTAGCCGAGGTGCTGGCGGTCGGTAAAGACGTTAAGGAAGTTAAAGTGGGCGACCGCATTGTTTATAGCGAGTACGGTCCGAGCCGGTTTAAGCAGGACAACGACGAATTGTTAATTATCAAAGAGGAAGACGTCCTCGCGGTAGTGAAGGGGAACTAATATGGCGAAAAAGGTATTTTACGATGATGACGCGCGCGCTCGCATTTTGGGCGGCGCCAAGGAGCTTTACGAGGCTGTCAGGGTCACCATGGGGCCGAAGGGCCGCAACGTGGTCATTGGCAAGTCGTACGGCGGCCCGACGCTGACGCATGATGGCGTGACCGTGGCGAAGTCCGTGGACATTGAGCAGTCGGCCAAGCACCCGGAGAATTGGGGCAAAAACATTGGCGCGGATATGATCAAGCAGGCCGCTTCGAAGACCGGTGACACGGTGGGTGACGGCACGACGACCTCGACGGTGTTGGCTTACCACATTTTGGACGAGGCTAACCGGTTGATAGCGGCCGGCCACAACCCGATGGACCTCAAGAAGGGTTTGGACGCGGCGGCCGACGAGGTGCTGAGCCGCATTGCCGGGCTGACCGAGAAGGTGGCGGGAAACCGCCGGCGCATCGCCGAAGTGGCGACGGTTTCGGCCGGTGACAAGGAAATCGGCGAGCTGATCGCCGACGTCATTGAGGCCGTGGGCGAGGAAGGCACCGTGACGGTCGAACAGTCCCAGGCTTTGGGCATTGAGAAAGAGATTGTCGAGGGTTTTAAGATTGACCGCGGCTACGTGTCGCAGTACATGGTGACTGATCCCGCCCGTATGGAAGCGGTGTACGAGAAGCCGATGATTATGATTACCGACCGCAAGATCTCGAGCATTCAGGAGATTTTGCCACTGTTGGAGAAAATGGCGCAAGGCGGCCGCAAGGATTTGGTGCTGATCGCCGAGGATGTGGACGGCGAGGCGCTGGCGACGTTGGTGCTGAACCGGCTGAAGGGCGTGTTTAACACGTTGGCCATCAAGGCGCCGGCCTTCGGTGACCGTCGCAAGGCTATTTTGGAGGACATCGCGGTGCTGACCGGCGCCACGGTTATTTCCGAGGAGCGCGGTTACACTTTTGAGAACGCGGCTTTGGATATGTTGGGTTCCGCGCGCAAGGTGATCGCCACCAAGGACAACACGACTTTGATAGAAGGCGTGGGCGACCACAAGGATGTCAAGGCGCGCTTGGAGCAGATTCGCGTGCAGGCCGACAATGCCACTAGCGAGTACGACAAAGAGAACTATGACAAGCGGTTGGCGGCTTTGGCCGGCAAAGTGGCGGTCATTAAGGTGGGCGGCGCGACCGAAACGGAGATCGAGGAGAAGAAGTTCCGCGTGGATGACGCCGTGGCGGCCACCAAAGCGGCCGTTGCCGAGGGCATTGTGCCCGGCGGCGGCGTGACGCTGGTGGATTTGGCCAAGACTTTGAAAGTCGAGGCTACCACCGTGGCCGGTTCGGCTCACGCCGGCCAGCTTATCTTGAAGAACGCCTTGGTTATGCCGTTTAAGCAACTGATGCTGAACGCGGGGTTGAACGCCGAGGAGAAGCTGGCCAAGGTGCTGGAGAGCGCCGACGCCGGGTTCGGCTTCGACGTGAACCGCGCCGATAAGCTTCAGGATTTGAAAGCAGTCGGCATTGTCGACCCGGCCAAGGTGACTCGCGAGGCCATCCAAAACGCCGTGTCGGTGGCCGGCGCCGCCATGACCATGGGCGCGCTGGTGGTCGATGTTCCCGAGGAGAAGTCGTCCGCGGCCGGCGGCGGCGGTATGCCGGGCGGCGGCATGGGGATGGACTACTAGGTTCGGGTAGCCGTGGTTACGGCCGGCGTCACGGCCGCGGTTGTGTCCCGTCCGCGGGCCCGGCGCATCCGCGCGGAGGGTGGGGTCTTTTGGAAACTATAGCGCTTTTTATATACTAAAATATATAATTTTTATATCTTATAATATATAAAATTGCCTATACCTCTGGAAACACTGGGTCCGAAGGTGTAAACCGAAAAAAAACGGGCGGCTTCGAACTATGGCCGATTTTGCCAGATAATGTTATAATCATCCCTATTATGACTATGACCACCCCAGAAACGACCCAAGAAGGCGGACAATTTAAGCCGGCGGTAAATCGGAGCGAGCTGTTAGATTTGTTGCCGAAACAAGAGGCGAAAGTTTCCTTGCCGGAAACTATTGATTACCGAGATCGGGCCACTGATATCGCTGAAACAATTTCTCGATTTCAGTCGGCTAAAGGTCTTAAGGACGCGCTTGATATTGCTAAAAAAGCCTATGTCGGCGAGGAAGATGATCCGCAAATGCGAAGATTCTCGGGTATTTTGTGCGACGCTCGACGAGCACGGCAAGCCACCGAGCGTTTGGATGAGCTGAATAAAATTGGAGCCGGCAAAACTCCCGATGAGAGAGCTGAAGCTCACAAACTGCTGTCAGGAATTGTTTCTTATGATCACGCCATTAGGCAGATGATCGTCGATAGCCGGGGCGAGCTTGGTAACCAGGACTTGACCGACTTCTTGTCACGAGCGTCCGGCGGAGATGAAAATTGGGCGAAACGTCGGTTAACCGGCATCGCCGGAGAGGTCGCGGTTTACAAAACCTTGGCGGAAATAGACGGCATTGGAGTGGCTTGGGGCACGCCGAAAGAGGATATGCACAATAAGACCGATATTTTGGTTACCATTCTAGCCAATGGGCGTAAGATTCGCGTTGACGCTAAGTTCGGGGGTACTCGTATTGAAGACGTCAGGATTGTCAAATATGACCTAGTGGAGGTCGGAGCCGCTAAAATCGATATGCAAGATGATTTCAGCCTTAAAGAAGCGGCTAGGCAAGCTATTCAGAAGCAGTTTATGTGGGAAGTTATAAGATAATATGCTAACCCGTTCTCAGGTGGTTGATAGAGCGGAGACGATAGTTTCGGACTTGGATAGTTTTCGGGCGCAGCATGGCCAGTCCGAGGCTTTAACCTTGGTTTGGGAAAAGTACGTCGAGGCGGAGACGGACCCGGATATGAGGCGGCTAGGCGAGCTGATAGCCGATTCGCGGCGTCAGGCGATGATTCAACACCAGCTGGACGACGACCGCGAGGCTATGCATAGCGGTCGGTTGAACCGCGAGCAGTTCCAGGAAATGCAGCATCGATTTGACACGTTGCGTCGAAACGCATGCGTTTACAACCATATGACTCGCGTGTTCATTGACGAGTATGCCGAGGTGGTGAGCGAACATGAGATAGTGGATTGGATGATTGGCGCCAGTTTCGGCGCGCGGCAGTGGGCGCTGGCGGTAGTACGCGGCGCGGTCTCGGAAATCGCTTTGCGCAGGGCGCTGTTAAACATGCCGGAATTGTCCGGCGTGAGACACTCGACCGTGGAAGAAGACTTGGTAGGCATCGATTTTATAGCTCAGTGTCAAGGTCAGGTTTTGACCATCGACGCGAAGTCAGGGCTGTACCGACCGTTGTCCCTGCACAAGCGGGGTCACCGACACTTGGAAATATCGGTGCCGCGCGACGCCATTGAGAAGTTGCGGTTGAGCGACGAGGGTGAAAAGTTGCTTCATGAGGAGATTCGCCAAGCCTTGGGTGAGAGCGGGGAGAAGGCGCGGCCGTCGCGCCATTTGGAAGAGCGACACAAAGATTTTCATGAAGAACAGTGGCATTATCGAAAATAGGGTTTTTAGAAGGAGGCAATATGCTGGATCAGGCAGATTTTATAGCAAAATATGATAAGGAAAACGCGTTGGGTTTGGTGACGTCGTCACCGGCGCAACTGGCGTTGAAGTTTGAGGTTGACGCGGGCGTCCTGAGCGGGTTGGCCGACTGCAAGCAGTTGGTGGTGGCCGGCATGGGCGGTTCGGCGCAACCGGCGGAGTTTATCAAGACTTGGCTGGGCGACCGGCTGCCGGTGCCGTTGGTAATAGTGCGCGATTACGGCCTGCCGGGCTTTGTGGGGCCGGACACGCTGGTGGTGGCTTCAAGCTACTCCGGCAACACCGAGGAGACGCTGGCGGCGCTGGACGAGGCCGAGAAGCGCGGCGCGCGGGTGGTCGTGAGTTGCGCCGGAGGCAAACTGATGGAGCGCGCCCGCGCGGCCGGCTATCCGCTGTTCGCGCTGCCGGCCGACGTGCAGCCGCGGCTGAGCGTGCCGGCCGCCGTCAAGGCGCTGGCGACGCTGGTTGAGGCCGTCGGCTGGGCGCCCGGCGCCGTCGCCGAGCTGGAGGCCGCCGGCGTTTGGGCGGCCGGCGAGGTTAGCGCCTGGGGCGCCGACGTGCCGACGGCCGACAACGCGGCCAAGCAGATCGCCGAAGAGCTAGTGGCGCATTCGGTCGTGGTTTATTCCGGCCCGGCCTTGGGCTTCCTCGCCATGCGCTGGAAGATAGCCATCAACGAGAACGCCAAAAACATCGCTTTTTATAATTATCTGCCCGAGATGAACCACAACGAGTTCATAGGGTGGAGCCACCCAGAAAATCACGGCATCAAGGTCATCGAGCTGCGTTCCGACCTCGACTCCGACCGTGTCGTGAAGCGCTTCGACGTTGTCAACCGCCTAACGTCCAACCGCTTCGCGCCCATTGAGGTGTACGCTAAGGGCGAAACTCGGCTGCAGCAGATGTTCTGGACGCTGGTTTTGGGCGACTTCGTGTCGATTTATCTCGCCTGTTTGAACGGCGTCGACCCGACGCCCGTGGATTTGGTGGAGAAGTTTAAAGTCGAGTTGGGCTAAACTAGTTCATTTACTCGGACTTCAGCGCCTCAATCGGCCGCTTGCGGGCGGCCTTAACGGCGGGAGCCATGCCGAACACCACGCCGACGGCGGCGGAGACGCCGACCGCGAGGCTGATGGCGCCGACGGTAAAGACCGGCGTAATGCCGGCGGCGCGGCCGATGCCGAAAGCTAACAGATAGGCGAAGCCGATGCCGAGCGCGCCGCCGAAGGTACTGATGACAATGGCCTCGATGAGGAACTGGCTCAATACGGTGCGGCTGCTGGCGCCGATGGCCTTGCGCAGACCGATTTCACGAGTGCGCTCGGTCACGGAAACCAGCATGATGTTCATAATGCCGATGCCGCCGACCAATAGTGAGATGGAGGCGATGGCCACGATGAACGAGGTCAACAGATTTAAGATGCTGTCAATGGTCGATAGCATATCGTCCTGGGTGAGAACGCTGAAATCTTCTTGGCCGCCGTGGTTCTTCTTAATGGCCGCGGTAATGGCGGTGACGGTTGGTTTGACATTGTCGGATTTGTCGACCTGAGCGATGGCGCGCATGATTTGCGGGTCGGTGTTGGTCAGAGGTTTAACGACGCCGATCGGCACGTAACTGAGCGTGTCCGCGCCGGGGCCGACGCTAAGGCCACTGTCCGACTTGGCTACGAGGCCGATAACGGTAAAGGGCGTGTTGCGGATGGTGACATTTTTGCCGACGGGATCGGCGGTACCGAACAGTTCGTCACGAATGCCTGAGCCGAGGACAATGACGTCGTGCGCGTCGTCATTCGCCTGGATAAAGCGGCCGCTCGTTAGCTTAAGACTGGTGACTATTTTCGAGTATTCGGGCGTAGTGGCCGCGGTGATAGCATCGGGCGCGGTGTTGCCGCCACCGGCGAGGATGCCGGAAACTAACGAGACATAGCTGGCGCTAGTCACGTGCGCGGTGTGACGGATGGTTTCAATGTCGGCCACGGTAATGGTCGAAGCGCCGACGGAACCGCCGACGTTAAACGATGTTTTGCCGTTTTTGGTGCTCTTGAGCTGACCGGAGGTAATGGCGAGAATATTTGATCCGAGGCCGGAAACCTCGTTTTTGACGCTATCTTTGACGCCTTCGCCGATGGCGATGATAGCCACCACCGCGCCGACGCCGATGATAATGCCGAGCATAGTCAGGAAACTGCGTAGTTTGGCGCTACGGAGGCTAATGAAAGCCATCTTGATGTTTTCCCAGAGCATTATTTTCGCCCTCCTTCGGTGGGTTTCGCGTTGTTTACTATAAGACCGTCACGAACGGTAATGACGCGGTCGGCCATGGCGGCTACCTCGGGATTGTGCGTGACGATCACGACGGTCGCGCCCTGATCTTGGTTGAGACGGCGGAGCTCGGCGATGATTTCATCGCCGCTCTTGGTGTCCAGGTTTCCGGTCGGTTCGTCGGCGAGCAGGAGGCTAGGGCGGTTGGCCAGCGCGCGGGCAATGGCCACGCGCTGGGTCTGGCCGCCGGACAGCTGGCTGGGCTTGAAGCCGGTGCGCTGATCAAGGCCGACTAGCTTCAATAGTTCCATAGCGCGGCCGTGGCGGTCGCGCATGCCGACGCCCGCGTAGGTCATGGGTAGCTCGACATTTTGCAGCACGCTTAGCCGCGGCACCAGGTTAAAACTCTGGAAAATAAAGCCGATTTTCTCTCGGCGCAGTTGGGCTAGGTTCTTGTCCTTAACGTCGGCAACGTCCTTGCCGTCAAGCAGGTACTCTCCGACGGTAGGGGAATCTAGAAGACCGATGAGATTCATGAGGGTACTTTTACCTGATCCCGACGGTCCGATAATGGCGACAAACTCACCTTCGCCGACGGTTAAATTGATATCTTGTAACGCGACGGTCGGCTCGGCGCGGTCGGTGAAGGTTTTGCCGACACCTTTGAGTTCAATGACATTCATAATAATTAGTTTAGCATCTTAAATATATAATTTATACTCGCAAAAAACGGATCAAAAGAAATAGCCCGGCGTCTTGGTAGACGCCGGGCCGGGCCGGGCTGCGGCTGAAGCCGAAGCGATGCGAGTTACAGCTTGATGTCGAGGGGACTGTAGTAGTCCTTCCCGGTCGGAGCGGTCCGGTTCAGAGAACCGGGGACGGCGGCATTGACCGCGCTGCGCATGGCCGTCACGGCCAGTTCGCGGGCGATCTCTCGAGCCGCCAGCGCGCCCGGCGAGTTGCCGTGCGGTACGCGCACCCGAACCTGAGTGGCCAGAGTGCCGGACTCATCGACGTAGGTGGCGCCGCTGACGACCGGCAGGCCGTTCACGAGTACCTGGGCACCGGTGAGGCCGTTCGGCGCCATGCTGGTCTTGACCTCGACGGTCTGGGATAGCAGGTTCCAGGCCAAGACGGCGAGGATGCCCACTATCAGGCATAGGTAGAGCAGGTTCTCTGCGCTTATCATCAATCCTCTTTCGGGTACTAGACGTTTTGCCGGTCGGGTTGACTGACAACTCGGTCTCTATAAGTAATCATACCAGTATTTGTGAAAATTGTCAAGGGCTGACGGCGTTGAAAAATCTGATATAATGTCAGGGTCGCGGAGGGGTCGCCTAGTGGCCTATGGCGCTCGCTTGGAAAGCGAGTTGGGTGCAAGCCCTCGAGAGTTCGAATCTCTCTCCCTCCGCCAGCAATTATTTTTGGTTGAGGTCAATTACGATCCAACGGCCGCCCCAAGATCTTGGGGCAAAGATCAGCTTGAGGTCGGTCGTGTCTTTGGGGATTTCAAAGCCGAGGTTGCCGGTGACTTCGTCGTTCGGGTCGATACTGCCGGATGTTAAACTGTCGGGCACACCGGTTAGGAATGCGCGGCCGATCAGATCGCCGGCGGAGTTTCTGACACTTAAGTCGGCGACTTGATAGCTGACTCGCAGACCGCTAATGTTTGTTAGCTTGATGCTCAAGAGTAAAAATTGCCGGGTCGGGCCGGGGACGCGGTAGGGGCTAGCGGATTGAAAATTATAAGTAGTTTTCGTGACGGTAAGGGATTGCGAATTAAACGTGGCGGGCTTATCGATTGAGTAGCTTGAGCTAAGCATAAGGGCGGCTCTTTTTCTGGTCGGGCCGCTTATGGGCGCGTGGTGACGGCATTCCGAAAATGCCACAGATAGCAAGGCGAGGGCTAAAAGGGCGTAGATAAGCGAGTTGTATTTTCGGATTGATTCCAATATGTTTAATCCAGATTACGTTATATCAGCTTTTATTAAATCACAACGGTACTTAAAAATAAACAGTTAGTTTATGTAACAAACGGTTTATTAAAATTACGCTAGTCACATGAGAAGCGTAAGCGATTATAAGCTGCTGGTAACGTTCGGCCGACGACTGTCGGTGGTGCGAAAATCTCGGAGTTTAACGCAGCAACAATTGGCGGAGATAGTCGGCATTAGCGTTGTGGCGCTGGCTTACATTGAGACCGGTAAGCGGTGGCCGCGAATTGATACGCTCGACAAGCTGGCGCGGGCGCTCAAAGTGCCGTTGGCCGATCTGTTCCGCGGCGTCTAAAATTGGTTCATGAGTAGCAGACAAGAGACCGCAGACTACATTGTCGAACAGATGGCGCGCGCCGGCGATATGCGCAGCCGTAAAATGTTCGGCGAATACGCCGTTTATTGCGACGACCGAATAATAGCGTTTATTTGCGATGACGAGCAGTTTTGAAGCCGACACCGCAGGGCAGGGCTTTGTTGCCGGATGGCAAGGAGGGCTAAGCTTTATCTGGTTGTTCCGGCGGGTATGTAGGACGACGCCGAGTTTATGGCCGATATGCGCGGGCGACGGCGGGAGCCTCACCTGTGCCAAAGGAGAGACAGAAAACTCGTTACGTTTGTATTTTTCTTAAAATATATTATAAACCCTGGACATTTGACACAGGTGTCTGTAGTATTAAGTGCATGAGATATGTAGATTTATTTGCGGGATGTGGCGGTTTATCACTTGGGCTTGATAGGGCCGGCTTTGATTTGGTGCTGGCGGTTGAGAAGTCCGAGATGGCCTCTCAGACCTTTTATCATAACTTCATTAAGCGTCTTTCAAGTGACAAGGAGTGGCGTGATTATGACAAAACTAGCATTGAAGATCAATTTAAGTCTAAGCTCATTTCCAACGAACTTGGTGTATTACTCGATAGAAAAGAGTTAATAAGGAACCTAAAAGACCAGAGCATTGACATTGTTGTGGGCGGTCCGCCCTGTCAGGGTTTTTCGCTAGCTGGAAGAAGGAATCCCAATGATGCTAGAAATAAACTGCCCTGGCAATATCTTGAGTTTGTCGAACAGATTAACCCAAAGGCTGTAGTTATCGAAAACGTAGTTGGTATGAGCCGTGGATTTAAAAAACATGGTGAAGAGGCTCCCTTTGAACAATTACAACAAGCGCTGAGGGAGACGGGCATCGGGTATGTGGTGCAGGCGGTTCACATTAATGCCATGCATTACGGAGTCCCCGAACATCGTCCCAGACTGATGATATTGGCTCTCAGAAAAGATATAGCCGAAGCGAAAAATGTGCAAGCAACTGGTAGCCTTTGGCACTCAGCTTTCGTTGATGAGTTAGGCAGTGTACCAGATCTTGCGCCCATACCTACTGTCGCAAGAAATGAAGTAAGGACTCTTAGAGACGCGATATCGAACTTAAGTAACCCCACGTTAGACGTAAAGAACAAAAATGCCGCAGCTTTCTTGAAGGACATGAGTAATGCGAAAGCATGGAGATTAAAGCCTTTGGATGGCGTTGGTATCCCCAACCAGAATACGAGAAAGCACCAAGATAAGGCTATCCAACGGTTCAGACTTTACCAGTATCTTTCCGGACAGGGTTTGGCATCTACTACGCTGAATATACCCGCACAGAATGACCGTGAGGTAGCATATATTATACTCGAGAGAGTGCTCGAGGATGCTGTAGTGCCAGCATATTCTCCAGACGGCACATTGTTGGCTGAGACAAAACCAATACTAATCGAACTTGTTTTCTCTATGAAGACAAAAAAACATTCACAGCGGCCCCTTAAGTGGGACAAACCATCGCCGACCGTCGTAACATTGCCGGATGATTATGTACACCCATCTGAGCCACGAATTTTTACAGTAAGGGAACTGGCCAGACTACAAAGCTTTCCTGATGCCTTTGAGTTTAAAGCGAAAGAGACTACGGGTAGTGAACGAAGACGGTTTGAGGTGCCTCAATATTCACAGGTTGGGAACGCTGTCGCACCTCTAGTGGCGTATTCGGTTGGAAAGAGATTTTATGAGATACTGAATAGGTAATGCGTTTACTTACCCAACTGGAAACATTCAGGTTGCGTACCCTTGTGTCGAAAGGCGTAGAGGTTGCGCTTATTGAGCCAACGGTCACGGGTCTTCAAAAATCTATAATGGACGCAACCCAGCCTTTTAGAGATTTTTTAAGACAAACTAATGCACATGACTATTCTTTGCAAGGTCAGGGTCCAGAGCATAAACGGCAGATGCGATCCTATATAATCACCGAGCGTAGAGCCTATGACTCCAAGGCGTCCCTATATAGACCAAATACAAAAACTGGTGACCCGAGGATATGGTTTTCTCGGTTAGGTGAGTTTTGTGAGCCGAATGATCTGGTCGGTGTAATCTACTTTCGGGGCTCATTGTGGATTTTTAATTTAACGCGCCTTGACGTACATAGTTTTGTGGATATAGACGGGCCATTTAAGGAATTAGTGGATGCCTATACACAGAATGGGAATGAAATCGCGGATGAATTATTAGGGAAGCTCAGAAGGATTGCGGCAAAGGGTTTCATTCCTTCGAGCGTTGATGCCGACACGGCCGTGGGGCGTCTCTTAGAGGCAGAACTAAACATTCCCATTAACTCTAGCCGCAAGCCCGACTACAAAGGCATTGAGCTGAAGGCTTTCCGTTCCGAGCGAAACAACAGACTGAATTTATTTGCGCAGGTACCAGACTGGCAAATCAGCAAGTATAAAAGCAGTAAGCAACTGCTCGACGCTTTTGGCTATGATCGTGATGGCGTAAGAAAGTTATATTGTACCGTTTCCGCGCAAAGCTATAATTCTCAAGGATTAAGGCTACGCTTGAATGATAAATCAGGCTTGTTGGTTGAATTCTCTCAAGTCATACCTAGCGAAAGTGCGTTGGTTTGGCGAATGGAGAAACTAAGTGAGCGTCTAATGGAAAAGCACGCAGAAACCTTTTGGATTAAGGCTGAAGTGATAAGACGCGATAAGCGGCAGTGGTTCAAATATTTGTCCGTTGAACATACTAAGAGCCCCATATTGACTCAGTTGGACGTACTCTTGAACAGTGGGGACATAACTCTTGATCATCTCATTAAAGAAAAAGGTCTGTCTGCGGTTGAGAAGGGGCCTTTTTTTAAGCTCAAGCATGGTTCGTTACCATTATTATTCCCTCCCTCAAAAGAGTATAAATTGTAACCATTCGGCTGTCATTGAGCAGTATGATTTTGAGAGTGCAATACAAAACTGGTTGCTCAGAGCAACCAGTTTGTTCCCGTGGCACTAGTTGCTCAGAGCAACCAATGAGAATATTAAGTATTCTCGGGCAAGGCTATTAATAGAAAGCGCGTTGAGCCCGTTGGTTTAGAACGGCACGTAGGGCGTGTCGTTAGCCACGAACTCGGCGGCGGCACCGCGGCTACTGTGCAACGTGAACTCGGGAACTTCGACGCGGATGCCTTTACGACTGAGGTGAACCGGTATGACCGTCTTGGACAGGCCGGCCGCCGCCTCGCCTTTGAAACCGAAGTAACGATAGCGGGGCAGGGAATAGCGGGAGAGCAGGCGAAGCAGATGGGCTTTGAGTTTGGTGACATATTCCAACTCGCTATCGATGATGAATTCGTCCTCGCTAGTTTCGATGGAGCAGCGTTCGAATTGCTTCTCGAATAGACCTTGATCGTAGAAGTCGCAGAGCAACTTAGCGACGTCGGGATTTTCCATGAAACCAAACTTTGCATGAACGGCTAGAACATTTTCGCCGAGATCTTGGATGTCGTAATTGTGATGCTTGATGTACGGCTCACGGGTCTGCTCGATGTTCAGCAAAATCATGTCCTTGGGAATGGCGCCGTGTCGTCGGATGTAAACGCGGAGTTTGACCGGTGTACGGGATTCCAGGTTAACTATGGGTCGAGAAATGAGAAATATGATGGCGCGGTCTTCCTCGACTACTTTCAACTTATGTTCGTCCGTCAGGACAAAAGAGCTTTCAGTGACGCGGCGCTTGAGGTCGAGGAACCAGGCCATACTGCGGTCTTCGACGTAGGCGTCATAGGCCGTACGCATGATGCGGCGGCCCCAGCGCCAGGTGTAGATAACCGCGAACAATCCCACGCCAACCAGGAAAGGGATAAAGCCGCCATGCAGGAACTTGGCGCTGTTGGCCGCGAAGAACAGCCCGTCGACGGCCGCTAACGTGCCGAACACGCCGACGGCGATGGTTTTGGGCCAATGCCAGAATCGGGTGGCTATGGTGATCATGGTGATGGAGGTGATAAACATGACGCCCGATACGGCGAAGCCATAGGCGGCGGCCAGTTTGGACGACGACTCGAACAGAATAACCAAGGCGACACTGCCGACGTACAGCGCCCAGTTGACCGCCGGAATGTAGATTTGTCCTTCGGTATCCTGGTTGGTGTGGCGAATGTTGACGCGGGGCAGAATGTTGAGGGCGATGGCTTGGGACACCAGAGAGTAGGCGCCGAAAATGAGGGCGACGCTGGCGATGACCGTGGCTAGGGTCGCGAGCAATACCAGCGGTAAGATCAGACTGCTCGGCGCCAGGCTGTAGAACAGATTGGATTCCCTGACTATTTGGCCGCTAGCCAGGTAGGCGGCTTGGCCGGCGTAGTTAAGCGCCAACGCCGGGAATACAACGAAAAACCAGCCGACGCGGATGGCGCGTTTGCCGAAGTGGCCGAGGTCGGCGTACAGCGCCTCGCCGCCGGTGGCCGACAGGAAGACGGCGCCGATAAGTAAGACGAGGGCGTTAATGTTGAGTGATGTTAGCAGGTTGAGCGCGGTCAACGGGTTGACTACTTGAGCGATAATTTCCGGGTGGGGCAGAAGTTGCCGCAGACCGAGGGCGGCCAGCGCGGCGAACCAAGCTAGCATGATTGGGCCGTAGATCTGGCCGACGCGGCGAGTGCCGTGTTTCTGGAAGAAGAAGACGATAGTTAGAATAACCACGGTGATCGGCACTATGAGGCCGCCGATTTCCGGCAGGGACAGTTTCATACCTTCGACGGCGGACAAAACCGAGATAGCCGGCGTGATGATGCCGTCGCCCAACAGGAGCCCGGCGGCGAACATTAACAAAAAGCTGATGGTGGTAATGTGGCGGCCGCTGAGTTGCTTGAACAGGCTCAGCAAGGCGAAGACGCCACCCTCGCCTTGGTGGTCGGCCTTTAGTACCAACATGGCGTATTTGAAACCGATAACGACGACTAGAATCCAAAAAATGAGGCTGGCGGCGCCGACGGCGTGCGCCGCGGTGGCCGGCATTTGGCCGCCGCCGAAGAAAACTTCGTTCATGGCGTAAAGCGGAGAGGTGCCAATGTCTCCGTAAACAATGCCAAGCGCACCTAAAGCTAGGAGCGCGAGCGGAGTTTTGCGACCGTGGTGTGAGGCCATACGGCTTAGAATAATATCAGACGTCAAGTCCGCAATCAATCTAATTAATCCATTAACGTTAATCAATCAACGTCAAAAAAGTTGTATAATACAGCTTATGGATAAAGTTTTGCGTCGGGCCATAGGTTATGTTTGGTTGGAAGCGGCCGTTTTTGGATCGGTGGCGGGCATTGGTTACCTGTCGGTTTCAGCTAAGCGGTTATGGCTGGTAAATAAAATCGGCGTCTGCTACTTAGGAGAGATTCCGGAGACTAAATGGGATTATTGGATCGGCATTCCGCTGTGCGTCATTGTTTTTGGTCTGTTGGTCAAAACATTATGGATCAATAAGTTAACTAAGCCGTTGGCTCGGTTATTATTGATCGTTTTGGTATTGGAGGTCGGAGTTATCGCCACGCCGTTCTATTTGGTGGGTGGCCTTCACCTGGTTCATAACTCCATCGCGACCACTATGTTCGTGGTCGAATGGCTGACCGCTACTTGGCTGACTTTCCGTAAACGGTTCGATAATTGGACCGGCCTGTTGTGGTTCGTGCAGTCGGCCGCCTCGATATTGGCCGGCGTAACCTTCATTGATCTTGCCTGGCAGATGTACTTGGGCCAGGTTTTGACGCAAATATCGTTCATCGGGTTGTTGCTGCGGCACATGTATATCGAGCGCCGCTCTTACCGATAAATCTAAATGTAATAGTCGCGGTTTAAGAAGTGATTAATGCCGACTTTTGTGCAACAAAAAGCCAGCAGACCGAAGACCAAAATGGCGTAATGCGAAATTTCGCCGTAGGCCAAAGCCGACTGCGGGTCGTAGTAGTAGAAAAATGATAAAAAGCGGAGGATCGAAGTAAAGCCGCCGACCGTGGCGAGGTTGCTTACGAGGTACATTCCGGCAATGACGCCACCGGCGACTAGAAAAACTTGAGACCGCTTGCTAAATACGCATGACAGCATGAAGGCGAAACTGTAGATTAGCCAGCCCGCGAACCAAGCGAGGATGGTTAAAACCCAGAAATGGCTCGACTGAATGCCGTAGCCGTAGGCTGAAACCGTCGGGATCATGGCCAGCACCGTGGCGAACACAAAGATGCTCAGGGCGATAATACCGGCCGCGTATTTGCTGGTGATGATTTGGCGGCGCGTCAACGGCAGAGTGAGCAGCAATCCGAGGCTGCCCTGCTCGGCCTCGCCGGCGACCATGCTACCGGCGAAGTAAATCATAAACACGCCGGCGATGATCGGCCACAAAACGCCGTAGATTTGACCGATTAAGATTTCTTGGACCGTCTGTAAAGTAGCGGTCGGGTTGATGTTCAGATCCGAGAAGTACCAGCTGGGCGTTTGTTTAAGCAATTGTTCGACGTGGCCGCTTTGGCCGCCTAGCAAGGCGAAGAAACTCAGGTAGATGAACAAGATAATAAACGTTGACGCGCTAAAGGCGAAGATAGCGACGCGCTTATCGCGCAGGGTACGCAGGACAATGTGGCGGCTTAGGCTCATTTGTAGAACTCCATGAGGATGTCCTCGATGCTCGAGTGGTTGACCTCGAACTCGACGGGATTACTCTCGGCGATGAGGTGAACGACCGGGGCGATGTCGCCCTTAACGCGCAGGTTGATCGAGTGAGTGGTGTGTTTGACCACCGAAACGCCGGGGATGGACTCGAAATCGGCCAGTTTGATGGGCGTGTGGAAAGTGGCGTAGCACTCGTGAACGGTGCGCTCTTTGAGTTGGCGGATGGTGCTGATCTCAACCAACTCGCCTTTGCGGATGACGCCGACGCGGTCGCAGAGCTTCTCGACTTCCGGCAGGTCGTGCGACGACAGGAAAATGGTGCCGCCGTTGTCGCGGAACTCGAATAACAACTCGTGAATTTCTTCCTGCGCGTTGGCGTCGAGGCCTTGGGTGGGCTCGTCTAGGATTAGCAGGGTCGGCTGGGAGATGAGGCAGAGAATAATCGCCAGTTTTTGATGGTCGCCGGTGGACAGCCGTTTGGCGACAATAGAGGTGTTGAGATTAAGTTTAGCGGCCAGTTTAAGGCCGGAGTCCGGCAAGTTATAGACCCGCTCAACGAATAGGATATGGTCGTGGGCGGTCCAATTGGGATAGAGATAAACCATGGCCGGCACGTAGCCGATTTCATGGCGGTGCTTGGGAATGGGGTCGAAAGCTATCTTACCGAAAACGTCGATTTTGCCGGAAGTCGGCTTGATATAGCCCATGATTAGCCGGATAACGGTGGTTTTGCCGGCGCCGTGCGGTCCGAGAATACCGAAGATCTCGCCCTTTTTGATGTCGAGGTCGAGTTTCTTGACGGCGACTTTACGGCCGTAGGTTTTGGTTAAGTTTTCGGCC